>Ga0182024_10025667_pt1 | contig 10386 bp, 7 predicted proteins | sample P32metaG_FD_120480 | JGI IMG/M metagenome (GOLD analysis project Ga0182024, IMG submission 120480) | Permafrost microbial communities from Stordalen Mire, Sweden - P3-2 metaG (Illumina Assembly) | ecosystem: Environmental > Terrestrial > Soil > Wetlands > Permafrost | place: Sweden: Stordalen...
CCCTGGGCATGATGGCCGCGCGCGAATTCGGAGCGCAGGCGCAGTCCGCTGTTCGGTGGGGTCCACCATCCATATCCGCCATAGAAGTTTTCATGCGTTCCCTGCAGCAGACGATCGTAGGAGAGCCCAAGTTCAAGTCCCTGCTCCGGCAAGAAGAGGCTGGCACGGCCGCCTGTTCCACGATGAGCAGCGAACTCCTCCGCGTTTCTTCGAGTCGAATAGAAATAGGCGTAGCTGATCGAATACTTGTTGCTGGCGAATGCGTTTCCGCGCAGCATGCCCCCGAGACCGCTACCGCCTTGCAAGAGGCCGAGGGGCGAATTCAAAGGCCCGTCCTGAAAGTTGCCGATCCAGGGCGGTGCAAGACGCTCATTGTAAGTGTCGAAAGGAATGAGATAGTGGCCTGCCACTATGGTCAAGCGCGGCAAAGCAAGGAAATCGCCCTGGAGGTAAGTTTCACCGATGAAGTGAGAATGATTGTATCCGGGCTGTGACCCGCCCATCGGAGAGAAGGTTTCGATGAGGGCGGCACGCGACTCGACCAGAATGTGCTGACCGAGGGGAGCGGCAAGCACAGGCTCCGTGATGGGATAGTAGTTGGTACTCCCGCCATTGGTGCTGGTGAAGAATGCGCCGCCCCCGGAGATGAGCGGTGTGTTCTGTGCTGAACCGTGATGTGCAAGTTGCAGAACAACCAGAGCAAAAAGGAAGCAGCGAATTGCGTGTGCGCGAGGCGTGATTTCGAGAGTCAGACGCTGCATATGAGCGACTTTAGCCGATCACGTGCGGGAGATTGTCGCTCGAAGGTCTAATACTTGTAATTCGATTGTCACTGTTCGCAGCTTGCCCCAAAACTCACCATTCGCACGTCAGCGGTGCGGGCAGACGAGGCCTTTTGACATTTTCCGTGACATCTCCTGGACAAACCAAAGCCGCAGTAATTCGGTGACATTCAGCTTACATTCTCATGACAACCCGCAATTAACAAATGACTAATGTTAGGCCAGCTTGCAGCTCACGATTCTGGCGCTCGCGGATCGCAGCCCGTCGCGCATGAGCCAGCGGAGCGCTGAGTGAGTCAGCATGGCTTGTGTACCTACTTTCTAGTCGAGGATCTCAAGATGAAGCTGAGGCCCCTGCTGCCCACAGTCTGTCTCGCAATGCTTGTTGCGGCGCAATTGTTTGTTCCCGTTACCCCAGCGGAGCTTGCTCCGCGACGCATTGAGGTGACCGCCAAACGGTTTCAATTCACACCCGCCGAGATCACGCTGAAGAAAGGTGAGCCGGTCGTGCTTGTACTGAACAGCATGGATACGACACACGGGCTCCGAATCAAGGAACTGGGTCTCGATACCAAGATCCACAAGGGCCAACCCAGCGAGCTGGCCTTTACTCCTGACAAAACCGGAACTTTCGTTGGCCATTGTTCCGTGTTCTGCGGATCCGGGCACGGTGGCATGACGCTCACGTTGCACATTGTGGAGTGATTGGATGCCCAGAGTCGTCTTTGCCGTCGCCCTTGCGATTGTGGCCGTTTTCATCCTATTGCTGTCCCTTAGGGGCTGCAAAGCGGACCCCCCTGGAAAAGCCGAAACGGCGGCAATGAACTGGGCCATGCACAAGATGTTTGTGCATGACAAAAAAGGAAAGAACCCAATCCAATACACTCCCGCAGGGATCGCCGATGGCAGGGAAGCATTTTCGCATTACTGCGCGGCATGCCACGGGTTAGACGCCCAGAACACGGGTGTTCCATTTGCAGATCGCATGTCACCGCCGGTGCCATCGCTCGCCGGAAAGGATGCGCAGTCTTATACCGACGGACAGTTGAAGTGGATTATCGATTTTGGCATCTGGCCCTCAGGCATGCCGGGCTCAAAAGGCATACTCAGCGACGACGAAATCTGGTCGATCGTTCTTTATCTACGCCATCTGCCACCGGCCGGCAGCCTGGGCGAACCGCAGATGTACACCCAATAACGATATGGGCATCCTCCACACAAATTCGGCGGACCGCGCACTCAGTCGCGCGATGCAATTGCGGGAGGCCGTACTCATGGTTTTCCGCAATCCAGTGCAGACGGGGTTCGCGCGCTTGCTGCATTTACGGCGCAAAGAGTGGGAGGAGCTGCTGCCCTGGTTGGACAGCAGCGGACTTGCACTGTACTTCCTCGACCGCCTGGAGGAAGCCGGCCTTCTGAATACCCTGCCACCGTGGGTAGCTGCGCGGCTCAAGAATAATCTCGCTGACAACACACAACGGCTGAAAGAGATGATGGCCGAGTCGACCGCCATTCAGCGCAGCTTTCAGAAGGCTGGACTTTCCTACGCGGTGCTGAAAGGTTTCTCACTGTGGCCAACTTCCGTTCCAAAACTGGAACTGCGTTCGCAACTCGACATCGACTTTCTGGTAGCCGACGAAAATGTCGACGAGGCCAGGCGCGTTCTTGAAAACGCCGGCTATCGGCTGCACGCGCAGAATGCGAAAAATCTTGACTTCAGGGCGAATGAAGGCCGGACCAATTCCCTCAAGGACCTTTACAAAGCCGGCAGATCGCGATCCGCTGAGCTGCACAGGGAGCATATCGTCGCTGGACGCCCGACAATACTCGCGCGCACGCAGACGGTAAGCTTTGACGGAATTGAAATGCCCGTGCTCGCACCGATGGATCTCTTCCTCGGGCAAGGTCTACATCTCCTCAAGCACATTTGTCTTCCTTACTTACGAGCTGCGCACATGATCGAGTTTCGTCGCCATGTAATCGCGCGGTACGACGATCTTGCCTTTTGGAATCAGCTTGAGCGGCACGTCGCGGGACACGCGCAAACACGCATACGGTTGGGCTTAGTGATCCTTTTCATCTCGCGCGCAATGGGACCATTCGCGCCAGAGGCGCTGACGCGTTGGACAGCGAATCTTGTGCCTCCCCGAGCAAAGCTTTGGGTGGATCTGTACGCACAGCGAGCGGCACTGGCGGCATCTCCCGGCAGTAAGTTGTATCTGCTTCTCGAGAAGGAACTGGAGGGCTTAGGCATTCCCCCCAAACGATCGCCGTTACGAGTTCTAATGCCTCTTCGCTTGCCGCCCTTCATTGTGCATGTGGGGGAGGATGGGACCTTGGCCGCGCACATCAACCGCTACTACCGGCAATTCGGTTTTCTCGCCTTTAGATTGCGCTTTCACATCCGGGAGGGGATTCGATATTTGTACGAGTCAGTTCGCTGGCGCCAATGCAGGAATGGAGTCTCGCGATGATTCGTTCGAGCCGTCCCATTGGAGCGCTACGATGCCTCGGTTTGCAGGCTGCCTTGTTGGTCTGCGCACCAGCCTTGGCTATACAAGCGCAGGCGCCACAGAGTTCATCGACAGCGGCTAAGCCATCATCTGACTCTTTTCCCCCTGCGCCTGACACGGATGACGCTGGCCAGTCCTCGAATTCCGCAAGTGAAACGGATGCGGGGACAAGTTCGAACACGGGAACGGGCCAGAATGCTGGAAATGAAGTTGGCGCTGGGCGTGGAGTCGGGCAGGGTCCTGGCTTGCCATCGACTCTTTCCAGCGATCAGATCTTCGCCATATTACAAAATAATCCGGACGCGCTCGAGGAACTGAAGTCGCTCATGTCGGAACTTGCGAGTCAACAAGGCATTCCCATCCAGGAAGACTCGATCACCGACGAGATGCTCTACAGCAAGATCGCATCAAGTGCTGCCCTGCGCTCCAACATCGTAACGTTCCTTGAGGCGCGCGGCTATATATCGGAAGCCGACCTGCGGGCCTATGCCGTTGGCGACTCTGAGGGAAGCTTTCCAGCTCAAAGCCGGCTTGCGAACTCAGCATCACTGGAAGGCAGCCTTCCGATTGATGATTTATCCAATGGTCTGAACGGGCAGAGTTACGGCGGGATAAGCAGCTTAAATGCGCAGGACGCAATGCGTGCAAACCGGACGCGTGTTACTGGCGGCGAGCAGCCGAGCAACCAGCCCGAAAGCACTCGCAACCAGCCCGAAAGCTCGACCAGCGAGCCGCGGGTGCTGCACCGGCCGGCCCCCTATAATCTTCGATCGTTGCACGACCTCTACACGCAACTGCCGGAGCAGAAGGGACAACTGAAGCGCTTCGGCTCCGATGTATTTCTGCGGCGCAATGGGAACGCAGCAAATCAGATTGCGCCCGGTGAGCGCGTAACGCCATTGGATGTGCCGGCCGGACCTGGGTATGTCGTAGGACCAGGTGACAGCCTGTCGATTGAGATCTGGGGCGGCGTCTCCGAGAGCATTACGCGGGTGATAGACCGCGAAGGCCGGATCGCGTTGCCGGAGTCCGGCTCTGTGGCTGTTGCCGGGCTCACGTTGGAGCGAGTGCAGAGCATTGTTGCGGAGACTCTGAAATCGCAGTATCGCAATGTGCAGGTAGCAGTAACAGTCGCGGGCCTGCGGAGCATTCGCATCTATGTTGTCGGCGACGTACAATGGCCGGGCGCCTACGATATAAGCTCGCTTTCGACCCCTTTGAATGCGCTCTACGCCGCCGGCGGTCCAACCAATGTTGGATCGTTGCGCGTGATTCGTCACTACCGGGGCAAAGAACTCATCGGCGAAATTGATCTCTACGACTTTCTGCTTCACGGAGTGCAAACTGAGGATCGCCTTCAGGCTGGCGATACCGTGCTGGTTCCTCCGGCCGGTCCACAGATTGCTGTCTACGGAGCAGTCAAGCGGCCGGCAATTTATGAATTGATCGGCAAGGCCACGCTTGCCACTGTCCTCGATGAAGCGGGCGGCGCCACTGCGGCCGCTGAATTAGCCCACATCGAAATCGACCGCATTGATGCTAACAAAGAGCGCGAAACGGTGACCCTTGACTTGCCCGCATCGAGCAGTCCCGAAAGCGCTTGGGCATCGATAGCAACTTTCGCCGCATTCGACGGTGACCGCGTGCGTGTTTCGCCGATTCTTCCTTACAGCCAGCGTGTCGTTTACATGCAGGGGCATGTGGCGCGGCCAGGGAGTGTTTCCTATCGCGATGGAATGCACTTAAGCGACGTGTTGCACAGCTACCGGGACCTTCTTCCGGAGCCTGCCGATAAAGGAGAGATCGTGAGACTTACGCCTCCGGATCTGCATCCGGAGACGATCGAGTTCAACGTGCCTGACGCGCTGATTGGCAACATCAACCTCCCTCTGCAGCCATTTGATACGATTCGCATCTTTGGCCGTTACGAGGCCGACGCACCGAAGGTGACAGTCGCTGGCGAGGTTCTTCGGCCCGGAACATACTCACTCTCCGCTGGCATGACCGCTGCGCAGCTTGTGCTTATGGCTGGAGGCTTCAAACGCGACGCGCTCCTGAACAACGCTGACCTCACGAGCTATCAGATCGAAGGAGAGTCCACAGTAATTAGCGAACGCACATCGGTTTCTATTGGAGATGCTATCGTTCATCCGGGCGGCGTCACGGATGTACCGCTCAAACCAGGTGACGTGCTGACAGTACACCAGATCGCTGGATGGAATGACATTGGAGCTTCGATCACCATCGAAGGCGAGGTTGCGCATCCCGGTAGCTATGGCATTCAGCAGGGCGAGCGGTTGAGTTCCATTCTGCGTCGCGCAGGCGGATTGCGAGATACGAGCTACCCGGAAGGGGCAGTGCTGGATCGGGATGAAGTGCGGCAACTGGAGGAGAAGAGCCGGGAGGAACTGATCCGGCAAATCGAGACCAGCGCAACCGCTGCCAGCATCAATCCGAGTCTCGGCGCCGGCGACAAAGATCCAACGGCAACGGCGCAACTGATTGCGCAGCAACAACGGGACGTGATAGCCCGACTGAGGAGTGCGCCTGTGAGCGGGCGATTGGTCATCCACATCAGCAGTGATATCGCCAGCTGGGAGAACACGCCGGACGACATTGAAGTGCGCGCGGGCGACGTGCTTCGCATCCCGAAGCGGCCGGGGTTTGTGCTTGTAAGCGGACAGGTCTATAACGCCACCGCAATTACGTTCTCGCCGGATAAGACCGCCAGGTGGTATCTGGAGCGCGCTGGCGGTCCAACTGAGATTGCAAACAACGGGCACATCTTCATTGTCCGGGCGAATGGTTCTGTAATTGGCCGCAACTCCGGATCTTGGTTTGATCATGATGTGCTCTCGACAAAACTCGGTCCCGGAGATGCAGTTGTTGTCCCCGAAAAGATCATCGGCGCTTCCGTTTTCTGGCGCAATTTGCTCACGGTTGCACAATTCAGCTCCTCAATTGCCGTCACCGCCGCTGTGGCAGGTTTGCTATGAGCGCAACGACCCATTCTCCATCTGTTTTGCCGAACCAGAACCTGATTGGCTCATCTTCGGTCGAAGAGAGACTAACGCCCTCGATCGACAATCCTGCGCAAGACGCGGCGACGGCTCCAAACTGGGTCAATAATGCCGCTGTGTTGTGGGAAAAGCGGCGCACGTTGGCTCGGACGGCAGGAATCTCAATGATGCTTGCGCTCGTTGTCGCCTTGATTCTTCCCAAGCGTTATGAGTCCAGCGCGCGGATCATGCCGCCTGCAAACACCGGGACCGGCGCAGCACTGCTGGCCGCAGTTGCTGGTGGTAGCGGAGGCGGCCTTGGCAGCCTTGGATCGCTGGCTAGCGGAATTCTCGGCGGCGGGGGCAATACTTCGCTGTTCATCGACCTGTTGCGCAGCGGCTCGGTTAGCGGAGACCTGATAGATCGCTTCGATCTTCAGCACGTTTATAAGAAGCACTACCGCGTCGACACGGCAAAGTTTCTGGCCAGCCGCACAAAGATTGTGGACGACAAGAAGAGTGGAGTCATTACTGTCACCGTTACTGATTTAGACCCCGTACGTGCGCGCGATATTGCTCAGGGCTATGTGGACGAGCTGAACAAGCTGGTGAACCGGACCAATACATCATCAGCTCATCAGGAGCGACTGTTCATTGAAAAGCGGCTTCTCGGAGTCGAGCACGACCTAGAGACGGCTCAAGAGCGCCTGAGTGACTTCTCCAGCACGCATGCGACATTCGATATCAGGGAGCAGTCCCGTTCTATGGTAGATGCAGCTGCGAAGGTGCAGGGGGAGTTGATAGCCGAACAGTCGAGCCTGGACGCGTTGCAGCAAATTTACGGGGATGAAAACATTCGGGTGCGCTCAGCGCAGGCGCGCATTGCCTCATTACAAACAGAGATTACAAAGCTGGGCGGCTCGTCAAAGGCATTGCCGGCCGACGAAAGCAGCTCGGGTGGTGAGACTGCGGCAAGCGGCAATAACGATGAGCTCTATCCTGCGTTGCGTCAGCTGCCGCGCCTCGCAGTGCCCTATGCCAACCTTTACCGCGAAGTGCAAGTACAGGAGACCGTCTACGAAATGCTCACGCGGCAATATGAAGTGGCTCGCATTCAAGAGGCGAAGGATGTGCCTGTCATAAGCGTCATCGATGCACCCGGCATCCCGGAGAAAAAGTCGTTCCCGCCGAGAACCTTGATTGTGCTGTTGGTTCCCATTGTCACTGTGATTGCAGCGGCGTTCTTTCTTCTTTTGCAATTTCAGTGGATGCAGATTCCGGCGCACGATCCACGGAAAGCTCTCGTGCACGAAATCGGCGACAGCATGCCGCAGCGTTTGAGCTGGCGCCATTGGACAAGGAGCCAGCAATGAAGACGCACCTTTCCAATGCGATTTACGGCGTTCTCGATTACGGAACTTATCCCATCGGAATGCTTGTTGTTGCACCGGTGGTGCTGCACAACCTCGGCGTTGACCGCTTCGGTGTTTGGACTGTAGCAAACGCCGCAGTAAGCGCTGGGAGCATCATCGCCTCCGGCTTTGGCGATGCCAACATACAGCACGTTGCAAGCCGGCGGGGCGCGGGCGATCACGATGCGCCGCTGCGCGCGATGCGTGCGCTGATGGGCATCAACCTCATACTGGGCATTGCAATCGCTGTCCTCGGTTGGGTACTTTCTCCTATTGCGGCGGCGCATGTCGCCGGTTCATCCGCAATCCTGGAGCAGACGTGCCTGTGGTCGCTTCGCATTGCTTGCTTAATGCTGGTGGTGCGTGCGATTGAAAGCGTCTGCATCAGCACGCAGCGGGCGTTTGAGCGTTACGGCGCAGCGGTTCGCATCAGTATCGTGGCAAGGTTGCTCGCGCTTTCTGGAGTAACAGGACTGACTTTCCTGAGCCACAGTGTGGTGGCGATTATGGGCGCCACCTGTCTGCTAACGTTGGCGGGCTTGGGGCTCCAGTTGATTCGTTTGAAGCGGCTGCTAGGGGCAGATTCCTTGATGCCTGCATTTGATCGCGGCGCAATGCATGCCTTGCTGGGCTTTGGCATCTTCAGTTGGCTGCAGGCGGTGTCGGGTGTTGTCTTCAGCCAGGTGGACCGGCTCACGCTTGGTGTCTCGTTAGGCGCTGCGGCGGTGGCTTCTTATGCACTCTGTGCACAGATGGCGCAGCCCATCTTTGGCTTTGCAGCTTCGGGGCTGCATTTCCTCTTCCCTTATCTCTCCAATCGCAGTGCATCCATGAGCCCTGCGGCTCTTCGACGGTCGCTGCTGATTGCCTTTGCGTTCAACTTGGTGTTTGTTGCAGTCAGCGCCGGAGCTCTTTTATTGCTCGGGAATCGCATTCTGTACACCTGGGCAGGAACAGAGATCGCTCGCAGCGCGGCTCCAATTATGCCCGTTATTGTGTGGAGTTCGGCTCTCCTGGGCTTGAACGTGACTGCAACCTATGCGCTGCTGGCGCTGGGGCGAGTGCGTATTGTTACTGGGTTCAACCTTGCCAGCGGCGCCATCATGCTCCTGCTCATGATCTATCTCACGCCGCGCTTTGGCATTGAGGGCATAGCGTTCGCGAGGCTGAGCTACGCGCTCATCTCACTCCTTTTGTATATTCCGCTGCTCGGGCATTTTTCGGGCAAACCCGCTTCGCAGGGAAATATGCGCGCCCTGCAACCTGTCAAGGAGGAGTTATGAACGCGACCTCCATGACAGTGACAACGAGAAGCGCGACACCTGCTCTTCTCCCATCCTTTGCCTCGACGGTGGGCGCGTATTTTGCGGCTCGTCTCTGTTTCACGTTTCTGTTCTTTCAGTCCAACCCGCAACTAGGAACCATCGTCAGTTCCGCGCTGAATATGCTGCTGCTGCTTGTTGCAGCGTTCAACTCTGTAGGACCAGCGCAGAAAGCTCGGCCCTCTCCCTGGCGTGTTCCGTGCTTTCGCTGGGTCGCTGCGTTTCTCGGCTTCTCATTTCTGAGCCTGTTTTGGACACAGGCAACTTCCGTGCCCGTCGCATTCGCTTACTGGTGCGGAATGGCTGCCGACGCCGCGATAGTGCTCTTGCTGCTCCACTCAGGTCTACTTGTCGAAGTTGCCACATCCATGATTCAAGGCTATGTCGTGGGCGCCTGCATCATAGCCTGCGTTATGTGGTTGTCGCCCACTATGCAGGACTTTCGACCGGGGAATGATGAATTCTTCAGTCCCAACCTTATCGGCTTCGCCTGCGCGTTCGGTATCTTCCTGGCGGAGTTTCTGATGGCTCAATCAAGAAGCCGGCGGTACCCCGCGATCTTTCTGGCAATCTCGCTTCTCAGGAGTTTAAGTAAGACAACGATCATCGCATTCCTGTTGAGCCAAACGCTCTTGCTCATCTTCAGCACTACGATCAGGCGCCGCAGCAAGGTGCTGATCGTAACCGCGGCAGGCTTGGTGCTAGCGGCATTCTCCGGGTTGATTGCAGCCTATTACCAGGTCTACACAAACTCGGGCAATCAGGCTGAAACCCTTACAGGCCGCATCGGAATCTGGGCCTTCATATTGGATCGTGCACTTGAGCGGCCGTGGTTCGGGCACGGCTTCGACTCAGTCTGGAAGGTGATTCCTCCCTTTGGATTCGACCAGTTCGAGACGTGGCATGCGCACAATGAGTTGCTTCAGCAGTTTTACGCATACGGAGTTGTTGGCATCGTCCTTTTAATTGGCGTGTATGGGAGCTTTTATCGCCAGGTCCGCCGCGTCGCGCGGCCTGAGTACAGGACACTCTTTCTCAGCCTTATCGTATTCATCGTCATTCGCGGTCTCGGCGATACGGAGCGCTTTGATCTGTCTTTCCCGCTCTGGTCCATCGCGCTTCTCACCCTGATGCTGGCAGCACCGGAGGGGCTTGTCGAGGTGACACCATGAATTCCATCACTGGGCAAGGAGCGGCAACATGAAGCTGACATTCAAGGCTCTCACAGACAATGTCTTCATTCACCTCCGGCGTCGCCGCATGAAGCAGTTCCTTGCCCTCTTCGCACCGTCGCCGGAGACTCACGTTCTGGATATCGGCGGTACGCCACAGACGTGGAGCAACGAATCTGAAGGCCA
>Ga0182024_10025668_pt1 | contig 10386 bp, 4 predicted proteins | sample P32metaG_FD_120480 | JGI IMG/M metagenome (GOLD analysis project Ga0182024, IMG submission 120480) | Permafrost microbial communities from Stordalen Mire, Sweden - P3-2 metaG (Illumina Assembly) | ecosystem: Environmental > Terrestrial > Soil > Wetlands > Permafrost | place: Sweden: Stordalen...
CGCACATCGAAGGCGTACGAGTGCCACGGACACACCACTCTTCCCTTTTCCAAGGTTCCCTCGCCGAGCGGCCCTCCCTCATGCGGACATGTTCCATCGAGCACGCAGATGGCTCCATCCACATTGGCAACGCAAAGGGCGCGACCCGTCGCGACGAACTCGCGGACCTGACCGGCCGCGGGCAATTCAGATTGCGCGCAAATGCGCACGAAGTCGGTCATGGTGGACTCTCCTTAAGTCGGCGCGCTCGCCTCGAGCCCGACGTTCAATTAGCATAAGGCAGCGCCACCCCATGGTTGCAAGCGCCGATGAGCAAGCCGATCCCGCCAAGAAAGTCCTCTACCGTAGCCGCAAGATCAACGTCGGGGACAGATACCACTCGCAATCAACCGCCAATCGTTTCCGCGCGTTGGATTGGCGCAGCCTTGGCCATCATCCTCCTGGTGGCCGCATTTTGTGTCTGGGGCGCACTTTGCCTCACGTTCTGGCAAGGCAGCTGGCAGCTGCTCTACCATCCGACCGCGCCAGTAACACGCACACCGGCAAATGTGGGGCTCGCATTCGACTCTGTCGATTTTGCAGCGGCAGAATCGGGCCAGCCACAGCTTCACGGGTGGTGGATTCCCTCCGCCTCCGGCGTCCGCTTCACGGCGATTTACCTACACGGTGCAGACGGAAACATCGGCGGCACTGTCGATGCGCTGATCCCGCTGCACGCGGCCGGGATGGACATCCTCGATTTCGACTATCGTGGCTACGGTATCAGTCAATTCATTCATCCGAGCGAGGAGAGCTGGCGCGAAGATGCGGAATCTGCGATCGAATATCTGAGAGACACACGTCATATTCCGACCAGCTCTCTGATCCTGACTGGACAAGGCCTGGGCGCAAATCTCGCATTGGAAATGGCCGCGGCGCATCCCGAGATCGCGGGCGTAGTGCTGGACAATCCACTCGACAGGCCCACGGACGCGATCTTCAACGACTCGCGTGCGCGACTAGTTCCCGCCCATGCGCTGGTGCGCGACCGGTGGGATCTGATACATCCAGCAACGACCTTGCGCGTTTCATCGCTTTGGTTTTATCGGACACCTGCGTCAGGCCAGCCGCCCGCAATCAAGACAGAAGCCTTCGAGAAAGTGACAGCGCGTAAAATGCGGGTTTGGCTCACCAACTCGCCGGATCTAGTGACGAATTACGGCTTCGCGCTTTCCCGCTGGCGCGACGATTTTCCCGGCAACAGACAATACCGTTAAAAGGAGCAACGGATCAACGCGAAGTGTTACGCGGCTCACTTACCGCGGAATGTCGCGGTGTACTGCCTTCACCTGATAGCCCGCTTTCCTGAGACGCTTTGTCATCTCCTCGGCCATCATTACGCTGCGATGCTGGCCGCCTGTGCAGCCAAAGCCCACGGTCAAATAGCTCTTGCCCTCTTCTACGTAATGCGGCAGCAGGTAAAGCATCAGCTCCGTGACCTTGCCCAGAAATTCCTTGGTCTGCGGAAAGCCCCTCACATAGGCTGCGACCTTCGGGTCCTTGCCGGTTTTTTTGCGGAATTCGGGTACAAAATGAGGATTGGGCAGAAAACGCACATCGAAAACCAGGTCGGCGTCCAAAGGCACGCCGTTCTTGAAACCGAAACTTACTACACTCACCAGCAGGCGCTTGGTTTGCTCTTCAAGGCTGAATCGCTGTTGTATGTGCGCGCGCAATTCATGCACGTTGAAGTTTGAAGTGTCGACCAGAGTATCGGCCACGTTTCTGATCGGTTCCAGTAGCTGACGCTCTTCTACAATGGACCGCTCGACGGTTTCGGACCGGCGCAGCGGGTGCGGGCGTCGTGTCTCGGAGTAGCGCCTCACCAACACGGCGTCCTGCGCATCAAGGAAGACGACACGAGTCGGGAGGATTTGCTTGACCTGCTTCAGAATTTCAGGCAGTCGATCAAGTGTCTGACCTTCGCGCACATCAACCACGATGGCGGCGCGTTCGATCTCGCTTGACTTGCCCACCAGGCCGGCGAACTCGGTCAGGAGCTCCAGCGGAAGATTATCCACAGCGTGGTAGCCCAGATCTTCAAAATTCCTGAGAGCCGACGCCTTGCCGGCGCCAGAGATGCCGGTCAGGATGACCAGTTCCTTTTCCGGTTTCTTTTTTGCCACGATACCGTCGGCAGGCAATTTGTTGGATGGAGTGGGGGACACCTGCGACAAAGGTATCATGGGCACATCGTACACCGAATCGGTGCGCAAATGAATGGAAGCAGGATGAAAGCACCGGTCCAGGTAACCGGAAACCGGTGATTGGAATCTGCGCGAGCCTTTGAAGGCTCGCGCGAACAATTCTACGGAATCTCGACCAGTTCCATCTGTCCATCGCGCCGCCGATGGAGCACGTACAACTCTCCACCTGCATTGCGAAAGACCAAAAGATCACGGTCTCGAAACTCAGCTTCTTTCACAGCCTCCTCAATGGTCATCGGCTTCATGGCAACTGCCTCAGCGCTGGAGACTATGTGGGGCTCAACCACCGCAGTATTTGTCGGGAATGAATGTACGGCAATAGCCGCCCGAGCCTTCGGGCCCGCAAGCTTTCCGTTGACAAACGCTTCCGGAGGCATGGAGGGCCGTGACTTGGGCCGGACGACCGGCGGCGCGGTCAGCACTTTTTCCTCTTTCGGCATGCGCTTGCGCGTCAAGTGCCTGTCCCGATAGCGCAAGGCCTGGTGCTCCGCATGTGCCAATGCTTCGCGCAAGGCGGACTCCATCGAATCGGCTTGACCGGCAGCCACAATGGTCTGGAGGCGCGCCTTCACCGTCAATTCGGCAATCTGCAAATGCCGCTGGACGCGAAAGATGACACTTGCGCTTGTGGTCCGGCCAAGTATCCGTGCAATTCGGTCCATACCATCCTCGGCTTGCGTACGCAACGCCTTGGAGACTTTCACCTGTCTGGCTGTCAACTCCACTTGCATCGTCAGCCCCTCCGGTCCTGTTCTGCTGGCATTTTGGTTCTTCTGGCGTCTGACTCCGGCCGAGAACTAAGAATAACGATGGCTCATTCGACGGGGCAACGCAAGGACGCTCATCACCAAGTTTTACGACGAAAAATCCTATAGGTGTAGACAGCGCACGGACCGCCAGCGGAGCGAACCTTCGAAGTCGGGATCAGGGAACGACTCACCGCGCTGCAGCGCATGTGAGGAATTATAGCGACCCATGGCGAAAGCTGGGATTTTTGGCGGTGGAAATTAAACGTCAATCCCGTTGTCGAGCCCCGAAATGGTCTTCCGGACTTTGGGACATCTGCGGCACTTTTGTTTCAGCGTAAGAGCGTCGTCTGCATGGCAGGATTCGAGGCCTCCGACGCTCGCCATTCTCCATTGCCGTTGTTCGTGTGTGCCCGATCGAGACTCGCAGCGCCATCGCTCCCGTCCTGAACAAGATTCAACGTTCCATTTCCAGGAATGAACACACGGAAACAGGTGACGCATCCACTATTGCGGCGATAACTTCGGTACGAAATGCGCCCGTCATATTTTTGCAGAATGCCTTTGCTGATCCACAGTCCCAGGCCTGTGCCCTTGGCCGCCTTGGTGCTATAGAAGGGCTCAAACAGCCGCTGTGCGTCTTCGGGCTTGATGCCGACGCCGGTGTCAATCACGGAGATTGCCGGCCCGCGCCTTTGCGTCAGCCAATCAGTTGCTTCGTGTACATGAAGCCGCAAGGTTCCTCCGCTTGGCATGGCCTGAACCGCATTGGCAATCAGGTTCAGGAACACCTGGCGAAGTTCCACGGGGAAACCTGTCACATTGCTGGCGCTGGAATACTTCTTCCGCAATTGAATTTTGTTCACCTGAAAGGCACGATTCTGAAGTTCAGCAACATCGTCGAGGAGCTCGTGAACCCGAACCGGCGTGGGCTGTTTCGATTCCCGGTAGAAGCTGAGAGTTTGGCGGGTTATGTGGGAAACACGAACCAGTTCCTGCTCGGCGGCATCCGCGTAACTGCGCGCCTCATCATTTAAGGATGGGTGGTTGCGCAGCAGGTAAAAAATGTTAGTGATAGCCGCAAGGGGATTATTGATTTCATGCGCGATGATGCCTGCGACACGCCCCATCGCGGCCAGCTTTTCACTCTCGCGTAACGCATCTTCCGCCTTCAACTGGACGGTGATGTCGCGGCTCACCTCGAGCACCGTATTACTTTCGCGGTTCAACGTCTTGCGGCACGCAACGACGATTTCACGTCCATTTCTGGTTTGCTGAACCAAGTTTCCCCGCCAGCTCCCGTTCTCCGTGAGAGCCTTTTCCACGTCCTCTTGAGAAACGGGAAAACCTGTATGCAGCATGACGTGCAATTTCTGGCCAATCGCTTCTTCACGGGTCCAGCCATAGAGCGATTCAGCACCGGCATTCCAGAACTGGATTTCTCCTTCAAGGCCGCGCACGATAATGGCCTCGGACACGAGCTCCAGCAGATTCGCCTGGGTGCGAAAGCGCGCTTCGCTTTGCTGCAGTTCCTCGGTGCGTTCCATTACACGCCGTTCGAGCTCGCTGTTCAGCTTCTCCAGCATGCGCGTCTTCCGGTGCAGTTCGACAAATACGGCAACCTTGGCGCGCAGCACCTCCGGAATGACGGGGACCGAAATGTAATCGACCGCACCGCTGCGGTAACCTTGGATTTTGTCGGAGTCGGCAAGGTGGACTCCGGAGATGAAGATGATTGCGGTCTTCTGAAAGCGAGGATGCTGTCGGATCACGTCGGCGAGCTCGAATCCATCGACATCCGGCATGCTCACATCCATCAGCACAACAGCGATGTCGGTCTTCAGGAGAATGTTCAGCGCATCGCTTGCCGAATGCGCCTTGATGAGATTCTCCCCCAGGTCCGCGAGGATCACTTCATAGCTCAGGAGCTTAGCCGGTTGGTCATCGACCATTAGGATGTTGATTTTGTCTGCCGTCATCGGTCTTTGCTCCTCGCATCTCCGCACGAAGCGGCTACCGGCATAACCAGAAGCTTTACCGCCCGATCAAAAATACTCATTCGATAAATGGCGTTCTCCTCTGAAGCACATCGACAATGAGGAACATTAACGATGCAACCACATCCGCAATGCTGCAAGCAACTGTTCGGTGTTTACTGGTTTGGCTAGGTACTCTGAAGCGCCTGCTTCCAGGCATCTTTCGCGGTCGCCCTTCATCGCCTTGGCTGTGAGCGCGATGATGGGCAGCCGCCGAAGTGAAGCGTTCTGCCGAATCACCTGCATGGTTTCGTAGCCGTCCATCTCAGGCATCATGATGTCCATCAAAACAATGGCCAGATCGGCTGTTTTTTCGATGGTTTCGATCGCTTCCCGTCCCGTACCAGCGGAGAGCACTGTCATTCCGCGGCGTTCCAGCACGCTGCTAAGCGCGAAAATATTGCGCACGTCATCGTCGACCACGAGCACCTTGCGTCCTGCCAACGCATCGTCGGATCGGTGGAGGCGGTCGAGCATCTGCTGCTTCGACTGCGGCAGGTCGCCAACCACGCGATGCAGGAAGAGTGCGGTTTCATCAAGCAAGCGTTCGGGCGATTCCACATCCTTCAAGACGACGCTGCGAGCGAGGGTGCGGAGTTGCGCATCTTCCTCAGCCGTCAGCTCGCGGCCGGTGAAGACGACCACGGGTAGATCTTTCAATTGTGGCCGATCTCGCAGCTGCTCCAGGACCTCAAAACCGGTCATGTCGGGCAAGCGCAGATCGAGCACGACGCAGTCGTAGCCTCCCTTCTCCAATGCGGCAATCGCGGCCGCGCCGGAGTCTGCGGCCTCAATGTCGATGTCCTCATGCCACAGCAATTCACGCGTGCTCAGCACCTCGGCAGGATTGTCCTCCACGAGCAGGAGCCGCTTGCGGCGCGGCTGCGAGTAGTCCTTGATGCGCGTGAGAGCCGCGTCCAGGTCCTCGGTTGAAGTGGGCTTGGTGACAAACGCGAACGCGCCGCGCGACAGGCCATGATGCCGGTCTTCATCGAGGGTGAGCATTTGCACGGGAATGTGGCGGGTTCGCGCGTCTTGCTTCAGGTGATTCAGGACAGTCCACCCGAGCATGTCGGGCAGAAAAACGTCGAGCGAGATCGCCGTCGGGTTGTACTCCTGCGCCAGCGATAGAGCCTCGGCGCCGGTCATCGCGCTCAGAACCTTGAAGCCTTTATCTCGCGACAAATCGCACAATACGCGAGCATAGTGTGGATCGTCTTCGACAATCAACAGGATCGCATCACCCTCACTGAGGTTGTTGCGATCGTCTTCGATCCTGGCTTCCTGTTCGACTGCGGTAACGGTTGTGATGAAGACAGGCATGGCTTGCGGCGATCCGCCTGTCTTCTCTGTTCTAACGATGCTTGTTGCCGCGGGACCAACATAAGTCTGAGGAAGGTAAAGCGTGAAAGTGCTACCGTGCCCCGGCGTGCTGCGCAATTGGATTTCGCCGCCGAGCAAGCTCGCGAGTTCGCGGCTGATGGCGAGGCCGAGGCCCGTTCCACCGTATTTGCGGCTTGTGCCTGCATCGGCCTGCTGGAAAGCCTCGAAGATGATGCGCTGCTTCTCTGGTGGAATGCCGATTCCGGTGTCGGAGACTGAGAACGAAACCACCGAACCGGCCCCGCTCAGAATCGGGTGATCGTTGCTCCAACCCTCTGAAGCGCTGGAAACGGTAAGCCGGACGCCTCCCTGTTCGGTGAATTTGAACGCGTTCGAAAGCAGGTTTTTGAGAACCTGCTGGAGACGCTTCGAGTCCGTCACCAGGCTGCGGCCCATGCGCGGATCGCTCGTCACTTCGAAGAGCAGCTTGCGATTTTCCGCCTCGTGACGGAAGGGGCGCGAGACTGTGTCGAGCAGTGCGCCGAAGAATATTTCTTCCGCTTCGACCGAAACCGTTCCAGATTCGATCTTGGAAAGATCGAGAATATCGCTGATGAGGTTGAGAAGATCGGTACCCGCCCCATGAATCGTGCGCGCGAATTCTACCTGCTTCGCCGTCAGGCTTCCATCCGGGTTTTCAGCAAGCTGCTGGCCCAACACGAGGATCGAGTTGAGCGGCGTGCGCAACTCGTGCGACATGTTAGCGAGGAACTCGGATTTATATTTCGAAGTCAACGCCAGTTCGCGCGCCTTCTCCTCCAAAGCGCGGCGCGCCTGTTCGATCTCCTGGTTCTTGCGTTCCACTTCGTAGTTCTGTTCGGCCAGCTGCTGTGCCTTTTGCGCGAGCTGCTCGTTGGTCTGTTGCAGCTCTTTTTGCTGGGTCTGCAATTCTGTAGCGAGCTGCTGCGACTGCTTCAACAGGCCTTCGGTCTGCATCGTGGCTTCGATGGAGTTGAGCACGATACCGATGCTGGCTGTGAGCTGCTCGAGGAACGCGAGATGTGATGCGGTAAATGCGCTGAGGCTGGCCAGTTCAATGACCGCCTTCACGCGATCTTCGAAGAGCACCGGCAGCACGATCACATTTTTCGGCACTGCTTTGAAGAGGCCCGAGCGAATCGGCACGGTTTTCTTCGGCAGTTCGGTAATCAACATGCGGCGCTTCTCCGCAGCGCACTGTCCGATCATGCCTTCGCCAATTCTGACTTCCTTTATGTAGCCGTCCGGTGTGTCGGCGTAGGTCGAGAGCAGCACGAGGCTGCCGTCGGGCGCGGTCGACTCGATGCCCATCTGATAAATGACGCCCTGCTGCGCGTTGACCAACGGCGCGAGTTCCGACAGCAACATGCGACCCACGGTCGCCAGATCGCGCTGGCCCTGCAACATGCCAGTGAAGCGCGCGAGGTTCGTCTTCAACCAATCCTGCTCGGTGTTGCGGTCGGTCGTGAGCCGGAGGTTGTCGATCATGGTGTTGATGTTGTCTTTCAACTCGGCCACTTCGCCGCGAGCTTCCACTTGAATGGAGCGGGTCAAGTCGCCTTTGGTCACGGCTGTTGCGACTTCGGCAATCGCGCGCACCTGGTTGGTCAGGTTGTCCGCGAGCAGGTTCACGTTGCCCGTCAAGTCCTTCCACGTACCTGCAGCGCCGGGGACGTTGGCCTGCCCGCCAAGGCGGCCTTCCACCCCCACTTCGCGGGCCACCGTTGTCACCTGGTCGGCGAAGGTGGCCAACGTGTCGGTCATGTTGTTGATGGTCTCGGCGAGCGCTGCCACCTCGCCCTTGGCGTTCACGGTGAGCTTCTGCGTGAGTGCACCGTTAGCGACGGCAGTCACGACCTTCACAATGCCGCGGACCTGTTCTGTCAGGTTGGCAGCCATCACGTTGACGTTGTCTGTGAGGTCCTTCCAAGTTCCGGCCACACCGGGCACCTGCGCCTGGCCGCCGAGCTTGCCTTCCGTACCCACTTCGCGCGCGACGCGAGTCACTTCGGCAGCGAAGGCGTTGAGCTGATCGACCATGGTGTTGATGGTGTCTTTGAGTTCGAGAATTTCGCCCTTCACGTCGACGGTGATCTTGCGTGACAAGTCGCCGCGCGCCACAGCCGTGGTCACTTCGGCGATGTTTCTCACCTGCGCTGTAAGGTTGCCGGCCATGGAGTTCACTGAATCGGTGAGATCCTTCCAGGTCCCGGCCACGCCGGGCACGTTGGCTTGCCCGCCCAGGCGGCCTTCGGAGCCCACTTCGCGCGCCACGCGTGTTACTTCGGCGGCGAAGGAGCGAAGCTGCTCGACCATGGTGTTCAGAGTTTCTTTGAGCTGCAGAATCTCGCCGCGCACATCGACCGTAATCTTACGCGACAAGTCTCCGTTGGCGATGGCGGTCGCCACCTCGGCGATGTTTCTCACTTGCGCCGTGAGGTTGCCGGCCATGAAGTTGACGGAGTCGGTGAGATCCTTCCAGGTCCCGGCGACACCTGACACCTGCGCCTGGCCGCCCAGCTTGCCGTCCGTACCGACTTCGCGGGCCACGCGCGTTACTTCGCCGGCGAATGCATTGAGCTGGTCGACCATGGTGTTGATGGTGTTTCTCAGCTCCAGAATTTCACCCTTCACGTCGACGGTAATCTTGCGCGACAAGTCGCCGCGGGCCACCGCAGTCGTGACTTCGGCGATGTTGCGGACTTGCGCTGTGAGGTTGCCGGCCATCGAGTTGACCGAGTCCGTCAAATCCTTCCAGGTTCCGGCTACGCCAGGCACGTTGGCCTGTCCGCCGAGCCGGCCTTCCGTACCGACTTCGCGGGCCACGCGCGTCACTTCGCCGGCAAACCGGTTCAACTGGTCCACCATCGTGTTGATGGTTTCCTTCAGCAACAGAATTTCGCCGCTGACGTTCACGGTGATCTTCTTCGAAAGGTCGCCAGTCGCGATGGCCGTCGAAACCTCGGCGATGTTTCTCACCTGGCCAGTCAGGTTCGAAGCCATGGAGTTGACCGAGTCGGTCAAGTCCTTCCAGGTTCCAGCCACACCCGGCACCTGCGCCTGACCGCCGAGCTTGCCGTCTGTGCCCACTTCGCGAGCCACGCGCGTTACTTCGCCGGCGAACGCGTTGAGCTGGTCGACCATGGTGTTGATGGTGTCTTTGAGCTCGAGAATTTCGCCCTTCACATCGACAGTGATTTTGCGCGACAAGTCGCCGCGCGCCACCGCCGTTGCTACTTCGGCAATGTTTCTCACCTGGCCGGTGAGGTTCGAGGCCATGAAGTTGACGTTGTCCGTGAGATCCTTCCACGTTCCGGCCACGCCGGAGACTTGCGCCTGACCGCCCAGTTTGCCGTCGGTACCGACTTCGCGAGCCACGCGGGTCACTTCCCCGGCGAACGCGTTCAGCTGATCCACCATCGTGTTGATAGTGTTCTTGAGTTCGAGAATCTCGCCCTTCACGTCCACCGTGATTTTGCGCGACAAATCGCCGCGGGCCACGGCCGTGGTGACTTCGGCAATGTTTCTCACCTGCGCGGTGAGGTTGCCGGCCATCGAATTGACCGAGTCCGTCAAGTCCTTCCAGGTTCCGGCCACGCCAGGCACGTTTGCCTGACCGCCGAGACGACCTTCGGTGCCCACTTCGCGGGCCACGCGCGTCACTTCACCGGCGAAACGGTTCAGCTGGTCGACCATCGTGTTCAGCGTTTCCTTGAGCTGCAGAATTTCGCCGCGCACGTCGACGGTGATTTTGCGCGACAAGTCGCCGTTGGCGATGGCCGTCGCCACCTCGGCGATGTTGCGAACTTGGCCGGTCAGGTTGCCGGCCATGAAGTTGACGTTGTCGGTAAGATCCTTCCAGGTGCCGGCCACACCGGGGACGTTGGCCTGGCCGCCGAGTTTGCCTTCGGTGCCGACCTCGCGGGCCACGCGCGTTACTTCGCCGGCGAATGCGTTCAGCTGGTCGACCATGGTGTTGATGGTGTCTTTGAGGGC
>Ga0182024_10025669_pt1 | contig 10385 bp, 11 predicted proteins | sample P32metaG_FD_120480 | JGI IMG/M metagenome (GOLD analysis project Ga0182024, IMG submission 120480) | Permafrost microbial communities from Stordalen Mire, Sweden - P3-2 metaG (Illumina Assembly) | ecosystem: Environmental > Terrestrial > Soil > Wetlands > Permafrost | place: Sweden: Stordalen...
CGGCAAACGGCTTGTGGGTTTCCGCAAGGGCGAGACCGACTATCGCATAAACGCAATCCCGCTCGGCGGCTACGTAAAAATGAGCGGCGAGAATCCCATGGACGAGCGCTCGGACGATCCGCGCGAGTTCATGAATCACCCTCGCTGGCACCGCTTCCTGGTCGCCATTGCCGGGCCCACGATGAATATCCTGCTCGCGATCGTTCTGCTCACCACCATCTACATGGTGCACTACGAATATCCGGCAGTGTACGACGATCAACCGGTGATCGGATGGGTGCTCAAAGACACAGCCGCAGCCAAGGCTGGCTTCCAGATCGGCGATCGTATTATCCGCATCGACGATGTGCAGAACCCCACATGGGAGCAGGTTGAACTGAAGGAAGCGCTCAACCCGGGCCAGCCTCTCGATGTCACCGTGGACCGCGACGGACAGGCACTCGAAAAAACTGTTGTGCCCGAGGCCATGGGTGTCGATCAGATTGGATATGCAGGTTGGGCGCCCAAAGAAGGCATCGTCACCATCACCGATCTGGTGGAGGGAATGCCGGCGGAAAAAGCTGGTTTAAAAGAAGGGGATCAAATCTTAAAGGTAGACGACAAGCCGGTGCCCGCCCTGGCCGCCATGATCGAAAGCCTGAAAATCACGAAAGATAAACCGATCACGATCACTGTGCGGCGCAATGGCGAGGAAAAAACATTTACCGTGCAGCCGGTACTTTCCGATAAATGGTATCGCATTGGCATCGGCAGCATGCAGATGAAGGTGAAGACGCTGCCTTTCGCCGAAGCGTTGAAGTTGTCGCTCCACGAAAACCGCCAGAATGCTTTGTTGATTCTTGAATTAGTCAAGAAAATGGCGCAGCGAAAAATTTCCATGCGCTCCATCGAAGGGCCGATCCGGATCGGTCAGGCTGCGGGGGAAGCAGCGCGTCGCAAAGGCTGGACTCCGCTAATGGGTCTAACCGCGGCCATCAGTCTTAACCTTGGCATCTTCAACCTGTTGCCGATTCCCATTCTCGACGGCGGCGTGATTCTGTTCTTGTTGATCGAAGGCTTGATGCGCCGTGACATCAGCATGAGTATCAAGGAACGCGTCTATCAGGCTGCGTTTGTCTTCCTGGTGCTATTCGCGGTGATGGTGATCTACAACGACTTGATGAAGACGATTCCTGGGCTGGCGGATCGATTGCCGTAAAGAAAATTCTGCACCGCAAGTGCGTTCTACAGAATCAAATTGGCAAATTTGGCATCGACAAATTCATTTTCAACTGCTGCCCAATTAACGAAACTGTTATGATTATCGAAGTGGCGCTTCTTGATGGCGCCACGTTCTTTTTTAATCTTTTTTAACCCACGCCCCTTCGCCATCTTGCTTTGTGGAATTCCACATTCGAGGATGTGATCATGGGAATCAAGCCACCTCTTGCGGCACGAACCTTGAAGATAAGGGTGGTTCCATATATCCTTGCGGCCGCCGCGGTCGTCGTCGCACTCCTGATCAGTAGCGCTCTAAGACCCTGGGTTGGCGATGGTGTGGCATATATCCTGCTTCTCGCCGCGATCGCATTCTCTGCCTGGTATTGCGGCACGGGTCCCTCCATTTTCGCGGTCGTCTTAGCGATGGCGAACGCGCTGTATGGATTCATGCCACCGGTGCACGCCTTTCGCATTCTCACCCGCGCTGATCTGGTCACATTACTCGTGTTTCTGTTCTCTTCGACCGCGCTTGTGATCATGGCAGAATTCCGTCGCCGCCATTATGAAGAACTTCGGAAGTCGCAGGGAGAACTCGAAAGCCTGGTTCAGCAGCGTACCGCGGACTTGGATGCCGCCAATCAGAGCCTGCGCGATCTTTCCGCCCGTCTGCTGAAGTCGCAAGATGAAGAGAGACGCCGCATCGCTCGCGAACTGCACGACAGCGTCGGACAGCTATTGGCCGCTCTGGGCATGAATCTGTCTGAGGTGCGGCTCGACATTGAGCGACTCGCGAAGACCGCCAACGCTTTGATGGATAGCGAAAATCTGGTTCATGAAATGACCACTGAGGTCCGCACCATCTCTCACCTATTGCATCCGCCCCTGCTCGATGAGGCCGGCCTGTGCTCCGCTCTTCGCTGGTATGGGGATGGATTTGCCTTGCGCAGCAAAATCAAGGTTGATCTCGATCTGCCCAAGGATTTCAACCGTCTGCCGCGCGAGAGTGAGACTGCGATTTTCCGCGTAATTCAGGAATGCCTTACTAACATTCACCGTCATTCCGAGAGTCCGATCGCGAGAATTCGACTGTGGCAGCGGGATGATCACGTCATGGTCGAAATCGAGGACGAGGGCAAAGGCATCCCGCCCGAAAAGCAGATCGAAATGGCTTCCGGGGGCACACCTGGAGTTGGAATTCGAGGCATGCGGGAACGACTGCGGCAACTCGGGGGCGCGCTGGAAATTAATTCGAGCGAGAGCGGTACCGTGATCGTGGTCCAGTTGCCGATCTCCGAAACATCCACTCCCGAGAGTCCCGTCCAGGTCAGCAATCCCTCACCGGCGGCGGCTTAAGATTTCTGAGTTCTGGAGTCGAATAGGCCATGTCCGAAGTTATACCTCGAACGCGCAATCTCGCTTGACGCATTGAAACGCCGCGAGCACCTTTGACTAGCTTGAGCTAAGCAGTTTTGACGCCCTGTTTTGCCCCTGTTAAACTGTTTGTTTGCCATACTAATTATCCAGCCTACCGTTAATTCCAGAAGGGAAGTCCGTGCGCGCAGAAACCCGCCATCAACTGAAGCAGGATGCTTTTAGTCGTGTCACCTTTGACGCCGCAGAGAAAACCGCCGATTGGACTGTCGCCCACCGCACCACGCTGATTGTTTCCGCTGTCGCCATCGCAATCGTTCTCGCTGCCGCGGTTGGCGGATGGTATTACCTGAGCGCCCAGGATGAAAAGGCCAGCTTCGACTTTTCCCTGGCAGTTCGAACTTTAGATACACAACTGCGGCCCGCGGGAACGCCTGCCCAACCTGACGTCCCCAGCTTTACCTCAGCCAAGGAGCGCGCGGAAGCGGCTCAGAAAAACTTTCAGGCGATTGTCGACAAGTATCCCCATACCCGCACAGCAGATTTGGCGCATTATTTTCTGGGAGTGACCGCTGCGGATTTGTCGGATAACGCCACCGCCGAGCGCAACTTCAAGCAGGTCGCTTCCTCCGGCAATCGCGAGGTTGCGGCCGTTGCCAAAGCCGCCCTGGCTTCGCTCTACGCTCAGACGAACCGCACTAAGCAGGCGGTTGCACTCTATCAGGAACTTATCAACAAACCGACGGCCTCCGTCAGCAAAGTAACGGCTCAGTTACAGTTGGCCGAGGTCTATCAAAATTCCAATCAGCCGCTCGAGGCCAAGAGAATCTACGAGCAGGTCAAGAAAGAAAATCCGGGCGCGGAAGCCGGACAACTCGCCACGCAGAAACTGACTGAACTGAAGTGAACTACTGAACTAAAGTGAATAAGGATTGCTCAGTCCCGCCTGTTTAGCTCGGCTGATTACCTTCGTAAAAATTGGACCCTTTTCATCGCCACCCTTTAGCCGCGATTTCTGTTCGTTGACCATTTCCCTTTTTCGGCTCGTTGGGTACCATGTTGTGCAACTCGCGAAATCTATCAGTGGAGACCCATGGCACAAATCACTCTCCGCGTTAACGGCAGTGAAAAGCAAGTCAGCGTTTCTCCAGAGACCCCCTTGCTCTGGGTTCTTCGCGACACTCTCGAACTTACCGGGACAAAGTTTGGCTGTGGTGCGGGCTTGTGTGGGGCCTGCACTGTTCATGTCGATGGCAATCCGATTCGTTCCTGCTCAACGCCGGTTTCGCAGGTCGCTGGAAAAAGTGTGATCACGATTGAGGGCCTCGGGGCGAACGGCCTGCACGTCCTGCAGCAGGCATGGATTGCAGAAGAAGTTCCGCAATGCGGCTACTGCCAGACAGGACAAATCATGTCGGCGGCCGCCCTGCTCGCGAAAACGCCCAATCCTACCGACGATCAGATTACGCAGGCCATGAACGGCAATCTCTGCCGCTGTGGAACTTATGAACGGATTCGCAAAGCCGTGCACCGCGCCGCTGGAAATGGAGGCTCGCAATGAGCCCACTCTCCCGCCGCGAATTTGTAGCCGCAGGAGTCGCCGCTGGCGCTGGCCTGGTAATCGGCTTCTACCTTCCGCATAAAACGTCATCGCATGAGCAATCTTTCTCGCCCAATGCATATTTGCGCATCACACCCGACAACAAAGTCACCGTCGTGGTCGCGCGCTCGGAGATGGGACAAGGAGTGCGCACGGCGCTGCCGATGATCCTGGCCGAAGAACTGGAAGCCGACTGGCACCAGATCGAGATCGAGCAGGCCGGAGCCAGCACGCTCTTCGGCGATCAGACCACGGGAGGAAGCGCGAGCATTCGCACGACATGGGATCCGATGCGCAAAGCAGGCGCGGCCGCGCGTGAGATGTTGATTATTGCCGCAGCCTTAACCTGGAGCGTTCCGCGAAGTTCGTGCGCTGCGGAAAACGGCCGCATCAAGCACGCTGCGACGAACCGCAGTTTGAGTTATGGGGAACTCGTCAGCAAGGCTGCGACGCTGCCGGTTCCCACCGACCTGCCGTTCAAGCAAAGTAAAGACTACAAGATTGTCGGGCAACGTCTGCCACGTCTGGACACGCCAGCCAAAGTAAAAGGTGAGGCCATCTTTGGGCTCGACTACCGAACGCCGGGAATGAAATTCGCTGTGCTGTCGCGCTGTCCTACGATCGCCGGCAAAGTTTCCAAGTTCGATGAGAGTGAATCGAAGAAACTCGCTGGTGTGAGTTACGTCGGCAAGATTGGCGATTCGGCCGTCGCCGTTGTCGCCGACAGTGTTTGGGGAGCGATGGAAGGCCGCCGCCTACTCAACGTCACGTGGGACGATGGGCCGAACAAAGATCTGAATACCGCGGCTGTCATGGCGTCACTAAAGCTGGCGGCGTCGAAGAAGGGCGTAAGCATTTACGCTGCGGGCGATCCCGCAAGAATTCCCGGCCGTCGCGTCTCCGCCGAATATGAATTACCTTTCATGGCGCACGCAGCGATGGAGCCGGGCAACTGCACCGCGCACTATCAGGGAACGAAATGCGAATTGTGGGCGCCCACACAGGTTCCGCAAGATTGCCGCGACTCGGTGGCGACCGCAATAGGACTCGACCCAGATCAGGTCAAAGTCAACGTCACACTCATGGGCGGAGGCTTTGGCCGCCGCCTGGAGCACGACTACGCGGTGGAAGCGGCGCTCGTCTCGAAGGCAATCAATGCTCCGGTGAAAGTGGTCTGGACGCGCGAAGATGACATGCGGTTTTCCACCTACCGTCCCGCGAGCTTGCACCAACTCAGCGCCACGCTTGATGGATCAGGATTTCCGGTTGCACTGAGCCACCGCATCATCGCACCGTCAATCAGCGGGCAAAAAGGACAGCCGGTTCCGAACGGAGTGGATCCCGATTTGCCCGATGAAGCCGGCCCGGTATATGGCCTGCCCAATTATTCGATTGAATATGTCATGACCGAAACGCCAGTGCCGCTGGGCTGGATGCGGTCGGTCTATGCGCTGCAGGCGGCGTTCGCACTGGAGAGCTTCATCGACGAACTGGCGGTCGCGGCGGGCAAAGACCCACTGCAATACCGATTGCATCTGTTAGCCAAAGATCAGGATCTGCAATACTTCACGACGACGTGGCATACCGCACGCATGCGCGCCGTGCTGCAACTGGCCGCCGAAAAAGCTGGGTGGGATAAGCCGCTTCCGCCAGGCCACTATCGCGGCATTGCCTGTTTCGGTTGTTTTGCGTCCTACATGGCTGAGGTAGTTGAGATCACAATGGAGAACGATCAGCCGCGTGTGCATCGGGTTGTTGCTGTTGTCGATTGCGGGCAGGTCGTGAACCCGGGCATTTTGGAACAGCAAATTCAGGGCGGAATCGTCTACGGATTGGGGAATGCGTTGCGAGCGAAAATCACAATTAAGAAAGGCCGCATCGTGCAAGGAAACTTTGACGACTACGCTCCGCTGCGGATGGAAGAAACGCCGACGGTCGAAGTCTACGCGGTGCCGAGCGCCGAGGCTCCGAGCGGAATTGGCGAGCCGTCGGTGCCTCCGGTCGCCCCCGCGCTGTGCAACGCAATCTATGCGGCGACGAAAAAGAGAATTCGTGCGCTGCCAATTCTGAGCTAGAGGTGGGATCGAATAATGTTTTGTCATCCTGAGCGAAGCGAAGGACCTATGCACTCTCTTACCCTGCGAAGAATCCATGGATCCTTTGCTAACGGGCTCAGGATGACAAAGCCTGTCGCCTGCAGCTTATTGCTTTTTTCTTTATTACTATTACTCGGTGCTGCGTCATTCGCCCAGACCACACTGTATTCTTCGGTTCCTCCCAACCGCCTGGCGCACATTCGCCACGGCATCAATCTGAGCGAATGGTTTGCGCAGGTCTACGATCCCAAGGGATACACGAAAGAACATTTTGAAAGCTGGACCACGGCATCAGATATTGCGCTGATCAAGTCGGCCGGCTTCGATCACGTGCGCCTCAGCGTGAATCCGCAGCCCATGATGGACGCAGCACGTCGGCACAATGGCAGCGTGGAATATTTCGGCTATCTGGACGCCGCAGTCAAAATGATTCTGGATGCGGGTCTTGCGGTCGAAATCGACATGCATCCCGACTCCGACTTCAAGGCGCGGCTGGCCAAAGAAGACGACTTTGTCGAGCGATTCGCCGACTTTTGGAATATGGTGGCGCAGCACTACTCGTCATCGTCATGGGATCCAGACCGCATATTCTTCGAAATTCTGAACGAACCGGAGATGCGTGACGCCTACCGCTGGTATGGCGTGGAGACAAAGCTGGCCGCGGCGATTCGTCGCGGCGCACCCGGAAATACGATCATCGCGGCAGGCGCGCGCTGGGACGACGATGACGACCTCGTTTTTCTCGAACCGCTGCCCGATCCCAACGTCATTTACGTATTCCATTTTTACGAGCCGCACATTTTTACCCATCAAGGCGCGGGATGGGGCGCATACTTCTGGCATTGGGTGAAGAGACTGCATTATCCATCGTCGCCGGAAAATGCGGCGCAGGTTGCCGCGGGAGTTCCCGAAGCTCACGATCGCCTGCAGGTAATCCGCTACGGACAGGATCACTGGGACGCGTCGCGCATCGAATCGGAAATCAATCAGGCTGCGGACTGGGCCACGCAACGCAATGTGCCGTTGATCTGCAATGAATTCGGAGTCTACCGGGCATTCGCCGATCCGCAGGACCGTGCGCGGTGGATCACAGATGTGCGGACTTCGCTCGAGCGCCACAACATCGGATGGGCCATGTGGGATTATTCCGGCAGCTTCGGCGTGGTAACCAACCGAGAGACGAAAGCCAAGCTGGACGAAGTCACAGTGCGTGCGCTGGGATTGAAAATGCCGGGACAATGAATGGCGTCGCTCCTCAGAATGCACCCAGCCATTTGACCGGCAAGTGGGCTGCTAAAGCATCGGCCAGGCGTTCGTCGGCCGTAATCAAGTCTGCTTTCACGCGCAAGGCCAGCGCTACGTAGATAGAGTCATACACCGTTCGCCCATGTTTTACAGCCAACTGCAAGGCCTGAGGCACGAGATCGAAGGAAGGGATGGTAGGGATTTTGAGATCGCTAATCGTCCGAAAGTTCCGTACCGCGGTTTCTGAGTCGATCTTCTGCTTCCGGGCGGCTTTCCAGAGAGCGTTTCCCACTTCCAGCCAAAACAGGTCTGGAACCAGCAGCAACTCCGCCCCGGTGCGATAGGACGCCAGTAATTCTTCTGCCTGCGAGAGCAAATCTTCATTATTGGCAGGCAAGCACCACTTGACGGCGACACTCGCGTCGACGACGATGGGCGTCACCTCTCGCGGTCCTCACGAATCATTTCTTCCGCAGAGGGGAACGGTCCCGGGGTAAGGGTTGGCATCGCACGCAGCTTGGCCAGTTCGTCCCAGACCTTCTGGCGCCGCTTGAGTTCCTGCGCGGTGGGAACAAAATGCTCTAACAACGAAATAACTTCCGCCGCCATCGACTTATGGTGGGCGCGCGCCTGCTTTCGCAAGGCCTTATAGATTTCCTCAGGAACATTTTCTACATAGAGGGTCGGCATATGAAACTCCTAGGCATAGTCTAGCACCTCCATAGGGCGAAGAAGACGGTCTTTTTCTTGACAGGCTTGCGGCCTTAGCTTTATCCTAAGTCTTGCTCCTTGCGGTACTTACGCCTCTTGGCGTGCTTCCGCGGAACGAGTTGGCAACATTGGCGCGGAGGTTTCGCTATGTTCCTCGATATCCATGAACTGGAACGCCATCCTCTGGATTTTGAGGAGGAGTTTGCGCCCGGGGTCATCGACTTGGGCGGCGAAGCTCGGCAACGCACGCCACTAAAGGCGTCCGGACACGCCGAGATTGTCGAAGAGCATCACGGCAAGCACGAGATTATTACGGACATTCGCCTGCGTGGACGACTCAGCGCCGGCCTGGAATTGCAGTGCGCGCGGTGCCTTGAGCCGGTAGCTCAAGATATAGTCCGCGAGTTCGAATTGCTCTATCGCCCGCTCGGAGCAGACGCTGGGCGCGACGAGATCTCCGTGACGGACGCGGAAGCCGAGATCGGCTATTATCAAGGCGACGGCATTCTGCTGGAAGACGTTTTGCGCGAGCAAGTGCTGCTGGCGCTGCCTTTAAAGGTCACCTGCCGCGACGATTGCAAGGGCCTATGTGTGCACTGCGGAAAGAATTTGAACGAAGAACAGTGTTCGTGCACGACTGCCATCGAAGATCCGCGCTGGACGGCGCTGCGCGAGATTCGCAGTAGGCTGGAGCACTGAAAGCCGCTGTCAGCTATTAGCCGTCAGCTATCAGCAGCAACGCTCCGCTCATCAGTGGCTGCGTTCGAGTTAGGTTCATACTGAGCAATCAGCTGTCGGCAGGTTCAAAGCTCAAAGCTGATGGCTGACAGCTTTTTGAGCGAGAGGAATTCAATACCATGCCTAATCCAAAACGGCGACACTCCCAGAAACGCACTTCCACCCGGCGCGCCCACGACGCACTCAAGAGCCACAGTCTTGCCGAGTGCCCCAACTGTCACGAGAAAAAAATGCCGCATCGCGCCTGCCCGAAGTGCGGTTACTATAAGGGACGCGAAGTCCTGGACATTCAAGAAGCCAGCTAGCTCAACACCATGCCGAGCGTGATCGCGCTGGATGCGATGGGTTCGGACCGCGCTCCCAAGCCCGAGATTGAGGGCGCCATACAGGCGGCGCGTCAATACGGACTGCGGGTGCTGCTGGTCGGCCCAGAAACTGTAGTTAAGACGGAACTGGATCGCCATCCAGCGGCCGCGCGCCTGCCCATCGAAATCATCCACGCCAGCGAATTCATCACCATGGAAGACAAGGTGGAGGCGATTCGCGCAAAGCGCGATTCGTCGATGCGCGTAGGACTGCGCATGGTGCGGGAGGGACAGGCTGGCGGATTTGTCACCGCCGGCAATACCGGCGCGGCCATGGCCACGGCAAAGGTTGTGCTGGGCGCGGTTCCCGGAGTCGACCGTCCTGCCCTGGCCGCAGTTTTTCCAACGGCCCCCGGCAATCCAGCGATGTTGCTCGACGTCGGGGCGAATGTCGACTGCACCCCTCAGAATCTCGAACAGTTTGCGGTGATGGGTGACATTTATTTTCGCGCCATGTACGGAAAGAAAGCTGGCAGCGCCGGTCCTCGCGTGGGACTGCTTTCGATCGGCGAAGAGGAAAGCAAGGGCAACGAGCTTACTCGACAATCGTTCCAGTTGCTCAAACAGCTTCCGCTGAACTTTATCGGCAACGTGGAAGGCCGCGACTTGTACAACGGGCAGGTCGACGTGATTGTGGCGGATGGATTTGTAGGGAACGTGGCATTAAAGATTTCCGAGGGCGTGGCAAATTTGGTGCGCACCGCGTTGAAGGAATCGTTGAAGGCGACTATCACCCGGCAAGTGGGAGCATTACTCTCGCGAAGTGCCTTCACCGATTTCAAGAAGCGCCTCGACCACACTGAATACGGTGGTGCGCCGCTGCTCGGCGTGAAGGGCGCGTGCATTATTACGCACGGCTCCTCGAACGCCAACGCCATTAAAAACGCAGTGCGCGTAGCGGCTGAATTTTCCGAACGCGGAATCAACGGCTCCATTGAGCGCGGCTTGGCGGCCGTGCGGCCCGCGTCCGTCGAAATTGGCAATTGAGTAATTTGGTAATTGGGTAATTGAAAAACTCATAAGCATTTCCGTAGAAAATTACACAATTACTAAATTTCC
>Ga0182024_10025670_pt1 | contig 10385 bp, 10 predicted proteins | sample P32metaG_FD_120480 | JGI IMG/M metagenome (GOLD analysis project Ga0182024, IMG submission 120480) | Permafrost microbial communities from Stordalen Mire, Sweden - P3-2 metaG (Illumina Assembly) | ecosystem: Environmental > Terrestrial > Soil > Wetlands > Permafrost | place: Sweden: Stordalen...
CCGCATCCCAACGTCATGGTCGCGAGCCCGACGCACGACCCGGCGACGCCGCTGATCAACGCCCTTTCCGTCTGGCTGCAGATTCCGCAGGCGCGGCTTTTGATTGCCGACGTTGACGGCCATCAAAGCCTCATACTCTCGTCGTGCGCGTTCAAAGCGGAGGCGAAGTTCCTCGACGATCCGCCATCGGTATCCTCCACGACCATCTGCTCGCAGTAAGTCTATGCTTGGCGTTGGTAGATGCGTCCGCCGTCGCGCAGCCACGCGACGCGGCCGTCGGCGGCGCGCACAAAATCGCTTCGCTTTACCGAACCCTGCGCATCGGTGGTGAGCAAGTAATCGCCGCGATAGAAGGCAAGGTTCAGTTCGAGATCGCCGGTCGCGCGCAGGCCGCCGTTGGCCGCGCGCAGTTCGACGGCCAGCTCCGTGATTTTTTTGGGCGTACCGTCGGGTGGCACGATCCAGCCCTTGTAGCGGCCTTCATACGGCGCGAGCTGCGCGGACGAAAGCATTTTTGGCACCGCGGGCGGATCGTGCAGGCCGGCGAAATGGTGCAGCGCCCAGCCGGAGCGATCGATTGCGCCGATGAGCATTGGACCAGTCGTGGAGTTGGTGAGGATGACCATCGCAAAGTTGCGCGACGGAACGAAGAGCAGGTCCGAGTTTTGGCCGCCCCAGGATCCAATATGTTGAAAGACCGGTACGCCCTCTGCTGTGCGTCGCTGCCACCAGGTCACGCAGACGCCGTCAACTTCCATCGTCAGCGTGCCGCCCGGCCCGGGATTAGAGCGCATTGCGGCCATTGCATCGCTGAGTTGAAAGCGCGCGTAACGCAGTTGATCCCGGGCACTGGAGATCAGACCGCCCGTCGCATCGAGCGAACGCGGGAACGCCCAGCTCGCAGGATCGACGACGGGCTTACTGTCTTTTATCGTATGCGACCCCGCAATATTATAGCCGATCAGCGCATCGGTGAAGAAGCCCGAGTGCGTTAGCCCGAGAGGATCGAGCACGAGCTTCGCAACCGCCGTTTCGTACGGCGAATCGGTGACGGCCTCGACGACGCGTCCAGCCAAATCAACCGCCGCGTTGTTGTAGGCGAGGATTTGGCCGAGCGGCGTAAGCTGCGGCAGATACTGCATGCCTGCGACGAACCGCGATAGCGCATCGTCGCCGCGCCCATAGTTTGCGTAGTCGTCGCCCAGCCAGCCGGCGCTGTGGTTGAGGAGCTGGCGCACCGTTACGCGCGCCGTGACGGATGGATCGGCTAGCGCCAACGACGGCAGATAGGTTCGTACGGGCGCATCGAGGTCGAGCTTCCCCTGGCCGACGAGCCGCATGATCGATGTGCCGGTAAACGTTTTGGTCACCGAGCCAATTCGAAAGAGCGTTTCGCCGTCAATCGCTACCGGGTACTCGACGTTCGTCACGCCGTAGCCGCGCACGTACTCGCGCCCGTTGTAGAAGACTCCAACCGCGACGCCGGGGATGTGGTACTTAGCCATGGCCGCCTCGATCTTGGCGTCGAGGCCGGCAAAGAGCGTCGCGTGCGTTGGCGCGACCGCAAGCGCTGGGATTAGCGTTCGGTTTGTTGCAGCGGCCGCCACGATGGCTCCGGCGGTGTTGCGGAGCATACTGCGGCGCGAAAGTAGCATTGCGCACTCTGCGCTCCGCCCGGATGCGCCTCCTGTCGCGGGAACTGGCGAGCGCGCGCTATAACGGATTGTCATGACGAGCGAGGCAGGTTCGGCGCCAAGGTGGTCGCTTTCTCTACGCATCGCCTTTCGTTTTGCATTCGTCTACTTCTTGCTCTACTGCGCTCCGTTTCCACTGACGTCGATTCCGTACGCAGATCAAACCGGCCAGTGGGTCGATGGATTCTGGCATGTCGTGGTACCCTGGGTCGCGGCCCATCTGCTCCACCTTCCCCGGCCAATCACTATCTTTGAGAACGGGAGCGGCGACACAACCTACAACTGGGTTCAGGTTGGCTGCTTCCTGGTCGCCGCAAGCCTGACGACAGTCATTTGGTCGGTTCTCGATCGCAAACGCACAAGCTACGACCGTCTCTATCGCTGGTCGCGACTCTACTTGAGATTATGGCTCGGGTCGGTGATGTGTTCGTATGGGGCGAGCAAGGTAATTCAGTCACAGTTTCCGCCGCCGATGCTGTCGAGTTTGATCGTACCATACGGGCAACACTCACCGATGGGGCTCCTCTGGACGTTCATGGGAGCGTCGCCGGCTTACAACGTCTTCGCCGGCTCCGCGGAGATGCTCGCGGGGATTCTTCTGCTGGTTCCGCGATTCACCACGCTTGGCGCACTCTTCTGCGCGGCCGTTATGAGTAACGTCTTTATGCTCAACATGAGCTACGATGTTCCGGTCAAGCTCTTTTCATTCCACCTCCTCGCGGGAGCGCTCATCCTTGCCGGTCCCGACTTCGCCAATTTGACCCAATTTTTCGTTTTCAAGCGCCCTGCACAATTGGCGATCGACCGACCATTCTTTTCCGACCGGCGTTTGAATCTCGCCGGCCTCATCCTGCAACTGCTCTTCGCTGCATTTCTAGTGGGCACCGACCTCTACGGCTCGTTGCAAAACCAGGCGACGCCGGCCGCCCGTTCGGCCCTTTACGGCATTTGGTCCGTCGGTCGCGCAAACGTCGATTGGCAACAGGTCGTCTTCGACGACTACGGCATCCTCGCAGTGCAGTCTCGCGGAGGAACGATGCGGTACTATTTACAAAAGACCAACGCCGCGGCACGTACGATAACGATTTCGAGCTACCGCGACCCCCATTCCGGCGGCGCACTGCGATTTATTCAGATGCCGCCGAACGGATTGCGCCTTTGGGGACATCTCGGAAGCCGGCGAATCGTGGCGACGTTGCATCGCGTCGATGAATCGAAGTTCCTGCTGTTACATCGCGGATTTCATTGGATCAGCGAATATCCGTTCAATCGCTGATCGCTCGACCGGGGACGGGGCGAGCGACGGCGCAAAGCGTACGTCGGTTCCATCAACGACAACGTGTACGCCCTCAACGCCGCCACGGGGCCGAGCTGTGGTCCTACACCACCGGCAACCTCGTGCTCTCATCGCCGGGGCTAGCCAACCATGTGGTGTACGTCGGCTCCGAAGACGGCAACGTATACGCCCTTAACGCCGCCACGGGGGCCAAGCTGTGGTCGTATACCACCGGCAACCAAGTCTTCTCGTCGCCGGCGGTGGCCAACGGGATGGTCTACGTCGGCTCTGGCGACGGCAACTTCTACGCGTTCGGGCTCTGAGCGGCGCCGTCAATTCTCGAATAGTTTGCTGGAGTGGCGTCGTACGGTCGAGGCTACGGCGCGGCCGCCGGCGTCCACACCGTTCCATCAGTGTATTCCACGCGCAGAATACGATAGCTCACAAAGCGCGCGGCCAAGAGTGGAAACGCCGCTACGGACATGTTGATGCCGGTGCAGTTCTCGTCGTATCCGCGATTGCTTCCGCGCTGCCAGCTTGCGAGGGAGTCCCAGCCGTTGATGTCGATTCCCGGCGAGAACGTGCCGCGACGATCCATCTCCAAACGACCAAGCTGCGCTCCGGCATCGTCCATGATTGGAAACTCGATCAGCACGCGGGTCGCGGTGACCGAGCCGGCGTTCTTGAACGAGATGCACGCATGCGCGCCCCGGCCATCACGCTTGACCGCGGCCCAACCGTTGAGAATCGCGATCTGCCCGACCGGTGCGCCGCCGAGCGTCGCGCTGCCGAACTCGAGACTCCGATACGGATTCGGCGTCGGCGTAGATTCCGGCCCACCTCGTCGCGGGTTGCGGCTTCCAATCTCCGAATCCGTCGCCCCGCGCGCGTAGAGCGCCGCGCGGCTGCCGCTTCGAAGCCAATCCAGTACGGCCCGGCGACCGGGGTCCGGCAGGTTCAGAATATCCGATTCGACCCATTCCTCTTTGCCGATCGACATCGACGGCCGTCCGAGCGTGCTGGGTCGGGGCGCGCCGCTGTGCGCCCAGCGCACGACATTTTCGAACTGCGAATCGGAAAGGTTTCGCAGACCGGATAAGACCTTGGCAAGCGCGGGCGAGGGGGCCGCGACTACCGGCTTCGCGATCGCGGTAGACAAGGCGGCTACGGTCGCGAGCAAAAACACCGCGGTGCGAACCTTCATTCGTTTGCCGCTTCGATCGTTGTGTGCACGTTCAGGCCCTCAATTAACCGGTGGTTGGCGAATCGCGAGTCCTTCAGTTTCTTCGAGGGCAATCGTACTCTGGTGGCGTCCGTACGAAAAGTAGAAGATCAGACCGGCGACGAGCCAAATGACGAAGCCGAGCCATACGAGCGGGAAAAATCCCCACACCAGCGGGTTACCCTGCCGCAGGAAATAGATCAAGAAGAGTGCCGTAACTGCGGAGGCTACGGGAATCAGATAGGGGCCGAACGGAACCGTGAACTTGCCCTGCGTCTCCGGATGGCGGTTGCGCAGCACCGGTACGGCGATCGAGACGAGTACGAAGGCGCTCAGCGTTCCCATATTGGTAAGCGATCCCAGGATGCTGATCGGAAAGAGTGCGCCGGCGGCCGCAATCAAAACACCGAACAGGATCTGCGAAATCCACGGCGTGCGCCACGTCGGATGCAATCGGACGAACAGCGGGGGGATGAGTCCGTCCCGCGACATCGCGTAGAATATTCGGGTTTGTCCGTACATCATGACGAGGAGCACCGTCGTCAAACCGGCAATGGCGCCGAAGGAAATGATCACGCCCGCCCACGCGAGGCCGACGCTGTCGACCGCAAACGCAACGGGGAAGTTGACGTTGAGCGTGTAGAACGGCACCATGCCGTTGAGAATCGCGACGACGATGATATAGAGAATCGTGCAGACGACCAGGCTCGCGATGATGCCGATCGGCAGATCGCGCGCCGGATTCCGCGCCTCTTCGGCGGTTGTCGAAACCGCGTCGAATCCGATGTACGCGAAGAAGATGAAGGCGGCGCCGCCAAACATTCCGGCCCAGCCGAAGGGGAAGTAGCCGCCCTCGCCGGCGAGGGGGCCCGGCGCAAGGTGATAGTTCGCCGGGTTGATGTGACCGAGACCGATGGCGATAAAGAAAAGCACGACCGCAAGCTTAATTGCAACGATGACCGCGTTGACGCTGCCGGATTCCTTCGTCCCGCGCACGAGCAGTGCCGTGATAAGAAAGATGATCGCCGCCGCCGGCAAGTTCGCAATTCCCGGGGTCGCATCCCAGTGGCTGTGCTGCCACGTCTGTGGGATGTTTAGATTGAACAGCGTGTGCAGAATGAACGTAAAATAGCCGGACCATCCGACGCTGACGGTCGCCGCGCCGAGCGCGTATTCGAGGACCAATGCCCAGCCGACGATCCAAGCCAGGAACTCTCCGAGGGTTGCATAGGTGTAAGTATAGGCACTGCCGGAGATGGGAATCTTACTGGAGACTTCGGCGTAGCAGAGCGCGGCCAGCGCGCTCACGATGCCGGCGACGACAAACGAAAGCGTTAGCGACGGGCCCGCACGCGTAGCCGAAGCGACGCCGGTAAGGACAAAAATTCCGGTGCCGATAATGGCGCCGATCCCCATGGCGGTGAGCGCCCACGGGCCCAGCGACCGTTTGAGGCCGTGTTCTGTGTCGCTTCCCTGCGCCAGAATGCGCGCGAGGGGTTTGACTCGTTGCATCAACATCGGCTCGCTCCTAGCGCAAAAAGCGGATGGCGAATGGGTACGTGTACGTCCGTCCCTGGCTTGCCGCGACCGTTCCCGCGATGATGAAGATCAGCGAAAGCAGCAGAATCAGCAGAACGGCGATCGCAACCGCAATCCAAAGGATGGCAAGACTGATGCCGGTTCCGGTATCAGACGCCTGCGCCGAGCCGCTCGCGATATAGCCAAACATCACCCCGACCGCTGCGATGATTCCGATGATACTAAAGATGGAAACCGTGATCTGATAGTTGAGCGACGCGCGCGCGTGCTCCGCGATGAACTCCGACTCGTGCGCTTTGATCAGATACACGACCAGCGGCCCGACGATGTGACCGAACGGCAATCCCGCGACGGCGATGAGCGCACTCAAGTGCGCGGCCATTGCCCAATTCCGGTCCTGGGAAGCGATTTGAACCTGCATCCCGCCTTATTGCCGGGCGCTAGGAAATGGCCTGCCGTGCGGGGCGCCGAATTGCGCGTAGATGCGGTCCTCGACGCGCTCCGACGTGCCCGAGTTCGACGTACTGGTCGTCGGCGGCGGCAATGCGGGCTGCGCCGCCGCGATTGCAGCGGCGCGCCATGGTGCCCGAACACTTCTGCTCGAGCGCTACGGTTTTTTGGGCGGCACTGCGACGGCTGCAATGGTCGGCCCGTGGATGACCTTTCATTCCTCGCAAGAACGAATCGTCGGCGGCATCGCGCAAGAGATGGTCGAGCGCCTGATGGTCAAAGGCGCTTCGCCGGGTCATTTGACCGATTCGTCGGATTACGTTGCGACGATTACGCCGTTCGATCCCGAAGTGCACAAAGCGCTGCTCTTCGAGATGATGCAAGAGTCCGGCGTGTCGCTGCTCTTGCATGCCTATTTCTTATCGGCGCAGCTCGACGACGAAGCGGTCTGCGGAGCAACCTTCGCGACGGTCGGCGGCACGCGCAGCTATCGCGGAAGGGTCGTCATCGACGCTACCGCCGATGCGCTGGTGGCTGCTTCCGCCGGCGTCCCGACGCAACAAGGCGACGAGCGCGGACGTGTCCAGCCGGCTACCTTAATGTTTCGGCTCAGCCACGTCGACCTCGCAGCCCTTGCGGTGTATCTGCGCGAACATCCCGACGAAATGCGCAGTTCGCTTCGCCCGCAGGAGCGCGTGCCGGCCGCGCTCACGGCGGTCGCGGGTCTGAACGAGCTTTGGGAGAGCGCGCGCGCGGATGGGCTCGTCGACATTCCACGCGAGCTGGTCTCGTTCTTTATCTCCCCGTATCCCGACGAGGTGACGGTCAACATGACGCGCGTCGTCAACGTCGATCCGCTCGATCCCGACGATTTAACGCGGGCCGAAATCGAATCGCGCTTGCAGGCAATGCACCTGCTGGAGTTCTTTCGACGGCGCGTGCCGGGCTTCTCGAGCGCGCGGATCGCGGCAACGGGCACTCAAGTGGGCATTCGCGAATCCCGCCGCATCGTCGGACGCTACACGCTCACGCGCGACGATGTGTTGCAGGCTCGGCATTTCGACGATGCCGTTGCGCGCAGCGCGTACCCGATCGACGTGCACAACCCCAGCGGCAGCGGAACGAGCACCCAGCGCCTTGCGCCGGGAGCGAGCTACGAAATCCCCTACCGCTCCCTCGTGCCGGTCAATCGCGAGCAGTTGCTCGTGGCAGGACGCTGCATCTCTACGACGCACGAGGCGCTGGCCTCGACGCGCTTGACGCCGACGGTGATGACGCTCGGACAGGCCGCCGGAACGGCCGCGGCGCTGGCTTGCGCGCGCGGCGTCCGCGTAGCCGACGTCGATACGAACGAGCTGAGGTCGCAACTCGTCGCCGACGGCGTCGACCTGCGGCGAACGTGAAAGCGACAACCCTTTGCGCGCAGTACGGCGTGCGCGTTTGCTTCGCCGATCTCGGAGATTGGGGCAAAGCCGAGTTGCGCGCTGAGTACGATCCTGATGTGCCGGAGATCCGCATCAACCGAAATCTCGTTGACGATCTCGTTGAGTTTGCGATCCTGCACGAACTCTACCATCACCGCGAAGCGATCGGTCAGATAGCCGTGCTGCCGAGCCGGAGCGCGCGAGAAGCGGCTGCCGATGCACACGCCGCGCGGCTGCTGGAGGTCGAAGCGTGAGCATCCTGTTCGCCGGGATCGACGGCGGTCAGAGTTCGACGGTTGCCGTCGTCGGCGACGAGAGCGGAGCCATTCTCGGTCGCGGCGGCGCCGGAGCGGCAGACGAAGTAGGCACCGGACCCGAATCGACCCGCCTGCGCGACGCGCTGGCCCTGGCGCTCGATGCCGCGCTGGCTTGCGCGCGATTGCCCGGCGACGCAACGTTCGCCGCAATCGTCGCCGGCGTCAGCGGTTACGACGGCTGCGTTTACGGCGCTGCACCGCGGTTGCCGGCAGAGCGCTTCGTTTTGATGCACGACGCACCGATCGCTCATGCCGGCGCCCTCGGCGGTAAGCCCGGCGTCGTCGTCATTGCCGGAACCGGCAGCGTCGTTTACGCCCGCGACGAACTCGGAAAAGAAGCCACGTACGGCGGATGGGGCTACCTCTTCGGCGATGAGGGAAGCGCCTTTGGCATAGCTCGCGAGGCGCTCTCACTGTTGATGCGTGCCAGCGACGACGGCGAGCGCGCGCCGCGCCTCGAGATCGCAAAAGTTTGCGAGTACTTTGGACAGAGTTCCTTGCGCGCCTTGGTTCATGCGTTTTCAACCGGGACGCTCTCGCGCGCTCACATCGCGGCATGGGCCCCGTACGTTTTGGACGCGCCGGCCTTTCGCCAAGTCGTCCAGCGCGGCGCGGACCGCCTCGTCGCGCTCTCGGCGAAAGCTTGCGAAGAGTCGAGCGTCAAACGAGTGGCGCTGAGCGGCGGGCTCTTCAACGACGAACGCTATTACGATCTCGTCGCTAGCGGCATAGCAGCTCAGATCGCCGCGGAGGTGCTGCGGGCGAAATACGAGCCCGCCGAGGGCGCGCTCTTGCTCGCCTACCGTGAAGCCGGCTATCAAGTGACGGAGTTGCGCGAATGAGCCTGCTCGAAGCGCTGCGCGGCGGTTTGATCGTCTCCGTGCAGGCTTGGCGCGGATCCGCGCTCGACGATCCGCGGGTCATTGCGGCAATGGCACGAGCCGCGCAAGATGGAGGGGCGGTAGCGGTCCGCATCGAGGGGGTCGAGAATCTTCGCGCGGTGCGCGAGCGCGTCGCATTGCCGATCGTGGGGTTGGTCAAACGCGAATATCCCGGATTCGAGGCCTACATCTCTCCGTCGCTTGCCGAAGTGGGATCGATCATCGGCGCGGGCGCCGAGATCGTGGCCTTCGATGCAACCGGTCGCCCGCGGCCGGACGGCAGCCTGCTCATCGACGCGATCCAGGCAGTCCACGCGGCCGGCCGCCTGGCAATGGCCGACTGTTCTACAGCGGCCGACGCAGCCGCGGCGAGCGCTGCCGGCGCCGACATCTTGGCGACAACCCTATGCGGATATACGGCGCCGACTAAAAACCACGCACTCCCGGCCTTCGATCTCGTTGCCGAGCTTTCGCGATTGGGTAAGTTCGGCGTATGCGAGGGCGGGGTTCGTTCGCCGGCCGACGTGAGGGCGGCGCTCGATGCCGGAGCCGACGCCGTCGTGGTGGGAACGGCCATCACCAATGTTGACTGGCTGGTCCGGGAGTTTGCAGGGGCGGCCGAGAGGCGCTCTTAACAGCCCGTTTAGTCGGTGCGACGAGCCTGCGGAGCGCCTATAATTAGGTTAAGGGAGAGCATTCTTTGGTAGAGAGAACAGCGCAACCGGCCGGGCTCGGTCGCGGATTCTGGGCGTACACCGCGATCTTGACGCTGGTGGCGATCGTCTCGATCGTCTTCTGGTACGTCTTTCCTCTGGAACGCTACCTACCCGCCGCGATCGTCACGGCGCGGCAGGTTGATACACTCTTTCGTTTTATGGCGGCGACGGGCAGCGCGCTCTACGTTTTCATCGTCGGCTATCTGGTCTATTTCGCGATCGTCTTCCGCGCCAAAGCCTCCGACGCCCCCGATGCGATCGGGATACAAATCCACGATAACCGCAAGCTCGAGTTTTGGTGGACGGTAATTCCAGTGCTCTTCGTAGTCTTGCTCTCGGTCGTGAGCGTCCGAATCTGGTACGAGATCGAGTTGGAGCCGGCCAACGGGCTCGTGGTCGAGGCGATCGGCCATCAGTTCTATTTCTCGTTCCGGTACCCGCAGATCAATGGCGAGGTTACCGACGAGATGCACCTTCCGTTGAACGTGCCGGTGACCCTCAATCTCACGTCGGCCGACGTGATCCACGGATTCTGGGTGCCGGCGATGCGTCTCAAGAACGATACGGTTCCGGGCTTGGTAACGTCGATCCGGTTCACGCCGCGATTAGCGGGCCGCTATCCGATCATTTGCACGCAGTTCTGCGGCGTCGAGCATAGCGAGATGGACAAGCAGATCTTGGTGATCGAGGATAAGGACTCGTTCGACCGGTGGTACAAAGGCTGGCAGCAGAAGAACGCTCACGCAAGCAACGCGTTGCCGGGGGCGGGCGGAGCGGCCATCTCGCTTCAGGGAGGCGACGCCGCGGCCGGCAAGCTGCTCTTCAGTCAAAAATGCACGGCCTGCCACAAGCTCGCTCCGTTCAAC
>Ga0182024_10025671_pt1 | contig 10385 bp, 5 predicted proteins | sample P32metaG_FD_120480 | JGI IMG/M metagenome (GOLD analysis project Ga0182024, IMG submission 120480) | Permafrost microbial communities from Stordalen Mire, Sweden - P3-2 metaG (Illumina Assembly) | ecosystem: Environmental > Terrestrial > Soil > Wetlands > Permafrost | place: Sweden: Stordalen...
AACAACTACACCGCGCAGTATGGCCGCAACTCAGGAAGCATCTTCAACGTGCTCACGAAAGAAGGCACCAACGCCTTTCACGGAGAGCTTTGGGACTACTTCCACAACACCAATCTCGACGCGGCCGACTTTTTCGTGAAACAGTACTACCCGCACCCCGAAGAAGATCGGCAGAATCAGGTGGGCATCACCCTCGGCGGACCGATCAAGCGTGATAAAGCCTTCTTCTTCGTTGCGGTGCAAGACCTCTTCGCCCACAAACAGGCAGTGGGTCAAGTCCAGCCCTACAACGACAACATGCTGGGCTACGAAAATGACGGTGTCACGGCGTACCCATGCGCAAACCCAGGGCCGTTTCCGGGCAAGCAGTGCGCTGACTTCAATTCGTACATGTTCAGCTCGAACAACACCACATTGAAAGCCAGCAACTCCTCGATCCCCAAGATCACCAACCCGTTGCAGGCGACCGCCGGCAGCATCGCACAGGACCAGATCCAGAATGCATGGTTGCAGAATGGCGGCGTAGGCCAGTCCCCCTGCATCGGTGATCTGAATACAGCGCAATCCTGGGAGGGTGCCAACTATCTCTCCAGCCCGCCACCGCCGCCCGCATCGACCGCCAACAACCTCAACTACTACCCGTCCGCCACTGGCATGCCGTTCGATCAGATACCGATCGAGTGTTTCAACCCGGTGATGATGAAGATCATCCAGCAGTATGTCCCGAATGGCATTCAGACCGGGACGGCGGCGTCCGGGGGCCCACTGTTCTCGGCCTTAAGGCTCGCGCCTCTGCCGCAGCAGGACCTCAACCTTCTGGCTCGCGTCGACTACAACCTCTCGCACAGCCATACCCTCGACGCTCGCTACAACATGATCAGCGCCAACGACCACACCGCTGCGGGCGTCAACAGCTCAAACGTCGGTGTGCCCAACTACGAGATTCTCTACAATCAGGCTTTCAGCAAGTTCGGCAATGTCGGCGACACCTGGGTGATAACGCCGAATCTGCTGAATGTTGCGCGTCTCGGCTACAAGCGCTACGAGAATGTTCGGACCCCGCAGGACCATCACACCTTGGCGGACTTTGGCGGCAACTTCAACATGAACAATCCCATATCCGCTCTGCCGGCCATCAACTTCAACGTCTTCTCGCTGGGGTCAACTACCCAGGGATACGCCGACGTCATCAACGAAGATATCGAGTTGAAGGACGAAGTCTCCTGGACGCACGGCAACCACAATGTGTCCTTTGGCGTGGACCTCCTGCGGCTGCAGTACCTGAACAACAACATGTATCCCGGCAGCATCGGATTCAGTACCACCTTCACATCGCAGCCGCTTGCCGATGCACTTTTTGGCGTTGTGGACAAGATGACCGCGCAAAGCGAGACGATTCAGGGAGGAGTGCAGCACAATCTCTTCATGTATGTTCAGGACAACTGGCGCCTGATGCCAAAGCTGACCCTGAATCTGGGACTCCGCTACGAACTGCCCTTCCAGTGGTATCAACCCAAAGGTTTCTCGGAGACATTCCGTCCCGGCTTCCAGTCCACGAAGTTCCCGGGAGCGCCCGGCGGTCTCGCTTTCGTGGGTGACCCCAACGTTCTGAATTCGCTCGTCCCCACCGACTACAATGGTGTTGCGCCACGTGTCGGTTTCGCTTATGACGTTTTGGGTGACAGCAAACTTGTATGGCGCGGAGGGTTTGGACTTTTCTTCGATGCCATCAATGCTGATGTCGTCGGCGAAGGTGAGCCGTTCCTCTACCAGTTCACCGCAAATACGCCGGATGGCGGCTTCTCCGTCCCACTCTGCCAGACATTTCCATGCGCGGGACCGGGGTCTACCGGCAACATAACCGCCGTTCCCAACGGATACAACCCTTCCAATCCGCTGTTCGCCCCACCCTATTCGGCGTTCTTTCCCGACAGCAACTTCCGCACGCCCTACGTGATTGCCACCAATTTCGGGTTCGAACTCCAGGTGCCACGCGGCGGAGTTCTGGACATCAACTACGTCGGCAAGTTCGGCCGCAAGCTCACAGTGCCCGTCGACCTCAATCCCGCCATCTACGATTGCAACGGCCCCTACTTTCAGGCCAACCCGGCAGTCTACTGCAACAACGCCACCGATACCGGCGGATCGTACATGCAACGCGCCCGCTATCAGACATTCAACTATGGCGGCCAGGGCCTGGACGATTTCATGAGCATAGGCGGCTCCAGCTACAACGGTCTGCAGTTGCAATATCGCAAGCGCGCCAGCCACGGCCTCGCCATTCTTGCCACCTATACTTACTCGCGCTCACTCGACATCGACACCAACGGACAGACAACGACCAACGTGATTCCGAATGTGTTCAACGTCAAAACGGAATGGGGACCTTCGGACACCAACGCCACCCACATCCTGAACATGGGCTGGGCCTGGAACCTGCCCAAGTTCAACCACGGCGACTCCTTCGTGAAGCAAGTCGCGAATGGATGGATATTCTCCGGCATCTATCAGGCGCGAACCGGAAATCCCGTCAATCTGACCATCAACAGCGACGCAGCCTTGACGGATGAGCCGCGTCAGCGTCCGGTCATCGTCGCAGGACAGGACCCGGTCTTCCACTACACCCGCTACCGCTCCGCGAAGATTCAGGAGTACTACAACATCAATGCCTTCGCTTACCCCACGGAGGGAAGTTACAGCACGGTGGGCCGCAATGCTTTCAAGGGCCCTGCGTTCATCCTGACTACCTTCGGCATCGGCCGCGAGTTCGCGACGCCAAGGGTGCGCGAAGGCTCGCACATCCTCTTCCGTGCCGAGGCTTTCAATGTCTTCAATACCGTCAACCTGGCTGCGCCTCAGGCCACGTTCAGCTGCGCAAGCCAATCCAAGAACCTGGTTGGCCAGCCGGTCACCTCTTGCTCAAGCATCACGACTACGTTCGATCAGATAACCTCGGACGTCAGCACAAACAGCACATACCTCTCGGGTGGCCGCGTCATGCAACTCTCGCTCACGCTGTTCTATTAGCGAATCGGTCGCTCGAGAAGTGAGTCGGCGGCGATGTATTGAAGCGGTCCGCTCGGAAGAAAACCGCGCAGGCGCATTGCGAAGCTCAGGGGCGCGTGTGCATTCCTGGGCTTCAGCAGAACTTGAAGTGGACCTCGATTTCCAGAGGGAACTATCGGCCGCGAGCCTTCGCCCGCGCACGCAAAGTGGAGATAAAACCGGCAGCCGAACCCACAAGCGCGAGAACGGCGGTAGGGTTTTCAGGGGAATCGGTGCAGCCAGTCTGGGCCTGGGCAGGGAGGGCAACGGCCAAGATGGTTGCAGACCAGAAAAGTACCTGGAGTGATTTCTTCATGATGATTCCTCCGGCAAAAAAAATACTGACCCAGATTGCAAGAGTCAACCCCAAAATCGCGACGCGTTTGACTCCCGTTGGTCCATCCAATCCGGCTCCCCTTCAGAGTTCCCTACACTGCAAGCCTGCCATCTCTCCTTGCAATACACTGAAAATGAAATAGTTAGTGGAGGCGCGCTGCAACTCGTGGCCGACCATTCAGGGCAGCAATTGGCAGGTTCCGGTTGACACTTCAAATCGAAAACGGATACAAACAAGATGCTCGCAGCACCTGAACCGAGGGATTTTCCGCCATGCCAAGACCCTGGAAAATCCACAAACCCCAAGTCCCAACTCTATCTCCGGCCGTCGCTTCCTGCTCATAGGACATTCCATTGCACTTCAAGAATCGCCATATCGTTCTTCGTCCCTTTAACTCGTCGGTTCAATCGCCCGGATTCTCCTCGGCGTTGTTTGCATGGGCGCTCCTGCTCGCGAGTAGTCTGTTCCTCGCGGGATGTTCGGGTTCTCAGGCTGCCAAATCATTGCAGGTGACGGGTGCCGTTCATGGTGGTCAACAACCGGTCACCGGCTCCGCGATTCAGCTCCATGCGGTTGGAACCACCGGCGATGGGTCCGCCGCGACGCCGCTCATCTCCTCCACCGTGACCACCAGCGATGGCAGCGGGAATGCCGCCAACAGCAACGCAAATGCGGGCAACAATTTCAACGCGCTCCCCGCAGGCTCATTTACAATCACCGGCGCCTACACCTGCCCTTCCGGCAGCACCCAGGTCTACCTGGTCGCCACGGGCGGTAATCCCGGACTCGCCACCGGCACGAACAATCCAGCGCTCGCCCTGATGGCTGCCCTCGGTTCGTGCAGCAATCTCTCTTCATCCACCTTTATCTCCGTCAATGAGCTGACCACCGTCGGCGCCATCGCCGCACTCAACAACTTCACCAGCTCCTACTCCTCCATCGGTTCGGGCTCGTCCGACGCCCCCGCTCTGCAGTCCGCGTTCAATCTCGCCAACGAGTACACCAACACTACGCTCGGCTCCGCTCCCGGGCCGTCGCTGCCCTTCAGCTACTATGCATCGAGCATCGAGATACAAACCCTCGCCAACGCTCTCTCTGCCTGCGTCAACTCCGACGGCACCAACTGCAGCGCGCTCTTCACCGACGCCACACCCTCCGGCCAACCCGCGCCCACTGACACCATCGGCGCAGCGCTCAACATCATCAACAATCCGGCACTCAACGTCTGCGCCATCTATTCGCTAGTCCCCAGTTCGCCTCCATTCCAGCCGACGCTTAGCAGCTGTCCCTCAAGCTGGACGCTCCCCATCTCGCCTCTCACCGTCACCGTCACAGGACCGTCTTCCGTTACCATAGGCCAGACCGCGCAGTATGGAGCCGCAGTCGGCGCCACCGGCCGAGGAGCCACCAATCAGTCCGTCACCTGGTCGGTCAACGGCGTCGCCGGCGGCAACTCCACCACCGGGACCATCTCCGCCGCCGGCCTCTACACGCCTCCATCCACCGCGCCTGGAGCAATCACTATCTCCGCGGTCAGCACGTTGTCCAGCGCAGCCAGTGGCTCACTCAGCGTCAGCATCGTACCCATCTCCGTCGCTGTCACCGGTCTTGCCAACGTCCTTTTTAGCCAGGCCGGCCAATACTCCGCCGTAGCCACCGGCACAACCAACCAGAACTTCATCTGGATAGTCGACGGCGTAGCCGGCGGTAGTTCCGTCGAGGGCACCATTTCCGCGGGCGGTTTGTATATGGCGCCAGCCACGACTCCGATTTTCCCGGTCGTCGTCACCGCGCAGAGCACCGACCCTAGCCAGCCCACCGGCTCGCTCAGCGTTACCATCTCCGCCGCAGCCGCCACATACGCCACCGGAGACAGCCGCACCGTCACGCAACCCATCTACCCCGCCGCCTGCCAGGCGCTCTCGGCGCAATTCAACACCTCGCAGCGTTCCTCTCCTCCCGCGTCCGACGACACCAGCCGTCTGCAGGCCGCCCTCACCGCCTGCAAGAACACCGGCCAGAGCGTCGAGCTCACTTCATCCGGCACCAGCAACGCCTTCTATTCCGCCGAGCTCAGCGTCGTCGGTGAGGGCCTCATCATCGACTCCGGAGTCACCCTCGAAGGCAATAACGCCTACGCGACTCAGTCCGAGTTACTCAACGTCTCCGGAACAAACTCCTCCATCATGGGGCCCGGAATCGTCGATGGGCGCGGAGACATCCTCACCGGCGGCACGCCGCGTATCGTCCAGACGACCAACGCGAACAACTTCATCGCGTACAACGTCACCCTCCAGCAGGCGGCACACCCGAACCTCTACATCGAGGGTGGCAACGGCGCAACCGTCTGGGGTGTCACTATTCTCACTCCGGCCACCCGCGCCAATGCCGACGGCATCGACGTCGACAGCATTACCAACGCCACCGTCATCAACTCCGTCATTGAGGCCGGAGACGACGGAGTCGCGATCAAGACCAACAGTGCCGCAGCATCCAACATCACCATCGCCAGTAACAAGCTTTATGGCACCCACGGCATCTCGATCGGCAGCCAGACCTACCGCGGCGTCTCCAACATCCTCTTCTCCAACAACTACCTGTACGGAACCGATCTGGTCGGAAACCTGTCCGCCGATCCGCAGGGCGTCAACATCAAAACCGATCCAACCTGCGGTGGAACCGTGCAGCAGGTCACCTATCAAAACACCTGCCTCTACGGCATCAAGCACCTCATCGTCCTCAACACCGCCTACGGAGCCTGCTCCGGCACTCCCGGCACCCCGGTCTTCACCGACATCGTGGTCAATGGAGTCGTCTCCCAGAACTCCGTCTCCGGTGCATATACGCTGATCAATGGCGTGAACTCGCCCACCCCGATCAACGGATACTTCGCCAACATCAATCTGGACAACACCTCGCAGAACAGCAGCAATTCAAACGCTGCCATCGCGCTCGACAACTCCAACATGACGCCTTCCGGAACCGGCATCACCACTTCCAGCTTCTCCACCGGCGGAAGCGTTCCGACCTGTTCGTTCTGACGATCCATCCGGCGCCTTCGACGTATTCGCAAAGGTATGATGGATATGGCGGCGATTCCCTCCATCCAGCGCGGGTCGCGCGCCGTCGGGAACAGACCAGAATGAAGCAAGCCACACCCAGAAAAGTCGAACTCTTCGACACGAGTCTTCGCGACGGGCTGCAGCAGCCCAACCTCGATATATCCGTACCGAACGCGGTCAGCCTGCTGCAGCGCATGGCTGCTTTCGGCGTCCACTACGCCGAAATCGGCTTCGCCGGCGCCAACCAGTTCGTCGGCGATCTCGCCACCGCGCTCGATCCTGTCGACACCGGCGCCATGAAACTCGCTCTCTTCGGCAGAACGCGCGGCCGCGGCACAAGAGTTCAGGAGTGGCCCGACGTCAAATTCATGATCCACCACAAGAAGCGCGTACCAGTCGCGGTAGTCGTGGTCAAATCCCGGCTGCTCGACGTGGCCAAGTCGCTCGAGACCACTCCGGAAGAAAACCTTCGCATGGCCTGCGAAACCATCGAGTGCCTCCACGACCACGGCCTCCAAATCATCGTCGACTTCGAACACGCCATGGACGCCGTCTGCGGACGCCGCGAAAACGGAGAGCCCTGCGACCCCGACTTCGCCAAGCGCAGTCTCGACTACTTCCACCAGGTCGCGGAACAGTGCGTCCGCCAGAAGGTCAGCCGTCTCGTCATCTGCGACACCACCGGCGGCGCCGCCCCCGAAGAAGTCTCCAACCTCTTTAACAGCCTCACGCAAACCTACCCGCTTTCCAACTTCGGCTTCCACGGCCACACCGACCGCGGCCTCGGAGTCGCCAACACCCGCGCCGCCATCTTCGCCGGCGCGGTTCAAATCCAGGGCACCGTCCTCGGCACCGGCGAGCGCTGCGGCAACGTGAACCTCACCACCGTCGTCGGCAGCATGCAACTCAGGGACGAAGCCGAATTCGTCCCGCCCGAATCGCTGCCTGGTCTCACCAACCTCGCCCACTCCGCCTATGCCGCCTTCCGCCTCGATGCGCCGCACGGCGCTCCCGTCGTCGGTCCCGGAGCCTTCGGCACATGGGCCGGCATGCACGGCAGCAGCGAACATAAGGATCCGGGCGCCTACCTCTGGTGCGACCCCGCCCGCGTCGGCGCCAAGCCCCGCATCGGCGTCAACGGCCAGTCCGGGCGAGCGAACGTCATCCTGCTGTCCAGGTCGCTCGGCGTCCCGCTCAATTCATCTCAGGCTCAATCCCTAATGGACACCAATCAGGCGATGATCGAAGGCGGCGGCTTTACCTCCAGCGAAGTCTCCTTCACGCTCGCCTGCATGAAGGTTCTCAGGACCCTGCCCAATACCTTCAGCGTAAAGGGCTGGAGAGTGCTGGACGAGTCCGACCAGAGAGGGAATCGATACGTCCAGGCTTCCATGTCACTGGCGGTCGGAAACGCCGAAGTCACCACCACGCGCGCCGAAGGTTCAGGCCCCGTCGATGCCTTGACCAAAGCGATGCGTCAGGAACTGGAAAACTGGTATCCGGTCATCAAGCAGATGCGCCTCGACACCTTCAGTGTCACCGCCATCGATGTCTCCGCGCACGACACCGCCGCCCACGTCCGCGTCACCGTCAGCTTTCACGCCGACGGGCACGAGCCATGGACGACCGCCGGAGTCAGCAGCGACTTGAACCAGGCCGCCCTGATGGCCATTGTGGACGGCTTCCACTACTGGCTGCTCAACAGCGCTGCCTAGAAGTCGGCTCTGCGACATCCCGATTCCGCCTCCCAGCCTGCGGCAGGTCAGGGTGAAATCCGCGTGGTTGGCGGGCATGCGCTCCAGCAAATGGTTGGCCAGGCCAGCATCACCTTCGCGCTCGGGAAAGAGCGCAAGTTTGCGCCTCGGACCAGCGCCGTGAGCCTCCTCGAGCTGCGGACCGAACGCATCCAGCCCCTCGTGCGGCGGCGCCAGCAGGGGCTGCGAGGTATGGGTACCCCCCCTCCCCCCCTATAGGATGTTGGCGACAAGTGGCTTGTTTTTGTTTGGGTTACGGGGAGGGTATTACTGCAGCATCTTGATTCGATTGGGGTTGTCGCTAAGATCGTCATATGAAACGACTTGCTGGGCGGGTTTTGGGCGTGGAGGGTGAAGAATCGGAGACACGCGGACGGCTGCGTCCGGATGGGGATCGACATGGTTCCACCTACTGGCCCTGCGGTTCGGCAGGCTCCAGGTCCGGTCTCGATGTGGCTGGACACGACACTGGGCAAGCTCAGAGCAGGCTGCTGCTCTGCTTGGGCCTTATTTAATTATACATGGGGTGTCAAGGACGGCCGGTGGAAATAATGGGTGCGTTTGTGCGGTGCGGGCTGGAGTTGGTGGGCCGTTGCGACCACACTGTTCGTGGCTGCTACGGCGTTTCTCGTTACCTAATTTCTCGGCTCCAATTGCCCTTCACGGTCTCAACCAGGTTCGGGACCAGATCGCAGCGCTATTTCAGTCTGCACGTCGATATCCGCGAAGGCATCCTGGCGCGTTTGTTCGAGCGCAATCAACCGGTTGTAGATGATGATTGGAATCAGAATCACCACGATCGCAACGGCAATCGCAATATAGCCCGCCATAATTTCTCGTTGTGACTGTTTGCTTATCGGTTCATCCGTAAAGTACGCAGCAACGGCCTTTAGCATGTGCCACAGCGAAAGGCGAGCGGCTTCATTGCACCTATAGGTGGTACTTTTGTCAGAAGGTTGATGCTGTATGGATCGAGGCCCGTGAACAAGCCTCCCCATGAAAGAAGGCCGCCTTGACTACTTCAAATCACATCCGCTGGAAACGAGTCATACCTCTCGCTTGTGCCGTAATAACTGCCATCGGACTCCTGATCTGGGGGCTCGTCGCCGCGCGGCCTGCGATGGTGGGGTGGCTCGACGGTACGATTGCTACTCAGGAAGCCAAGGGCATGCAGTCCCTGCTTGTGGGCAATGTCTTCGTAAACCTGCTTTTCACCGGCCTCATACCGTGGTTCGTCTATTTCTGCACAGACGCTTTGATTTCAAGAAGCGCGGCGAACTCTACTGGCTCTATGTCACGCTGACCGTTCTGGTTCTGTTTTTCATCTTCGAGTTCACAGGACCGTTTCTCACCCCAAGGCGCGTCGTGAGCGTGACACGGCAAACGCACCCGATGTACTACCTAGCGCTCGCGCGCATCTGTATCGTCAATCTGCTGCTGATTCTCGGAGTCATCGTCGCCGTCCTCTCGAACATCGCGATCATCGCGCCGCTGAAGCTTACGGATTTCCCGAAGACGCACTTTACGACCACGGATCTTCTAGCGCTGGGCGCCCTCGCCTATCTCTTCAGTAAAAGGCATCGGAGACGTCATCGACGGCGTGAAGCAGATCCGCGAGAAGAAGCTGGAAGGCCAACCCGCCGCGTGAGCACGCGAGGCAAACGCAAAATATTTGAGATCGCAATGCAATGGGCGTAGCGATAATGAATATCGGGAGGTTCCGTCATCGTGAAGAAGGTTGGCCGCGAACCGCAGAAGCTCGAAACGCTGAATCTCTTCTCCATGCTGCAGCCCGGCAAGGAAGGTTCTCTAAACGATCCCGCGAGCCGGCAGTCGTTCCTGGCCCAGGTCGACTCGGGCCTGACCAATGCACTGAGTTCCGAATCCACGCTCCACGGCATTCGGGTCCAAACCATGTTCCGCAGTCTTGTTACCAATCTCGATTCGGTTCAGCTCATCAAAGAGGAAGATGCCGGCGAGTGCTACTACAAATCATCCGATGAGATCCTCATTCCGGACTTTCGGATTGTGACGGATAAGGGCGACCCCTTCTTATCGAGACCAAGAACCACTTCACCAAAGATCTGATTCTGGCACTCTGATCTGGCCCAGTATGGCGGTTTAAGTTGGCCCACCCTGGGGCAGTGCGAACTCTACCCTGTTTCTCAGTGATATGAGAGGCGGAGG
>Ga0182024_10025672_pt1 | contig 10384 bp, 10 predicted proteins | sample P32metaG_FD_120480 | JGI IMG/M metagenome (GOLD analysis project Ga0182024, IMG submission 120480) | Permafrost microbial communities from Stordalen Mire, Sweden - P3-2 metaG (Illumina Assembly) | ecosystem: Environmental > Terrestrial > Soil > Wetlands > Permafrost | place: Sweden: Stordalen...
AACTGCATATGGGTCACTCTCGAGTTTATACCTTAGGGGACGTAATCAGTCGTTATCAACGCATGCTTGGTAAAAATGTTATGCAACCTATGGGTTGGGACGCGTTTGGCTTACCTGCAGAAAATGCTGCTATCCAGAATAAAATTGCGCCAGCTGTTTGGACTTACAACAATATCGAAATCATGCGCAAACTCATGAAGCGGCTTGGGTATAGTTACGATTGGAGCCGCGAATTTGCAACTTGTGATCCTGAATATTATCGCTGGGAACAATGGTTTTTCATTCAGCTTTATAAAAAAGGTTTAGTTTATAAAAAAAATTCGGAAGTAAATTGGGATCCTGTTGATCAAACAGTTCTTGCTAACGAACAAGTGGTGGATGGTCGCGGTTGGCGATCTGGCGCTTTAGTTGAACGTCGCGAAATTTCCCAGTGGTTTATACGTATTACAGCTTATGCTGAAGAATTATTAGAATTTTTAGATAAATTACCAGGTTGGCCAGAACAAGTTAAAACCATGCAACGTAATTGGATTGGCAAATCAGAAGGTGTGGTAATTTCTTTTGATGTTGATGCGCAACCAGATCCCCTGCCAATTTTTACTACTCGGCCTGATACTTTATTTGGTGTGTCATTCTTTGCAATCGCACCAGGGCATCCTCTTGCGAAACAAGCAGCAGCAAACAATCCGAAAGTGCAGCAGTTTATTGATAGTTGCAAAAATATCAAAATGGCTGAAGCCGATATGGCAACAATGGAAAAAAAGGGAATGGCTACGCCATTTTTTGCAATCCATCCTCTCACTAATAAAAAAATTCCGATTTGGATTGCCAATTTTGTGTTGATGGAATACGGAGCTGGCGCAGTTATGGGTGTTCCCGCGCATGATCAACGCGATTTTGAATTTGCAAAAATTTATAAACTTGCGATTATTCCTGTAATCAAATCAACGAACCAAGATTGGGATTTTAGTAAAGCTGCGTTTACGGATGAAGGTTTGTTAATTGATTCTGGAACCTATTCTGATTTAGCATCTTATGACGCTAAATCCGTAATCATGAATGACATAGAACAGATGAGCAAAGGCACGCGCCAAACTCATTATCGTTTACGCGATTGGGGTGTTTCACGTCAGCGTTATTGGGGCGCACCCATTCCAATGATTTATTGCGAAAAGTGTGGCGTTGTTCCAGTGCCTGAAAAAGATCTTCCAGTTGTGCTTCCTGAAGATGTTAGTTTTGAAGGTGTTTCTTCCCCTTTAGCTCGCATGCCGGAATTTGTGAATACCACCTGCCCTACTTGCAAAGGCAAAGCTACTCGCGAGACTGATACATTTGACACATTTGTTGAATCTTCTTGGTACTACGCAAGATATGCTTGTAAGAAACAAGATTCTTCTATGTTAGATGGACGTGCCAATTACTGGTTGCCAGTGGATCAGTATGTGGGTGGAATTGAACATGCAGTAATGCATTTACTCTATGCGCGCTTTTTCCATAAAGCTATGCGTGATGAGGGCTTGGTAAATTCAGACGAACCTTTCACAAAGTTGTTAACCCAAGGAATGGTGTTAAACAAAGGCGCTAAAATGTCTAAATCCAAGGGCAATATTGTAGAGCCTTTACCTTTGATTAACGCTTTGGTGCAGACACGGTTCGCGTATTTATGATGTTTGCGGCGCCGCCAGATCAAAGCTTAGAATGGTCTGATAGTGGTGTTGAAGGCTCGCATAGATTTTTAAAACGGGTTTGGACTTTTGCCTACGAACATCGGGATAGATTAAATCAAGAAAACAATAGAATTAAGAGTGGTGGTACTTTACCTGATTTTGAAAATGCCAACTCCAAGCAAAAAGAATGGTTACGACAATTTTATCAAACTGTAGATCAAGTTAAATTTGATTATGAAAGAACGCAATTAAACACAGTAGTTTCTGGATGCATGAAATTATTTAACTTACTTCCCCTTGTTCCTAATATTAATGACAACGAACAGATGAGCATTTCGATGTTATTAAAAGGTGTGAGTGTATTGTTACGTTTATTGTCGCCTATCGCACCTCATCTTACTCATCAATTATGGTTAGATTTAAATTTTAAAGGCGATATTATTTACGCTGCTTGGCCTAAAAATAATATGACATCTTTTCAAGTTGATGAAATTGAACTAGTTGTGCAAATTAACGGAAAATTACGTACCAAAGTTACTGTGCCGCATGATGCTGATACTAAAACTATTGAAGATATTGCTAAAAATAATGAAAAAGTGCGCGCTAGTATTGTTGATAAGGAAATTAAAAAAATTATTACTGTGCCAGGAAGATTAATTAATATCGTAACGGGATAAATATGTATTTTTTACGCTGGATGCTGTTGATTGGAATATTTATTTTAAGTAGCTGCGGGTTTCATCCTCGAGGATCGTTGCCTACGTCCCGTGTAATGCATAATTTGTATTTGCAAACTGCCGCACCTTACAGCGCGTTAACGCATTATTTGAAGGATTATTTACAAGCATCGCATGTGCATCTTGCTGACAGCATCACACCAGGCATCACCATTTTGCAAATTATTTCAGAAAATAATACCCAACAATTATTAAGTGTGAGTACTACTCAACAAACCAGACAATATAATTTAATTTTAACAGTTATTTATCAATTAAATGATGCAAACGGCAAACCTTTAATCCCAGCACAAACTGCAACTGAAACTCGAGTTGTAACTATTCAATCAGATCAAATTCTGGGAGGAAGCAATGAAGCGAATTCGTTATATCAACAAATGCGCCAAGCCATTGTCTTTGATATCATGAATCGTTTAAGCTCTAAAGACATTACTCAAATTTTAAGTACTGTTAAAGCACCTCACAAACGATGAAATTAGCTTATCCACAATTAGAGCAACACTTACAAAAAGCCCTCTCCCCAATTTATCTTGTGAGTGGGGATGAAATTCTTTTGGTGGAAGAGGCAATTGCTACAATCCGTCAACATGCAGAAAAGCACGGCTACAATGAACGAAAAAGAATTGAATTGGAAAATTTGTTAACTGAAGCGAATGAAATTTCATTATTTTCTGATAAAAAAATTGTAGAAATCAATTTACGCAATAATAAATTGTTAAAAGCAGCAACTGAAATTTTACAAACTTATGCTGCTCGCCCCGCGGCATCCACTATTTGTTTGCTGAACATGTCTAAATTAGACGGCCGCACGGAACAAGCTGCTTGGTTTAAGGCAATCGATAAAGCCGGTGTCACACTTACCATTTGGCCAATTGCTAAAGAACAATTGCCTAACTGGATTATGCAACGCGCACAAAAACTTAAATTAAATTTAGCCCGCCCAGCTGCATTATTATTGGCAGAACAGGTGGAAGGTAATTTGTTAGCAGCTTCACAAGAATTAGAAAAATTGCGATTGATGCAAATTACAGAAACGATTACTGAAGATACTTTAATGCAATGCGCAACTGATAATGCCCGCTTCGATGTTTTTAATTTAGTAGATAGTTTGCTTAGTGGCAACAGCACACGCACGTTGCGTATTTTAAATAATTTGTTAGCCGAAGATATAGAACCAACTTTAATCTTATGGGCGCTATCTCGCGAATTACGCACGATGACTCAAATTTGCGATGAAGCAAAAAAAGGCACTCCCCTTCCAAGTTTATTCACCAAATATCGCATTTGGGATAAACGCCAACCTAACGTCCGTACTTTTTTAAAAAACTTTTCACCTGCAAAGGGCTGGTCCTTACTATCTCATGCCGCTTTGATTGATCGGATTATAAAAGGTGGTGAAAAAGGCAACATACGGGTCGAATTAGAAAAATTAGTGCTGTCTTGCAAATCAACTCTTTGATTAATAACCAAAAACAATCCAATGACCATTTTAAATTAACGATGTTATACTAAGAATATATGACTGAAGCTATTGGATTATTAGGTGGCACCTTCGATCCCATTCATTTTGGACATCTACGCACTGCACTAGAATTACGAGAAGCCTTAGAATTATCAGAAGTAAGACTCATTCCCTGTTATTTACCAGTCCATCGCAAAATTCCTATAGCATCTGCAATCGATCGTTTAGAGATGGTTAAATGTGCTATCGAAAAAGAAAATGATCTAGTTGCTGATGATTGCGAAATCAAAAGAAAAGCCCCTTCTTATAGTATTGATACCGTATTGGAATTGAAAAAAAAATATCCCGGCCGTCCTTTGTGCTTAATTATGGGAATTGATGCCTTATTGGGATTTCCCAGTTGGCATCGCTACGAGGATATTTTAAGTGAAGCTCATTTGATTATTGCTCATCGCCCCCAATATCAATTACCCAAAACAGGAATCGTCGCTGATTTATTGAAACAGAGATTGAAACATCACTCGGATGCTTTAAAGGACAAAAAAGGAGGAAACATTATGCTTCATCCAGTTACCCCATTGGAGATATCTGCAACTGATATTCGTAAACAAATTGCGATCGGAAAAAACCCCCGTTTTTTACTGCCCGATAGAGTGTATGAGTATATTCAGATTAATGGTGTCTATGCATTGGATCGAGTATAATCAACCCTTTTTTTGAAATGAGGACCCTAACCTAATGACTACCGAACAACTTCAAACGATCGCTCAAGCTGCATTGGATGATTTAAAAGGTATGGATTTAGTGACTTTAGATGTTCGCGAAATAACTACGATTGCCGATGTAATGATTATTTGCAGTGGCCGCTCTAATCGCCATGTTAAATCATTGGCTGAAAACGTCATTACCAAAGCCAAGGAAAATCAGGTAAAAAACATACGCACTGAAGGCCAACGCGAAGGTGAATGGGTGATTGTCGATCTAGGCGATGTCATCGTTCATGTGATGCTTCCCGCTGCCAGGTCCTTTTATAACTTAGAAGATTTATGGGAGCCGGTGTTGGAATTGCGAGAATATCAAGCTAGTAAATAGTTTTTGCCAGCCGGTGCCAGGCACCGGCTACTAGCATCAACTAAACGTCAACTCAACCCCATTGAAAAAGATTTGATTCACTAAAACAAACCCGATAAAAAGCAACCCAATAATTACGAGCAATACCACCTTAGAAAGCGGCATGGCCAAAGGATTCCGTCTATGTTCCCGATAACGTATTATCGCAGCCCCTAAACACATTATGCTAAAAATCACAGCTGCCCCAACCATAAACTGATTCAATATTGCAGTAAAACCAGTTAAGTCGTTTGCAAATTTGCCTACTGAGGTATCTGCATAGGTAGTAGATGAAACCAATGCTAAAATTAAAACGTAAATGACTTTGATGTATTTATTCATAGATTTAAGTACAATTAAGGTATGTTGTTTCATTCTCAACCCAAATTATTTGAAGATCCGAAGATAGTTTATCCTATCCACGATCTTTCTCTGCCCTTTTCTAATTATGTTTCTCAATGCAAACAAATTATTCGTGAGCATAGAATCGATTCTACGGAAAAAATAGTAGAAGCCAACGCTCCATTTGAATTTTACCCCGAAAATTTTAATAAGCAATGCGGAGTTTTGCTAATTCATGGATTATTCGATAGTCCATTCATGGTGCGCGAAATTGGCGAATATCTTAAAACTCAAAATATGCTGGTTCGCAGCGTACTCCTCCCTGGTCATGGCACGGTTCCCGGCGCACTATTAAATGTAACTTACGAAGACTGGCTTGCAACTATTAATTACGGGATTAAAACATTACAACAAGAAGTAGAAACTATCTATTTAGTAGGCTTTTCTACAGGCGGGGCGCTTGCATTACAATACGCCGCCAACAATCCCAACATTGCTGCTGTTGCTTCTTTAGCCCCAGCTATAAAAATCTATTCTAATATCGATTTTACTGCCAATTGGCACGAAGTTATAAGTTGGGCTTGGCCGCGATCCAAGTGGTTTCAGATAACACCGGAAATTGATTACACCAAATATCAGTCAGTAGCATTTAATTCAGTATATCAGGTGTATCGAATTACCCAAGAACTCAAAAAATTGGAAAAAAAATCTTGGGAAAAAGTGCCTTTATTTTTTATTTTAAGCAACGAAGATGAGGTAGTATTTGCAGAAAGCTCCCTTAAATTTTTTGAGAGAAATTCCAACGCACAAAGTAAGATGCATTTATACACAAACAAAGAATTATTTTTTGAAGATAAACGTATTCAAGTTAAAAGCTCAATTTATCCAGAAGACGGAATTATTAATTTTTCCCATATTTGCTTACCCGTCTCGCGTGAAAATTTTCACTATGGAGAAAATGGTGACTGTCCTTATGCTAGCCATATTAACAATAAAAATATCTTTGGAGCAGTAAATCGTTTGGATGAATGGTTTTTAAAATTGTTCACAAAAATGCATGTGACCAATAATCCCCCTCACGTACTAACTTTTAATCCAGATTTTGATTCAATGAAATTAGCGATTGCTGAATTCTTAGTAAAAAATTAGACTGGAGAAAATACAGGTTGATTTAAACTATCTAAAGGAACTTCTAATGGCTACCAATGCAATTGATACTAAAAAAGAGCAAGCTTTTAATTTAATCACCCAAGCGTTAATGTCAATTGAAACAGAAGAAGTTAATGGCGTAGAAAAAACCAATCATATTCTAGACGTATTAGAACAAGTACTGGCTCGTGTTATCGCCGGTAGCTCCTTAAGCGAATATAATATAGAAGAATTGTGTGGCGAATCGTTTGATAACGTAGAAACGATGGCTAAACAATTTTTGCAGGAAGAAGGGATGTTGAACTAAATTAAAAGGTGTTGATGCAAAATATAATCTGAGGCTGTTCCTGTAGGGGAGGTGTTCCAACCAAGTAGTCCTCGGCGAGCTTATCGATAAATTAATGGAACGCGGTCACTGATTAGAAGACTCAGATGCCCGCGCTCATTAATTTATCGATGCCTGCGGAACTTGGTTGGAACACCTCCCCTACAGGAACAGCCTCAGATTATGTTTGCAACAACGCTTTTTGAAAAAAACTATCGTGGGGCGGCAAACACAGATTTTTTCCTAACTATAAAAAACCGTTGTTGCATTAAGCCTTTTTTACCTTACGATTAAAAAAGAAAGCATCTATAACCAACATCGTTGCTCCAATGGAAATGGCGCTGTCTGCAACGTTAAATGAAGGCCAGTACCAAGTGCCTGCATAAACTTGCAAGAAGTCAATTACGTGGCCGAATAAAATTCGGTCCCACAAATTGCCTAACGCGCCGCCTACTACCAATGTCAAAGCAATAGATAGCCATATTTGTTTGGAAGAAAGCTTGGCTAACCACGCAATAATTGCAATGGAAACCCCAATCGCAATGGCGCCAAAAACCCAACCTTGCCACCCAGCTGCACCATCTAAGAAACTAAACGCAGCACCTTTATTGTAAGCCAAGGTGATATTGAAATGCGGAACTACTGGCACGGTTTCATACAAACCAAGATGTTTTTGCACCACGCTTTTGCTTAAGCGATCAATAAACACAACCACAAAAGCCACCCATAGCCATTGCAATCCAGATTTTTTATGCATATTTGCGTTGCTCTCCCTTGCCTGAAACGTTCTCAATACAGCGATTACAGATAGTTGGATAATCTTTATTGTGGCCTACTTCTGGCAAACGATGCCAGCAGCGTTCACATTTTTTATAACTTAACGGTAATACTTTTAACGCCAAGCCAGGAAAATCTGTGGCAATTACATCAGGAGGCAAATGTGAATTTGCCAAATGCACTTTCGCGGCAGAAGTAATAAACACAAAACGTAATTCATTTTCTAGCGCGTCCAATAATTTTTTTAATTCAGCACTACAATAAACTTCAACATCTGCCTCTAAAGCTGAACCAATCTTACCTTCATTGCGTTGCGTTTCAATTTGTTTATTCACAGCATCACGTACTTGACGAAGAGTTTCCCAATAAGTTTCATTCATCACTTCATCGTGCGCTAATGGCTGCAAATCTTTATACCAAGTAGAGAAAAATACCGATGGTTCACGCTTCCCCGGAATAAATTCCCAAATTTCTTCTGCTGTGAAACTCAAAATTGGCGCAAGCCATCTAACCAATGCTTCAACAATATGAAACATAGCAGTTTGTGCTGAACGCCTGGATAAACTATTTTCTTGAGTAGTGTATTGGCGATCTTTAATAATATCTAAATAAAAACTTCCCAATTCTATCGCGCAAAAATGGTGAATCTTTTGATAGATCAAATGAAATTGATATGCTTCATATGCAGCAAGAATTTCTTCTTGCACAATGCGCGTTTTATCCACAATCCATCGATCCAATGCAACCATGTCAGCAGGTTTAACTAAATTTTGTTTGGGATCAAACCCAGTTAAATTCGCTAACAAAAATCTTGCGGTGTTACGCATTCGTCTATAAGTTTCAGATGTACGCACCAAAACTTCGTCACCTACAAAAATATCCCCACGATAATCAATAGACGCCACCCACAAACGTAAAACATCTGCACCAAATGCTTTGATAATTGTATCTGGTGAAATTACATTGCCAATGGATTTCGACATTTTTTGTTTTTGCATGTCGACAACATAACCATGAGTCAAAACTGTTTTAAACGGTTCTTTTTTATTAATCGCAACCGATGTCATCAATGAAGATTGAAACCATCCTCGATGCTGATCAGACCCTTCTAAATATAGATCTGCAGGAAATCCTAAATCTGGATTGGTACGTAAAACACATTCGTGCGTAACCCCTGAATCTAACCACACATCTAAAATATCAGTACATTTACGATAAGCTGCAGCTTCGTTACCGAGTAATTCTTGAATTTCTAAATCAAACCACGCATTCACTCCACTCTGTTCAACCTTTTTAGCTACTTCTTCCATAAGCTCGATCGAGTTAGGGTGAATATCTCCAGTTTCTTTATGTAAAAATAAAGGAATGGGCACACCCCACGTACGTTGGCGTGATATACACCAATCCGGGCGATTGATTACCATGGTAGTAATACGTTGCTGACCCCAATCTGGAATCCACTTTACCCGCGATATTGCACTCAAAGCTTCTTCGCGCAAATGGTTTTGATCCATACTAATAAACCATTGTGGAGTTGCTCTAAAAATTAATGGAGTTTTATGACGCCAACAATGCGGATAACTATGCGTGACTTTTGCAAAATGAATTAAGGTGCCATTTTCACGTAGCAAATCTATGATAAGCGCATTGGCTTTATTCACATGTACACCAGCTAACAATGGCGTGGTTGAAGTATAACAACCATCATCGCCTACGGGATTTTCTAAAGGTAACTGATATTTTTTTCCTAATGCAAAGTCATCCTCACCGTGCACAGGTGCAATATGCACAGCACCAGTTCCTGCGTCCACAGTTACATGATCGGAAAGAATGGTGGGAACGATGCGCGGATAAAATGGGTGTTGCAGCTTTATCCCTTCTAATCTACGCCCATTGATAGTGCCAAGTGTTTTAAAATCCACTATGCCAATACGTTCCATAAAATTGGTTACTAACCCGCTCGCTACCAAAAAATAATCTGCATCAGTTTGCACCAGAGAGTATTCAATATCAGGATTAACTGCCACCGCATGATTGGCAGGCAAAGACCATGGAGTTGTAGTCCAAATAGGAATAGAAATTGCGCCTTCCGCAGTATCGGGAAGTTGAATATGCAATTTGCTTAATAATTCTGAATTGTGGATGAGGGTAAATTTAACATCGATTGCTTCCGAAGTTTTATCGCGATATTCCACTTCTGCTTCCGCTAACGCAGAACAACAATCTAAACACCAATGCACGGGCTTATAACCCTTTTGCATATGACCATTTTTTAAAATTTTTGCTAAAGCACGAATCTCATTGGCTTCATAATTAAAATCCATGGTGAGATACGGCCGATACCAATCACCTATAGATCCTAAACGAATAAATTCTTCGCGTTGAATATCAATTTGACTGTTTGCATAATCACGACACGCTTTACGAAATTCAGAATGCGTGACTTTTTGTCCTGGCTTGCCAATCTTTTTTTCGACATTTAATTCAATTGGTAAACCATGACAATCCCATCCCGGAACATAAGGAGCATCCAACCCAGATAAAGTTTTGGCTTTGATGACAATATCTTTTAATACTTTATTTAATGCAGTTCCCATATGAATATGCGCGTTCGCATATGGAGGGCCATCGTGCAGAAGAAAACGTTTACGATCTTTGCCTAATTCACGCAATTTAAAATATAAATTTAAATCTTCCCATTTTTTTAGAATGGTTGGTTCGCGTTGCGGAAGATTTGCCTTCATCGGAAAATCAGTTTTCGGTAAATTTAAAGTATCTTTGTAATTCATAACCAACCTTTCCTCGTAAACTTTAT
>Ga0182024_10025673_pt1 | contig 10383 bp, 10 predicted proteins | sample P32metaG_FD_120480 | JGI IMG/M metagenome (GOLD analysis project Ga0182024, IMG submission 120480) | Permafrost microbial communities from Stordalen Mire, Sweden - P3-2 metaG (Illumina Assembly) | ecosystem: Environmental > Terrestrial > Soil > Wetlands > Permafrost | place: Sweden: Stordalen...
CACCTATCCAACCAACTACTCTGTCCCGTACGTATACAACTTCAACCTCAATTTGCAGCGCGAACTGCCAAGCAGCATGGTCTTGCAGTTGGGCTACGTGGGCTCGATAGGCCATAAGCTGGTGCGGGCCTATGAAGGCGATCCAATTACTGCAGCCGGCCATGCGGCCTGTCTGGCAGATCCCAATTGCTCTGCGGATGGAGGCAGACTTTCCATCGACTTCCCGCAATACTTTACCCAACCGGCGACTGTTCCAGGGAGCTCGGGAAGCGGGGCCTTCGGAAATGGAATTCCGTGGTTCATCAGTGTCGGCCAGCAGCACACAGACGGATCCTCCAACTACAATTCTTTCCAGGCTAGCCTGACCAAAGGGACCACACGTGGTCTCTACTTCACACTCGCTTACACCTACAGCCACGCACTCGACAACGCTTCCGGGTATGAGAGCTCGGGCGCAAACGGCCGTGGTGTCAACAGCGTTCCAGGTTTTGAGTATCTGAATTATGGGAACTCGGATTATGACGCGCGACAACGCCTGGCTACCTCTTATAACTACGAGGTGCCGATCTTCCATAGCTGGCAGGATGAGCTGGTTCTCCGTGAAGCCCTTAGCGGCTGGCACATCTCAGGCGTGACGGCACTCCAGACCGGATTTCCAGTGACCATTCAAGACAAAGGAACACCAAACTCCTTGTACTGCAATGCCGGCCAGTTCCTGTCTTATTACAACTGCCCGGATACGCCCGATACCTCAAGCTTCAACATCAACACTTTCAATCCTCGAACCTCGAATCACGAGTGGTTTGATCCAACGCTGTTTTCCCAGGAGCCGCTTGGAAGTTTTGGCAATGTGAAGCGTAACTTCTTTCGTGGGCCTGGCTTTAACTACACCAATTTAAGCCTCTACAAGGATTTCCCGTTGGGCGCGGAAAAAGCTCGTTATATCGAGATTCGCATGGAGGCCTTCAATGCGTTTAACCATGCCAACTTCGGGCAACCTGATGGCAACTACACGGATGGTTCAGGATTCTTCGGCGTGATCACCTCTGTGGCGGGTTCGACGACAGCGGACCTCAATTCAGATCCACAGCCGGGACGTGCAGTCCAGCTTGTCGGTAAATTCTTTTTCTGAGGATACTGAACCGATGGCGGGTCTGCCCACGTTGAAGGGCGGAAAGAAGACTGCCAGGCGACTTCTCTCCGCCCTTCAACAGTGCCCTTACTTCAAGGTGCAACTGACCTCACTGCGCCCGCACGCATTGCTTTGCGCATCTGCCGCTTCCGCATCGTCACTCCACTATTTGCGATGAGTTGCAGGAAGACAGAGGTATATGAACCCGGCCACTGTCGCTGAGTGCATTAAACCAAATTGGAAAGCGGGCCAGAGATGCAGCGAAACGTGCGAAGCGGCCGTGTGCGTCGCTATTCCTCTCGTAGGGCTACCATTGGGTCCACACTGGTGGCTCGCCACGCCGGAATGACCGTGGCGGCGAATGCGACCGCGGCCAGCAATGCGGGCACAGCCAAGAACGTAGCGACGTCCGTGGTGCTTACGCCGAACAAGAGGCTGGCGATCACGCGAGTCAGCGCGGCCGCCCCGATGAGTCCTGCGAGGATGCCGATCAACGTTAGTTGCATACCCTGCCGGACAACCAGACCGATAATATTTCCGGGCCGCGCACCTAATGCGACCAGAATGCCGATATCGTGTGTGCTCTGTGTGACTAGATACGACATCACGCCGTAGAGGCCCATGGCGGCCAGCAGCAAAGCGAAGGCCGCAAATGCACCCAGCATGGTACTGGAGAAGCGCTGGCGCGCCAGCGAATCATACAAGCGGCCCTGCATGGTGCGAATTCCGTAGACAACAACAGAGGGATCGACCGTGTGGATTTCGCTGACGATGGCGCTGGAGAGTCCCGCATCATGGGATGAGAAACGCGCGACCAGGAACACGCCTTGGTTAGGTTCCTGCTGCATCGGGAAATAGGTCGCGACCTTGCCGTCGGTCTCCAGACCGTATTGTTTGACTGCTCCCACGATGCCGACAATTGCTATGGGTTTCTTCGCATCGAACCACAAATGTTTTCCAATGGCATCATTGTGCGGCCAGAAGCGCTGCGCGAAGTTTTTGTCTATGATCACAACCCGCGGCTTATCCACGGTGTCCTGCTCGGAGAAGAAGCGGCCTTGGACCAGAGGAATTTGCATTGCACGAAAATAGTCCGTGCTTGCCGTTCGCTGGTCCACTTGCAACTCCTGCCCTGGCGGCGGAGTGTATCCCTCCACGTGAATACCTCCCCATCCCACCGACCCGGTCAGAGGGAGTGCCGAAACTGCGCCTTCGGCCACCACGCCTGGCAAGTGGGCTATGCGGCTTTCGATTTCACGGTAGAAACTGGCGATGGCTTTATCCTGGCGGTACTTTGGGTCGTTGGCGGCGACTTGCATGGTCAATACGCCGTCTGTGGTGAAGCCCGGAGCTACACTCTGCAGGCGAACGAAGCTTCGGGTCAGCAGTCCGGCGCCGATCAACAGCATGAGTGAAAACGCGAGTTCAGAAACGACCAGCAAGCGGCGTAAATGTTGCCGTTTCAGGTGCAGTCCGCCACTGGACTGTCCACTGCGGCCGCCGGCCTTCAGTGAGGAGTTCACATCCACCCTGATTGCACGCCACGCCGGCGCGAAGCCGAAGAGGATGCCAGTTGCAAGCGAAAGACCGAACGTGAAGGCCAGGACCGTGCCGTTGATGCCAATGTCATCGAACCGGGGAATATTGCCGGGGTTCATCGTACGCACCACGGCAAGGCTCAATCGCGCTACAAGGAGTCCGGCAGCTCCGCCGAGGAGCCCCAAAAGAATGCTCTCGGTCAGTAATTGCCGCACCAGACGCTTCCAGCCCGCTCCCAGTGCCATGCGAATAGCGACTTCTTTTTCGCGGCCGGCTGCGCGGCCAAGCAGAAGGTTGGCGACGTTGGCGCAGGCGATCAACAAGACGAGTGCGACGGACCCCAGCAGCACCAGCAGAGAGCGTCGCACATCTCCGACCACCTGCTCCTGCAGGCCGACGACATCCATACCGAAGCTGACGTCGCGCTTGTCTTTCTGCCGGATGTGGCTGGCGATGATGTCGATGTCGGCTTGGGCCTGTTGCACGGAAACGCCGGGTTTGAGGCGCACGACGATGTTGTAGTTTTCGTCGCCGCGGCGTTGTATTGCATCGGATCCCAATGGCAAGGGAAGAAAGATGTCCACCTTGTCCATTGGTCCTTCTGCGGGCATCACTTCAGCGTTAAGTATGAAGCTGCGCGGCAGTACGCCCGCGACAGTAAATGCATCCCCATCGAGTGTAATGCTCCTGCCTACGATGGCGGGATCCGAGTTGAACAGGCGCTTCCAGACGCGATTGCTGAGAATGGCTACGGGCGGTTTGCCTGGTCTGTCCTCTTCCGGTAACAATGTGCGGCCAAGGAGAGCCTTTGCGCCCAACATCGTCAGGAGGGCCGATTGTGTGCGCAGCACGTCAACCCTCTCCGGCTGATTGCGGCCCGTCAGGGTAAAGGTGCGGCTCTGCGCAAGGGCCATCTGCTCGAACGAATGATTCTGGTTCTGAATGTCGATGTATTGGCCGGGAGATGGCCAATCGCGCAGAATGCCGATTCGGGGAGAATGGAGCCACACGGCCGCCAACCGGTCAGGATGCGGATACGGGAGCGGACGCAACAGCAGCGCGTCCACCACGCTGAAAATGGATGAATTGGCACCGATTCCGATGGCCAGAGAAGCCAAAATCACCACCGTTAACACTACATTCTTGCGAAGCATGCGAAAGGCATATCGAAAGTCCTGTAACCAGAGGCGCATGGATCCTCCCTTGTTTCGATGAATGATAGTATGACGCGCGCGAGCTTGTGGCCAGGAGGACTTCCTGGAGTTCACGATTCACTTCGAACGACGGCTTGTGTTCCACGGCAAAAGCGGTCGACAGAGATCACTTCATCGGCTGGCCGTTTTCCGTCAATTGAGCCAGAAGCGTTCGACCCTGCTGCAGGACTGAGGCCGGTAACTTCGCATAGGAGAGTTCTTCAGCAGAATCCTGGCCTGTGGAGAGCGAGTATGCGATGAAGTCTCTAAACGCTCGTTGTTCTCCCACGGAATGATTGTCCCGAGGGATCAGGACGAAGGTCAGGCCAGAGATCGGATACGCTCCCTTGGCGGCCGCCGGGGGATTAACGATAGGTGCCCGGAGATCTTTTCCAAGTTCCTCCTCGAATGCATTGATCGCAAGAGACGCACTCGCCGGACTGGGAACAATGAATTCGCCAGCCTTGTTTTGAATTGAGGCAACAGGAACTCGCCCTTCCTTGGCATAGCTGAGTTCCAGGTAACCGATAGTTCCCGGGTTCGTCTTAACCGTGTCCAGCACCGCGGAGCTCCCGTTCTTACCAAGCCCAACTGGCCAATTGGCAGAGAGTCCGTGGCCGAATTTTTCCGACCAAGTCTGGCTGACACTGCTGAGATAGCTGGTGAAGATGCTCGTTGTTCCGCTGCCGTCCGAGCGGTGGACGACAATGATATCCGCACGAGGCAATTTGATGCCGGGGTTCTCCCTAACGATTGCAGGATCTTGCCAGTGGGTCATGCTGCCAGCGTAGATTGCTGCCAGTGTCTTGCCGCTGATTCTCAGAGGGAGACTCAAGCCCGGAAGGTTGTAAGTCACACAGACGGGGCCAGCAGTGACCGGCACCTGCACGAGCGGAGGCAGCCCGCTCAGTTGATCGTCGCCAAGTGGCGCATCGCTGACCGCAAAGGTCAGCAAGCCCTGTTTGAGTTCACTGAGACCAGCCCCACTGCCGATGGAGCGGTAGTTGACCCGTACCTGATGCGCTTTTTCATAGTCGTTGCTCCAGCGGGAAATGAGTGGGGCAATGAATGTGCTCCCGGCCGCGCTAAATGTGCGAGTCTGAGTCGTGGCGAATTTAGGCTCCTCCGGAGGCTTTCCGTCTTCCGAGTAGTTGCAGGCCACTGTGAACAGAAGAGTGAGAGTTGCAGATGCTATCAGTCCGATCAATAGCATTCTGGATTTGCTGTACATTTGTTAGTTCTCCCTTCGTTCCCGAGCCGTTCGGTGGTTCACCACGGCATAGAGAGGGTGAGTTGCCACGAGAAAATAGCGCTGGCGAAGCCAAAACGCTACATTGACCAGGCCGATCAGTGCGGGGACCTCTATGAGGGGACCGATCACCCCAACAAACGCCTCACCGGAGTTCAATCCGAAGACGGCTACTGAGACAGCAATCGCCAATTCAAAATTGTTACCCGCTGCCGTGAAGGAGAGCGTGGCCGTTTGTGCGTAATCGGCGCCCAGCTTACGGCCCATCCAGAAGCTGGCCAGGAACATGACAACGAAGTAGATCAGCAGCGGCACTGCGATCCGCAGGACATCGAACGGAAGTCTTACGATCAGGTCGCCCTTGAGACTGAACATCACCAGGATGGTGAAGAGCAAGGCGAAAAGAGTAAATGGGCTGATGCACGGAATAAACTTCGTCCGATACCACTCTTCTCCTCTGGTCCGGACAAGCAAAAACCGAGTCAGCATTCCGGCCAGAAAGGGAATACCCAGGTAGATAAAAACGCTCTGAGCGATCTGGCCAATGCCGACGTTTACGACCGCCCCACCCAACCCGAACCATGTGGGCAGAATCGTGATAAACACCCAGGCATAGAGGCTATAAAAAACGACCTGGAAAACGCTGTTAAGCGCCACTAGTCCAGCAACGTAATCCGTGTCGCCGCCAGCTAGTTCATTCCACACCAGAACCATCGCTATACAGCGAGCGATGCCGATAAGAATCAAGCCGCGCATGTAGGCCGGTTGGCCGCGCAGGAAGGTGACAGCAAGCAAGAACATCAAAGTCGGGCCGACCAGCCAATTCTGCAGCAACGACAGGCCCAGCACGCGGCGATTGCGGAAAACCTCGCCAAGCTTTTCGTAGCGCACCTTCGCCAGAGGCGGATACATCATAATGATGAGCCCGATCGCGATAGGGATATTGGTTGTCCCCACCTGGAAGCGATTTACAAACGCCGCTGATCCCGGAATGAAATGCCCCAGCGCGACTCCAATTGCCATGGCGAGAAAGATCCAGAGGGTGAGGAATCGGTCCAGGAATGACAGCTTCTTGCGCGGCAACGGTGCGCATACGTGACCCTGGGTGTAGGGGACACTGGACATCATTACCTCGACGCGGAAGCTGCGATGGGATCGATTGACGTGGGCAACGGCGCACCTTGCAGGCCCACAAACTTCTCCGGGCTACAGCATGCCTTTGACAGCCGGGCACGATCAGCCTGCATCGCGCGTTCTTCTTTAAGCCAAGCCAAAGTCTGCTGAAGAACCTGTGCGGCTCCTATGTTCGGCGGCATCACGATGCGGTAGTGCATCCATTTGCCTTCCCGCCGTGCGGCTACGATTCCGGCACTGCGCAGGTAGGCTAAGTGGCGGGAAATTTTTGGTTGGGGTTGATCGAGAATCTCGACGAAATAACAGACGCAGATTTCCTGATCTCCCATGAGATTCAAGAGCCGGAGGCGGGTACTGTCGCCGAGAGCCTGAAAGAAGCGCTCGATGTTGAACGCTTTCGGTTTCGCTGCCATGCCCATAATTATATATGTATTGACGAATGTGTCCAGCGATAATATAATCGTCTTGGCATATATATCAGGAGGAGCCAATGGCGGAACAACTGCTGGAATCGGTGCGGTCGAAGTACGCGGCGGTGGCGGAGAGCACACTCTCCAATAATGACGCGGGCGTCAAAGCGGTTGCGGAGGCCTTCGGTTACAGCGCCGAGGAACTATCCTCCATCCCTGCTGACGCCAATATGGGGCTTTCGTGTGGAAATCCCACCGCGATTGCTTCGATTCGACCAGGCGAAGTGATCGTTGATCTCGGCTCCGGCGGAGGCTTGGACGTATTCCTGGCATCGCAATTGGTTGGCCCGGCAGGCCGCGCCATTGGCATCGACATGACTCCGGCAATGATCGAACGCGCACAGGCGAATGCTTTGGCAGGCGGCTATCAGAACGTAGAATTCCACCTGGCTAGGATCGACAAGATCCCCCTCGCGGACGCCTCGGTCGATTGCGTTATCAGCAACTGTGTCATCAACCTTGCTCCCGACAAGCCTGCGGTCTTCCGGGAGATTGCACGAATTCTCAAGCCCGGAGGACGCCTGGCGGTGAGCGACATCGCGCTCAAGGGTGAATTGCCGGCCGCCGTCGCGCGGAGCCTGGCCGCCTATGTGGGCTGCATCGCGGGAGCCATCCACATCAACGCCTATCGCCAAGGGCTGCTCGCTGCTGGTTTTGAACACGTGGAGATTGTGGACAGCGGCGCCGACCTCAATGCCTACGCCAAAGTCGAAAATCAGGCCGGTTGCTGCTCGCCCACCATGGATGCGGCGAATCCATCCCAACCTCTCAAAGAGGCCTGCTGCACCCCGGCTGCCACTACACCGGCCCCAGGTGCATCGGCTTCGTTGCATGGGGAGTTAGCGGCGCTACTTTCGCAGCACGACGTCAACGCCGCGGCGGCCAGCGTGAAGGTCTACGCGGTTAAACCGGGAATCGCAGCTGCAGAGTCCTGCTGTGGACCGGCGTGCTGCTCGTGAAGAGATGCGCGATCAATCCGACCAACACCGCTACAGAGGCGACCGTGTGACCATCCCGAGCCAAATTGGATCAGCGTTGCAAGCTCAGACTGGAACTAGCACAGAAGGTTCAATTGAGCTTGCTTCCTGAGCGGCACTGCTGCCTTAGTGGTTGGGAGGTTGCGTTTCCTGCTCACTTCGCGACGTTAGTGTTGGGTAAAACAGACCGCAGTGGGAAGGTGGAGCTCGTCAACGCCGGTCACAACCCAGTTCTACTTGTTGAAGGTGCTCAAATTGAGATGATCGCAGCTGCGAATCTGCCTCTCGGGATGTTTTGCTCAACCGATTTCACCAGCCTGAAGCGAAGTGTCCGCGTGGAAAGTACGCTGTTCCCCTATTCGGACGGGATCACAGAATCGATCGATCGAGCCGGAAATGAGTTCGGCACGGGCCACCTTACCGAAGCACTTCTTGAATCCAGAAACGCAGTTCCCTCCGAGATGGTGGAAACAATCCACCGCACCATGATTCGTTACACCGCTGGTGCGCAACCCGACGATGACCGCACCATGCTCGCGTTGCGTTTCTCACCGAAAGGACATTGAATGCCGCACTATAACGTGCTGTTTCTCTGCACCGGTAACTCCGCCCGCTCGATCATGGCCGAGGCGATCATGAACCACAAAGGAGCCCCTCACTTTACCGCCTATAGCGCAGGGAGCCATCCCGCTGGGTTCGTTCGACCTGAGGCAGTCAGGCAGATTGAAGCCGCTCGTCTATCCACGGAGGGATTGCACAGTAAATCCTGGAACGAATTCTCGAAGCCCAATGCGCCCCCTCTCAGCTTTGTATTCACCGTCTGCGATAACGCGGCGAAGGAAGTATGTCCATTCTGGCCGGGGCAACCATTGACGGCCCACTGGGGAATACCCGATCCCGCTGCGGTCCAAGTAACAGTGGAGGAGATCGAGCGGGCATTTAAGACTGCCTTTGCAGCTTTAGACCGGCGGATCAGCCTCTTTCTATGCCTGCCGCTTGCAACCCTCGACACGTTCGCCTTGCAGAAGGAAATCGACGAGATAGGACGTGCGTGAACCGATGGAGGCGACATGCAGAAAATAATCTTCGCGTGCGTACACAATGCAGGACGTTCACAAATGTCGGCTGCCTTCTTTAACCAGTTTGCCGATCCTGAACGAGCGTTTGCCGTGTCTGCCGGGACTCAGCCCGCAGCGCATGTGCATCCGGTGGTTGTGGAAGTAATGCGTGAGGTGGGAATTGACCTCAGCGACGCGAAACCGCAAAAGCTTACTGTGGAGCTGGCAAAGAATGCCGCTATGCTCATCACAATGGGCTGCGGAGACGATTGTCCCTATGTGCCCGGCCTCCGCCGCGACGACTGGCCCCTGCCAGACCCCAAGGATCAGGAGATTGATTCCGTCCGGCGGATTCGCGATGAGATCCGGGGACGAGTCCTGGAATTGCTGGCACGGGAGAGTTTGCGTAAGACCGTGCCAGCGTAGCTGGCGAATCCGGGCTACCTGTCAAGGCCGTGGAATACGTTCGACCTTAAGCCGCGTAGGGGCTTTCCCAGGACTTATTCCGAGCCTCCCTGGCGCATGTTTTGCCTGTACTTCATCCACGGGTACCACTCACGCCAGTGCGATGGGAAGTCGTCGCCATCCACGCGCTTGAATTCGATCCGGTAGTAGTGCAATGGAATGGGGCTGTTGTTGCGGATCGTATGCGGCGCCTGCGGAGGGAGAGTGGTGCAGGTTGGCGCGCTCATATTGAAAACGCTCGGGGCAGGACCCTCTCCAAGCGATGCCCGTTGAGCGGTGATTTCGGGTCGAGCTTGGTGTCGACGATCTCTCGCGCGTCCACGGGGCGTGGTCTCGCCGGGACGGACGGTCACTTCGATACCTCGATGAACATGATGTTTTCATTCTCAACCAAGACCCGGTGAACGTCGGGATCGGCAATCTCGGCGTCGTACGCTGCGGGCTATGGATAGCCTCCCCACGGTGTTCGGGGATATTCGGATTGGCTTTGCACCGGCATGCAGCACCACATTCCAAAGACCACCAGCACGGGGTACCAATACCACAGAGTTCCAGGCGTTTTCATCTATCTCCGCCATCCTTACGTAGAGGAACAATCCAAGAGAACCGCAGGCGTTTTGCGTCTCCCCTTTGCTGCATTGCTGCGGCATCAGGACATCGACCTCGCGTTGGTCCTCCGGTCGAATGACAGACGCGTTTACAGCACGAGCCGTATGGAACCCAGCTAGCGAATCCTGGCTACTCGCCCGACAGCATGGTAACGCTGGAACTGTAGCTCATCATGTCCCGGCACGACTCGATCCGGCGAGCCGGCCAGCTCGATCATTCGTGCCTGATTGGCTATATTAGCAGCGTGATCGGCGTCGCTGAACGTGGCGCTGGCAAGATGCGAAGTCAGGTTGAGATAGAGGTAGCAGTTGTCTGAAGCCAGCACATAGGGCGGTTTGCCGTCCACGCGAAGATACTGCGAAGCATAGGTATGTCGCCCACCGGTATAAGCGCGAATTCCGGGGAAGATCTCAACATCGTCGCCACCGACCAGGTGCAGTCGTCCCTCAGTGTTGATCCGGACCAGTTCCGTGACATCCTCGGGATCGATTCCGCCATGATCTCCACCCGGTTGCCATGCCGTCATCGTGTAGTACCGATACTCCTCAGCCTGGATC
>Ga0182024_10025674_pt1 | contig 10383 bp, 9 predicted proteins | sample P32metaG_FD_120480 | JGI IMG/M metagenome (GOLD analysis project Ga0182024, IMG submission 120480) | Permafrost microbial communities from Stordalen Mire, Sweden - P3-2 metaG (Illumina Assembly) | ecosystem: Environmental > Terrestrial > Soil > Wetlands > Permafrost | place: Sweden: Stordalen...
CCTGGACCGCCGCGTTGAAGACTTGATGCAGTTGAGCATCGCCGAGCTCAAATCCATCGCCGACCGGCTCCTGGCCACCGGAGCCGACGACCGCCAAGAACGGGTGTGCATGCAGGTGCGCGTCAGCTATCCCTTCAGCTGCCTGATATTGGCTTTGCTGGGCGTGGGCCTTCCCTACCTCTTTCCGTCGGGCAAACGGGCCCTCACCGGCGCGGCCGTGGGGCTGGTGGTTTCGCTGGCCTGCGGCATGCTTTACCTCGTGTTCATACAGGTCGGCGTCAGCCTGGGCACCAGCAGCACGCTGCCCATCACCCTGAGCGCCTGGCTGGGCGACATCGTCTTCACCGTGGTGGGGGCCGGCGTGCTATGGAAGGTGAACCGCTGAGGATCCGGCGGCGCGCCAAGATCCGGCGAGGCCCTGCCCGATAACGGCAAAAAGAAGAGGGCGGCGGGATTTTCCCCGCCGCCCTCTTCTTTTTTTTACCGGCGCGGCCGCTTCCGCCCTTACCGGGCTCCGCGGATCACCCCAATACCGGCGATCCTAGGGATGGACGATCAGCACGGGTCCGCCGTGGTGGTAGTGGTGGTGCCAATGGCGGTGGTGGTAGTAATGGCGGTGGTGGTCAACGACCACGACGCCCGGGACCGCCAAGACGACGTCCGCCGGCGCGGGCCTGACGCCGAGAAAAAAGAGGCCCAGAAAAGCCGCGATCATGATTTTATTCATCGTAAACCTCCTGGGGGAAAGCGGTTCCCATGCCGAACGGAACCGCACCTATCCCTAACAGCCTAATGGCGCGGGCGGCGGTTTTATTCCGTCGCCCGGCGGATCAGGCTTCACCGCCATTATCAGCGATAAACCCCCCTTTCGGACGTCTTTAAGAAATCTATCAGCGCCTGGATATGCTTGGTCTTCGACGGCAGGGCCTCCAGCCGTCCCAGCGCCTCCCCGAAATTCAGGAGCGGATCCTGGTAGAGCCTGTACGCGGAGCGCAGGGCGTCCATTTCGTCCCGCGAAATGCCGCTGCGCCTTAGGCCCACCTTGTTGAGACCGTAGACCTTCACCTCGTCGCAGCCGCTGGTCATGCTGTAGGGGGGCACATCCTTCGACAGGCGGGAGAGGGCGCCCACCATGGCGTAAGCGCCGATGCGGGCGTGCTGGTGCAGGCCCATGAGCCCCCCGATCACGGCGTGGGAGCCCAGTTCGCAATGCCCGGCAAGGGTGGCGCTGTTGGCCAGCACCGCGTGGTCCCCCACCTTGCAATCGTGGGCCACGTGGGTGTATGCCATGAACAGGTTGTGGTTTCCGACGCGGGTCAGCCCCCCGCCCTCCTCCGTGCCCCGGCTGAACGTCGTGAACTCGCGCAGGGTGTTGTCGTCGCCGATGATGAGGCGGGTGGGCTGTCCGGCGTACTTGAGGTCCTGGGGCGCCCCGCCCAGCACGCTATGGGGAAAGACCTGGTTGCGCGCTCCCAGGCTGACCCCTGAATGGACGACCGCGTGGTGTCCGACGCTCGTGAAGTCGCCCACCCGGGCCCCCGCCTCGACCACGGCAAAAGCGCCGATCTCGACACCCTCGCCGAGCTCAGCGGAAGGATCGACAAAGGACATGGGGTGGATTCTTGTTCCTGGGGTGTCCTGGGCCTGATCAAAGGCCGAACCGCCTTGCGGCCAGCCGCTCTCGCTTTCAACGTTTGCTCGCATGGGTACCGCTCCGAGATGCACGGGGAAGCCCTAAAATGCCGGCGGGACCTTAAAGTCCGGCGCGCACATAACTGGATACGCAAAAATAATGAAACGCGATGTTTAAATTGTCAAATTAAAAACTTTTCACACGGCCAGGACCGCCATCCTCGCTTCAGCCGCCCCAGCCAAACAGGCCTCCTTGTCCAAAAACAGCGTCTTCCCCGCCTCCAGCACCAGCGCGGCCACGCGCGCGCGCGCCAGTATCTTGAAGGTCTTGGGGCCGACCACCGGCAGGTCGAAGCGCAGGTCCTGCTTGGGGCGGGCCAGCTTCACCACCACGCAGCCCGGGCCCGCCAGCTTGGCGGCGCGCGAAACGCAGGCGTCGGTGCCCTCGATGCTTTCAACGGCCACGCAGCTCTGGCGTTTGACCACCACGGTCTGCCCCACGTCCAAACGGTTCAGGTCCCGGGTCAGGCGCACGCCGAATTCGATGTCACGGGCCAAGGCCCGCGCGGGTTTGGCCCCGGCCATGCGGCCCAAAGGGGCGAGCCAGGGCTCCATGAGCCAGGTGGCCGGCTCCAAATGCACCCCATGCCCGTCCAATTCCCGGGCGATGGCCCCCAGGATGGCTTCGGTGCGGAAATCCCGCACGAAGACCGCCTGCTTGGCCATGAGCCACTTGGCGCGCCAGTCCGCCTTGATGTTCTTGTAGATCTGTTTGTGTTGGATCTGCCCCTGCATGACGGCCCGCCGCACCCCCTGGGCCTTGAAAAATCCCAACAATTTCCCCAGTTCGCCCAAAGAAACCATCTCAAAGGCGTCCACCTCGCGGGCCAGGCGGGGATCGGTCTCCTCCCTGAAGCCCAGGGCCGCGACCCTCAATCCCGCCTCCCGCGCGCGCCGGGCCCACAAAAAGGGCAGGGTCCGGTTCCCGGCGATCAGGCCGACGGTTTCCCGCCGGTCCCCGGGCGTCACGCCAGGGCCTTGCGCAGTTCCACCGCGCGGGCCAGGGCCTTGTCCACGCCCTTGTAGCGGATTTCCCGGTAGCCCTTCACGTCCTCGGTCAGGCGCAGCAGCTCCAGCCAGCGCGGGTCGGGCCCGCCCGGCCAGTCGTTCACCAGGGCGATGTACCAGTCCCTGAACTGCCGGTCGCGGCGGTGCCAGGCGGGCATCAGGGGGCGCAGGAACTTCAGCCGCTTCATGATGGCCAGCATCCAGTCGCGCGAGACGACGTCGAACTCGAACTTGAAGCCCAGGAACTCGAAGCGCGGGCGGTTGAAGTGCTTGTATGACACGGAGTCCCCGCGGCCGAGGTCCAGCCCCAGGCGGGCGGCGTCGCGCTCGTACTTCTCGGGGCTGGTGAGCAGGTGGGCCACCCAGACTTCGTCCTTGATGGCCATGACCTTGTACAAGCCCCTGGCCACGGCGCGGGTGGCCGGCCAGCCGGCCTCGGCCGAGTCCTTGGCCGCGACGCCCAGCACCGCCTTCAAATATTTCTCGGCGAACCTCGTGTCCTCATAGAGGGCCAGCTCATACAGGCACAGGGCCAGGTGTTTGCGTTCCTCGTCGTCCTCCACGGGCCAGGCCTTGAACGCCCGCTCCACCTGCTCCCTGAAGGCGCGCGCCGCGGAACCCGAGGCGAGGCGGCGAAGCAGGCCCTCTTTTTTGGCCAGGAAGGCGTCCAGGGACTCGGTCTCCACGACGCCGTAACGCTCGGGGTGCACGGCCAGGTCCCGGCCCAGGGTCAGCGCCTGCTGGTTGCGCTGGAGGGTCAGGCCCGAGAATGAGTTCTTCAGGGCGGACTCGAAGCTGGCCAGGCTGAACGGCAACAGGCCCTTCTGCAGGGCCACGCCCATCAGCAGGACGTTGTCGTAGAGCACCGAACCGAGGTAGGACTGGGCGAGGCCTGAAACGTCGGCCGAGAAATAAAAGCCGGGTTTGGTGCGCCGGCGCAGGGCGTCCTCCATCTCCTCGGGCGAGAAATCGTCCTGGCCCATGAGGGTCTTGATGGTGGGGTTCTTGGCGGTGTTCACCACGCTGGCCGTGCGCAGGGGCGAGGCGACGCGCAGGTTGGTGCGGGCGTCCAGGCCGCGCGCGGCCTCGAGCAGGTCGATGCCGACCAACAAATCGGCCGTGGCGTAGGGCAGCACCGGCGACAGGACCATGGGCTCGCGGGTGATGGTGATGTGCGAGTAGACCCCGCCGTTGCGGATGGCCAGCCCCTTTTTGTCGCAGAACTGGACGTGCAGGCCCTGGGCCTGCGTCGCGCGCACCACCACGGCCGTGGTGGACCCTATCCCCATGCCGCCGATGCCGGCCATGTACGCGCGCCACAGGCCGTCCGGTCCCAAGGGAGCCACCGCGGGTTCGGGCAGGCCGGACGCGTCCGGCAGGGCGGGGCGCACCGGTTTGCCTTTGCGGCGCACCATCGCGCCTTCGAAGCTGGGGCAGGCCTTGATGCGGGCGCAGGCCCCGTCGGACACGCAGTGGCTGGCGTGGGTGTCCACCTTGGGCCCATGCAGGGTCTCCACGAAATCCAGGCCCGGACAGCCGGTCTTGATGGTGCATTCCAGGCAGTGCTCGCAGGCGTCCTGGTTGACCAGCACGTGCTCTTCCCTGGCCACGAACCCGTTGGCCTTCTCCTCCAGGGCCAGGTCGCGGCGGCGGCGGCGGTGGTAGGTGATGCCGCATTCCTTGTCGGCGATGAGGAACTTCGGCCCGTCGATGAGGACCAGGTCCTCCAGGGCGGCCCGGTACTCCTCGCGCTTCTCCGGGTCCAGCCGCACCACGGGTATTTCGCTGCCCCGGGTCAGGCCCAGCAGGGCCTGCTCGCAGTCCTGGGCGTAGGTGTGGCCCCCCATCAGGTCGAGGTCGGTGCCGTTGTGGGGCTGGTGCCCGGTCATGGCGACGGTCTTGTTGTCCAATACGACGTAGAGAAGGTCGGCGTTGTTCTTGATGCTGTCGCTGATCGCCGCCAGGCCGCTGTGGAAGAAGGTCCCGTCGCCGATGAAGGACACCGCCTTGTTGACGGCGAAGGCGTCCAGGCCCGCGGCCGTGCCGCCGCCCAGGCCCATGCCGCTGTAGTTCTGCATCAGCCGTTCGTTGGGCGGCAAAAAGAGCATGCTGTAGCAGCCGGCGTCGCCGTGGAAAACCAGGTCCATCGGCTCGCGCTTGTGCGTGGCGCGCATGTAGCCGGGGTCTTTGAGGTCCTTCGCCAGCTCCAGGAAGACGTCGCTGGAGTCGCGGTGGGGGCAGCCGGAGCAGAAGGTCGCGGTGCGCGCGGGTATGTCCAGGGTCAGCGAGGAGGCCTCCAGCGTCCGGGCCATGCTCTGGGCCATGCGCTCGGTGTCCAGGCCCCGGTTCTTGAGGAAGGGCGCCAGGCGCTTCAGCAGCACGCTGGGGTTGATGCCGTGCTCCGCGGGGATGCCCGCGAATCCGTCCGGGAAGTGCTTGCCCCACACGGCCGGCAGGGTCGCGATGCGGCCGTCCTGCTTGGCTTGGACGAGCAGGTCGCGTATCTGGGCCTCGATGAAGGACCGTTTGTTCTCGATGACGATGATCTCGTCCACGCCTCGGGCGAAATCCTTCACCGCCTCGGGCTCGATCGGGAACGTCATGCCCAGCTTCAGGATGGGGAAGTGCCCCTCCAGGCCGACCTCGCGCAGCATGTCGCGCAGGTAGGAATAGGGCAGGCCGGCGGCGACGAAGCCCAGGCGGGCGCCTTCGTGCCCGGCCTCCAGGGTGTTGATGCCGAGGTCCCGGGCGGCCTTCAGGGCGGCCGGCATCTTGACCTCGTAGGCTTCTTTTTCAAGGGTGCCCGTGTTGACGGCAGCAAAATGGTCTTGGTGGTGTCCACCTTCGACGTGTCCACGTTGACCGGGCTGAGGACCGAGCCCAGCAGGGGGGCGTGCCCGTTCACGCGCACGAGGGCGCCGCCGTCGGCCAGGTTGGTCGACACGATGACGCTGACGTAGAGGTCGCTGCGGCGGCTCAGCTCGAACGCCAGCGGAATGTAATCCTTCACTTCCTGGAAGGTGGCCGGCTCCAGGCTGGGTATGAGCAGGTGGTCGGACAGGCGCCGGGAATCCTGGGGCACCTGGGTGGAATCGTTCCAGGGGTCGTCCCCCACCACGATGACCCCGCCGCCCTTGTGGCCGTGCAGGGCCAGGGTGCCGGTGAAGAGGCCGTCGGCGGCGACGTTGAAGCCCACCGACTTCATCACCGCCATGGCGCGTATGCCGGCCATCTGGGCTCCGTTGAGGCGCGCCGCGGCGAGGGCCTCGTTGCCGGCGATCTCCGCCAGCATGCCCAGGCTCCTGATGTAGTCCGCCTGCTTGCCCGCGGCGTCGAAGATGTCCGCGACCGGGGAGCCAGGGTACCCCGTCAACAGGCTGACCCCGGCCTCGAAGGCCCCTTTGAGGATCAGCTCATTGCCGGTGAAGGCTTCCCACCCGCTCATTTTTTGAAAACGCGCATCCACGGCTCGGATTCAGCCCCTAGTGAACGAATAAAGGTTAAGGGGCCATTTTACCCCTTTTATGGCCCGTAATCCAGGCCCGGGCCTCAATGGAACCTTACAAAAACCCAAACGCGGTTCAACGGTATACGCCGCGGTCGGAGCTCTTCAAAAAATCGACAAGAATCCGCACGGGCTCGGTCTTCGGGCTGATGGCCTCCAACTGGGCCAGGGCCTGGCTGAAATTCAGTAGCGGATCCTGGTAGAGGCGGAAGGCCGCCTCCAGGGCGCTGATGTCCTCCTTGCCCATGCCGCGCCGCTTCAGGCCCAGTTTGTTGAGCCCGTAGACCTTGATCTCTTCGCAGCCGCTGGTGGTGCTGTAGGGCGGCACGTCCTTGGACAGGCGCGACATGCCCCCCACCATGGCGTGGACGCCGACGCGCCCCCTCTGGTGCAGCCCGGAGAGCCCCCCGATCACCGCGTGGGAGCCCACCTCGCAGTGCCCCGCCAGCATGGAGCAGTTGACCATGACCACATGGTCGCCCACCACGCAGTCGTGGGCGACGTGGCTGTTGGCCATGAAAAGGTTGTGGTCGCCGATGCGCGTCACCCCGCCGCCCTCCTCGGTCCCCCGGCTGAAGGTGGTGAATTCGCGCAGCAGGTTGCCGTCGCCGATGGTGAGACGGGTGGCCTGCCCCGCGTACTTCAGGTCCTGCGGTTCCCCGCCCACCACGCTGTGCGGAAAGACCCGGTTGCCCGTGCCCATGCTCACGCCCGTGTGGACCACCGCGTGGTGGCCGATCTTCGAGAACGCCCCCACCTTGGCGCCGGCCTCGACCACGGCGAATGCGCCGACCTCGACCCCGCCGGCCAGTTCGGCACCGGGGTCCACGAAGGCGGTAGCGTGTATGCGCGTCTCCATAGGCCCCTCAGCCCCCGCCCGGATCGACGCTCATGCACATGAGCTCGGCCTCGGCGGCCAATTCATCGCCCACCCAGGCGGTGCCCTTGAGGCGCGACACCGGGCCCTTCACTTTGAGGACCTCCAGCTCGTAGCGCAGGACGTCCCCGGGCTTGACCGGGCGCCGGAAGCGGGCGTTGTCGATGCCCATGAAGTAGGTGAGCTTGCCCAGGGTCTCGGGGTAGCTCTTCATGATCAGGACCCCGCCGCACTGGGCCATGCCCTCCACGATGAGCACGCCCGGGTAGATGGGGTGCCCCGGAAAATGGCCCTGGAAGAACCATTCGTTCACGGTGACGTTCTTCCACCCGGTGGCCTTCACCTTGGGCTCGAGCGCCGTGACCCTGTCCAGCAGCAGGAAGGGGTAGCGGTGCGGAAGCAGCGCCTGGATCGCGTTGATGTCCAGCGGGCTGTCGGCGGCTTGGGGTAAGCTCATCGGCTTCCTCATAGGGCTTGGCGCCCGCTCCTGGGCGGCCAGCAGGGCTTTGACGGCTTTCACGTGGAACCCGTGGCCGGCGCGCTCCAGTGTGAAGGCGCCGCGCACACGGCGGCCCGAAAGGGCCAGGTCGCCGAGGAAATCCAGGAGCTTATGGCGGACGAACTCGTCCGGCCAGCGCAAGGGGCCGTTGAGCACCCCGGCGTCGCCCACCACCAGGGCGCAGTCCAGGCCGCCCCCTTTGATGAGGCCGGCCTCGCGCAGCGCTTCCACCTCGGCCTCGAAACAGAAGGTCCTCGCCGAGGCGACCTGGGACTCGAACTGTTCCGGGCCCAGCACCAGCTCTATCTCCTGGCGCCCCAGGGCCGGGTGCTTGTAGTCGATGGCGTAGGACACCTTCAATCCGTCGTAGGGCGCGGCCGTGAGGCTCTTGGCGCCGTCCACATAACGGAATGGCCCGTTCACGTCGAAATATTCCCGTTCAAGGGCTTGGGGCTCCAGCCCGGCTTCCAGCGCGGCGGCGGCCCAGTCGCGCCCTGATCCGTCGAGGATGGGCACTTCCGGGCCGTCGAGCTCGAAGAGCGCGTTGTCCACGCCCAGCCCGTAGAGGGCCCCCATCAGGTGCTCGATGGTGGCGGCGCTGGCCCGGCCGTCGGTCACCACGGTGCCGCGGTCGGTGGCCGTGACCTTGTCCAGGCTCGCCGTGACGGTGGGGCTTCCGGGGATGTCCGTGCGCTTGAACACATAGCCCGATCCCGGCGGCGCGGGCAGGGCCCTCAGCATGGCCTCGCGGCCGGTGTGCAGACCGCGTCCGCGCCGTTCAAAGGGCGATCGAAGGGTGTGTTGGCGCTTTGGGTCGTTCACCGGGGCCTTAAATCTCCACGCTTCAGGGTTCGGGAAGGCGGCCCTCAAGCTCCCTCAGACGGGCCTCAAGGGCTTTGACGGTCTTGCGCAATTCGGGCAGGCGGTTCAATTCGGCCAGGCCGCGGTGGTGGACCAGGGTCGGCTGGGCCGGGGAGCCCGACACCATGGCCTTCGCGGCCACGTCCTTGCCTATGCCGGCCTGGCCCGTGATCACGGCCTGGTCCCCCACTATCAGGTGGCCCGCGGCGGCGGACTGGCCCGCGAAGGTGACCCACTTGCCGATCTTCGTGCTGCCCGAGATTCCGGCCTGGGACGCCAGCACGGTGTGCTCCCCGACCTCGACGTTGTGGCCGACCTGCACCAGGTTGTCGATCTTGGCCCCCCGGCGGACGATCGTCGGCCCCAGGGCGCCGCGATCGACGCAAGCGTTGGCCTGTATCTCCACGTCGTCTTCGATCTCAACCCAGCCTATCTGCGGCACCTTCACGTAGCCCGAGGGCGGGTCCGGCGCGAACCCGAAGCCGTCGGCCCCCAGCACCGCCCCGGAATGCACGCTCACGCGGTCGCCCAGGCGGCACCCGTCGTAGAGCACCGCCCCGGCGTGGATCACGCAGTCGGCGCCGATGACGCAGGACGGCCCCACATAGGCCAGGGCGTGGACCGCGCTCCTCTCCCCCAACCTGGCCCCCGGCCCCACCACGGCGCAGGCGCCGACACAGACCGTGGACGCAAGCACGGCCGTGGCGTGGACCACGGCCGTCGCGTGGATCCCGGGTTCCGCGCGCGGCCGGCGGTCGAAACTGCGGGCCGTGATGCGCGCGAAATCGCGGTAGGGTCTGGTGCTGACCAGGGCCGCGCAGCCCTTAGGCAGGCGCGCAACATCCTCGGGCCGGCACAGCACGCCGGCGGCCGCGGTGGCGCCCGCCTGCTCCGCGTACTTGGGGTTCGCGAAGAAGCTGATCTCGGTGGGCGTCGCCGTGTCCAAGGGCGCGACGCCGGCCACGACCCGGGAGGCGTCGCCCCTCAGTTCGACGTTCAAAAAAGACGCGATGCCGCCCAGGGTCTCAGCCATGGCCTACTGCTTGTTGACTTCCTCGATCGCGCTGGCGGTGATGTCGTCGCCGCCGTAGAGCAGGTTGCTGGCCTCGAAGACCAGGTCGTACTTGTCCCGCTTGGCGACCTTCGCGACCGCTTCCTTGATCAGGTCGACGATCTGGGAGGTCTGCTCGGCCTCTTCCTGCTGCAGCTCATTGGTCACGCTCTGGAATTTCTCCTGCAGGGCCTGGCCCTTCACGGTCAGGGCCTCCGCCTTGCGCTGGTAGCTCTCGTCGCTCAGCACGCTCTTCTGGCCTTGCAGGTCGCTGGCTTCCTTGTCCAGGGCGTCCTTTTCACGCTCGAGCGCGCCCTTCTCGTCGTCCACTTTCTGCTTCAAGGTGGCCTTGGCGGCGGCGGTGCCGTTGTAGGCGTCGAAAACCTTCTTGATGTCCACGACGGCGATGCGCTCGGCCTGGGCGGCGACGCTCAGACCCGAGAGGCCCATGGCGAAGGCGATGGCGGCGAATTTCTTCATGGTCAAACTCCCTAGGTGTGGGCCAAGCGGGCGGCCCGGTTTGGACTTAGAAAATGTTCCCGATATTGAAGTGCACGCGCCCCCCCTCGACATCGCCTTCGTACCTGGCCACGGGATCGAGGGCGTAACCCCAGTCGAGGCGGATCTGTATGACCGAGCTGGGTATGGTGAACAGCAGCCCCACCCCGGCGCTGGGGTAGAGGTAGAGGTCCCGGAAATCGTAGTTGCGGTAGTTCCAGGCGCTGGTTTTGTTGTTGTAGATGTTGATGCCGCCGTAGCCCGCGTTGCCGGGCAGGGAGCCCTCCACCGTGCCTTGGGTGTCGTAGGGCGAGTTCCAGGTGTTGCCCGAGTCGTAGAACACGTGCAGCTCGATCGGGGGGATGGGGTGGAACCCGTACTCCACGTTCGTC
>Ga0182024_10025675_pt1 | contig 10383 bp, 8 predicted proteins | sample P32metaG_FD_120480 | JGI IMG/M metagenome (GOLD analysis project Ga0182024, IMG submission 120480) | Permafrost microbial communities from Stordalen Mire, Sweden - P3-2 metaG (Illumina Assembly) | ecosystem: Environmental > Terrestrial > Soil > Wetlands > Permafrost | place: Sweden: Stordalen...
CCCAGCAGGCTCCTGCTCCCCAGCAGGCTCCCGCTCCCCAGCAGGCTCCCGCTCCCCAGCAGGCGCCGGCCGCTCAGCCGCAGCAGGCACCCGAGTACCAGGCCGCGGCCGGCGGGGCAACCGCAGCCGACGGGGCCGGCCAGCGGGCGGACGGCGGCTTGCCGCTGACCTCGGGCACCGGCGGCCCTTACGTCACTCCGCTCGTGCGCAAGCTCGCCACGGAGCACGGCGTAGACCTAGCCGCGGTGGCGGGCACGGGCGTCGGCGGGCGCATCCGCAAGCAGGATGTCCTCGACGCCGCCCGGGTGATCCGCGAGCCCGGCGCCGCACCGGCAGCCCCGGCGCCCCCCGCATCGGCAGCCCCGCCGCCCCCCGTGCCGACGCCCGATGCGGCGTTCGTCCAGCCAGCCCGGGCGGCGCAGGCACCGGCGCCGGCCCAGCAGGCGCCCACCGCGCACGTCAGCCAGGCGGAAGCCGCCCAGACACCCACTGCCGCGGCCCGGCCCGCGATCGTGCCCTCCAGCCTGCGCGGAACGACTGTGCAGATGTCGCGGGCTCGCCAGGTGATCGCCAAGCGGATGGTCGAGTCACTGCAGACCTCCGCCCAGCTGACCACCGTGGTGGAGGCCGATGTCACGCCGATCGCCCGGCTCAGGGACCTGGCCAAGGCGGACTTCGAGGCTAGGGAAGGCGTCAAGCTGTCCTTCCTGCCGTTCTTCGCGCTCGCCACGGTGGAGGCGCTCAAGGTTCACCCCAAGCTCAATGCCGTCATCGACACGGCCAGCGCGCAGGTGACCTATCACGACGCCGAGCACCTGGGCATCGCCGTGGATACCGATCGCGGGCTGATGGTGCCGGTCATCAGGAAGGCAGGCGATCTCAATATCGGCGGCCTTGCCCGCAAGATCGCTGATCTCGCGCAGCGCACCCGTGCGGGCCGGGTGAGCCCTGACGATCTGTCCGGCGGGACGTTCACGCTGACGAACACCGGCAGCCGCGGGGCGCTCTTCGACACGCCGATCATCAACCAGCCGCAGGTCGCGATTCTCGGTACCGGCACCGTGGTCAAGCGCCCTGTCGTGGTGGTGGATCCCGCGCTTGGCGAGGTGATCGCGGTCCGGTCCATGGTCTACCTGGCACTGACCTACGACCACCGGCTCGTCGACGGCGCGGATGCGGCACGCTTCCTCGTCACGATGAAGTCCAGGCTCGAGGAGGGCGCATTCGAAACCGAGCTAGGGCTCTAGCGGCTGGCGTGCCACCCGGCGGAAAGCCATGAAGGTTGTTGTCAGCGGATCATCAGGGCTGATCGGCGAGGCACTGGGCGCCAGCCTGGCCAGCACCGGCGACGAGATGATCCGGCTGGTGCGCCGGCCGTCGGCCTCAGCCGCCGAGATCCAGTGGGATCCCCGCGCCGCGAACGGCGCGCTGGACCCCGCGGCCCTGGACGGCACTGATGCCGTGGTGCACCTGGCCGGAGCCCCGGTCGCGGCGGGCCGCTGGACGGCGGCACGCAAGCGGGAGATCCGGGACAGCAGGGTCGCGGGCACCAGCGGGCTCGTTTCCGCGCTGCGGGCGATGGACCATCCGCCATCCGTTCTGCTTTCCGGGTCGGCCATCGGTTACTACGGCGATACCGGCGGGCGCGAAGTCGACGAGTCGGCTCCGGCAGGCTCCGGCTTTCTCGCCGACGTGGTCAGGGACTGGGAGGCGGCCGCCACGCCCGCCCGGGACGCCGGGATCCGGGTGGTGAACCTGCGCACGGGCCTCGTGCTGTCCCGCCACGGCGGGGTGGTCGGCCGGCTGCTGCCGTTGTTCAGGCTCGGGCTCGGCGCACGGATCGGATCCGGCACCCAGGTCATGAGCTGGATCACATTGACCGACGTGGTCCGGATCCTCCGCTTCCTGCTGGATCACCGCGACGTCGAAGGACCGGTCAACCTCACCGCGCCGCACCCGGCCACCAACGCCGAGTTCACCACCGCGCTGGCATCGGCGGTCGGCCACCGGGCCCGGCTGGGAATCCCGGCGGCAGCGCTGCAGCTGGGGCTCGGCGAGGTCTCCGGCGAGCTGCTCTCCAGCGCCCGGGTATTGCCGGCCCGCCTGCTCGAGGCCGGCCGGAAAGAGCTCTGGCTCCGGGGCGGCCCCATCGGCAGCGCGCTCGCGGCCGAGCTGGGCCCTGCCTGATTATCCGGTCACCTCTTCCGTCCGGCGTGCTCCGGGACCGGCGGAATCGCATTCCTCGCGCGGCAATCCGTGCTTGATCTGCGGGAATATATCGCGCAAGCTATCGGCCGGCCCGTCGCCGAACAGCGGTATGCGCCACAGTGGCGGCACCCGGGCCTGCTGCCCGTCGCGGCGCTCCGTCACCATGCCGATGGTCAGCCGGAGCAGCCGCCTGGCCATGGCAATCGCGAGCCCCGCGAGCGGCAGTTCGATGGCCACCGCGGACAGCAGGCTCAGCTGGAACCCGTGGGTTCGCAGGTCGAGTACGACATCGAACCAGGCGTCGCAGAGCAGCAGCGTGGCCAGCACGATGAGGCAGATGATCAGCACCTGCCTGCCGCGCCAGGCAGCCCACCCGGTGGCAGCGAGGGCTACCAGCAGCGCTATGTCGAAGCCGACCCAGGCCCCGCGCCAGTCGCCCGACCGGTAGTAGCGCGGCAGGCTCACGGCGAGGAACCCGGTCCAGACCGCGAGGGTTATGCAGCAGGCGATGATGACGATCAGGAAGATCTGGCGGCGGCGCGCGCTAGGCGGCGGTGCGCTGACCGCCCGGCGGCCCGGGCCTATGCCGTCAATCTCCACCAGGGTGCACAGGAGCCGGATCCGGTCATGCGGGCTCATCGCCCGCAGCTCTTCTTCCTCGAACAAGGAGTCACCTCCTGCCACGCTATCCCCGGTGCCGGCGAGGCATCGGTCGGAATAGGTCGTATATTCCCCCTTCGGCGGTCGGCTACCGCCCATCAGCGGAGAATCCGGCCATGCCACGTAGGATGTCGGCGTGGACGGAGAGCTGGTCTTCGCCCGGGCCGGCTTCGGCGACCGGGCGATCGGTTACCAGGACGCATGGGATTTGCAGCGGCTGCTGCACGAGCGGCGCTGCCGCGGCGACATACCCGACGCGTGCCTGCTCCTTGAGCATCAGCCGGTCTACACCGCAGGCAAGCGGACCAGCCCGCTGGACCGCCCGGCCGGCGATCCGGGCGCGCCGGTGATCGACGTCGACAGGGGCGGCAAGATCACCTGGCACGGTCCCGGCCAGCTCGTCGGGTACCCGATCGTCGCGCTGGGCGAGCCGATCGACGTCATCGCCTACGTCCGGGCACTTGAGGAGGCCATGATCCGGACCTGCGCTGAGTTCGGCGTCGTCACGACGCGGGTGGCCGGCCGCAGCGGCGTCTGGGTGACTGGCGGTCCCGGCCGGCCTGACAGGAAGGTCGGCCAGGTCGGCATCCGGGTATCGCGTGGCGTCACCATGCACGGCTTCGCGCTCAACTGCGATTGCGACCTGGCCTGGTTCGACCGCATCGTGCCCTGCGGGATCAGCGACGCCGCGGTGTCGACGCTGTCCGCCGAGGCAGGCCGCGCCGTCCCGGTGCTGGCCGCGGCGGACATCATCGAGCGCCATCTCGCCGACGCGCTCGGCACCGGCAACTGGCGGCGGGTTGACGGCGTCGCCGGGCTCGTCGCGCCTGCTGCCGCCCTCAGCTGAGGCGCTTTGGCTGGTAGATCGTGGCGCCTGATGCGCGTGCCGCGAGCGCTGCCGCTATCCGGTCCGTCACGTAACGCGGCGCGTAGCTGGCCAGCCGGCCCGGGTCGGCGAACTGGTAGCCGTCGAGTTCCTCCTGCTGCACGACGATGCGCGTGCCCTCGCTGACGGTGCCGCCATCGAACACGAAGTGCATGATCGGCCGGTCTGCCGGGCCGTATGGCTGTGACCAGTCCACCGCCAGCAGCGCGCCAAGCGGCAGCACCAGGCCGACCTCCTCCGCGACCTCACGGGCGCACCCGGCATGCGGCGGCTCACCCTGCTCGCAGATACCGCCGGGAATCGTCCAGTGATCACGGTAGTTCGGCTTGACGATGAGGACCTGCCCGGCCGGGTCGGTGATCAGCGCGCCGGCCGCCACCACGACGCCCGGCAGCTGCGCGAACCAGGTGTCATGGTCAGTGAAGTGCCCGCTCGTCATGGTTGCGCGGCCTGCCGGGCCGATGCGAGATCGCGGGTACGGCAGAGCGGGTCAGACGGCATTCGCATGCGTCCATGCTCCCCGACGCGGCGGCCTCCCGCCACACTGGCCCGGCCGGCGCAGGTCAGCACGTCATATGCCGTGTTAGCGTGAATCTGTGCTTACGGACTAGCGGCCGCCACGTCGCGAACAGACTCAGCCCTAGCCCCCAGGAGCACCTGCCTTGTCCCGCCCCGAGATTGCCGGCATCCGAGAGCGCCCCCCGGCGCAGAGCCAGCGCGCAGTGCTCAGCCTGGCGATCACGCTGCAGGTGGTGATCTCGGCTGGTGACGGGCTGGCCATGATCGCCCTGGCGAACCGGGTCTTCCAGAGCTCGCATGCGTCATGGGCGGTGGCGGCGGTCTTCCTCGCCGTGTGCGTGCCGATTACCGCGCTCGCCCCGGTCGCCGGAGTCCTGCTCGACCGGCTCCCGGCCCGGCCCGTGCTGGTGACCGCCGCCCTCGCCGAGGCGCTGGTCGCCCTGGCGCTCAGCCGGATCACCAGCGTCGGCGCCACCCTCGGGCTCGCCGCCGGCTTCGGCATCTGCGCCGCCGTCCTCCAGCCTGGACTCGGCGCCATCGTCCCGCGCATCGCCGGGCACCAGGGCGTGACCAGGGCCAACGGGTACCTGCAGGCGGCCACGTGGGGCGGCTTCACGGCCGGGCCGCTGCTGGCGGGCGTGCTGACCACGGCCGGCGGCTCGGGCCTGGCGCTGGCCGCTGACGCCGCTCTCTACGCCCTCGGCGCGGTCGGGCTGCGGGCGCTGCGGCTCGCGCCGCTGATCTCCGCGGACGGCACCGCCGGCGAGCCTGAGCGAATCCCGCTGACCGCCCAGATGCGGGCAGGCTTCAGCTTCCTGCGCGCCGACCGGGCCGCGGGGATGCTGGTCGTGATCGTCGGCGCGATGGTCGCGTTCTCGAACCTGGCAGTCGTGGCCGAGGTCGTTTTCGCTGAGCAGGTACTGCGGTCCGGGCCTGGCGGCTACTCAATCCTGGTAGCCGGCTTCACCAGCGGCATGGTCGTCGGCACCCTCGCCGGCGGCCGCCTGCCGCAGCGCTGGCTGCTGGCCGCGGCACTGGCCGGGACGCTCGCTACCGGCATCGGCATCGCGGCGGCCGGCGCCGCCGCCGTACTCTGGCAGGCAACGGCCGCGTACGGCTTCGGCGGGCTCGCGGGCGGCGTCGAGGTCGTCGCCACCCGCAGCTTCCTCAACCACCGCGCGCCCGCGGCCGTCGCCGGACGGGTGTTCGCCCTCTACTCCGGGGTGCTGTTCGGCGCGGCATCGGTCGGCATGGCCGTGGCGGCCGGCCTGCTCCCCGCGCTTGGCGCCCGCGGGGTCCTCGCCGTGGCAGGCGTCGGCAGCATCGTCGCCGGGACAGCAGGCTCGGCTGTTTACGCCCGGCGCGCGGTCCGTGCGCGCCGGGCGGCCGCGGCGCCGGCCAGCCGCGGGAGCTGAGCCGGTCGCTGCGGAAGCCGCCACCGCCTTCCCGGATCAGGGGCAGCGCACCACTAGCCACGAAAGCCACAGACGACTCAGCCTCAACACGCCCCTGATCAGCGGTTAGCTTTTTACCGGCTGCAACCGGCGCGATCCGAACCGCTAAATTCAGGGTGCCCACACCGTGCCGTCGGGCGTGTCGCCAGGTGCAGCCCATGACGGCCAGGATGCGGCACCCGGCTGCCTGCTCCGTCAGGCTGCCTCCTTCCTGGCCAGGACAAGGCACCTCTACGCAGGTACCTATACGATGCTATTGCAAGTAAGTCGCATCTGACCTACGCTCCTGAATGCCGTCGCATCCCGGGAAGGTGCCCACAGATGTCCGATCCGAGTGGCCGGCTGGCGAGGATCCGCGCCGGGCTTACCCCGCGGGAATGGGTCAGGGCAGGAACCATGGCCGGCATCGTCATCGGCCTCAACGTACTCGGCTGGGCAATGCTGGCGGCCGCCGTCAGCGGGCATTACCACATCAACGGGACGCAGATCTTCGGCTTCGGCACCGGCATCCTCGCCTACACGCTCGGCATGCGGCACGCCTTCGACGCCGACCACATCGCGGCTATCGACAACACCACCCGCAAGCTCGTCAATGACGGCAAGCGCCCGCTGTCGGTGGGCTTCTTCTTCTCCCTCGGGCACTCCAGCGTCGTGTTCGTGCTGGCGCTCTTCCTGAACTTCGGCATCCGCGCCCTCGACAGCCAGGTCAAGAACGGCGGCTCAGGGCTGCACAACATGACGACGATCATCGGCACCACGGTCTCCGGCACGTTCCTGTACCTCATCGCCGTGCTGAACATCGTCGTCATGGCCGGCATCATCAAGGTCTTCAGGGAGATGCGCAGCGGCAAGTACGACGACGATCAGCTGGAAGAGCAGCTCAACAAGCGCGGGCTGATGAACAGGTTCTTCGGGCCGCTCGCCCGCCGGGTGGACGCCCCGTGGAAGATGTACCCCATCGGCGTCCTGTTCGGCCTGGGATTCGACACCGCTACCGAGGTCGCGCTGCTCGTGCTGGCGGGAACCGCGGCGGTCAGCGGCCTGCCTTTCTACGCCATCTTGTCGCTGCCGATCCTGTTCGCCGGGGGAATGTGCCTGTTCGACACCATCGACGGGTGCTTCATGAACTTCGCCTACGACTGGGCCTTCGCGCGGCCGGTCCGCAAGGTGTTCTACAACCTCACCATCACCGGCCTGTCGGTGTTCGTCGCCTTGTTCGTCGGCACCATCGAGATCCTCGGGCTCATCGGCACCGAGTACAACCTCAGCGGCGGGTTCTGGGCGTTCATGGCGGACTTCAACATCAACAAGGCTGGCTTCGTCATCGTCGGCATGTTCGTCGTCACCTGGATCGTCGCCCTGGCCATCTGGCATTTCGGCAACATCGAGCACAGATGGGATCTGGCCGCCGCGAAGGCCGGCGGCAACGACTAGCGCGACGGGCCGGCAAGGCGCGCAGTCGCCGCCGCGGGCGGGAGCGGTTCTGCGCAGGTGCCGCCGGCCTGCGGCAGCCTGGCTTCGATGAGGTCTTCCACCGCTCACGGGCCTGGCCACAGGTCCTCTGGCTCACGCCCGCGGGTTTCGGGGAGCAGCCCAAAGAGCATCATGGCCAGTGCCGCGGGAAGGAAAGTGACGAGCCCGGCCATTCCGAACCGGTTGCCGGCGCCGGCCACCGTGCCGAAGACGAGCAGGCCGGTCACCGCCCCCAGCACGCCAGCCGCCAGCGACCAGCCTGCCACCGAGGCCCGTACCGATGTGGGGAACAGCTCGTTGACCAGTGACCCGGCTGCCGGGGCGAAGACCGAGCCGGCGAATACCCCGAGGATGTAGCCGGCCAGCAGGGCCGGCGCGGAGCCCGTGTAGGCCAGCGCGGCGAACAGGGCCACGGCGACCATGGCCAGCGCGCCGGTCACGCGCCGGCCGACCCGGTCCGCCAGCCACCGTCCGGCTAGTAGCCCGGCCAGCCCGGCGGCGCCGCCGCCCGCCACCATGGCCGCCGTCACGACGCCTCGCTGATGGAGGAAGTTCTGCGCGAACAGGAAAATGAAGGTGTTAGCCGGCCCGGTGATCACCGAGACGGCGAAGGCCAGTACCACGATCACCAGCAGGCGCCGCCGGAACGGCGCGGCCACGGCACCGAGCACCGGGATCGGATGCTCGGATCCGGCCGCGGCCACAGCAAACCGGTCGGGCTCCTCGATCCAGCGCCGGAGCAGGGGCAGCAGCGCCAAGGGGACCAGCGCCAGCACGAACACGCCCCGGAACCCGAGCGTGTGCGCCGCCAGGCTGTGCACGATGGCGATGACCCCGGCGCCGACGCCGTACCCGGCGGCGACGAGCGCCACTGCCTTGGCCCGGTCAGCCGACGCGGTCTGCTCCGCCGCGGTGACCTGCGCCAGCCCATTGCTGGCGCTCAGCAGAGGACGCCCGCAGGCGAAGATGGCCACGAACCACCAGTAGGTGGGGCTGACCGCGGCCAGCACGGTCATGGCCAGCCCCGCGCCGACGGTGACCAGCAGCATCATCCGGCGGCCGAAGCGGTCGGCCAGGGCGGTGATGGGAAGGCCGCCCAGCGACGCCAGGCGCATGATCGCCAGCCCGATGCCCAGTTCGGTACCCGACAACCCGGCCTGGTCGGCAAGGGCTGCGCCGTGGGTCACCTGGCCGAAACCCTCGGCCACATTGCCAAGGGCGGCCACCACACCGAACTGGCCGAACCCCGAAGCGAACGCGGCGATCGCCACCCCGATCACGGCGCGATCGTTCCAGCGATGCAGGCGGAGCCCGGCCGGCTGAGATACGGGGGCCGTGCCCGGATCAGTGCTCACCGTCGGCCGCCTCTGTCCATGACGAGTCCGTGCCGCCCCCTGAGGCGGCACGGCGGCGTGCCATCCTCGAACGCAGGCTGCTGCCAGACACCGGCCGATCCGCGAACTCTCCCGGCAGATGCAGGTTACCGGCAGCACGCGGCTAACCTGGGCACCTGGCGCCTGCCGCGGCAGGCCAGGATGTGTAGCGCCTGGCTCCGCGGAAGGAGCGCACCGGCAAGCGGCGCGGTGGCAACGGACGGCGGAGGCGGACGGCGATGACGGCTGAGGGCATCTCGGAGGAGATCCGGCAGTTCTGGGACGAGGACGCGGACAGCTACGACGACTCGCCCTCGCACTACCCGCAGCGGCCCCAGGAACTCGCGGCGTGGGGCGGCACGCTGCGGCGCCTGCTCCCCGACCCGCCGGCCAAGGTACTCGACGCCGGGGCGGGCACGGGGTTCCTGTCCCTGCTGCTGGCCGGCCAGGGCTACCAGGTCACCGCCCTGGACCTGTCCGCCCGGATGCTGGCGAGCCTGCAGTCCAAGGCGGCGCTGCTCGGGCTCGACATCCGCACCGTGCACGCGGACGCGGCCAGCCCGCCCGCCGGCGACTTCGATGCCGTCGTGGAGCGTCACCTGATCTGGACGCTGCCCGACCCGGCGACCGCCCTGGCGGCATGGCGGGCCGCGGCGCCGTCAGGGCGCCTGGTGCTCGTCGAGGGGAGCTGGGGCAAGGACGGCGGGATAGACGGCATCCGGGCCGACATCAGGCAGCTGGCCAGGCGGATCCGCGGCGACGGCGAGCCGGGCCACCACGGTCACTACAGCGACCGCGTGGCCAGCGCCCTCCCGCACGGCGGCGGCCTCAGCCCGGCCAAGGCCGTTGACCTGGTCCAGGCCAGTCCCTGGGGCCAGGCCAGGGCCGAGCGGCTGCGGGACATCGAGTGGGCCGTCCTGGAAGGACGCGGCCTGCTCGACCAGCTGCTCGGTACCAGCCCCCGGTGGGCGATCACCGCCGGATCCTGAGCTGCGGGTACGCTGGGCACGCCCGGCCGCCGTCGCTGTCCGCCGCGCGGCGGACGTACGCTGGTGGCGTGGTACTCGCACCTGAAGGACGCCGGATGCTGCGCCTGGAGGCGCGCAACAGCCAGACCCCGATCGAGCGCAAGCCGCCGTGGATCAAGACGCGGCTGCGTACCGGGCCGCAGTACACCGAGCTCAAGCGGCTCGTGCGCAGCGAGGGACTGCACACGGTCTGCGAGGAGGCGGGGTGCCCCAACATCTTTGAATGCTGGGAGGACCGCGAGGCCACGTTCCTGATCGGCGGCGATCAGTGCACGAGGCGCTGCGATTTCTGCCAGATCGCCACCGGCAAGCCTGGTCCGCTGGACACCGACGAGCCGCGCCGGGTAGCCGAATCGGTGGCCACCATGGGCCTGCGCTACGCGACCGTCACCGGGGTGGCCCGCGACGACCTGCCGGACGGCGGCGCGTGGCTCTACGCGCAGACCTGCGCCCAGATCCACGCTGCCGTGCCTGGCTGCGGCGTCGAGCTGCTGATCCCTGACTTCGACGCGGTGCCAGCGCAGCTGGCCGAGGTCTTCGCCGCCCGCCCCGAGGTGCTCGGGCACAACATCGAGACCGTGCCGCGGATCTTCCGGCGGATCCGGCCGGGCTTCCGCTACGACCGGTCCCTGAGCGTGCTCGCCAGCGCACGGCAGGCCGGGCTGATCACGAAGTCCAATCTCATCCTCGGCATGGGCGAGGAGCGGCACGAGGTCAGCGAGGCGATGGCCGGCCTGCGCGCGGCCGGATGCGACCTGCTCACGATCACCCAGTACCTGCGG
>Ga0182024_10025676_pt1 | contig 10383 bp, 5 predicted proteins | sample P32metaG_FD_120480 | JGI IMG/M metagenome (GOLD analysis project Ga0182024, IMG submission 120480) | Permafrost microbial communities from Stordalen Mire, Sweden - P3-2 metaG (Illumina Assembly) | ecosystem: Environmental > Terrestrial > Soil > Wetlands > Permafrost | place: Sweden: Stordalen...
CCCCCATCCACATACCCCACGCATCCTGTCAAACCGACCAACAGGATGACAACTAGCCCAATCTTTGTTAAACCAATTTTCATGGGTCACAAAGTACTTCGGATTTTTCGTCTCTGGTATTAGGTGTTCTTCGGTCTGCGAATGGCTATCCACGAGTCCGACGAAAACGCCCGACCAATCTCATTTTACTTCTTAACCCGCTCTGTTAGGGGATAATCACCCGATAAAACCGCGCCGCGCCGGATGGGTTGGGATCGATCAGCACAAACGGCGACGTCGCCGGGGTGTTGGTGTTGATGGATGTCCAGTCGAGCAGGTTGCTGCTGACTTGCAGCACATAATTGGAGCCGACCGCGCCGACGAAGCCCATTTGGAAGGCGCTGTTGACAAAGCCGAAGGCTGAAGTGAAATACGCTCCCGGCAGAATCGTGTATTGAGCGGCGGACACGACACTGTTGACGTAGCCGGGCGACCAGGCGTCCACGTTAATTGTAAGGCTGTTGGTCACAAGAATCGGTCCGGTGTAAAGCGGGGAATTCGTCGTCGGCAGCGAACCGTCCAAAGTGTAATGCAGCGTGTCATTCGTCCCTCCGTCTTCCGCAGTCACGTTGACAAACCCCACGAAGGTTCCGTCCGGCGGCGTCAATGTTGGCGGCGGCAACGCGGGCATTCCGCCGAGGCTGTTGATCCACTCCGCCATGACCGCGACCGCATTCGAGTCAATCAGATTTCGAGCCAGGGTCGGCATCTTGATCGTCGCATTAACCGTGTTCATGCGATCATAAAGGACCGAACGCCAAATGTCCGACGGCGCCACCACCTTGGCGTTGTCGTAGCCCAGAGAAAATGCCGCCGTTATATTGACGATATGTTGATTGGTCAAGGCCGTGTCATAACGGGCATCGAACGTAATGCCGGTGCCCCCGGGTTGATGGCACTGGGCGCAGTTGGCGTCCAAATAAGAACGCGCGCGCTCCACCAACGGCGCCGCCAAGTTCGTGACGCTGGACAATTTCTCGAACCCTGCAATCGCCGCTTCATCGAAGGCGGGATTGAACACGCCGAGACGGTTCAAAGTGCGAAGCTGATTGTCGGTCACGCCGGTGGCTGGGTACGTTGCGACGCCGTTTAATTGACGCGAGTTTACGCCCAGAACATAACCAGCCGGAATCGTGTGGCACGTCAGGCAATCCGCCGGACTTGGATAATACCAGTTTTGCGTGACAACTCCGCTGGCGTTGGTGACGAGGATGGCCTCGGTCAGGCTACCCGTGAGGAGGTCGGCGTCGCTGTTATCCGGACGCCATTTATAAGTGACACCATACACCGCGCCATTCGTGTCCCGCACCAGCAATCGCGTCTCCAGCCGTCGCAACGGAACGCTCGAATTCGTTTCATTGATGACCAGATCAAAATTCTTGACAAACACCGTCCCCGCCGGAAACGTCCATTGCCCAGTGGAGGCAAACCCGATCTGTCGGGGCGGCGAAATTAGCCCCTCGACGAAGGGAAGCCCCAAGTAACGGCTTTTGACCGCGCCGTCGGACCACAACGGCGTGTTCGGCGCGTAGGGAATCAATCCGCTGGTCGGAATGCGATTGGGTGTGTCAACATAAGCGCCCGTCGCGGAAAGCGTCAACGGGATCGGGCCAGTGTAGGCGCCGGGCATTTTCCCGTTGAGGAAAGCAGCGAGCGCGGCGTTGGTTGTCTGGCCGTAAGCCAGTCCGCTCCCGGGGTTAACCGTTATATTGACTGGCGCCGAACTGCCGGTCAATCCGCTCCCGTCGGTTGCCGTCGCGGTCACGGTGTAACTGCCCGCCGTCAGTCCCGTGACGGTCAGCGCGTACGGCGCGTTGCTCACGACGCCAACCAGGCCGCCGTTGGTATAGAAACTGACGTAGCTCAGCGGATTATAGGGCGCGTCCGCCTCAGCGCTGAGTGTCACCGAAGCAAAGGCCGTGAACGACGAGGCATTGGCGGGACTGGACAAAACAACACTGGGCGGCGGATTGGTCGCCGGATAAAGCTGGGACTGTGGAATAATGGCGCTCGGAGTTGAAGGGCTGCTCCAATAAAGCTGGGCCACGGCCCCGCCGGTTAGATTAAAGAAATCCATCTCAATGTTATAGCGCTGCTGCGCTTTCAGATTGATGCTGTTGCTCCACGTGGTCGCCGGTTGATTGACCCACTGATCAATCAACAACTGGCCGTCCACATAAAGACGCACGCCACTATCTGTTTTCGTTGAGAACGTATAACGTTCGCCGTACTCCGGCTGGACCGATCCAATCCAGCGCACCACAAAATTCGTCAACCCAATGGAGACGGCGGGCGCCACGCTGCTCCAGTTGAAATTAATCGTGGAATCCGTTCGCGTGAACGTTGGCAATTTGGAAAAGGACGCGTTGGTAAAGGCGGCGCTCGTGACGTTCGACCAATACAAACCTTTCAACCCGATCCCGGTTCCCACCGCGGACGTGTCAATAAAACCCGCGCTGGCCACGCCGCTGTTGGCGGCGCCCGGCTGGGTGGCGATGGCTTGCACGCTGGCGCTGCTCGTCAAGACAAACGGCCCGGTATAATCCAGGGAGTTGGTTGTCGGCGCCGTTCCGTCTAAAGTATAATAAATGGTGGAATTGGGCGTGGTGTCCGAAAGGGTCACCGTCACGGCATTGGTGAACGGGCCACCCGCCGGCGCAATCATTGGTGTGTCCAGAAAGAGGCTGTTGCCAAAGATCGAGAGCGCGTATTGCGATCCGACAAATACCTTCCCGTTGACGGCCATGGGCGCGGTCATTTTGATCGCCCCGCCCGGATTGTCGCGGGCCAGATTTTGGCTGCTATTATAAAGTTCGTGCGCAAGGTTGGTGGCGTTGTAGGCGTGCAAAATGGCGGGACCGCCACTGCCGTATGCGTCAGATTGCAGGGTCCACACGATTCCATTGTTGACGCCATTTGCTGTGATGAACGGCGTGCCACCCAAGGCGCTGAAGCTGGTACCAGACACCGACATGGGCGTCGGACCCAAGATGCCATTGGTGATGAGAAATGCTCTCATGACGTCGCCGGATGGTTGATAATAAATATGATTGTTGAAGTAGGCGGGAGTGCTCCAGACGCCACCCATGACGCCGCGCGCTTCCTGCACAATTTGACTGTCATTCGTGCTATTAAAGCGCCCCATATTGTCACGATCCACCAGGTGGATTGTTCCTTCTTTTCCGGCGCCCACCATAAGATGCGGGTGTGCCGCGCTGCCCACGGAATCCGGCAACAAAATTGTCCCGCCGGATCCTAAATCTGTGTCATTCACCGCCAGGGTGGATTGATTGTAAGGCGTAAAATAGTCCGCGACCGCCAATCCATTGGCCGTGAAAAGTTTGACAAAACTATCGCTATAATCCCCACCGTTGGTATTGGCGCTAAAACTTCCGTTGGCCGTCGCAAAATACAAATTGTTGCTGGTATCCACGCAGAGGCCATTGCCACCCATCCACAACGCGCCCTCCGCTGCATTCGGCCCAAAGGTCGCAACGGTGGCATTCGGCGTCGTGTTAAACGCATACTTGGCGGATTGCGCAAGATTCGTGGCGTTAAAACCGAGAACCCACCCGTGATAAGGATCGGTGTCCGCGTAGCTCCCATACGCCGCATACACCATTCCTCCGGCCAGAGTCATTCCCGGGCGTTGATTCTCGTTGACGGGATCAAAGCTCACCACTCCGTTCGTGCTTTCCACACCTATTCCAGGAACCGAATTTGTGACAACTACCGGGCTATAGAATTGTTCAGCGCCATTGGTGATATTTAAGGCGTGGATGCGATGGTAGTAATTCGTCGTCGCTCCCACTTCGCGAGTATGAACACTTACATAGAGCGTCCCAGAGGCGAGGTCAATGACAGGCGTGCCCGTGATTCCAACGACCGGCACGATGTCGCCATAGTAAGTGCCTTGGTAACGCGTTCCAAATTCACCCGAGTAACTCGATACCGCGGCGCCTAGATTGACGTGCCACAGCAATCCTCCATTGGTTCCCGCGTTACTATCGGCATCAAAGGCGTAAACACTGTCGTTCTCAGTCGCGACAAACACGACATTATGCGTCCCTTCCCCAGGAATAACCAGGCCGGAAACGTATAACGGCTGCGCGTAGATGTAACCGTCCGTCGAATATTGAATCAATCGCCCAAAAGTTGAAACATTCACGTTCGCTGGAGTAAGGATTGTTTCATTGGTATTGGCGCCCTGGCGCGTGTTGTCATAGTGGTAGGTAATAACATTGAGAGTTGAAGGATTGGGCGGCGAAAGCACTGTTAATATCGCCGGGACGCTGCTTGTGGAGCCTAACAAGTTAGAAGCGACCAGCGTGTAACTTCCCGCCTGGTTCGCCCGCAATGAAGCCAACGTCAAAGCACTGGCGGTGGCATTGGGAAGATTGACTCCATTATGTTGCCACTGCAATTGAATGGGTTGCGTGCCGCCCACGGACGCGGCAAACGTCACAAGACCTCCCAAGTAATTTGTCACCTCGGCCGGCGCCGGTTGTGCGGTAAAAACGGGCGCGCTGGCTGCATAAACCGTCACCGTTAGCGCGGGGCTGGCGTTGGTTCCAATGCTATTGCCGACGATAACATTATAGCTTCCCGAATCCGTGGGAATCGCGTTGGTCAACACCAACGAAACCGACGTGCCCCAGAAAATATCGCTGCCATTTTTTTGCCATTGATATTGATACGGCGGCGATCCGGACACCAAAACGTTCAGCGTCACCGTTGTTCCCGCATAAACGATATTCGAGGGCGAGGCCGTCGGAAGTTCCGGAAAGGCCGCAACCGAAGCGGACCAGAGTCCGGCTTGATGAACCGCGAGGTCCGCTGGCGTCAGGGCCGTTTTTGTCACCAGCAAATCTTCCAACCAACCTTGAAAATTAACGTCCGCAGTCGTCCTTCCGACAACAAAATTTGCGGGCTGAACGTTTGGCGCGGTTGGAGTTCGTGTTCCCATGTTGGCGCCATCCACATACATTGTTTGTGTCGTGCCGTCCCACGTCACAGCGAGGGCATGCCAATTGCCATCCATCGGGTTGGTTGCCAGGTCGTTGACCACAAAATCATTCGCATACCAATAATCATCGACGCTATTGGGACCGTTCAACCGAAAGTCATTGGCCTCACTCGTATTGTTGACTCCCCAGCCGATAAATCCGCCGTTATTCGGACAGCCGACGTCAATTTTTTCCCATACTGCGATGGTGTAAGGATTGGCGTTGGTGGGCAGTTCAAATGGAAATCCGCCCGAAAGGGTAGTCATGGTGCTGTTTCCATCCAGGTAAAGCGCTCCGCCGAACTTGCCGTTGCTGGCATACACCGGCGCCCCCGTCGCCGTCGTCAGCATGTTTCCCAGACCGCTGCTATCGAAGCCCAGGTTGGCCGCATTGTTGAATTGCCAATAACCCACCGTTACGATGTTGCTCGAGATAAATCCCGAAACAGCGATCGAGGGGCTGGTTCCGCTGACACCCGCGACCGTCCCCGCAATAGTAGCATGACCGCCGCCGATCGCCGTGATCACCCCGCCGCTGTTTACTGTGAGGACGTTCGTATCGCTGCTGGTCCAGTTCGTCGCGGCCCCGGTTGCTGATACGTTCGTTGCCTGCAAAAAGTTTGCGCTCACTGTCGCTTGCTGCATCTGGCCGCCAATCATCGTCATATCGGGGACTTCGACCACGATCGATGTTGGAGTCAGATTGGTCACCAGAACATTGGGGCCCGCCGCGGCGCTGACCGCGATATACAATGGTGAGACCGCCGCGTTCCAAATGCGCAACTCGTCAATAGTTCCCGCGAACATCGGATCAGCTCCAAACTCGTCGCGTCCGAACCAATCGTTGAACGTGTCGCCATACGTGGACGGTGCGTGATCAGCAGGGACACTGGCGGTCGCCACCTGGACGCCATTAAGGTAGAGGCGGGCGGTCGCGCTGGCGGCGTCATACGTCACCGACACATACTCCTCCACGTTTAACGGCAATGGAGTCTCCCCTGGTCCGATGACATCAATTTCGGACACGCTGTTATTGAATGCCGCGCGTAAATCATCCCCGCCGCTGTGCGGAATCAGCGAGATGTAGGACGTGCCAACATTGGGTGGCTGCCCCGGCCCGGCGCCACTGTCACCAAAGCACCAGGCCTCAGCCCAAACACCACCCGCGTTGTCGGTCAACCAGCAATCTACTGTGATCGAAGTGTCGCTGGAAGCGATTCCGTTTGGCAGAGTGACGTAACCTTGGGGATTGTCCGAATTGCCTCCTCCCGGCAGGTCTAAGGCGCCGTTGCTAATCTGCGCATTCCCCAGCAAAGTCCCGTTGGCCCCTCCAATTGAGTCAGAGACATCGCTCGTAAAACTATAACGATGCTGAAGCGTTTGCGCCTCAAGCATGATGGGCAGTGCGAATAAAGTCAGGGCGGCAACTAAAACGCGCCTCATAACTCCTTGCCATTCAATGTCTTGAACATTCTCACGACGTGCATACAATCTGTGGATTGTGAAGGATATCACGTCCCGCACAGCGCCGTCGAGTGGCATAAAATGGCTACACGGCGCTTAGCACAACGGGTGACGTGTGACGGAGCGCCATGTGTCCCTTACAGCCTTTTTCATAGGGAGGGCGTAAGTGATTGCTAGGGTGGCCGCCGCGTCCTGACCGACAATGCCAGCGGGAGAATACGAATCGGATCCGTGATGCGCCCCTACCTCCAGTTTTGCGGCGCGCGCGTCACGAGTTTTTCGACTTCCAGAAGACGGAGGTTGATGCTGTTGAGCAGGATGCCGAGGCCGACGCTAAGGGCGGACAGAAGGAAGAGAAGCGCGGCCAGGACGGCGCTGGCGACCGAACCGACGTGGTGATAATAGAAATGCTGGCGCACAGGATTGAGGCCGACGATGGCCCCGGCGATAAACAGAAGGATTCCGAGGCTGCCAAAACAGGTCAGCGGTTTGTAGGAGCGGATCATCAAGAATAATTTCAGCAGGACGAGGAAGCCGTCAGAAAGCGTATTGAGTTTGGAGTCGCTGCCATCGGGACGGGCGCCGTACGGGGCCTCGATTTCCTTGATGACAAGGCCGCGATACAAGGCCTGAAGCGTGAGTTCAGTTTCGACATCGAATCCGCGCGCGGTGATGGGAATCAAGCGGGCCGCCTCCCGCGTGAAGGCGCGATAACCAGAAAAAATATCGTGAATGTCGCTATCGAACATCCAATTGATGATGCCGCAGACCATTTGATTGCCCAAAATGTGCAAAGGTCGGAACGAGCCGTGGGCATGTTCCTGCAGACGGCAGGCACAGGTGAGATCGGCGTCGCCATCCAAAATGGGTTTGAGCAACGCGTGGACGGCCGAGGCCTGGTAGGTGCCATCGCCATCTACCATCACGTAAATATCAGCATCGACCTGGTCGAACATGGAGGCAACGACATATCCCTTTCCCTGGCGTTTTTCGCGGCGGACGATGGCGCCAGCTTCGCGGGCAACGGCGGCGGTTTTGTCCGTGCAATTGTTATCAAACACATAGATTGCGGCCTCCGGCAGCGCCTGGCGGAAATCGCGCACCACGCCCGCAATGGTTTTTTCCTCCTGGTAACAGGGAATAAGCACGGCGATGGCCGGTGGTTTTTGGGGAGCGTCGGTTGGGTTCATGATGCTTTTTGGGCCACGACTAGCAAGGATTGCCCGAGTGGCGGCGCCAGGACGGATTCGAGGCGCGATTGCCAGGGGACTATGTAATTGTCAAACAGATGGATTTGCGAATCGCTCTGGCTCAAACGTTTCGTGACTCGCGCATTCCACCACCAGCCCCACAGGCCGATGAAGTTGAAATAATGCAGCGTGACCACGCGCAGTCCGCTCGTCTCCATGAGGGCGCGCGCGCTGGCCTTGGAGTAGCGCCGGTAATGGCCGAGCCGGCGATCAATCTCGCCGAAGAGCCACGGCGCGGCGGGAATGAGCAGCACGAGCGTGCCGCCGGAGCGCAGCAGGCGGCTGAACGCGCGCACGGCCGATTCGTCGTCCTTGATATGTTCGAGGACATTCATGCAGACGGCGGTGTCGGCCTTTTCCTCGGCTCCAAGTTTTTGTTCGAGCGCTTCGGCGGTGATGTTGTGGATGGTGACATTGGGCAGACCGCGCGTTCTTTCGAGCAGTTGCGCATGACAATAGGCATTGGGCTCAATACTCACCACGGATTGGGCGACGCGCGCGAGGTCAGAAGTGAAATTGCCAATGCCCCCGCCGATTTCGAGGACGCGCCCGCGGATGTGCGGGGCGATCAAGCGAAATTGCCAGCGGCGGTAGTTGACCGCCTTGGTCATTTGGCGCAGATCTTCAGCGAAGAACGGATCTTCTTCAATCGTCCAGGCGGGCGGTGTCGGATCGGTCTTCACGTGTGTCGGGCAAAAGCTAGCGCCTTCCGCGCGCGCCGCCAATGCCGTCTTTCAGATTTTCTCGATTTCTTTCCAACCTTTAGGGGCATCGCAGATCGGCCGCAGCTTAATTGCGGCCGCCAAATGTTGCCCGATTTGGCGTGACAGATCGGGCAACGCTCCTATATTTATTCGTTCTCGACGACCCTATCGTCTAGCGGTTAGGACAACGCCCTTTCACGGCGTCGGCACGGGTTCGATTCCCGTTAGGGTCGCCATTTGTTGAGTGAATGCAGTTGGAACAGAGCAAAGCGTAAATTTATGAAAAAAATTCTTACCACCCTGACCCTGGTCACTGGACTTGCCGTCACGGCGAGCGCGGATTCTACCGTCACCATCAGCGAGGTGCATTTGTGCTGCCACTCGTGCATTAACGCCGTAGGCAAAGCGACGGCTGGCATCGATGGCTTGACTGCCAAGGCGAGTCAGGAAGATGACACGATCGTCTTGACCGCGCCGGACACCGCCTCATTGCAAAAAGGCGCGGATGCCCTTACTTCCGCCGGTTTCTTTGGCAAGAGTAGCGATCCGAGCGTCAAGATTAACGGTGACACGGGCGCAAAGGACCAGATGGTGCAGACGATGACGATTGACAACTTGCATCTTTGCTGCGGCAAATGCGTCAAGGCGGTGAATCAAATCCTGGCGACAGTTCCAGGGGTAACGACCAACACCGCCGCTAAAGGCGTCAAGTCCTTCACCGTTACCGGCAATTTTAACGACAAGGCTGTGTTCGACGCCCTGCAAAAAGGCGGCCTCACCGGACACGAGGAGTAATTTCGACGGTCGCTCAGGGGAGGAGAACGACCTTGCCAGTCGCTCCGCCCTTCATGATGAATTGATGCGCTTTGGCGGCGTCGGCCAGCGGAAACTCGCGGCCGACCACCGGGTTGAGAGCGCCCGTTTCAAGGCCGGCGCGCAACGCCGCGTGGATGGAGGCTTTTTCTTCCGGCGTTGCCAGAAACAACAGGATGCCGCGAATATCGGCGTCGCGCTTCATTACTTCACGGGCGTCAATCTCAATTTTCCCGCGATTGCCAATGACAATGACGCGTCCGCGTGGCGCCAGCAGCGTGAGGTCGGAGGCAAGGTTCACGTTGGCGAGCATTTCCAAAATGATATTGACGCCTTTCGGCGCGATTTTCAGAACGTTGGCCGCGGCCTCCGGCGAATGGTGATCCAGAACGTGATGGGCGCCAAGTTGGCGGGCCAATTCCTGACCTTTGGGCGAGCCGGCCGTGGCGATGATGCGGAGGCCGGCGGCCCGCGCGAGCTGTATGGCAGCGGTTCCGACTCCGCCTGTGGCGCCGTGAATCAGAACGGTCTCGCCAGGCACGGCGGCTCCCCGTTGAAAGAGCGCGCGATAAGCCGTGGCGTACGGAACATTCATGGCGGCGCCTTGCGTGAAGGAAATCTTATCGGGCAGCGGATGCGCGTCGAACGCCTCGCACAAAACTTTTTCCGCGTAACTCCCGCTGATCGTCCCGCTTGTATAAACGCGGGCGCCCACTTCGATATCATGCACTGCGGCGCCGCGCTCGATCACTTCGCCCGCCGCGTCGGTGCCCGGCGTGTATGGCAACGGAAGATTCGGGTTCATGCCCGCGCGCAAATAAGTCTCGACGGGATTGACACCGATCGCGCGCGCCCGAATCAAAACCTGCGTGACGCCGGGTTTTGCGTCGCCGACTTCCTCCAATTGCAAAACTTCCGGGCCGCCGAATCGATGCACCCTGATCGCTTTCATCAAAAAAGCCTAAGGGCGCCGTGGTGCGGGCTAAAGTCCAAAATGCGGTTCAGGCTTTTTGTTCCATGCCCGTCAATTCGAGCCGCTCGATCATGCGGCGCAATTTCTTCAGCGCGTTCTCCTGAATTTGCCGAATGCGCTCGCGCGTCACGCCGA
>Ga0182024_10025677_pt1 | contig 10382 bp, 9 predicted proteins | sample P32metaG_FD_120480 | JGI IMG/M metagenome (GOLD analysis project Ga0182024, IMG submission 120480) | Permafrost microbial communities from Stordalen Mire, Sweden - P3-2 metaG (Illumina Assembly) | ecosystem: Environmental > Terrestrial > Soil > Wetlands > Permafrost | place: Sweden: Stordalen...
CCTGACGGTGTCGATTGAGACCTGGAGCGACCCACACGCGCAGTGGGGCGCGAGCCGCTTGTGCATCGTGCGCTCGACGTGGGACTACCACGAGCGCTACGACGAGTTCATCGCTTGGGTTGAGCACGCGGCCTCTCTCACCGTATTGAAAAACGATCCGCACGTATTGCGATGGAATGCGCACAAGTCATACCTTAAGGAGCTCGGACGGCTCGGCGTGCCGATCGTGCCAACGGCCTGGGTGGCGCGCGGCGAGCCCTGCGATCTGGCGGAGCTTGCCGAGGCGCGCGGCTGGCATGACATGGTTCTCAAGCCCGCGACGGGTGCCGCGGCGCATCAAGTGACGCTCGTCCGTCGCGGCGCCGCGTCGTTTGCCGCGGGTCAGGCGCAGTTCGGGCAGTTGGCGCAAACGCAGGACGTGCTCGTGCAGCCGTATCTGCGCAGCGTCGTGGATTGGGGTGAGCGCGCCCTGATCTTTTTTCGCGGACACTACTCGCACGCCGTCCGCAAGAAGCCATTCGATACGGTCCTCGTTGTCGGCACTCGATCGTCGCTGGTCGAGCCGAAACGTGAGGAGCTCGATATCGCGGCCAGAGCGCTCGCGGCCGTGCCAGGCCGTCCGCTCTATGCGCGAATCGATCTGTTGCGGGACGACGAGAATCGCCTCTGCGTGAACGAAGTGGAGCTCATCGAGCCGGGACTCTATTTAGGCGTCCACGAGCCGGCGCGACGGCACTTCGCCGATGCCGTCGAGCGCGAACTACAGTTTGCTACAATAACAAAATCTAGGAGGAGTCACCCATGCGTCATCTCTGGTCTAAAGTAGGTATTCTAGTCGCGAGCGCCGCGCTTGCGAGTTGCTCCGGCGGTGGAGCGCCGCCGCAGCAGAGCCTCATACCGTCTGCGAGCGTGCAAAGCAGCGGCGCCCATTACGACCGCGGCGGGTCGTGGATTCTTCCCTCGGCAAAGAAGTCCGATTTGCTCTACGTCTCCGACTTAATCGCGCAGGTTGTCGACATCTATACGTACGGTCACGGCTATAAGCTCGTCGGAGAGCTGACGGGTTTCTTCAATCCAGAAGGGTTGTGCGTCGATAAGACGGGCAACGTTTACGTGACCAACGACACGAGCCTTGGCGTGTATCAAATCACCGAGTACGCTCACGGAAGCACGTCACCGATCCGCACGATCAACGATCCTGACGGGCGCGCGAACGGCTGTTCCGTCGATCCGACGACCGGAAATCTAGCCGTCGCGGACTTTTGGGGGCCGAGTGAAGTAATCGGCAACGTCGCCGTCTACCCTAAAGCGAGCGGTACGCCGACGTCATACTCGAATCCGAATATCTTTTACGACTATTATTGCGCGTACGACGACAAGGGAAACCTATTCGTTGACGGAGAGACGGAGGGCAGCGTCTTCGGGCTCGGCGAGTTGGCGAAGGGCGGTAACACGCTGAACTTCGTCAACATCGACCAGACGATCTACTTACCGGGCGGCGTTCAATGGGACGGCAAGTATTTAGCGGTCGGCGATCAAGTCGCCGTGAAACACAACTTCACCAGCACGATCTATCAGATGTCGATCAACGGAAGCCAGGCAACCACCGTCAACACGATGATACTCACCGGGTCCAACGAGGTGGCTCAGTTCTGGATTCCGCGCATCCACAATGGAGCCAAGCGGCGTTATGGCGATCGCCTCATCGCCCCGAACCAGGACGGAAAAGATACGCTTTTCTATGATTACCCTTCCGGCGGCAGTCCGACCGTCACCATCCCCGGGGAAACCGATCCGATCGGTGCGACGCTCAGCCTGGCAAAGAAGTAACAATGTAGGACGGCGAATGGCGTGGAAACTGACCGCGATGGAAACCTCGCCGAATTCCTGGAAGATCATCATGATGCTCGCGGACAGCGCGCAGGCGGTAGCCGGTAAGCTGTACGTACTGGGCGGAGGATGGTCGATGACCGGTCCTGCTCCGACGCCGTCCGCGCTCGCCATCAAGTTCGAGGTTCCGTGGGAAGCCGCGAACCGCAAACATAAGGTGCGCATCGAGTTGCTCGACAGCGACGGGCAACCGGTGCTCGTGCCCGGCCCAGAATCGCCGCAGCCGATGCTGATTCAAGCCGACCTCGAGGTAGGTCGCCCGACAGGCCTTTCTCCCGGCACTCCGCTCGACTCGCCCTTTGCGATAAACATTGGTCCGCTGCAGCTCAAACCCGGCCGTTACGAATGGCGCTGCACGATTGTCGATGCCAACGTCAGCCAGTCGTGCGCATTCACCTTCAGAGAACCGCCGATAACGGTGCGAATTCCACCTCCGCAGCAGTAGGGGACGATCCTATGACACTCGTGTGCGTCATCCGCTATCAGATCGACCCATTTGCGCGGGACGAGTTTCGGAAGTATGCGGAGGATTGGGGTCGTATTATTCCCCGGTGCGGAGGGCATCTCGTTGGTTACTTCCTTCCGTACGAAGGAACCAACGACGTTGCGTGGGGTTTGATCGCATTCGATAGCCTTGCATCCTACGAAAACTACCGCACTCGCCTCAAGAACGATCCGGAAGCTCGCGAGAACTTCAACCGCGCGCAAACTCAACGTCTGATTCTCCGCGAGGAGCGAAATTTCGTGGAAGTCGTCGACGGAACTTTTGGGATTCCTTCGACTTTCGCGACCGGATGACTCGGGATGACGCTGGGAGAATGTACCCGGCGTATGGCTAGGCATCGTGTTGCAAAGGTTTCCGAAATTGCGCCCGGCACCACCCGGCGTGTCGTTGCAGACTCATGCGAGATTCTGCTTTGTAACGTCGGCGGGACGATTTACGGCATCGAGGACGTCTGTACGCACGACGGCGGCCCGCTCGACCAGGGGACGCTCGAAGGTGAGTGCATCGTCTGTCCGCGCCACGGTGCGACCTTCGACGTGCTCACCGGCGATGCGCTTACGCTTCCGGCCGTGATGCCGCTGATGACGTTCCCAGTAAGCGTTCAAGGCGACGACGTCCTCGTCGACGTCTGAGCGTTTGTGGGAAGGCTTCTTCTTCGGCTGATTCTCATCGTAGCGGTGCTTGCCACGCTCCCGGTTCTCGGATTCGTCATCAACGCCGCCATCGGCATGCGCGTACACGCGCGAGAGGCCGGAACGATAGCCGGCTTGCGATTGCGCGGACCGGTTGCGATTCTGCGCGACGATCGCGGCGTTCCTCACGTCCTGGCAGGGAACGAGCACGATCTCTTCTTTGCGCAGGGGTATGCCGAAGGCGCCGACCGGCTCTTCCAAATGGATTTGCTGCGGCGCTTCGTGCTCGGCGAGCTGGCGGAAGTTTTCGGCCAAGCGGCGCTCAAACACGATAAGCTCGAACGCGAAGTGCCGGTGCGCGCGATCGCGCGGGCGCAGTGGCAGCGGCTCGACCTTCCGTCGCGCGAAATCTTCGGCGCGTTCAGCGAAGGTGTGAATGCGGCCATGGAACGTGACCCGCTGCCCGTCGAGTTTCGTTTGCTGGCCTATCGGCCCCGGCCATGGACGCCGCAAGATTCGCTGGCGGTTGCGATGGCGACCGTGCTCGATCTCACCGACGACTGGAACGCAATCGAACCGCGCGACGCCGCGTATCGCCTGGGCGGCGTGCGCCTATTGAACGCACTCTTTCCGCTGACGGACCCGTGTTACGACGCGCCAGTCATGGCTGGATTATCCGGCATCGGGCCCGGTGCTGCGTGCAACCGTCATCTTGCGACGTTGGTGAGCGAGCTTTCAGACTGGCGAGCACCGGTCGGCAGCAACGAGTGGGCCGCCGGTGCGAACCGCGCTCTTCACGGGCATCCCTTGCTCGCCAACGATCCGCACCTGGCACTGCACATGCCCGGCGTGTGGTATCTGATCGATCTTCGGGCCCCCCACTTTCACGTCGCCGGCGCGTCGCTGCCGGGCTGCCCAGGCATCGTTCTCGGCCATAACGAGAGTCTCGCCTGGGGCGCCACGAACGGCACCGTGACCTCGCTCTCGGCGTTCTCAGAGCCCGCGCACCTCGATCCGTCGGGTTGGCAGACCGAGGAATTTGCCGTGCGTTTTCGCCCGATCTTGCGGGCGCGCTACTACCGAACGCGCGACATCTTCGCCGCCACGACCCGCAGCCACGGCCCCGTTCTCGTGCGTTGGAACGCGTACGACGACCCCGTCTCGCCGGCGCTTACCTTCATCGCGTTGGATCGTGCGGCGACGATCGAAGCCGCGACGGCCGCGCTTGCGAGGTTTCCAGGTCCAACCCAGAACTTCGTCCTCGCCGACACGAGCGGGCGTGCGGCTTACGTCCTCGCCGGAAGCATTCCGAACGATCCCGTCCGCGCGCGATGGTTTCATCCGGCAAGCGATCTTGCGCAGCGGTATCCGGCGATCCCATTCGCGCGGCTGCCGAAGGTCGCGCCATCACGCGACGCAGTGGTGTGGACGGCGAACAACAGGATGTATGGCCCGAAGTATCGGCTCGCGCTGAGTCCCCAGTTCGCGACGCCCTATCGCGCCTATCGGATAGCGGAGCTTCTTCGGGCGCGACGGATGTACGACGTGGAGTATTTCACGCAAATGCAACTTGACGTTCTATCGCTTCCGGAACGCGATCTCGCGCACGACGTTTCGAAGGCGCTCGGCGATCGCGACGCGCCATTAGCCGCGCAGCTCGCTGCGTGGAACGGCGAAATGGACGGCGCCTCGTCGACGGCGACGGTCGTTGAAGGCATGCGCGTGCAGCTAACGAGGCGGCATACCGGCCGAATGCCCACGGTGCTTGCGACGATGGACCGTACAACCGCCCATCGGAGCGGCGTTACGCCGCCACCAGCGGTGCCCTGGCGTTTTGCCGGCGCCGAGCCGGTACCGCACGCCCTCGCGTCGCTCGGCATCGATTTTCTCGACGGCATTACGCTGCCCGGAAACGGCGACGCTTTCACGCTGCACATGCAGTCTCCGGGCTATTCGCAGAGTTTCCGAGCGGTCTGGGAAGTCGGCAACTGGGATGCCGGCGGCATCACGTTGCCGCAAGGTGAATCAGGCGAGCCCGGTTCGGGACACTACACCGATCAGGCAACCGCGTGGATCGACGGCCGGTTGTGGCCGCTACCCTTTAGCGACGCCGCGGTTTCGCGCACGGTCGTGCACCGTGAAACGCTTCTACCCTAAGCGTGCGTCAGTACGTCTTACTGCTCGAGCTCTTGAACGTTGTTCGAATTCGTATCGGTGAAAAAGAGAACCGTGTTGGAATCCTTCGTTCCGCCGGCGACGAGCCCGAAGACGCCTTGTGTCGAACTCGAGTCGACCACTTTCGTGTCGAGCACCTGACCCTGGGGCGTCAGCTCGACGAGCGTATTGGCCGTCCCTTGTGTATTGGCGACGATGAGATTGCCATTGGGAAGCAATGCGGATGCCATCGGTGCGTCCAGCGGCGACCCGCTGTAAACGAGGCTCGCGCACGTGGTCTTCGGATACTTGCACGAGAACGTTTTTCCGCCGGCTTTGACGATGATTTCATCCTTATCCAAAAGTTTGCTTGAGTTGGAAAAGGCCACGATCGTGTTGGTCACACCGTCAACGATGTAGAGGGTGTCGGTGGCGGGATCGTACTGCAATCCCGAGGGCGCCAGTCCTTGCGAACCTTTTCTCACCCCGAAGCCTTTGGCCACTTGCGTTGCTAGCTGGTTGCCGTAGAACCCGATGCTGATGCTCACGATTCCGCCGCCGTCCGTCGTGCCACCGTAAATGTATAACGGAGAGAAGTTCTGCGGGGGGTCGGAGGAGGTGTCCGAGAACGGATCGGTGATCGACTTGCCGCTATAGGTTTTCTGGGCTTTTCCCTTCTTGGAAATAACAACGATCTTGCCGCTGGTGAGGCCTGCGCCGTACACCGTGCCGTGCTTGTGAGTGATCGCGTCTCCGTCGCAGCCCTTAATCGAATCGTTTTGGAAAAAGCGCACCGGCGTCGAGCTTGGCGTCGGTTTGAGGAATTCCATGGTCGTTCCGTTGCCGAGCACACCGTTCGAATCCTCAAAGTTGCAGACGAGAAGGTCGCCCTTCGTCAACAACCCTTGGGAATTGTCGGGGACGATCGAGATCGAGCGCGGTCCCTGGTCGCCATTCGTGGCATCGACGGTGGATCCGATGACGACGTCCTTCGTGAGCTTCTTCAGAATCGACGTGGTGTCGGCCGGCCGGCCGTGGCTTGCTGCGACGCTCGAGGTTTGCAACGCTGGATATGCTCCATCGCTTGTCGGGACCGCGTGTACCGCACAGCCCGACGTTACCAGGAGTATCACCGTTGCCGGTATTATTGATCGATAAAAGCGAAGCGCCATGCTACAACCTCCGTTGGGAGTGATTGACGATAATGCACAAAGCCGAACTAACGTACCGCATGACAGTTGCTTCCGATCGTCCTGACTAGCGTTGCGCTTTTTGCCTTCTCCGATAGGGTGCCGCAGACCTACCGGACGTTGACCTTCTCCGGAGGGAGGGGCACCTGCGTAGGCAAGCGAGGGAGGCCTTCAGAGCCTCACTCGCAGCGTGCAGCAGAACGCCTTGCAGCAAGGACTCGGCACCTCATCCGAGAAGGTCGCCGCATAACAGCAGCCAGTACGATTCGGGAGACAACCGCCATGCGAAGACTTGGTCCGGCTTTATGTATTATCATTTTGATTGGCTGCTCGCGCATGCCGGCTACTTCGTCACTTCCCGCGACGGGTCAGCCAACAACCAGCGGCTCGAAGTTCCAGACGCTCTTTGCGTTCAAGCAGTCACACAATGGAATAATCCCGGCGGGCGGCATGCTCGGCGTAAGTGGCACGCTCTACGGCGCGACGAACTTCGGGGGCAATCCCAACAAAGAGTGCTATCCGGGACGTGGATGCGGGACCGTTTTCTCAATCAGCACGCCCGGTTCGGAGACCGTCCTTTACCGCTTCCCAGGCGGCAAGAGCGCTGCACGGCCGTATGCCGGACTGATCGACGTCAGCGGCACGCTTTACGGAACCACGCAGCAAGGCGGCAAGTCCGACAAAGGAACGGTGTACGCCATCACGACGTCTGGCTCGGAGAGCGTGCTCTACCAGTTCGACGGCAAAGATGGGAATGATCCGCGCGCGAGTCTGACGAGCGTTAATGGCACCCTCTACGGCACCACGTATTATGGCGGCTCAACGGAAACCGGCACGGTCTTCTCAATCACTGGTTCCGGCGCCGAACAAGTGCTCCACAGTTTTACGGGCGGAGCGGACGGTTCGCTGCCGCTCAGCAGTCTGATCGAAGTCAACAACATGCTTTACGGTACGACTTCCTCTGGCGGCGCAAACAATGATGGAACGGTCTTCGCAATCAGTCCGACCGGCTCGAATTACAGTGTTCTCTATAGCTTCACAGGCGGCGCCGACGGCGCTTACCCCTTTGCGGGGCTGGTGGAGTTGAACGGTACGCTCTACGGAAGCACGCAGCAAGGCGGCGCACACAAAAAGGGAACGGTCTTCGCCATCACGACGTCGGGATCGGAGAGCGTGATCCACAGCTTCGGCGCGGGCAAGGACGGCAGCGAACCTTTTGCCGGCCTAACGGTCTTGAGCGGCCTACTCTACGGCACCACGGCCTACGGCGGCGCGAAAAAAGAAGGCACGATTTACACGATAACGCCGTCAGGCTCAGAGACCGTGCTCCATAGTTTCCCCGGCGGCCCCGGCGGTCGGGTCCCCTATGCAACTCTCACCACGATGAGCGGATCGCTCTACGGCACGACGGTGTGGGGCGGCCGTACCGGCGCCGGCGTCGGGACCGTATTCGAGTACACGCCTTAATCGCGTAGGCGATAAGCGGTTGCGTGGCTGCGGAAATGCTCGCAGGATGCGAATCGCAGGGGGCAAGTCGACGGCAACGCTTCGATGCCTCAGGCTGGTGTGAAGCATACCTCGCGTCCTCAAACCCTTATCCATCGACGTAGGGTCTTGTACCGCGGATTGCAGCGGATCGCGGCCAGCAGCGCATGCATTTGAGTTAGATTGCGCCGAAGTCTACCACAATCTTATTGAGCCCAGGGAACATGCTCCCGGCCTCGGGTAGCTCAGTCAGCGAGCATCTCGCGTATTGCACGAGTTCGTTTTCGTCAATGCGCCCTCCATCCTGAACTTGTTCATCCGCGGCCGGGTTATAGTTTAGCCTTAGGGTGCTCCCGTCAAAGGAGTGTATTTCGAGGCCGCGCTCGGCCAGTTTTCCCGTGTAGGAGTCCCGGTCGTCATATTCCATAGGGCCGTTGTACCCAATAAGCACGGAGAGTTCATGAATCCCGCTTCAACGAGTTCGAACCAGGCCGAGGCGTCTAAACATAGCGAAACCTCCGAGTCGGGAAACTACCTCGGCAGCATACTCCGCGTTTTCCGGTCCGCGATAATCGGAAGGGCGCACGCGAATGCACCACCCCTGCGCGCGCCGTCGAGCCCTCGCGCGACTGATTTCTCGGACACCAAGGCCAACAAAAACTTTTCGAAACGAACCTCGACGATCGACGAGCTAAGGCGTCACAGCCGCGCTACAGCCGCATGCGAATCGCGCCGCCGGTACAACTAAGGAGTCAACGTGAAGACGGTTCCGCAGCCACTGCCGCCAAAACGTTTGCAGCCCAAAGTTGAACCGCCCTGCGAGGTCGTCCCGTAAAGCGTTCCGTTCACGTCGATTAGTTCGCTTGACGGGTTAGCCCCATCGGAGCCACCGGCGAAGCTATGCAAAACCCGTTCGCTCCCGCTCGGACTGAGGCTGAAGACGACTCCCAAGCCGTCCGAACCACCCGAACTCGCGGTGCCGTACAGGGCGCCATTCATCTCGAGCAATCTCGCACTCGGACTTGCGCCACTGGCGCCGCCGAATGTGCCGCTGCCGCCGAATGAATAAAGCACCTTCTCGGAGCCCGTCGTGCTTATGCTGTAAACGGTGCCGCAGCCGGCATACGATGGGGAGCACCCGACGTGATTACCGCCGCCTTGAAGGGTCGTACCATAGAGCGTCCCGTTCACGTCGATCAAGCCCGAGAAGGGTAATGCACCATCGGAACCGCCTTGAAAGTTGTACAGCACCTTCTCTTTGCCCGTCGCGTCTACGGCGTAAACGGTGCCGCTCTTGCCCGAGCCGCCGTAAACCGTCGTGCCATACAGCGTGCCATTCAGGTTGAGCAACGGCGCAGCCGGTTCAGCGCCATCGTTGGGCGAGCCGGTGAAGTTGTGCAGAATCTTGAACGTCCCCCCGGTGGTAACGCTATAGACGGTACCGTAGTTGCTGCTCGAGACACCGTATTGCGTCGTGCCGTACAGCGTTCCGTTCACATTAACCAATCCTGCTAACGGTTGAATTCCGTCAGAGCCACAGAAACTGTAAAGCAAGTTCTCCGTGCCGGTCGTGCTAATGCTGTAAACGCTCCCCGATCCGCATTTTCCGCCGATAACGGTCGCGCCATATAGCAAGCTCTTCACCTCGATCAAGGTGCCCGCCGGGTTAAGCCCATCGCTAGACCTGTAATTGAAGCGGTGTAGCACTTTTTTAGCGCCGACAGCGCTCATGCTGTAGACGGTTCCCAACCGTGGTAGCCGCCTGCCGCCGTTGTGCCATACAGCTCGCCACCCACGGCGATCAAGCCTTCGGGGTTTGCTCCTCCGATATCGTGACGGGGGTTGGCGTGGCGACCAAACCTGAATAGTACCTGATAGGGCGACGTGCTGAGACTGCGCAGCGACGGCGCTCGAGGGGGCCCGCTCAAGCGGACTTGCGGTATCGCACCCGGCGCGCCGATCGGTTGCGATCCGCCGCACCCAGCCAGCAATGCGGCAGGCACGCAACTGCTAAGAACATAGCGGCCAAAATCCAAGCTCTTCATCTGCCTTGCTCCTGTCGCCACGCAACCTTGCAATGTTTCGGCTTGGCGCGTCAGAGCCCCCGCGTAGCTAAGCCATGGCAGCTAAACCGCCCTGGGCCAGGCTCCGCGGCCACGGCGCCGATTGGGGTTATAGCACGAAGGTGAACACGGTTCCGCAGCCGTCGTGGCAGTTTGCTGATCTAACGCCGGTACCGTCTTTCGAGTTCATAGCCGACGCTCAACGGGTCTACGATATGTGCGCTCGGGTACAGCGGGGTCTTCAGCCGGATTAGCGTTGCTGCATCCGTTGCTGCACGGCGGTCCCGGTGCCCACGAAGCGGATACGAAAAGAGCCATATAACTTAATGGCTTTTCATGGAGCCGACGCCCGGACTTGAACCGGGGACCTATTGTTTACGAAACAATTGCTCTACCAACTGAGCTACGTCGGCGATGCAGCACGCCCGCGCGACGCGCGAGGCTGGTCGGCGGTCCTTCCACG
>Ga0182024_10025678_pt1 | contig 10382 bp, 8 predicted proteins | sample P32metaG_FD_120480 | JGI IMG/M metagenome (GOLD analysis project Ga0182024, IMG submission 120480) | Permafrost microbial communities from Stordalen Mire, Sweden - P3-2 metaG (Illumina Assembly) | ecosystem: Environmental > Terrestrial > Soil > Wetlands > Permafrost | place: Sweden: Stordalen...
CAGAAGGCAGCCGCGTCAAGAAGCTGGCGATCAGGCCGGGAAGAGCCTTGCATCCTTCAATTGTTGACGATCCGTCGGCGAATCACGAGGATTCTCAGGCGGGATTGCTCAGCAGTCTCCTAGGACCACCAACCCATGAGTCAGAATGAGGGCTTCCAGGTTGGAATTGAGTTCGACTCGGTCCTTGCTGCGATCTCCAAGCAGATCTACGAAACCCCTCTTGCCTTTATTCGCGAGAACGTTCAGAACGCTGTCGATGCCGTTCGCATGCAGGCGTCCCGCCAAGGGATCCCCTCATCGGAGCCAAGTCTAAACGTGCAGATCACCGCCGACGGCAACATCTGCACCATCACGGATAACGGGATAGGCATGTCACTGGACGACCTCCAAAGACTCTTCTGGACGATTGGCGCCAGCGGCAAGCGAACCGAGGAAGCCCGGGCGGCGGGCTGCGTCGGCATGTTCGGTATTGGCGGCTTCGCGAACTTCGGTGTGTGCGACGAGCTTCGGGTTGTCTCCCAGTCAGCAACGGAGTCGGTGGGGCACTGGACTCAGCTCTCACGCAACGACATCGAGGGCGCCGGCGGCGGGATCCCTCGTGTGTCCCACGATGAGGACCTCAGCGCGGCACCGCGAGGGACGATCGTGCGTGGCGTTCTCAAGGATCAGGTCGATCCCACAGCCATGTCGGCGTTTGTCCAGGACTTCGTTCAATACGCCGAAGAGCACGTGTTCTTCAATGATAAACTCATCTCCCGTCGCCCATTCCAGCTCCCCAGCGAGAGCGATCGGGACCTCACCGCCATCTCACCATCCGAGACGCTGTGGGTACACGGAGACGTCGAGTTGACCGGCTGTCTGTTCGAATCACCCGGACACCTGCTGCAGGCGGAGGTCCGAGAGCTGGTCGTCGGGGGCGAGTCCGTTCGAGTACGAGGATGGCTCCGATTCGAAAATGGCCCGATTACCGTGCTGAAGCGCGGCTTCAAGATTTGCAGCACGACGATCGGAACCGACATTGGCGTCTCAGGCGTCGTTGATTGCGATCGTCTGTCGCCCACAGCAGGCCGAGACTCGCTGGATCCGGAATCGAGTTCGCTTCTCGCGTCGATCGTGACGGCGATGGAGCACGCCGCGATTCTCGGCGTGCTCGAATCGCCCGATCGCGTCAGCCAACATGCACGAATTTTCAGGTACGTCCGGCGACAGAGAATGATCGATCGGCTTGGCAACGTCGTCGTCGAGCTGGCGGACGGCAGCGAATCACCGCTCGAAGACGTGAAACGCAAGGCTGATGGCGACATCCAAGTCTTCTTCGCGACGAGCAAGAACAGGGCTCTGAGCCAGCTTCTGCAGACTCGTGGTCACCTCGTCGTTCAGCTCCCCGGAGATCACGAGAAGCAGGCGGCCATCCGGGAGTATCTGACGACGTACTGCGGTGCGGAGCCCTTCGACGGCCGAATCGAGTGCGCCGAACAATACGACTCGCTCAGTCTGTTCGAGCGAGCATTCCTGTCCGAGGTGGAACAGACCATCGTCGGCTCGTATGACGTGATGAATCTCTCTCTTGTCGCCGGCAGGTTGACTGAGGATGTGCCGGTTTTTGCCGCCGAGTCCAACTCCAAGAAGCTGACCGTCTACGTGGATGTCCGCCATCCGGAGATCCAGAAGCTGGAGCGGCTCGGCTTCGGCGGAATCTTCTACTCACTGGTGGCCGCGTTCGTCCGCGAGTACCTGGGGACGGTCCTACGCGGAAGGAGCCCAAAGTTCTTCGGGAGCGGTGCGGTCAACTTGGACTTCCTCGCGAAGAGGAAGTCAGAACTCTGGGTACTCTCAACCGGCGATGTTGAGGTGCTGCGACGCGGGACCCAGCGCCAGGTGGTGAGACAAGCGGACGTTCACGTGATCACGGTCGGCGGCGGGGGAGGCAGCGCGGGGTCCGGAGGCGGTGTTCCTGCCAACCAGCAACCCCAGGCCGGTCGGATTCCCAAGCTGGTCCGCATTGAGGGGGTGGAGGAGTTCGTTGCCTTGACCGGGTACTACCTGCGCATCCCTAAGACCGCGGCGGAGGCGTATGGCGACGTAATCCAGCAGTGTGAGGGCCGTGGCGCTGTGTGGGCCGGCAACAAGATCACGCTCATCGCGTCGGATTTGATCTCGACATCCTTCCAGTTCGAGGTGCGACTGGATCAACTGATCACGACAGAAGGGGCCTCTGGTGCGGTACCTGGCGGCGCGGTTGAGCTTGCCCAGCCGCTGCAGGCTCTTTTTGATGGCCTGTACTTCCCCATCCCTGTCCAGCTTGAGCCGTTCCTGGTGCCATCCGGTAACCGAGAGGTTCGGATTGAGGTGCGGTGTGACTGGATCGACTTCACGTCGGCACGAGCGTGGGAGCCGGCCGCTGAATCCGCTACTGGCTGAGATAAGGCCCGCCGGGCGGCTTTAGCGACAGATGGAGTGGGACGTTTGGCTCCGAGGATGGGACTAGTCTGCCTGGCATCCGTCCATCTGGTCGATGGGAGGTCCTCGTAACGGACTTCGGCTCAACGCCGCGCTCGCATCGCACCGCCTTGCCATCCACAGCGGAGTCGTCCACGATGACAAGCAAGCGCTCTGACTGGCTAAATAAGCATGTCGAATGTGGTGCGTTTGGCAAGCGGTGCTAAAGAGACAACTCACGTAGGCAAGCGCTCTCCGTGAGATCGAATATTCCTGAGAATCGGCTACTAATCAGAGCGCCTGCATGGCATGCAGGAGGTCGGGAGTTCGATCCTCCCTGGCTCCACCACCCCTCCTTCTTCGAGTTTAGGAGGAGGACTTGCGTGTCACAACTGTGTTGCTATCTTTGGCGTTCACCTAGCACTTAATCGGGCGTAGCAAGCGCTCCAACAGAGCGCGTTTGTGTCATAATCGTGCTGTAGTAGGCAAGCGTTCTGCTGGAGAATCCCTATGGCGCAGGTATCCGTCGTCAAACCCCGTACCAGCTCACGCATGCACCAACTGGTCGACGACTATCTGATGGCCTGCCGGGCTCGCGGCCTCGCGCCCGCGACCATCAACAACAGCTACGGCTTCCCGCTGCTCTCCATCTTCCTCCCGTGGTGCGATGAGAACGGTATCGCCGGACCCGAGCAGCTCACTAGCCGCACCATCGATGCCTTCTCCGTGGCACTCCAACAACGGCGCGGCCGCAGCGGCGAGCCGATCTCCAAGTTCAGCGTTCATGCTTACGCCCGGGGCGTGCGAGGCTTCCTGAACTGGTGCACGCGGGAGGGCGAGCAGGTAGCGGCGCGACCGCCTCTGCCACGCCTGCCGCGCCGCGTGCTCGACGTTCTCGACCGACAGGAAATCGCTCAGCTTGAAGCGGCGGCACCCACCGAGCGCGACCGCATCATAATTCGCATCCTTGGTGACTGCGGTCTGCGAGCCGAAGAGCTGTGTTCGCTGCGCGTCGACGACGTGGTCCGCCATGACCGCCAGGCGTATCTGCACGTGTTCGGCAAGCGTGGCCTGGAACGTCTCGTTCCCGTCTCTCCCTCCCTGCTGCGCAGGATCGAGCGGTATATCCGAGATGTTCGCCGAGCCGACGATCGCCAGCAGCGGCTTTTCACCTCGCTACGCCGTGGGCGCTCCGGCGACTACGAGCCATTGACCCGAAGCGGCATCCTCCAACTCATCCGACATGCCACCGAGCGGGCGGAGATCACCAAGCGCGTCCACACGCATCTGCTACGCCACAGCTTTATCACCAACGCGCTCCGAGCCGGGATGAATCCGATGATCGTCGCCAGAATCGCCGGCCACACGTCGCTGCGGATGCTCGACCAGGTCTACAGCCACCTCAATACCAACGACACCTATGAGGCGATGTTGCGCATGCTCACCGACGAGTCGCCACGCCGCTAAGGACTGCTCGCACCGGTACGTCGATCGTCTAACCCAACTCCTGACCGTCGTCCAGAATGAGTAGATCAATCGACGGCGACGCTGGCACGCTCGACAGGGCTTTCGCAATGCCGGCCAACGATCGGGCAGAAATCGGCCGGCCGGCCAGAGCCGCACCGATAGTCGCCGGGCTCAGGTTGGCCTGTCGTGCGAGGTCGGCCGCCGCCCAGCCTCGGCGGACCATCTCATGGTGCAGTCTGCCGGCGTGCACGACCAGACTCACTTCGCCCGCCCTCGATACTGGCTTGGCTGTTCGCCAACCGCGTGACCCCCGACGCATCGGTCCATGGCCCGGCAAGCCTGCCTGCTCCTTCACGCGGAGCCTGCGCTGCGCCACACTGACGCACTCCCATCGTAAGGTTGTCGACCCAGTCGCGGTCAGGCTTCGGCGCCTTGTTACAAGGTCGCCAAGCCGTCACGACAACTATGCATTTGCCGGAGCGGTCAGTGACACGGGTAGATGGCGCTACCTCGCCGCCTCTGCCACAAAGTGCGCTGTGCCATCATGTCACATGATCACTGAGGAGCCTCCTCCATGTTGGACTCGCAACGACTGTCGGCAAGACCTCGACGACTGCCTCACGAATGTTCTGGAGGCACGCTCTGCAGCTCGCCGCGAAACAACTCCACCCGGTGTCATCGTCGAAACGCTGTTCAAGGGGCTCAACTGCTTGATGAACGCTCGTCGCAGCACCTACGCCCTGCGAGGCCGTCCGGCGCGGGATATTCCCGTATTGTGCAAGCTTCTCACTGTCCTTCCTCCCGACGACCAGCAGTGGCTGATGGGTCAGCACCACCTAGCCGCTCTGGCTAGCTTCTCTTCGCTAATCGAGACAAATTTGCCTCTTGGCGACCATCGCCCTACCGAGAGACATGAGACTTTCCGTGATGCGTACAAGGCTGGCAAGGACCCCATCGTCACGCTCAACGCCTTAGCGGCCTTTATCTGGACGATTCGTTCCAACTCTCTACATGGTGGGAAGACCGCTCGCGGCCCCGACGAGATGAGAACGGAACGCAACCGCCAGGTGTCTCTCGTAGTGTTGCCAGTCTTGTGTGACATTCTCGACGTCCTCCTAAAGCATCCATCGCAGCGCCTTGCTTGCTACGGCACGCTCAGACCCGGTGAGTTTCGCCATGACTTACTGAGCGGTCTCCGCGGAACTTGGACGGACGGCCACGTGAGAGGAGTGCTCACCAACTGGAACGGCTACCCAAGACTCCGGTGGTCGAACTCTGGCGGAGAGGTTCCAGTCCGCATATTCACCAGTGAGCAACTGGTAGATGTATGGGACCAGATCGACGCTACCGAGGGCAGGGCATATTTACGCTCGCTCATACCCGCCTCCGTCGGAGGAAGCACGGTAATCACGTCGTGCTACCTCGCGGACTCGTAAGACACTTGGCCGGCCATCGTTTGATCCGATGCCTCACAAATCGCGGCCACGAGAACGCTTGCAGTTGGCGGGGCGGGCTCGGTAACATGGCCCTTGGCGCCCAGCCCACGGCGCGCGAAAGCCTTCGTTAGGGCCAAACAAGGGTGTTCACTCGACTGGGGTTATCGTGTGAACCCCACGCTGATGTACTTTGCACCGCTGTCTCCTCGCCGTTTGCCCTTCTAAAATGGCCGCTCACACCCGTTGTTGCCTCGGTCGTCTGAACGGCCTCGGCTCCCGCACCCCACCCTCACATCGTGAATATGAGAATGGGGTGCGGTACCACATCGGGTGTGGCGGCCATAGAGCTGCGAATGCGGCGAGGAGGCAGCGGTTGGTTTGCAAAGTATTGTGTGTTTAAAGGATCTGACAGAAAAGCCAGGGGTAGGAAGAGAGGAGTGTTTCCTCTGGGGAAAAATAAGAAGAAAAGGAAATCGGAAATCCCCTCTCCCCCTACCCCTGAACTGTGTTTTGTCACCGAGCAATGCATTTCTTTGGCATTGCTCGTACAAAGGAGGGCAATCGTGCCCGGGGCCTTTGGTGACGCAGGTGCCTGGCTGAGCAGCGCGAGACTATGTCCATGAGTATGCGATTCGAACGTCCGCCGCTGGTCATCGAGCATCCCTGGGATCACCTCCAGACATTCTTCACACTGGGCGGGAGTCGCAAGTACGACTCTTGGATCACGTCGGGCGAATCGGCACCCAACCGCATCGTGCGAGGCGACGTCTACGCGATGAACCGATCGATGAGGGCGCGCTGCCCACACAAGTACTGGCAAAGCCTCTACGACGATAACGACGACATTCCCGAACTCGCCGTCATCGATCCCGGATGGAATCTCTTCACCATGAGCGACGTGCAGTGGAAGAAACAGAATGTGCTGCGATTACTTGACGCCCTCTTCACCACCGTGATCCGAAAGGGCATCAACATTCCCCGCGCGACCAAGATATTGCATATCAAACGGCCGGCGCTGATCCCGGTGTGCGACGCATACGTGCTGCGACTACTCGGTATTCCGGGCACATCGGCTAACTCCGGCTTGGCTGCTGTCATTCAAATCCGCACTGCCGGTCGAGCAAACTTGAAGACTCTCGAAGAATTACAGCAGCGACTCAAAACAGAGCCACCCAAACTCTCACGAACTCTGGTGCGCATTACCGACGCGCTCGTCTGGGGAAGTCATCCCGATTCATGGCTGGGACGTCGAGCCGCCGCGGAGGCTGCCGCCGATGATGAGGACAAGCCAGGAGAGTGACACCCTCAGTTATCGGATGCCCCGCCACCGAGCCGAGTAGCTGACACCAATGGCGACACCTGGTGGGAGAGGTGCAAGCCTCGGGCGCAGACCGACACGATGAGCGGAGAGGATGTAAGAGCCCACATGTCGCAGCCCTCCACCCCCTCAGATGAGGCCGAAGACAACGTCAAGCTAATTCACGTGGTGCAGAAGACGATCGCCACAACGGCTCGGTCCACGCTCGACCTGCTCAGCCTCTCGTTCCCATTCAGCCAGGTCGCACTCCTCGACCCGTCCGAATTTGTCAAAGCCGCGAGCCAACGTCGGATCACGATGTGGGGTAGGCGAGACCTTGACGTGAGCGGACTCCAAGAACTCCATCAGCATGGTGTCCTCGTTCCCTTCTACTGGGTGAGTGTCGCTGACCGGCCCGCGGGCGTTCCCATCGACGTCGCCGAGAGTCTGACGGCGAAGCACGTCCGCAGTACGACTGTCAGGGAGCTGTACTCGGCGGCTGCAGACGGACGGCTCGTGGATCCCATGACGGAGCCGTTCGCGCCTTGGCCTACCGAGGTCACGTGGCCTTCGGTCGAGAGCGGCTACCTGTACTCATATCACCAACTGCTCGCATTGGAACATGCCCGCTCGGTCGTGGCGTCGCTTCGACCTCGCTTCCTTGCTGATCACCGGCGCGAGTCGTTCCTCCCACAGGACGACCTTCCCAATGAGCACGCCCGGGAGGGACTCGCGTCCTGGCGCAGCCTCGCGATCACTCTGTCGGCGCTCGACACGCGGGCGTGGCCCGCCATCACACACTGGGTGAAACACAGCACCAAGGTGTGGCGAGCTTCCAATCTCGCCCAAGCGCCGGAAGACCTACTCGCCTGGCTGGGAATCAGCGTGGACCAACTGCGCAAGCAGTCCGAGCAGTTGCGGATCGATGCCAGCTTCCGCGACGACATTGGCGACTTTTATGACCTCATAAGGCGCGCAAAGTCGCAAGCCTGGGAGTCGCTGAGGGGAGAGGCGCGCTGCGCCATGGACGAACGGATGGCGGCCGAGGTTCTCGATCGCTTCGCAGACGAGGTGAATGGTCTAACGGCGGCAACGCGTGCTGTAATCCCGGAGCCGTTGTCGCATCAAGGATTGAGCCGGCGCCAGCATTCGCTCGATGGAGTCCTCACCGATCTTCACCTTTCGCCACATCCGCCACTCGTGGTGGCGCTTGAGGGTCGGACCGAAATGAAAATCTTCCCGAAGGTTCTCGATCTGCTCGGGGTGACGCTTGACCCGACCTGGATGAAGTTTGTGGACTTCGAGGGAACCCTGAATCTGTCCCTTCTCGCGAGGTATGCCGTCGAACCTCAACTTGGCGCGGACCATGGTGATTTCGTCATGTTGGATCGCCCGGTCACTCGTTTCCTCGTGCTTGCCGACGCTGAGAACAAGTTCGCGCCTCGGGTGCGCGCCAAGCAGCGGAAACTGTTATTGGAGTCGATCACGAAGGGGCTGCCGGCGGACCTCCGGCGGGACCTCTACGGCCGACGCGCCCGGATCGTGGAGATCCTGACGTGGGGCAAATACCCGTTCGAGTTCGCACACTTTACCGATCGTCAGATCGCGGACGGTCTGCTCGCTCTTGCGACGGTGCCCTACGCTGGAGGGCGTGCCAGCTTGACCGCCCGAGTAACCGCCGAGCGTCGGTCGGCGACACCGAATGTCGACGACATCTGGAAGACGTCCGGCATCCGGAACTTGAAGGTGTCCTTAAATCTTCAGCTGTGGCCGCTGTTGGAGAAGCGCATCGAGACGGCAATCCGACGCTCAACAAAGGGACCGCCCGTAATGAGGGCTGCGGTACGAGCCTGGGAATTGGCGATGCTGTCGTACCAGCGCAAGATGTCGGTCCAACGCCGCCGCCGGTAGGAATCGGCTCATCGGACGCCGGCTCTATAGTTGAAATCGGTCCCAGGGCAGCGTTGCGCATCGGAGTATCCGTGGTTTCCAGAAGCACTAACCACCCGATAGGTATCGTAGGACTATCGTGAGGCGAACCAGTGGCCCGCAGATCACCGCCAGGGATCGGGAGATCCTGGGCTGGATCAGTCGTCATGGCGTAGTCACCTCCAACCAGGTAGCTCGCCGGTTCTTTGCTCGTGGCGATTCGGTGGTCGGTGAGCGGGCCGCCTATCGGCGGCTTACCGTCCTCATCGCGATGGGGCTGGTCCGTCGTGACGCCGTCCCATACTGGCGACATCCCCATGTCCTTCGCGTCACCACCGCCGGCTCCGAGGAGGGCGAGACCTTCGTCCGCCCGGCTCGTCTCGTGCAGCGAGACATCGCCCACTCGATTGCCGTCGTCGACCTGGTCGAGCAGCTGCTCGCCGACACCCCCGGCGCCTCCCTGCGGACCGAGCGCGAAATCCGAGCCGACCGCTGGCACGATCGCGACCAAGGCCGGCGCCAACCTGGACGGGGCCGCGTCCCCGATGCGGAGCTGACACTGCCCTCCGGGCGCATCGTCGCCGTGGAACTCGACCTGACGCCGAAGCGCGCCAAGGACTACGAACGCATCCTTCTGGCGTACAAGCAGGAGAGATACGACCAGGTTTGGTGGTACATCCGTGCGATCACCGCTACAAGGGTCCGGAAGCTCGTCGCCGATAACAGAGCCGACGACTTCATCACGGTGATCGACTGGATGCTGCCCGCGAGCGGCCCGCCGGCCAAGCCACTCGTCGGCGGCTAGCGCGCTCAGCCTCAAACCCGCTTCGCCTCGGCAGCGTGTGTCCCGGTCAGCAACGCGCCCAGGAGCCGGCGTATATCACGCCAGGAGGACCTCAGCTCATCTTCTTGGTACTGCGCGTCGTCGGGCTGGTACCCCTGGAGAGCCTCGATGCGCAGCTCGGCTGGCGGATGCGTGCTGGCCATCGCCTGCTCCCATCCCGTGCGGCCGCCCTCGAAAGCGGTCATCTTGCGCAGCGCGGAGATCATGTCGTCGGCGCGGCCGATGTCGTAGGCGGCTGCGTCCGCCTGATACTCGTATCCGCGCTGCGTACGGGCGGTCATGGGCACGATGATCAGACGCATGATCACGAATGCCGGCCAGGAGATGATCCAGCCAAGTAGCGTCATAAAACCTCGGATCGCCGCTGCCGTGCCGGAGGCTGAGCCTGCCTCCATGGGGACCGGAGTGCCCTGGGGACTAGTGCCCGTCAATCGCTTGCCAAGGCTGTAGAGGAGCGCCACCGGCCAAACACCGGCCCACACGAAGTGCAGCCCGACAGAGTCGCCGGAGCGCCAGTGATGCAGCTCGTGCGCCAGTACCGCCTCCAGCTCGCGATCACTCAGTGTGTAGAGCAAGCTCGTGGACAGCACGATGGTGCGCATGTGCGTCCAAGCATTGGGAATGTTCATGTCGACCATGGCAAAGCGCGGCAGCCCGGGAAGCTCCATGTCATCGGCCACAGCCTTAACCAGCGGTGCGATGCGGTGCACCTCGTCCCGGCTGAGCCGTCGGTACCCACGCAGACGAAGGCTTGTCCGCTCAAACACGGCGGTGGTGATCACGATCAAGACGGCAAGGACGGCGCCCGAGACGATCGTGATCATAGCGCGTACGGGAGGATCGAAGACGTAAGTGTTCACCTACCCGGGTCCCGCGGCATCCACGGATTGCCTTCGTAGAGACGGACGAGGGCGTCCATCGCCGAGATGCCGTGCTTGCGCGTGGTCGACAGGTAGCTGCGCAGGTGGGC
>Ga0182024_10025679_pt1 | contig 10382 bp, 8 predicted proteins | sample P32metaG_FD_120480 | JGI IMG/M metagenome (GOLD analysis project Ga0182024, IMG submission 120480) | Permafrost microbial communities from Stordalen Mire, Sweden - P3-2 metaG (Illumina Assembly) | ecosystem: Environmental > Terrestrial > Soil > Wetlands > Permafrost | place: Sweden: Stordalen...
AAACGACCTGCTGCGGCAGGCAGCCGACTCGCTGGCTCGCTATCGATCGGCCCGCCGACTGGTGTTGACGTTCGAGCAGTCGATCCTGCCCGATGCCAAGCGGACCCAAAGCCTGGTGCAACAGGGCTATGACCTCGGCGAGCTGGAACTGGTCCGGCTTTTGGAAGCCCAGCGGGCTTTGTTCCAGGCCAATCTCGATTACATCGACGCCGAGCAAAACCGCCTGCAAGCCGCCGCCGACCTGGCCAACCTGTTGCAGCTCGAGCGATTTCCCTAAGACGCGTCCGCTCAACCCACCCGGCTCAGTCGGCACCGGCGATCGCCGGCGACTCGGCTTCGACGGCCGGTGATTCAGCGGCCTGCACCAGCGCGTGCTGCCACTCCACGCCAATCATCAGCGAGTTGATCCCCGAGCCGATCCCCAGCAGCGCCACCTGATCGCCGGCCGTTAGCAAACCTTGTTCGGCGGCCATGGCCATCGTGATCGGCAAGGCGACCGAACCGGTGTTGCCCAGCACTTCGAGCGTGGTGAAATCGCGGGCCGCATCGAGCCCCAGGACGTCGAGCATCCGCTTGCGGTGACCGGAGCCGACTTGATGACAGAACGTCCGATCGATCTGGTCGCGCTGCCAGCCGATGTCGGCCAGAAATGTGGTAAACGTCTCGGCGCCGGTTGCGATGCCGGCCTCGAGCAATCGCTCGGCATCGGTCCGCATCAGCGGGCTCATCCCGTCGGCCACGGCTTCGTCCTGGCCGCTACAGCAGAGATGGTGGAATTGGGTATTGGCGCGGGCGGTCGCGGCCAAGATTCGGTTTTGGGTACGGCTCAGCCGCCGATCGACCAGCAGCACGGCGCAACTCGCCGAGCCAATGGTCAAACTTGCCACGGCTAGTTTCACGTCGTCGCGCGAGAGATTGAGATCGCGGTTCAACGTGTCGATCGTCGTCTCGACCAACTGCCGGCTTCCTTCGCTGCCGACCACCAGGCCGGCGCGGATCTGCCCCAGTTCGATCATGTTGGCCACGGCCAACATTCCGTTGAGAATGCCGAGACATGCATTCGACATGTCGAATATCTGGCACTCCGCCGGCAGCCCGAGCGCGTGATGCACTCGGCAGGCAGTTGCCGGTTCAAGATGATCGCGGCAGACCGAAGCATGAACCAGCGCACCGATTTCACTCCGCTCGATTCCCGAACAGGCAATCACCTTTTCGCAGCTTTCGATACTCTGCGAACTGGGGAGCGTGCCGACTGGCCAGAACCGCCGCTCGCGAATGCCGGTCATCAGTTCGAGCCGGCCGGCCGGCAGCCGCAAGCGCGTGTACAGTGGCGCGAGCCGGGCTTCGATCTCGTCGGACGTGACCCGCTCCTCCGGCAAAGTGTAGGCCAGCGCTTCGAGGCAAACCTGTTGGTACTGCATGCAAGGCTCGGGAGTGGTGGGAACGCAAGTCTTTCGGATTCAAGCCGTTAACGCGACGTTCCGCCGCGTTTTTCGGGCCGCCGCCGCGGAGGCAAGGACCTCCAGCGTGTTGTTTTGGCCGTCTGGCAAAGCGCCTTCAGCTTAGGCGCTGGTTGCCGGCAGGTAAAGTCGTCGCCGCGGGCGACAGCGCACGCTCATCGCCGAGTTCAACCCCCTCCGAACCGAGGCAAACTGCCGAGAAAACAGGGCGAATCGGTCGCTGACACCTCCCGCCTCGAGTCGATCGTGCCTCTGCTGGCGCCGCGCCCTGCGCGCACCATGCCTTGTGCTAGCGAAATGGCCGGCACGCAAAATGATCGCAGGTCCTTGCGGCTTTTTCGGCCGTCCCTACACTTCCCCCCATCGCTTGTGTCCCCTCGCCGGGACGCGAGTGGTGATGGGCGTAATGGAATGTTTGAGGACGCCTTCGATAAGGAGATCGATCCGGCTCGGGCCCGAGGATGGGCACAAGCTGCCGGCAGAAATTGTCAAACAAGACGGTTCGGCATCAGGGACGATGCCCTCACGAGTCTTCTTCCCTGTTGTGCCAGTCTGGGCCGAAACCTTTTCGGTCAGATTTTCCGGCCCCACTGTTTGACACCCGCGTGCGACTGTCCGAACGAGAGTCGGCCGCGAATCATTCTGTCCGCAAGCTGTAACTCATCCACGTCGTCTGACGCGGGGTCAATCCTCAAGGGTGATTTTGCCGTCTCATTTTTTTCAGACACAGGATGTGTCGAAAGGGGAGTGCCATGAAACGCTCGAAGCCACTGATTGGTTTGAATGCCGACTTTCGCGCCGCTAAAAAAGATGGCCCGGCTTTCAGCTATGTCTGCGCGGGCTATTATGACGCAATCGTCAAAGCGGGAGGGATTCCGCTCATTCTGCCTCCGGTCTCGGAAGAGGCCGATCTGGGCCGCCTGCTCGACCTGGTCGACGGCGTTTTGCTGGTCGGAGGTGCCGACCTCGACCCGCGCCGCGACGGATTCATGCTCCACCCGGCCGTCCGCACCATCGACGCCCGACGAGAAGATTTCGATCGCTTGCTCGTCGAGATGGTCGCCAAACGCCGCCTGCCGGTCTTCGGCATCGGCACCGGCGTGCAACTTTTGAACGTTTCGCAGGGAGGCAACCTGTTGTTGCACATTCCCGAGGATATGCCGAAGGCTTTGCCGCACAAGGATCCGATCGATCCGGCCCACCGCCACGGACTGGAAGTCGTCTCCGACTCGTTGATGGAGCGCGTCTATGGCGACGGTGAAATTCGCGTCAACAGCCTGCATCACATGGCCATCGACGACGTGGCCCCCGGTTTCCGCGTCACGGCGCGCTGTCCCGACGGCGTGATCGAAGCCATCGAGAGCGTCACCGATTGGCTCGCATTCGGCACCCAATTCCACCCCGAGGCCGACTCCGCCTCGGCGCTCGATCTGCGCATTTTCGAAGAGTTCATTTGCGGGATCACCGGCGACGTCGAATCGCTGCGGATCGCCGCCTAGAATTTTCGCCCTGATCGAGAATCTTAGCGTCAACGGCCGAGTTCAAGGGTCAGAGCCGACCGTCGGGGTGGGAGGGGAATCCAAGGGCCCCTCTCACCCCCTTTTTTTTGCCACCGACCGTCGGACAAGGGCTAGCTGAAGCTCGCTCCGCGGCCTGAAAGCGGCGGCGGACGTCGCTCACAGCCCGGTGGCCCGGCATTCTGCGCTCGCGTGCCTCGGCGGGCCATGTGGGGGAATTTGCCCCGCTTTTCCGCCGCTGGTGCCGGCCCGCTTTCCCCGGTCGCACCTCTGGGTGGCCTCAGGACCGGCGGCAAAATTTTCGCCCGCGCCAGTACCATCCCGGCCTGCCGGCGCGCATACTGTAGGCATTCGTGGCGGCGCCGGCCGTCCGCTGCCTGACGCCGAGCGCACACACGCGGTCGGTCGGAGACGCTCGCCAGCGCGGCTCCATCGAGTATTCGCGGCCGGCAGTCGATCCTCCGGCACCCCCGCCGCCGGCCGATTCCTCCTTCCTCCCACCCCACCGGATGCCACAGGGATTTCTTCATGAGTAATCAAAACCAACAGGGCCATTCACGGCGCGAGTTTTTGCAAACCACCGGTCGCGTCGCGGCAGCCACGGCGCTCGCGGGCGTCGTCGTTCCGCACGTCCATGCCGCCGAGGACAACACCATTCAAATCGCGCTGATCGGTTGCGGTGGACGTGGCACCGGTGCCATCTCCAATGCCATGACGGTTACCGCCGCGCCCGTCAAGTTGGTGGCCATGGCCGACGTCTATGCCGACCGGCTCGAGGCCAGCTACAACGGACTCAAGCCGCAATTCAACGACAAGATCGACGTGCCCGACGACCGCAAGTTCATCGGCTTCGACGGCTATCAAAAAGCGATGGATTGCCTGAAGCCGGGTGACATCGCGATTTTCGCCACTCCGCCGGCCTTCCGCTGGGTCCATTTTGGCTATGCGATCGAGAAGAACCTGAACGTCTTCATGGAGAAGCCGGTCTCGGTCGACGGCCCCTCGTCGCGGAAGATGCTCAAGCTGGCCGATGAGTCGATCAAGAAAAACCTCAAGGTCGGCGTCGGCCTGATGATCCGGCACTGCAAGGCACGCCAGGAATTGTTCCATCGCGTAAAAGATGGCGAAATCGGCGATCTCCAAATGTTGCGGGCGTATCGCATGACCGGACCCCCGGTCAGCACCTGTTTCTCGGAACGCAAGCCCGAGGACGCCAACGAGCTGATGTGGCAGATCAAACGGTTCCACAGCTTCCTGTGGGCGAGCGGCGGCATGTTCAGCGACGCGATGATTCACAACATCGACGAAGCTTGCTGGATGAAAGACGCCTGGCCCGTCAAGGCGATGGCCCTCGGCGGACGCCATTACCGCGGCAACAACATCGATCAGAACTTCGACACCTACGCGGTCGAGTACACGTTCGCCGACGGTGCCAAGCTGTTTCTCGATGGCGGCTACGTTCCCGGTTGCGTCAACATTTTTTCGACCACCGTCACGGGGACCAAGGGAACGGCCGTCGTTTCACAGTCGAGCCACCATCCCTCCTTTGCGCGGACCTACAAAGGCCAACTGGTCGGCGACAAGAACGACAAGTCCGCCCAGGACAATGCCAACCTGATTTGGGCCTACGGCAAGGGAAAAGAAGAGGCCAATCCCTACGAGCTGGAATGGCAAGACCTGGTCGACGCCATCCTCCACGACACTCCCTACAACGAAGTGCAACGTGGTACCGAGGCCAGCCTGGTCACGGCGCTGGGCCGCATGGCTGCCCACACCGGTCAGGAAATCACCTACGACGAAATGTTCAACTGCGAGCACGAATTCGCGCCCGACCTCGACAAAATGACGTCCGGTTCGCCGGCGCCCGTGTTGGCATTGGCCGACGGGTCCTATCCGGTTCCCCAGCCGGGCCTGCTCACCAAGCGCGAATACTAACGGCGCATCTGCGGCTCGCTGGCGCGTCACCGAGTACGACGCGCGAGCGAGCAGCCGCGCGCTAACGTCGCGCTCCAGCAACACGCGACCCAATAGCGCCGGCGTGCCTACTCGGCAACCGCTGGCGAAGCGATCACTGGCGTAGCGCTCGCCTGCACTGCGCTCTGCGGCACCGCGCTCTTCGGCACCGCGCTCTTCGGCACCACCGCCGCCGCGCCGGTCGGAGTCGCAAAGATATAGGGGAGCAACCGGCCGACAATCGCCGGCGACGCGAAGTAGTTGGCCCAGTAATGTTCGGGACCAACCAGGCAACAAGCGTCGAACTGCGCAATCTTGCTTTGCTCGGCCCCCAACTGACCGAGCCCGCCCATTCCGCTCTGCCCCAACGCCACGGCACAACTGCGGCGGCCATAAAGCCAGCGATAAAACCGCAATACCTTGTCGCAACTGTTGCGGACCAGCAGCATCCGGTTGACGACTTTTAGCGCCTTGCCGCGGGCGTGCCCCGGCAGCAGCCAATCGTTGTCGGCCGCCGCCGCGATCAGTACGACGTCCATCAGCGGGCGCGTGGTCGCGGTCTGCAGCGGAATCGTCTGGCCATTGATGGTTCCACCCCCCATCAGATGCAGCGTCCCCAGCGCGATCCGCCCGCCAAAACTGTAGGCCGTCAGCCCGACGTGAACGTCCTTCTGAATCGCGTCGATGAATCGGGCCAGATGGAAAGCCGCCGGCAGGGTGTAACCAGCCTTCACCCGCACGTCTTCCAACGGTCCGCCGACTTTGTCGCTCGGCCACGACCAAATGACAAACCGCAGCGGCTGCTGGCTCGTTGCCCGCCGAGCCAACGACGCGTAGACCGTCCAGCCGACCTGAAACGCTCGGCTATGCGAGATTTGATTGCCGTGAATCCAAATCTGCGTCAGCATGCCCGGGTCGTCGCCGGCAAAGAATTCGGCACTCGTGGCCGCCTGCCAGCCCACGCCCGGTAAGTAGTGCCAATAATGCAAAGCCGTCGGCGCAGCTCCGCCGGGCGAGCAACCCAAACCGCGCTGGCTGACCAGCCACAGTTGGTCCTGCGGTCGCGCAAGCTCCGGCGCACAGGCGGCCGCCTGGCCCACGGTGGCTTGACCGGCCGCAACTAGCGGATCGGCGGCGGCCAACAGCTTCACCACAAGGAGCGCCACGACCAGCAGCGGTCGCCACGGGCCGGAAAGCGCCGCAGGCGCAAACGATCGAGCGGATATCCAACGAAACATGACGGCGCGCCGCGTGGGGGGGAGTCGGACTGCGTGGATAGAAACTGCGAATCAAAGGCTGCAAATCAGCGGGCCACGAAACAGGGACGGTGCGCGTAAGCATCTCGCTCGCCGGTATCCACGCTCGTCGCCACAAAAAACGAAGCGATCGTCAGCCGTGCGTCATAAAAACGAACGATTAGCCCCTGTGGGCTGGCCACGTAAACTGTAGCACCTTTTCAACACGCAGGAAGCTGGCGGGTTGAAAAATATCAACGTGTTTCATTTGCACATCGAAGACCGTGGGGTAGAGTTGCTTGACCCACAGCCTCGCCCCTGGAAACCGTATGCATTTGCGGAGGAAGCCAGCCATGCGCAGGCTCTTGATGTTGACGTTTTTCGCGGCACTTGCGGCAGGTTGCCGCACGACCCCGGCCCCCCAGCCGTGCTGCCGCCCAGCCTACAATCAGTGCAATCCGTGTGGCACCACCAGCATGGCCACACCCACTTACACCAGCGGCCCGACCGTGGAAACCTATGGAACTCCGGGAGCTCCCACGTTCCAAAGTGGTCCGACGGTCGTGACCCCGGGTCCAAACACTTACGTCCCGACAACGCCGCAATAACTCGGCGCCGAACGAACGTGTGTCGACTTGGCCCCCCCGTTTGCCCGCCTGACTGCTCTGCCAGTGCGCTCGTGCGCTTGGCCGAGTGGCATCAGCCGACGTTGAAAAAACCCAATCCACCGCAAGCAGCCCGCCTCCCATCCTGAAGTGGCGGCTGCTTGCGGTGGACACTTTCGCTTCCCGCACTGATTTGCGCTTCCGGTGAAGAAGAATTTCGATGGCACGCCACGCTCATCCCAGCATGCATGGCCGGTTGATCTTGCGATCGCTGGTCGACTCGCCGTCGCTGCCTGACTCCTCGGTCGAGCCGGAGCGCGGCCAGATCGACCCGGCCTTCGCCGGATCGCTTCCGGCAGCGCAAACGACCCGCAAGGTCCATCCTGGCCAGCCGGGCCCCGCGCCGCTGGGAGGGACACCTGTCCGCTCCGACGCGCCGCGCACGCCGTCCGGAATTCCACATGTCGCGCATGCCGGCGAAGCCGAACGGTCGGTCAAGCCCCCGCGACTGTCGACTCCCCGCGAAACGGGCGGCCGGACCGGTGGTAATGTGCGTCGCACGCACTAACTTCCGCGTGTCGCCTGTGCTCGGTAGCAGGTGCCCAGGGCACTTTTCGCGCCGCCGTGCTTCTCTCTCCGGCGGAATTGCTGCTGTCGAGTCGTCGCCTTAAGGCGTAGAATAAACGACCGCGGCCGGCCACCCACCACGTTCCTTCGCCATCCTCGGTCATATGCCACCCCGCTTTGCCACGGCTCCCGACGCAATGTCCCGCGAAAACGAACTGATCGATCGCGATCGCGCCTTTCTGATCCATTCGCTGCAGAGTGCCGCCGAGCAGGAACACCCCCACGTTTGGACGCATGGCCGCGGGGCACTGCTGTTCGACGCCGAGGGGGGGCAATTTCTCGACGCCCTGGCCGGACTCTGGAACGTCATCGTCGGTCACGGCCGCGAAGAACTTGCCCAGGCCGCTGCCGAACAAATGCGCTCGTTGGCCTTTGCCACCGCCTATGCCGGCAGCACCAACCGGCCAGCCATCGCGCTGGCCGCTCGCCTGGCCGAACTAACCTATCCGAGCATCAATCACTTCTTTTTCACTTCCGGCGGCGCCGAAGCCAACGAGTCGGCTTTCAAAACCGCCCGCTACTATTGGAAGATCGCCGGCCAGCTGGCCAAGTACAAAGTCATTGGCCGCCAGTGGGGCTATCACGGCACGACGCTCGCCGCCATGTCGGCCACCGGCATCGAATCCTATTGGCCGATGTTCGAGCCTCGGGTTCCCGGCTTCTCGCATATCGATAGCCCCTATCCCTATCGCTTTCAGCCGCGGCCTCGCTCGGCCGACGACCCTCGCACACCGGGCGAGATGGCGGCCGATCTGCTGGAAGAAGCGATCCAGCGCGAAGGGGCCGACACCGTGGCCGCCTTCATCGGCGAGCCGGTTCAAGGGGCCGGCGGAGTGATTGTCCCCCCCGACGACTATTGGCCGCGCATCCGCCAGATCTGCCGGCGTCACCAGGTGCTGCTGATCGCCGACGAAGTGATTACCGGTTTCGGCCGCACCGGCGACTGGTTTGCGCTGTCGCGCTATGGCATCGAGCCCGATCTGATGACGTTCGCCAAAGGGGTGACCAGCGGATATTTTCCGCTCGGCGGCTTGGGCATCTCGGACGAGATCGCCCAGGCGATCAACGGGGCAGGGGCTGCCGACCGCTGGATGCACGCCTTCACCTATTCGGCACATCCGGTCGGCTGCGCCGTGGCGCTGGCGAATCTCGACATCCTCGAGCGCGAAGGACTCGTCGAGCGCGCCCGCGAATTGGGCCACAGGCTGTTGTCCGGCCTCAAAACGCTCAGCTCGCTCTCACACGTCGGCGACGTCCGCGGACAGGGTTTGATGGCGGCCGTCGAGCTCGTGGCCGATCGCGCGACGAAAGCGCCGTTTCCGGCCGATTTCAAGGCCGGCCCGCGCGTCCATGCCGAAACTCAGAAGCGCGGCATGTTCACCCGCCTGCGGGGCGACGTCTACAACTTCGCTCCCTCCTATGTCACGACGCCGGCCCAAATCGACCGCATGGTCGAGATTTTGGGCGAATCGATCGCGGCGACGTTGGACTGACGCGGCCCGCTCCGGGCGGTCCCGTTCCGCTTTTTCCGCGCAGGCCGTCGGTGCGCAGTGGCTTTTGTCCCGCGGGGCAGGGGGTTGGCGATATTCTTGCTGCCGGCTGGCAATTCGCAACCTATGCTTTCCTTAATGCCTATCCGAAAACTGCCGGGGGACTGGCTCATTTTGCGGTGCCCTGGGAGCAAAATGTGCCTGTCCCCTTCTCCCAGACAGTTTTCGGATAGGCTCTTAATGGGCAGCATCCATTGCGGGGGGGTAGGGGCGCGTGATTACCAAACAGGCCGTCGATCACTACTTGCCGATCGCCGTCGAAACTCTGTCCGGCGCCGAGCCGGCCGATTTCGATCTCTTCTTTCCCAGCACCGGAGGGCGTCCGGTACTCTTCCGCTCGCGCGTCGTCCCCTTGGCCGACGCGAGCCTGCAACAGTTGGCTCGCTCCGGTGTGCGGACCGTGCTGATCGCCTCCAGCGATCGGGCTGCCTACGAACAGCATCTGCACGCCCGCTTGAGCACCTGTGGCAAACTGTCGCCCGCCGGCCGTTATGCTTTGCTGACGGGGACCGCGCGCTCGGTCTTCGAGGGTGCGCTGCGCGGCGATAACGTGGCCGGCATGGTTTGCGCCGCCGAACAATTCGGCACCGGACTGGCCGACCTGCTCTGCGACGGACAGTCGATCCTGCGCGAGATGTTCGATCTCATGCTGCACGACTATTACACCTTCACCCACTCGGCCAACGTGGCGACCTATTGCGCCGGCGTGGCTCGCGCGTTGGGCATCTCCGATCGGACCGATCTGGCCCGGATCGCCGCCGGCGCGTTGCTCCACGACATTGGCAAGCGCAAGATTCCGCGGCGCGTGCTGAACGCTCCCGGCAAGTTATCGGCGGCCCAGCGCGAGGCGATGCAGCGTCATCCGCAGATCGGCTTCGAGGAACTGGCGGGCGATCCCGCCCTGACCTGGAGCCAGTTGATGATGGTCTATCAACACCACGAGCGGCTCGACGGACGCGGTTATCCGGTGGGGGTCGTCGGCGACGAACTCGACCCCTGGGCAAAAATCTGCGGCGTGGCCGACGTCTTCGATGCCTTGACGTGCGATCGCCCCTACCGCATGGCGATGTCGGTGGCGTCAGCATGTGAATTTCTTGAGCGGCGAGCGGTCAACAGCTTCGACCAGGAGATCGTCCAATGCCTGACGACCATGATGCAGCCCAAATGATCGAAGGGCTCGAATCGAGCGTGGCATTGCCCCCCGATTTCTTCCAGAAGAGCGGTCCTCTCGGTACGCGTTGGGAGGACTTGCGCCAGTTCCCGCGGTTCTACTTCCGCTCCGCGGCGGCGCTCGAGATCCGGTCGAAGCTACCGGCATTGCCTCGCCCGGAGGTGGCCGCGCGCGTCTACGTCAAAGACATTTCACGCGCGGCCGTGGCCATCCTGCACGGTGAGCAGTTGTATCCCGGCGAGCGGCTGCTGTTGACTTTGATCG
>Ga0182024_10025680_pt1 | contig 10381 bp, 10 predicted proteins | sample P32metaG_FD_120480 | JGI IMG/M metagenome (GOLD analysis project Ga0182024, IMG submission 120480) | Permafrost microbial communities from Stordalen Mire, Sweden - P3-2 metaG (Illumina Assembly) | ecosystem: Environmental > Terrestrial > Soil > Wetlands > Permafrost | place: Sweden: Stordalen...
CGAAAACAGGTCACCTGCGCTCCCTGGGTCCTCTTCACTTGTAAGTTTCAGATGAAAATCGGTATTGGCGGCGGGCACTCCGGCGCGGTCTCGAAATGCAGTAAATCTTGATCCTCCTCGAATCCCGTCCCATCTCAGTCCGGTAGGTGAAGGGGGCTTTCCGTCCAAGATTTCTTCAAGACTGAATCCATTCCCGACCCCTTGCAGAAACCGCAGCGCATCGAGAAAATTCGATTTCCCGCTGGCATTCGCCCCGACGAGCAGATTGAAGTGGCCTAGCTTGAGATCGACGCTCTCCAGGCTCTTGAAGTTGCGGATCTTGAGTTGTGAGATCATGGCCGCGGCCTCGCTGCGCCCTTGGCCTCGATTCGCTGCCAGCCAAGGTCGTCTGGAGTCAGTGTAGCCTCTTGCGGCATCCGGGCAAAAGACATTGCCGAGGGCTGTACCGATGCCGATACCGGAGTAACCCACAGCCCCACCCCGCGAACCCTGCTAGAATTCTGCTTTCCGGCCGGAGCGCATCGCGCTCGCATTCCATCCGCAGAAAGTCCTTATCGTGGCAGACCGACCCAAACCCAAGCCCATGACCTACGCCGACGCCGGCGTCGACCTCGACCGCGGCCATCGCGCCAAGGAGCGCATCAAGTACCTGGCGCAAAAGACCTTCAACCGCAACGTGCTGGGCGAGATCGGCGGCTTCGGCTCGCTGTTTCGCCTGGACATGCAGCGCTGGAAGAACCCCATCCTGGTGAGCTCGGCCGACGGCGTGGGCACCAAGCTCAAGGTGGCGTTCGAGCTGGGCCTGCACCACACGGTGGGCGCCGACCTGGTGAACCATTGCGTGAACGACATCGCGGTGCAGGGCGCGACGCCCCTGTTTTTCCTCGACTACCTGGCCACCGGCCTGCTCGACCCCGAGGTGACCGAGAGCGTTGTATCGGGCCTGGCCGACGCCTGCAAGGCCAACGGCTGCGTGCTGATCGGCGGGGAGACAGCGCAGATGCCCGGCTTCTACCAGGACGGCGAATACGACCTGGCGGGCTTCATTGTGGGCGCCGTGGACCGCGACAAGCTGGTCACGGGCGCGGGCATCAAGCCGGGCGACGTGCTGATCGGCCTGCCCTCCACGGGCCTGCACACCAACGGCTATTCGCTGGCCCGCAAGCTGCTGTTTGAGACCGCCGGCTATAAGCCCACGCAATATGTGAGCGCGCTCAAAGACAAGGCCGGCGCGGCGCTGATGCGCACGCACCGCAGCTACCTGCACCTCATCCAGAAGCTGGTCGCAGCCGGCCTGACCACGGGCATGGCGCACATCACCGGCGGCGGCATTACGGAAAACGTGCCCCGCATCCTGCCCAAGAACACCGGCGCGCAGGTTGAGGTGGGGTCCTGGCCGGTGCTGCCCATCTTTGAGCATCTGCGCGCCCTCGGCCAGGTTTCTCAGGAGGAGATGCTGCGTACGTTCAATATGGGGATCGGGCTGATCGTGGCGATTCCTGCGGCCAAGTTCACACGCGCCAAAAACCTGCTGGACCGGTCCGAAGAGAAGTTTTTCGTGGTGGGCCGCGTGGTCAAGGGCGAGCGGCGGGTGCAGTACACGTAGAAATTCTTTGGTGAAGTAAAAGATTTGAATGGGCACCACTTTAGTCGTGCCCTTTCAAAGCAGCGAGTTTTTCCGCAGCCTGTAAAGCCCACGCTGATTTTATTGGCTTTGCGGCACAGTCGAAAACGTGCCGGGTGTGGGCGAGGACGCCCACACGACAGCCGGTCTGGAGACCGGCGCTACTCTCCATGGTTTCGTCCACTTGGGTGTGCCGAAGGCCCTTGGAGACACGACTGAAGTCGTGCCCTGACACTTGTGCCCCGCCCTACTGAGATTTTCCGCAGCCCGTTTGTACTACAGTTGTACTTGTGTTCTATGGGGAGGATTGGCGCAAGGCCCGGGCCTGAAGGCCGGGAATATTTGCGCCTTTTCAGGGGGTTGAAACCCCCTGCTCCCTCCGGAATATGATATCTGCAACTGTAGTATTTGGCCCCTGAGGGAAGATGTCGGACTTCGATTCAAGCGATCGGCCAGTTCGCCTCGGCATCCTGCTCTCCGGCCGCGGGTCCAACTTCGTCGCCATCGCCGATGCCATCCGCGCGGGCAAACTCAAAGGGGTCGAAATTGCCGTCGTCATCTCGAACGTGGCCGACGCGCCGGGCCTTGCCAAAGCTCGGGAACTCGGGCTCCCCGCTGAGGTCTTCGTTTCCAGGGGCCGCAAGCGCGCCGAGCATGACGCCGACTTGATCGCCTCGCTCCGCGGTCATCGCGTCGATCTCGTCTGCCTGGCCGGTTACATGCGGCTGCTTTCGCCTGAATTCGTGGGCGCATTCGCCAATCGAATTCTCAACATTCACCCGTCGCTGCTGCCGGCGTTTCCAGGACTGGACGCGCAGCGACAGGCCTTCGATTTCGGCGTCAAGGTCGCCGGCTGCACCGTTCACTTTGTCGATGAGCACCTGGACCACGGCGCGATCGTGCTACAGAGGGCCATTCCGGTGCGGGACGACGACGACGCGCATTCGCTCGCCGAGCGCATTTTGGCCGAGGAGCACCTGGCCTATCCAGAGGCCATTGCCCGCGTGGCTGGTGGCGACTATGAGCTGCGCGGGCGGCGGTTTGTGAAGCGCTGAACTCTGCGCCAGGAACCGCGTGTCAAGCTTTCACGATCGTCGACTCTCTATCAAATGATTGATTGCAAATTACTTATAGGCAAATCGTGTTTTGCAGAATATATATCTCCGATTGCTTAACCTTGATGGTAGCCAGACAGGAGCCGGCCATGCCGCGCCGGGCGAATGTGTACGCCCTCCCCAGCGGATGGTTCCAGGGCGCGGAACCGGCTCCTGTCTGCGTCCAAGCAGCTCTCAGCCCCGGGCCGGCCGGAACCACGGCGGCTCAGGGCTGGAGAGCTGCCAAACCCCAAGTCCAGCGGCCCGCCAACAGGTCGGCGCTGGCGGAAAAGGACTTGATCGCCATGGCCAACATTCTTGTGAATATCGAAAAAGGCATTGAGCTCGGAGCTTCGGACGCCCTGAAGTGGCTCGCCGACGTGAGCAATGGCCTGCACGCAACGCCGAAGGTGATTGCGGCGCTTGCTACCCTGGTGGGCGCTGCGGAAAAGCCCCTGTCGGAGCTTGCCGGCGCCGCCGCCAACCCCCTCAACATCCCCCTCGACATCCAGACGGTGAACGACCTGAAGACCGTGTGGCCCGACGTGAAAACGTTTCTGGGCAGCTTTGGCGTCAAGTTCTAGGAGCGGCCCAGCGCACTGCTTACTCAACCGCGGGACGGATTGGCAATGGAATTCAGATCTCATCTCAGGCAAGACCGTCCCGCCAACCTGCCAACTCGCCATGCCGCCTGAGCGGCGCCAACTCGTCCCGTCTTAACACCAACGCGCACCCGCTCAACCAATCGTCGCTCGCACAGCCTCCACCACTCCCCGCCGGTATGCCTCCCACGAGCATCGCGCCGCCGTCTGCCGCGCGGCTTCGCTCATCGCTCCGAGCAGGTCGCGATCTTCGGCCAGCTCGGTCAGCCGCGCGGCGATCGCTTCGGCCGAGCGGATGGGCACAATATAGCCGTCGCTGCCGTCGATGAGAAAATCCGGCGCGGCGCAGTTGGGCGTGGCAATCACAACCGTTCCCTGGGCCATTGCCTCAAGCATCACCAGACCAAAGCCGTCAAAGAGCGTGGGGAAGACCAGCACATCGCTCTCGCGCATCAGGCGCAGCACCTCGGCATGCGGCGCGGACGCGATCCAGCGATGCCGGTTAAGCGTCTTTTCGAGCACCGGCGGCTTTGCCAGCGTGCGGCCCAGCAGCGTCAGCATAGCGGGCACGGTCAGCTGATCGACCGCATCGAGCAGATAGCCGAGGCCCTTGCGCTGGCCCATCTGGCCCACAAACAGCACGCGCAGAGGATCAGCGCGCCGGGTGGGCTGGCGCTGTTCTCCCACCGGCGGGGCGCCGTAGCCCACCCGATACACAGGCGCCGAGATTCGACCCGGAAACGTCTCCAGCGTTCGCGCGGTAAACGAGCTCGCCACCAGGATGGCATCCGCCAGCTCCAGCTCACGGTCTTTGCGTGCAAACTTCTCTTCGCTGTCGTGCATGCCGGCCAGGGTCGAGGCCCACTCCGGCCGCAGTTCGCGCTCCTCCTCGGCGATCTTGAGGGCGGCGCGGTAGTGGCCGGTCGCCAGGTCGAAGATACGCCGAATGCCGCGAGCCTTTGCCGCCTCAAAAACCTCCAGTGCGCAGGTGTCGGAAGCGTAAACGCCGGCCAGGGGCGGGCCGCTCCTCACCAGCGCCGCAACGTCCCGCTCCAGCGCGCCCGCCACGGCGTCGAAGCTGAAGCGGCCAGTCTCGTGACGGGTCAGGCTCTCCCAGCCGCCGCGATCCGCGGCCAGCCGGACGAGTTCGCGCCAGGGATGCGCATGAACAAGCTCCGGCGTAATGCCCGGAAAGCTGCGGCGGGCAAGCTCGCCGCGCAGGCCGGCGGGCAGCAGGCGATCGAGCGCGGACCCGGGCCGCCAGGCGATGGTGGTGTGAAACCCCGCCAGCATGTTGGCTTCGTCCAACGCTCTTGCGGCCTGGCGCACATTGGCGTTCCCGGTGGGATGCACCAGCAGTACGCGGCTTTCCGGCTTTGGCTGGGTCATCTGCGCTCGCTGGCGATTGGGTTTCGAGCCGGGCAGGCCTCCCGCACTCCTGGTTTCGCGGCCCTGGTTCGCAATCAAGAGTCTAACAATCGCGGCGGCCGTGGGGTTGAGTCACGGGACGCGGCCCTTGACCTGCGCCCAGAGCGTGGCATTCTGGATGAAAGGACGCGAAGCAACTCGGCCCACGGAAATCGGAATCCCAACACCGAGCAGCACCCCTTGACCGGAAGGCCGGTTCACGCTAAGACTAACCAATGAGTGCGGCAATTGTGCCATGATCGTAGAGCGTGGAACATTGATTGCCTTGGAACGAGAGGAGCGTGCCATGCCAGGGTGCCCTGAGTGCGAGAACAATCTCGACATCGATGTGGACGAAGTGGAAGAAGGCGACGTGGTGACCTGCGACGAGTGCGGGACCGAGTACGAAGTTGTCGGCGTTGAGCCGCTGGAGTTGACGCGGGTGGACGGCGATCTGGACGACGACGACGATGTGTTTGAAGAGGACGAGGAGGAAGAGTGAGGCGGAAACGGGCAGGACTGTTGACCGCCGCGGCGTTTGCCGTGGTTGCGGCTGGAGTGTTTTCAACGGCGGGCCGAGGCGGGCTGACAGGCGCGCCCGTGGCCGAGGCGCAGAACCTGGGACAGCGCGTGGTGACCGGCAAGGTGGTGGATTCAAGCTCCGCCGCCGTTTCGGGCGCAGTCGTCTTCCTCAAGGACCTCAAGACCAAGAACATTCGCAGCTACACCTCGGACGCCGAAGGCAAATTCCGCTTTACCGGCGTGAACATGGCCGAAGACCACGACCTGTGGGCCGAAAAGGACGGCAAGAAGAGCGCCACCAAGTCCGTGAGCAGCTGGGACACGCGCACCGATTTTGAATGTGAGTTGAAGCTGAAGTGAGGTGGTTGAGATGGATCACATCGAACGCTCCGGGCGGGCACTGGCCGCTGCCGAGCGGATTTATGAAGACCGTGACCGCGCCGAACAGTGGATGAGCCGGCCAAACCCGCGCCTTGGTGGAAGCACGCCTGCCGCGCTCCTCGAGACGGCCGACGGGGCGCATCGGGTCGAAGAGCTTCTGGGACAGATCGACGAGGGGTATTTCATCTGAAAGACTGCTCCTTCAAGAGCGTGCGGCGCCTCACCCCTCCAGCTTTTTCGTCACCAGCTCATTCAGGAGCGCGGGGTTGGCCTGGCCTTTCGACGCCCGCATCACCTGGCCGACAAAAAATCCCGCCACTGTCTTCTTGCCGGCGCGATACTGCTCCACCTGTTTCGGATTTGCGGCGATAACCTCGTCGATCAGCGATTCAATCGCAGAGGCGTCGGTGATCTGCTCCGGCTTTTCGCGTTCGTAGACGGCTGAGAAGTCCTCGCCCTTTTCAAAGCACACGTCGAAGAGTTGCTTGAGCTGCTTCGAGCTGATCTTGCCCTCGTCGAGCAGGTCGGCGGCCATGACGATGCCGGCCATCGACACCGGCGACTGCTCCTGCTCGAGGTTCAGCGCCTTGAGTCGGCCTCCCACCTCGTTCAGCAGCAGGTTGGCCACTCCGCGCGGATTGCGCGCGCCGTGCGCCGCGGCCTCAAAGCGGTCGGCAAACTCGCGCGATGCGGTCAGCGTTTGCGCATCTTTTGGAGAAACGCCGTACTCGGCAATCATGCGGGTGCGGCGCGCCTCGGGCAATTCAGGCAGCTTTTCGCGGGCGGCCAAAAGAAACTCCGCGGAGACGATCAGCGGCGGCAGATCCGGCTCGGGAAAATAGCGGTAGTCGTGCGCCTGCTCCTTTGACCGCATGGAGTAAGTGCGGCCTTCGGCCGCGTTCCACAGCCGCGTCTCCTGTGTAACGCGCCCGCCGGATTCGACGACCTCGACCTGCCGCTCGATCTCGTACTCGATCGCCTGGCGGATGAAGCGGAAGCTGTTCACGTTCTTGACTTCCACCTTCGTTCCAAACTTCGGCGCGTCCTTGAGCCGCACGCTCACGTTCGCATCGCAGCGCAGCGAACCCTCCTCCATATTGCAGTCGGAGACAGCGGTGTAGAGCAGAATCTCCTTGAGGCGCGTGAGGTATTCAACGGCCTCCAGGGGCGTGCGGATGTCGGGCTCGGAGACGATCTCGATCAGCGGCGTGCCGCAGCGATTCAGGTCGAGGTACGTGCGCGTGGCCGAGTCGCTGAAGCCGTCGTGCAGGCTCTTGCCGGCATCCTCTTCCATGTGCAGGCGGGTGATGCCGATGCGCTTCATGCTGCCGTCCGCGGTCGGCACGTCGATCCACCCGTGCTCGGCAATCGGCTTGTCAAACTGCGAGATCTGGTAGCCCTTGGGCAGGTCGGGATAGAAATAATTTTTGCGCGCAAAGATGGAGCGCTCGCGCACCTCGCAGTTGATGGCCAGCGAGGCCAGCGTGGCAAACTCGACAGCGCGCGCATTCAGCACCGGCAGCGCTCCCGGCAACCCCAGGCACACCGGACAGACATTGGTGTTGGGCGCTGAACCAAACCGGTTCGCGCAACCGCAAAACGCCTTGGTGGCCGTGAGCAGTTGCACATGAACCTCAAGCCCGATGACGGGCTCGTATTTCGACATGATTTCAGGAGACAGCGCGGCGGCGGGCATGTTGAAATTTTATCGCGAAGACGAGGGGCAACCAAGGAGAGTTAAGATCGTGGCAGTATTCCCAAATTTCTGCGGAGAACGAGAATGCCAATCCCCGACTATCAAACCCTAATGCTCCCACTTCTCCGGCTAACGGAAGATGGAAAGGAGCACACTCTGGCGCAAGTATCCGACACTATAGCTCACCAGTTCGAGCTGAACGAGACCGAGCGGAGCGAAATGCTTCCGAGCGGTGGGCAGCTAAAGCTATTCAGCAGGATTGGCTGGTCGAGGACCTTTATGTCGAAGGCGGGACTCCTTGAGACTGTAAGTCGGGGAAAGTTCAGAATTACGCCGCGCGGACTGTCCTTACTAAAGACGAAGCCACAGAGGATTGACGTCAATCTACTAAACCAATACCCCGAATTTGTCGAGTTTCGCACAGGGACCGCACCTACGAAATCGAACTCCGAAGCTGCGGTGGAGGCCGATCTGAGCGCCGCGCAGCAGACTCCTCAAGAGCTTCTCGAAAGCAGCTACCAGACGCTCCATCGCCAAAACGCTGAAGATCTCTTGGAGAAAATCTCGAAGGTCTCGCTTCGGTTCTTTGAGAAGCTTGTGGTCGATTTGCTTGTGGCGATGGGTTACGGCGGCTCGCGAAAAGACGCGGGCCAGGCAATTGGAAAGTCTGGGGATGACGGTATCGACGGAATTATAAAGGAGGATCGGCTCGGACTCGATGCCGTGTACATTCAGGCCAAGAGATGGAAAGATACCGTCGGGCGTCCTGATGTGCAGTCATTTGCAGGCAGTTTGGAGGGACATAGAGCGCGCAAGGGTGTCTTCATGACAACCTCTCTGTTTTCGGCCGATGCGAAAGAATATGTGAATCGCATCGAGAAGAAGATCATTCTAATCGACGGTCAACAACTCGCGAACCTCTGCATTGAGTTCGGAATCGGTGTTGAACCCGAAATCACCTATCGGGTCCACAGGATCGATGTTGACTATTTTGAGGAGGAGTAGACAGTCGATCTTATGGCTGGTTTCGGATGATCATGATCGTTAAATGGGATTGCAATGGCGGAGGAGGAACCTTTACCGGCGGCGGCATATTGATCGCTGGCCGAGGCTTGTTTCGATTTCCGCCACGGTCGAACCTCGAACATCCCTTTGGCAAGACGTAGCCCATTGCGACACCTCTCAATCATTATCGGTTGATTTGACATTAGGTTCCCTCACTCCCCCGGATCGTCCGCCGTGAACGGCGAGCAGCACGGCTTTTCCGTCGCGTGGAAATTCATCAGCTCCAGCCGAATCCCGTCCGGGTCGTACATGTTGAACTGGTACTTGCCGTCCTTGCCGATCTTGGGCGCCGCGTCGTGCGTCCCGCCCAGGCGATTGCCGGCTTCAAGCACCTTGTAGGCCTCCAGCACCGAGTCCTCGCCGATCGAGACGTGATCCAGCACGCCCAGCGTGTGCTGCGTCATGGTGGCCGGAATACCCGTCCCCGACGGGCCGCTGGTCAGCATGTATTCCACCCAGTCGTGGCTGTCGGGCGTCTGCTGGCTGACCCAGTCCACCTTGTCGTCCTTCATGCCGCCGAACCAGTAAGGGCGGAAGCCGAGCAGGTCGCGATAAAACGTATCTTCAACGGCGCGGTTGTGCACCAGGAAGCCCACATGAATGATGTGGTGGCCGATGACGCTGGGCTCGCTTGGCGTCTTGGGATGCGACGGCGGCTCAACAAACTCCACCTTGTTGCCCTCGGGATCGGTCACGGTAAACCAGCGGCTGCCATCGGTGCCTTTGGTCACCGAAAGCGGCGTCTTCCAGGTCTTGGCGCTGAGGTAGCGGCGCATGGCTTCGGCGTCGGACGTATTGAAGCCGACGTGGTCCAGGCGATTGATCCCCGCGCCCTCGGGCAGCGGCAGCACTTCAACAAACTGCGTGGCATTGATCATGTAGCGCACGCCTTTGGGGTTCTGCGGATCGGGCGCCTTGGCCGCGCCGACGATCTCGCGATAAAAGTGGTCGGTGGCCGCGGCGTCCGACGTGTAGACGGCGAGGTGCGAGATGCCGGTGATCTTTGGGCGGGCGGGCGACTGCGCTCCGGCAGCGGCTGATAGAGTGACGAGAACGAAAAGAACGATCGAAAACCGTAGACGCATGGCGCACCTCGCATTGATTTGGCAGCACAACGATAAATCGCTTTGGCGAAGTGTGCAAATCTGCCCGCTCTCAGGACAATCGCATGAAGTGCAGCCGGGAGCAGCGACTCGATTCGCGCCGCCCCTACGGGGCTCAATCTCCTCTTTATGGCCGCCTTCCCAGGAGTGCGCTCCGCTTCTCCTGGGCTATTTTCCGTTCGTCCCTACGGGGCGAAGAGCCGAGGCTGATCGAGTAATCGCTAAAGCGAGCCTGTTCTGTCAACCAGAAACGTTCATGCGATTGCCCTGGGCCCGCTCCCCGCTCCCCGCTCAATCCCAGCGCCGCAGAGCCTGGCATTACAATTCCTCCATGCGCCGAAATGCTCTCTCCTTCGCTGTTCCGCTTGCTTTGGCTCTCTCTTTTTTCCTTCCCGCGTTATCGCAGAGCCCGCTGCCCCCCACTTCGCCCGAAGACCGCGCCCTGGCCAAAGAGATCTTCAAGCAGCTCATCGAGATCAACACCACCGACACGCCGCTCGGCAATGTGACCACGGCTACGGTCGCCATGCAGAAGCGATTCCTTGACGCAGGCTTTGCCGCCGAGGACGTGCATCTGCTCGGCCCCGACCCGCGCAAGCAAAATCTGGTGGTAAGGATTCGCGCCAGCGGCACGCCCACTGAGAAGCCGGCGCTGTTTCTGTGCCACATGGATGTGGTCGAGGCGCTGCGCTCCGACTGGAACACCGATCCATTTGAATTCGTGGAGAAGGACGGCTACTACTACGGCCGCGGCACGCAGGACATGAAGAGCGGCGACGCCATCTTCGTCACCACCTTCATTCGCCTGAAGCAGGAGAACTACAGCCCGGATCGCGATCTGATTCTCGCGCTCACCGCCGATGAAGAGGGCGGCAAATTCAACGGCG
>Ga0182024_10025681_pt1 | contig 10381 bp, 6 predicted proteins | sample P32metaG_FD_120480 | JGI IMG/M metagenome (GOLD analysis project Ga0182024, IMG submission 120480) | Permafrost microbial communities from Stordalen Mire, Sweden - P3-2 metaG (Illumina Assembly) | ecosystem: Environmental > Terrestrial > Soil > Wetlands > Permafrost | place: Sweden: Stordalen...
GGCTGTTTCTGGGGCGTCGAGAGCGCATTTCGCGAGGTACAAGGCGTTAACGATGCGATTGTCGGCTACATGGGCGGCACTGTTGCGAAGCCCACCTATCAGGACGTCTGCACCGACCGTACGGGACACGCCGAAGTGGTTCAGGTGGATTACGATCCCGCGCAGGCTTCCTATGAAGAGTTGCTGCGCGTGTTCTTCGAGATTCACGACCCCACACAGCTCAATCGACAGGGTCCCGATTACGGGAAGCAGTACCGGTCAGTGATTTTCTTCCACGATGCGCAGCAGGAAGCCGCGGCCCGCGCGATGAAGGATGAACTCGAGCGCGCCGGACGCTTTCCGCGCAAGATTGTTACGCAGATCGCGCCGGCCATGGAATTTTATCGCGGTGAAGAGTATCACCAGCGCTACTTCGAGAAGCACGGCATTTCCTGCGGCACTCATTGAAGAAAAAGCGATGGCTCAACCCCGGTGGCCCGAGCAGAATAGAGCCTATTGGCCTGGTGGTATTGATACTGAGCGGCCGGGTGCTGTAATGCGGGTCACTTCCAGTAATTTTCTGAGTCATTCTCAAGGGCAATTACGAGCCAACCCGCACGTGATCCTCATAGCCATTCGAGCGGTTCGAAATCGTGTTGCCACGCGCGTAATGGCGCCAACCTCACGCTCGCAGGTAATCCGCACGCCAGTTCTTCACGCGGCGCTTGATCTCCTGACGGCTGGTGAGATTTTCTTCCAGCACCTGGCGGGCGAGAAGCGGTAATTCCTGATCGCTCGCGAAGCGCAGTGCGATCAATTGTCCCACAGCGAAATCGTCAATGCGCGGGTGCAGCTCGGGCGGCAGCAGGCGGGCGAGACGCAACTGCATTTCGAGGCGGATCACTCGATCCTGTACCGTCATTGCGAACATGCGCGCGTACAAAGCGAGCAGGATCAAGCCCAAGGCCATGAGCACCGCCATGATCGATGCGAAATTGATGCCGTGTCTTAACTGCATGAGCCTCCAGACCAGGTTGACCCCGAACAGCGGCAGCACAAACATGTGAAATGCAGGCACGAGTTTGTTGTGGTTCTTCAGGTTTTGCTCTTTTTCAGTGGCCATGGCAGCACTCCTTAGCCCGCCGCTCGTGCAGCGCGCTTAGCGAATCGGTTCCGGAAACGATAACACAGGGTCGATATCCACGGGCACGTCGCTGTCCGCGGCCAAATCCTTCGCCAGGTCCAGCGGCATGCGGTCGTATTTCGCAAACCACGCTTCGACGCGCTGCCGATCGCCGGTCGCTTCCATCTGGAGTAATTCCCTGGCTAGTGAGGCAATAGCTGCGGGCATGCGCTCCATCACAATGCCGTAACGAGCGGTGGGGGCATTCGCGCTTGCATCCCTTGTCGCACTGCTGGCCACAAGATGGATGGCTCCCTGTTCGGAAAGGTAGTTGAACTCCATCATTTCCGCGCGGCCGTGGGCTTCGGCGACGCCAAAACGCACGGTACGAAAAATGCCGCCAACGTAAGAGGCGTAGTATTCGGGCCGTTTTTCCTTCGGAAGTGCTCCGTGCTCGATCAGCCAGTCGAGTCCGAACATGCCCACGACGTCGGCTTTGGCTTCCTCGAGCGCCGAATACGCGGGGCCGATCGCCTCATTAATCTGCACGCGCGCAGCCTTTCCCGCAGTGGCCGCGTTTGCACCGCGTGCCAGAGCGCGCGCGTAGGCGGGACCAAGTTCGTGAGAAATCTCATGCATCATGGTCGTGGCGAGATAGCCTTCGCCGGAAGCGAGCGCCGCCTGATCGGGGCGCAGCAAGCGCCTGGCGATGGGCAAAACGATGTAGGTAACGCGCGCATCCATGAAATTCTTGAAAAAGATTTTCTTCGAGCCCTTTTCCTGATGAATGCGCGGATCGTTCGGAAGATTATCGGCGACCGCCTGGTACCCGTGGCGAAGATCACCCGCGCGAAACGGCGCGTCCATCACTTCCATGGGCGACTGGTGGCCAGCCTTCGACGGGCGGTCTTCAGGCGCAAGGGGGAGCGCGTCCTGTATCGCGGGAACATATTTCTGGAAGACGGCGAGCTTGCGGCTTTCCTCCTCATTGCGAATCAGCACGGCAGCGCCATAGGAAGTTTTCACGCCAAGCAAATCGTCGAGATAAACCTCATAGGGCGCGAAGATGACATCGAATTTAGGATTTTCGAGGCCGAGCCACGCGATATCGCTCGCGTAGTAGTCGTCATCGAGCAGCGCCTTGGCGCGCAAGCGCAGAAAATTGGCAAAGTTCGGATCGTCGCTCAGCGCAGCGGCTTCGTTCAGCGCGGCCGCGGCAGGTGCGAGCCATTCATGGTAGACGACGTGGTAGGGAACGGCGACCAGGCGCGCTCCATCGCGCCGTACCACGGTGTGCGGATCGTACAGCGCGGGTTTCTGGTCCGGGTGATCGCGAACATACGCTTCGATTTCTGCGCGCGTGAGGCCGGGCGGGTAGAGTCCACGGCCGGGTGGCATCGGAGCTTGCCCCACGAAAGGCTCGTTGTTGTGGATCAGATCGAACCGGCTGCCATTGATCATCAGGTAACGGCGCAGCGCTACGTCCGCGGGATTTTTGCTGTTGTCAAGCGAGCGCAGCAGAGCGAGACCTCCGGGATCGCTCTGCCGCCAGAAAATATCTTCGAGAAATTGCGAGGCCGCCACCAGCTTTTCGGTCATTTGCCGCTCGCGCGGGGTGAGCCCGGCGGAGTGAAACGGCATGGAGACACGGCGAAACTTGGCGAGCCGCTGCGCGAGATCGGGCACGACGTCGGGAGTTGCGGGCGGTCCGGCGAGCGGAGGCCCGACGGGCGGCGCGCTTGGCGCGACGGTTGGCGCAACATGTAGCGGGCCCGCTGGCGGGACGGTTGGGGGCGTCGGCGCGCGGATCGTAGTTTGCGGCTGCGCCGCTTGCAATTGCGAGCGCGTCATGGCGGCGGGCACCCAACGGGGAAAAGCGGAAAACACGCCGCTGTATAGAACGCTGGGGAATACCACCAAGAGAATGCCGGCAGCGCGCCGGGATTCGGGGCTCAACATTTCTGTTCCTCCGGTCTGTTTATTTCTCTACCAGGTTATTCGTCAAGCTGGACTGTGCGACGTAGGCTATGCGGGCGTCAAGAGGTCGTAGACGATGCTATCAGTCGACGAAAGTCGGCGAAGCCCCGATGCTAGCTCACCGCGTCACCGCTTACGCGGGGAAGTCCTTGATGTGGGTGGCCAAATACCAGTGATTATCAGACGGGCCGGCGATGGGCGCCGGTGCGGTCGCCATAGGTCTGATCAGCAGGATCAGCAATGCTCGTGACGCCGGGCTTGGACTGCGCTTGCATACGATGCGTCGACGTCGCCCACATACATACAAGTGATTGGGCGCAAGTGGTTCGGGCGACAGAGCGGTGACTCAGCAGCGGGACGTCGGCAGAAGGATTCTTCGCTCCGCTCAGAATGACGGCATCGGGAGGAGTCAGTCTTCCCGCGCTGTTATTCCGAAGTTGCGGAAGCGACTGAAGAATCTCTCCCATTGGCTGACGGTACGGGCTGACATCAGGGGCTTACAGTGCGGGCGGACATCAGGAACTGACGGCAGGAGCTGCGGAACTCACAGCGGCTGATTCGACTCACCAGGTACATACGTTTCATCGGAATTTTCCGCTTACTTTTGCTGAAATTCGGGCGCGCCTAAAACCAGGCCGGTGATGAGGCCAAGATTGGCCTGGCGTACTGGGGCCGCGAGCTTCGCCCCCAAGACTTGCGGGTCGGAGGATTCCTTCACGAGCGTTGCGCGCGTGGTTTCGGAGACTTGGCCGGCGAGGAAAACATCCACGGCGCGATCGAGTGCTTGGTAGGGATCGTCGGCGGAGTCGGTGCCTAGCAGAGGCGCCAGTTGGACTCCGCTGCCCGCCACACGATTGCTGGCGAGCGTGATCGCAAAGTTGAGCCGATTCAGAAGCGCGCCAGTATTCACCCAGGCTTCAGCCTTATCAGAATAGCCGGTGGGCTGGAGATACTGATAGAGCGGCTGGCCAATGCGGGAAACCCACCCGACCAGCGGCATGGCGTCATCGACATCGGTGCCCAGTGCGCGGGCAGTGGAAACAACCAGCTCGAACGGCGTTTTGACCTTGGCGCGATATGCGGCACGCGACCAGAACTCGGGCGAATAGACCATGGTGCGCATGACTTCGCGCAGATCGCCATTTGATTTGCGAAATGTCTTGGCCATGCGCTCGACCAGTCGCTCGGGCGGCGTGTCGGAAACAAAGTGCTGCGCCAGCTCGAGCGAGATGTGATGCGCGGTGCGCTGATTTTTCGAGAGCAAGTCGAGCACCTGCTCGCCATCCTTAAGCCCGCCGGCATGAATCTTCTTACCCAGAACGCGCTTGGGATCGGGATCGTGAATACGGTCGTCGAAATAGAATTGCGGATTCACGCGCGGCTCGGTGATGGTCCAGCCGGTAAAGCACCGGGCGACTTCGACAACGTCCTGCTGGGTGTAGCCGCCATCCACGCCAAGGGTGTGCAACTCCATCAACTCGCGGCCGTAATTTTCGTTGAGGCCGCGCTTGCCGCCGATGGGCGGAAGCGGGCGGCGAGAGTTGACACGCGACGGGCTACCGCGCCGGGCCGGCTGGGCGGTCTTCGGCTTCGGCGCAAACGCGCGCGGGTCAGCACTCAAATAATTATCGAGATAGAAAAGCATGGCGGGACTTTTGGCTGTAGCTTCGAGCAGATCGAGGAATTTCCCCAGGGTGTGCGGGCGGATGGCGTCGCGCTCGTAGGGGGCAAGCAGCCAGAGGTCGAGATCCTTGTTAGCAAACACGTTGAAATGGTTGAACCAGAAATCGGTGAGTTGTTGCTGGAGTTGGCGCTGGCTGTAAACCGCGCTCAGAACTTTTTCCGCTTCAAGTTCGTTGAGCATTTCCTGCGGAAGCTTGCTGGGCGCCGGATGCACGCCCTGCGCAGGATGCGCGAGAGCGTCCATGCGCTTGCGATATTCGACGACGGTAATGCCCAGACGTTTCGCGGCGGCATCGGGCTGGGGATATTCGGCGAGCAGCGTTTTGGCGTTCATACCGAGCGCGGGAAGATTATCGATGCGCGCTTGCAGCGCCGCATCGTCGATTTTTTCGGGGTGCAGCTGGACGTCGATCCATTGCTCGAGGCCGATCTGCTTGATGTGCGCCACCTCGCCGGGCTGCGGGCCGTAGCCGAGACGGTTGAGCGCGTGCAGGATGGCTTCGTCTTCGGTGAGCTCGGAGATGGGAAGTTTGCCCTTGAAATGCGCATCGAGTGGCGGCGGGGGTTCCGACGGCGCGGAGGCGGCTGCTGGCGAGCCGGCTTGCGGCGACATCGCGGCTTGCGGCGAGGTAGCGGTTTGCGGGGCGGCGGGAGTGGCTTGCACGCGTTTTGCAAAGGCGTGCAGGGTGAGGCACAAGAGGAGCGCGCCCGCCATGATCGAAGCCGCAAGCGGGGCTTGCGGCAGCACGCGCCTGCGCGATTTGACGCGTGTGACGCGCCGCTGGTGCGGGGCCGGATGCCATGTTTGGCGGCGATTCAGGCTGGCCACGAGTCCATCCTTACTGCTTGCGGCACCGCGTTGGTAACGGTGCAGCTGCAAAATCACCACACTGGCGGCGGTTGGAGCCAACCGGCCAGGTATTCCCGCTGGGCCGTCTACGATTATACGCGCGCGCAGCGGGACATTAATGTGAACCCGGAATTCGGTGCGAAGTTGCCAAGGAAAACAGTGGGCAGGCGGCAAGGGCTTCTTCGCCGCGCTCAGAATGACCGAAGGGTGCTTAACGCGTGGCCTGCTCAGCTCGCCGGTTACGCAACGCTTGATTACTTATTCTTATTAACGATAGAAAACCTCACGTGTCAGGAAACTGGCGGCTTGGTGCGCGGGCGCCGCGAAGCTTGCGTGCCGTCTGATATCTGATAGATGAACTTGATAGATGCGTTTGACGGCTGACGCGATCTAGTGCCCGACGAGCCGGTTCGCGTCTGCGTATGGCATCGCACCCTCGGTCATTAGCGAGAAAGAACCTTGCTCGCGCAATTCGCGAGCGATGCGTATGAGGAGGCCGAGAGTGGCGCGCATGGGCCCAGAGCCGAGGCTCACGCGCGCTACCCCCAGCTTCGCAAGTTCGGGCAGCGGCGGAGTACCGGCGGTGGCCAATATGTTGAGCGGTCCGCCGACGCCGCGCACGAGTTGCGCAATGGTTTCGCTGTCGGTGACGCCAGGAGCGAACAGGCATTGCGCGCCGGCCTTACGATAGGCATTCAGGCGCTCGATGGCCCGAGCGAGGCGCGTCTCGGGCGCTCCGATAGCATGGAGGAAAATATCGGTGCGCGCATTCAGCACAAAAGGAACGCCGGCGCGGTTGGCCGCTTCGAGAACGGCGCGAATCTTGTCGTTCTGCAAATTCAGGTCGACGAGGCCACTTGAAGCTTCGCCTGCGGCGCGTTCGCCGGAAGTTTCGCTCGACGTATCTTCCAGGTTCATGCCCACCGCCCCAGCGGCGAGCACCTGCCGCGTGGTTTCGGCCAGGTCGCCGGGCGTGCTCGCATAGCCCGATTCCATATCGGCGGTGACGGGAATGCGAACGGCTTTCGCGATGCGGCGGATGACTTCGAGCATTTCAGCCGCCGAGATTTTCTGACCGTCAGAATACCCAAGACTATTGGCGATGCCCGCGCTCGTTGTGCCAATCGCCGCGAAGCCCGCTTCCTCGAAAATTCGGGCGCTGGGGACGTCCCAGGCGTTGGGCAGCAGCAGTGTTTTGTCTCCGCGATGCAGGTCGAGAAAGCGGCGCCCAAGTTCGGCAGCGGCAGTGGTCATTGGTGGCCCATAAGTGTCGTCAGCAGTTCGTACTGTTTTTACTGCGCTGCGGGCGCAGGCGCAGTTGCGGAGTCAGCCGGCAGCGGGGGCGAAGCTTTCAAGGTCGTCGTCGCTTTCGGCGCAGCCGTGTTCAACGCGGTTGTCTTCGTCGCGACTCGGCCCGGTGTGGCTGCGTTGGGCGCAGCTGCCTTCGTGGTGATTGGCTTGGGCGTGGTTGACTTCGCCGCGGCCGTCTTTGACGGCGAAACGGATGGCGCTGTTGATGGGGATGCAGATCGGGCAACGGATCGGGATGTGGATGAAGATGCAGTCGCGGCGGCTGCGGACGATTCCGGCGCTGCTTCCATGATCTTGACGCGATCGGCGACGCGCTGTCCTTTTTCCTCGTGATAGAAAATGCGCACACGCGCGCCCTTGGCCGCCTTACCGTCCTGCTTGGTTTTCAGATTCGTCACGAAGGTCCAGCGCACTTTGTTGCGGCCGAATTGTTTGAGGATGACGAGTTGCGTGCCCGCGGATGCGGCGACGTCGCCGGTGGCCTGGTGCTGTTTGGGCGCGGATGCGGTGCTGTCGGCGGTGACCTGGTGCGGTTTTGATTGTGCCGCCACAGGTTCGACCAGGGAAATGGCGATGGCCGCGTACAGAACCATCACGCCGATGGCGGCGGGTAGCGTTCGCAGTGCGCTTCGCATACGCGCCGTGGTGATCGAAGACGCAAGCCGCGGTATCGGCGACATTTGGAGCGACGATGGCCGCGACACCGTTCTGGCCGCCACCGGTCTATCCGACACCATTCCATCCGACACTTCGTGCTGCGATCGCACGCACCCCGTGGCGGCGTGCCGTGATAGCGGGGACCCCGCCACCGAGAGCCGCGATGCCCCTGGCTCGGACTTTTGTTGCACAGGCTTTCTCACAAGCGAGATCATAAGTTTTTATCCAGCAGTTTTATTCTGCGCGATTATTTTGCGGCAGCTATTTTGCCGTGGCGGCGGTCGAGGCGCCCGCCACATATTCGATCATGTAGCGGCTGAAGGCTTGTTCGAGCCGCTGGGTAACGGGGCCAGGCACGTCTGCGAACGTGTGTCCCGCAAGTTCTGAGACGCCGAGAAGGTTGCGGTTCGTCGAGGTGATGAATACTTCGTCGGCGGAGTGCAAGTCCTCGAGACGCAGGGGGGTCTCTGCGCATTTCACTCCTTCCGCGGGTGCAATGATGTCGAGCAGCACTCCGCGCGTGACGCCTTCGAGGCATCCGGAGGCAAGCGGTGGCGTCAAGACGCGTCCTTCGCGCACGCAAAAAATGTTTGCGGCCGTGCATTCGGCAACTTCGCCGCGCTCATTAAGCATGATCACCTCGTCGAAGCCGCGCTGCTGCGCGCCTTGCAGGCTCCAGACATTCAAAAGCCAGGAAGTGACCTTAACGCCAGCCAGAGGCGAAGCGGCGTGACGGCCGTGCTCGGCGACGGTCAGGCGCGCCGACTCCTGATGAGCAGGCAAGCCGGCCGTGTAGAGAAGCAGATCGACGGTTGGGAGCGACTCATCGCTTTGCCAGAAGCCAATCGTGTTATAGATCATGTAAATCCGAGCAGTGCCTTCGCGAGCATCGTTGCGCTGGATCAATTCGCGCAATTGCGCGCGCACGTGCGCGGCGGTGAAAGGAAAGGGTACGCGGGTGCGCGCGGCATCTTTCTCAAGTCTGCGCCAGTGACGCTCAAAGGCAAAAGGTTCGCCCTGGAAAACGCGCAATGTTGTGAACAGGCCCCATCCGCACATCAGGCCGGCCTGGCCGGGCGACAGCCGCACCCGCTCGATGGGCAGAAACTGTTCGTTGTGAAACACGAAACCATGAATCACGATGACCTCACGGCTGCGAAGACGCTCCCGAGACTCGCATTCTTGCGCTACGGCTATTCTAACTCAGCGCGCCGACGCGGCGCATAATTGGCATCCACGGGTGCTCAGAGCGAAAACAGGGACACGTCAAGCGGAACCGTTGCCGCCACAAATGCCCGCCACGCACTCTGCTGCTGCGCGCGGAAGAACCGGCGCAGGGTTACTATACTGGGCTGCCACAGCGAATGGCGCTGGGCGGGTTACGGGAGGTGGTACGTGCAAATCATTCGAACTGATCTTCTGCCTGATCCAGCGCTTGATCCCGTGCCTGATCCCGTGATTGATCGAGCGCCTGATCCAGCGCTTGATCCAGTGCCTGATACTGGGCTTGATCCAGTGCTTGATCGAAGGCTACTCCGGCCAATTCGACTCGGCCCAATGGCGCTTGGTCGAGGCGCGCGTAATGAACCATTCCAATCGCTCCACCGTCCTCATCGCACACTATCCCGCGCTACTTCGCTTGCGGCTGCTTCGTCGAGTGCTATTTCGTTTATCCTCGGTTTGCTTAAAAGGAGGGCTGTGTTTTGGTGCCTCCTGGCGACCAGCGTATTGGTCTGCAACCTGCTGGGCTGTTCCCGAACGCCGAGCGCGCCCAATGCTGCGCCCGTTGCGGCGCTGCAATCGCTCTCGGGCGATAGGCTGCTGGCACATATACGCACGCTTTCTTCAGACGAATTCGAGGGGCGCGGCCCCGGTTCGAAAGGCGAGCAACTCACGATTCAATACATGCAGGACCAGTTCCGCAGTTTTGCACTCGAACCGGGCAACCCCGACGGAACCTTTTTGCAAAATGTGCCGCTCGTAGGGATCACCGCCGATCCGGGCATGAAGCTTACCCTCGCCGGGCACGGGCATACGCTCACACCAAAGTTCGCAGACGAGTTTGTCGCGTGGACTAAGCGCGTGGTGGACACCAGTGCGGTGGATGCCGACATGGTTTTTGTCGGTTACGGTGTGCAGGCTCCGGAATTTCAGTGGGACGATCTGAAAGGCGTGGATGTGCGAGGCAAGGTGCTCGTCGTGCTGATAAATGATCCTCCGGTGCTCGATCCCCACAATCCGGGTGAACTCGATCCGGCGGTGTTCGGCGGCAAAGCGATGACGTATTACGGCCGCTGGACGTACAAATTCGAGAAAGCTGCGCAGCTTGGTGCTGCGGGATGCTTGATCGTCCACCAGACAGAACGCGCAGGATATCCCTGGGAAGTGGTGCGCGGAAGCTGGAGTGCCGAGCAATTTGACCTGTCGACGCCGGACAAGAACATGGGCCGGCTGGCGGTGGAGGGTTGGCTATCGCACGACACCGCGGCCACGCTTTTCCGCGCCGCCGGTCTAGATCTGGCGAAGCTCACGGAGGCGGCAGCGAGTCGTGATTTCCACCCGGTGCCCTTGGGCATGCGCGCAAAGCTGGCCGTGCACAACCGCCTGCGCACCATCGACTCACACAACGTAATCGCGCGGCTACCCGGAAGCGACCCGAAGCTGAAAGACACGTACGTCATCTATACCGCGCACTGGGATCATTTTGGCATTGGCCCGGAGGTGAACGGCGACCGCATCTACCACGGCGCGGTGGATAATGCGTCGGGCACGGCTGCGCTTCTTGAAATTGCGCGAGCGTA
>Ga0182024_10025682_pt1 | contig 10380 bp, 11 predicted proteins | sample P32metaG_FD_120480 | JGI IMG/M metagenome (GOLD analysis project Ga0182024, IMG submission 120480) | Permafrost microbial communities from Stordalen Mire, Sweden - P3-2 metaG (Illumina Assembly) | ecosystem: Environmental > Terrestrial > Soil > Wetlands > Permafrost | place: Sweden: Stordalen...
CGCGGGCGCGCGTTGGGAATATCTACGTCAATCGGAATATGATCGGCGCAGTCGTGGGCGTGCAGCCTTTTGGCGGTTGCGGTCTTTCGGGCACGGGTCCCAAGGCCGGCGGTCCGCACTATCTGGCGCGCTTTGCTACAGAGCAGACGATCAGCATCAATACCGCAGCCGTGGGCGGCAACGCAAGTCTCCTATCACTTGCGGATGCCTGACGAGGTTTTCTCTGATGACGTTGAGCGTATTTGACATCTTCAAGATCGGCATCGGCCCGTCGAGCTCGCACACCATGGGACCGATGCGCGCAGCGCACGAGTTTGTCGCCGAGCTCGAGCGCGACGGTCTTCTCGAGGCGACGCGCGAGATTGCCATTCGTCTCTATGGGTCGCTCGCGCTCACCGGCGTCGGTCACGGTACGGATCGCGCGATTCTTCTCGGTCTTGAGGGCGCTGACGCTGAGACCATCGATCCGGATCAGATGGACCCCGCCGTGGCGCGCATCCGCGCGACCGGACGCATCAGGCTTTTGGGCCGCCATGAAATACCCTTCGATGAGCCCATGCAGCTGTTGTTCATGCGGCACGAGCGCTTGGAGCGTCATTCAAATGGGATGCGCTTCACCGCGCTCGGCGAGGATCGCAGCACGCTGCGCGAGGAGGACTATTTCTCCATCGGCGGTGGCTTCATCCTGCGTGGCAGCGAGACGGCCGCAGCACCTGCGGGTCGGGCGCCATCACCCTATCCGTTTGAGTCCGGCGATGAACTCCTGCTGCGCGCGCGCGAGCAGGGTCTCGAGCTCTTTGAACTAGTCATGGCGAACGAGCGCACCTGGAGATCGGAGGCGGAGGTGCGCGCCGGGCTCCTGCGCCTGTGGAGCGTCATGCAGGCCTGCGTGGAACGCGGCTTCCGGCAGACGGGTCTCCTTCCCGGAGTGTTGAAGGTGCGGCGCCGCGCGCCGAAGCTCTATCGCATGCTCATGGAGAGCAAAGGCGCCCCCAACCCGCTCGACGTCATGGACTGGGTGAATGCCTGGGCGCTCGCTGTCAACGAAGAAAACGCCGCCGGCGGGCGCGTGGTGACCGCGCCGACCAACGGCGCGGCGGGCATCGTGCCCGCAGTCCTGCATTTCTACCGGCGCTTCGAACCCGGCGCTAACGATGATGGTGTAATCCGCTTTCTATTGACGGCGGGCGCCATCGGAATGCTCTACAAAAAGATGGCGTCCATTTCCGGCGCTGAGATGGGTTGCCAGGGAGAGGTCGGTGTCGCCTGTTCGATGGCGGCGGCGGGGCTCGTCGCGGCACTGCACGGGACCTCCGAGCAGGTCGAGAACGCCGCGGGAATCGGCATGGAGCACAACCTCGGTCTGACATGCGATCCGGTGGCTGGGCTCGTGCAGATTCCGTGCATTGAGAGAAACGCCATGGGCGCCGTCAAAGCCATCAATGCTGCGCGCCTTGCAACGCGGGGCGACGGCACGCACAAGGTCTCTCTGGATCAGGTGATCGCGACGATGCGCCAGACGGGTGCCGATATGTCGACGATCTATAAGGAGACTTCCCAGGGAGGCCTTGCGGTCAACGTACCCGAATGCTAGCCAGGCGCAGGGAGCCTGCGGCGCACAGGGTACGCTCACGAGCCACGCAGTAACGCCCCGCAGAGCGCGGCGTGCGTCGCGGCACTTTTCACTGCGGCCGGCCGCGGATCCTCTGCGTAGACATCTTTGAAGGCGAGCATGGGAATCAGCCTGCTCTCTGCACCTGAAGGAAATCCGCAGCGCGGCACGAAATCGGTCGCATCCTGGTATGTTCCAAACATTCGGTCCCAGAGCGGAATGTCGCCGTAATTATTGCGGTGGACGTCGAACTCATGGTGTACGGAATGTAATTCCGGCGTTTGGATCAAGTATCGGAGCCATCCGGGCGTTCGAACATTGGCGTGATAGAAATATTCGCCGGTACCGGCGAAGAAGTTGTACCAAAATGCCCCTAAGACAGAGCATCCGAGGAGCGGATACAGAATCACCGCGCTAAGAATGGCATCACACAGGATTTCGACCGGATGTTTGTAGAACGAAGTCAAAACCTCAATTCGCGAGGGTGAGTGATGGATCTGATGGAACGCGAGCCACCAGCCGCGCGCATGGCGCAACCTATGCCACCAGTAAAAGAAGAATGTACCGACGAACCAACCGCCAAAACCCTCGAGGAGCGGCGAGTTCCAATGTGACAGCTTGAACACAGAAGCGTCGCCGAAAATTCTGATCCACAATCGGGCCGTCACGAGCGTAATGGCAAGCTGTACCAGAGTGATGAGCAGCGCGCGCGCGTACCAGCCTCGGGACTGCGGCAACTCGCGTCCTGGACGGGCTCGCTCCAGGATGAAGAAAATGGCCGTCGAGGCGCCTAATAGCACGGCGGGTAGGCCAATCGAGATGTTTGATGGTGCGATGCTCATGGATGCCTTTTCCTTTAGCCGCATTGCGCAATTGCGCGCACTTTTCGGTCGGCACCAGCATGCGCAGGCACGTGCCCACCTGCAACGGCTTCGAGCTGGAGTGACACCGTGTTAACGTCTAGGTATAATATTATTATACTAGATCGCGGGAGAGCCCAAGTGTCCGCAACCGCAGTGGTGCTGAACGGTATCAAGGCAGTTCTGCGCTCAAGAAAGCTCACCTATCGGCAGCTCGCGCGTCTGATCGGAGTCAGCGAAGCGACCGTCAAGCGGGATTTGAGCCGCGGCAGTTTCTCGCTGCCGCGGCTTGATCAGATTTGTTCGGCGCTCGGCCTGACGCTGCAAGAGCTCGCGCAGGTCAACGTCGGCGCTGAACTTGTCACGCAGCTGAGCGAATCCCAGGAGATTGCGCTCGTTGGCAACCCGAAGATTCTCGTCGTCACCTATCTCATCGCGAATGACTGGAAGTTTGCCGACATCGTCGCGGCGTTTCAGATGGACGAAAACGAACTCGTCAATATTTTACTGCGGCTTGATCGGCTTAAGATCATCGACTATCGGCCCCCGCATCGGGTGCGCAAGCTGACTTCGAGAAACTTTTCCTGGCGCAAAGACGGACCTGTCCACAAGTTCTTCGTCACCCGCTTTGTTCCGGAGTATTTTCACTCTGCCTTCGATGAGTCCGGAGACGCGTTCCGGTTCGTGGGAGGCATGTTGTCGCCTGCATCTCTCAGCCAATTCGGAGCATCCCTTGAGCGGCTCGCCGCGGAGTTTGAAGAGCTCGCGCGCCACGATGCCCGATTGCCGCTCGAACGACGCAATGGGTGCAGCGCCATCTTGGCAGTGCGATCCTGGGAATTTTCCGAGTTCACGCGGCAGCGGCGCGGCAGCGGTGCGCGTGAACCACGGTTGGGATAACCCGATCGCGAACAAGGACCGAAGTCCGGTCGTTAAGGCCGGACAGGCTCACGTCGAGGAGTGAGCCAGAAGGCGACGACGCTGAGCGCAACGACTGCCACAAGCCCGATGATCTCCTCGCGCGATCCGAGCGCTATCAGAACGAGCATACTGCCGATGCCAATTAGCATCGCGGCGCGCAACCATCGGAAATTCAACGGCGGGCCGGCGAGCGCGACGCCGCTGCGTGCAAGCCGCCAGGCGGCGGCGCAGCCGGCGATGTAAAGAACTGCAGAGGCGAGCGTTGATAGCACCGCAAGCTCAGCAAAAGTTCCGCTCAGGGCAAAGCACATTGCGAGCCCGGAATACGTCAGGATCGCGATGTGCGGCGCATGGGAGCGAGGATGCAAGCGTCCGAGCAAGCGCGGCAAGCGCCCGTCGCGCGCGAAGGCAAATAGCATGCGCGGCGTGCCGAGCAGATCGCTGCTGAGCCAGCCCAACATCGACAGCGCAGCCCCGACCAGCATCAGCACGCGCAGTGCCGGGCTGATCCTTGCCATCGCGTCGGCGAGTGGCACCGCGGAGGTACCCAACGCCGCGCCAAGGATTCCCTGCGCGACGACCTGTACCGCGACATACAGCAGCGTGACGAACAGCATTGCCATGGTAATTGCACGCGGGATCGTGCGCGCGGGTTGTGCGACCTCGCCGCTCGCGGCCAGCGACACTTCCATTCCGGTAAATGCGAACAGCGCAAGGATCAGCGCACGACCCACGCCGCCCGGACTCGGCGGCGCCGTTGGCAAATAATTCGCAGTATGAACTGCACCTGCACCGGCGATGACGAACACGGCGAGCGGAATCAGCTTCACTAGGGTGGCCGCGTTGACCAGTCGAGCGCCGCGCGCGACGCCGCCGATGTTGACCCACGCGATCGCGCCGATCGCGCTGACAATGACGGCCGCGTGCGCGCCTACACGCACCTGCGGCGGCACCACGCTGGCGGCCACGTCAGCAAGCGCCGCAGCGACACCGCCGCAGGCGAGCGCGTCCCCAAACCACAACAGAGTTCCAGCGACGTAGCCTACGAGCGGTCCAAAAGCGGCTTCGATGTAGCCATAGGCCCCGCCACTCGTCGGCAGGCGGCTGCCGCCCTCGGCAAAGCAGATGGCAATTGATCCGATAGCCACCGCGCAGATGATGAAGGCAAGCGGCGCATAAGGGCCAATGCCAGCGGCGAGCGCGGCGGGGACTGCAAAAATGCCGGCGCCGACGACGATGTTGACGGTGCTCGCCGTGAGACCCCAGGTTCCCATGGCGCGCACCAAGCCCCGATCGCGCTCTTGTTCACTCATGAGCGAGAACGTAGCACGGGAAAGACGCGCGGTGTGCGAAGCTCGTCAGCGTCCGGTCACGGCGCTTGGCGCCGACAACGCGAGAGGCAACCGGCGACCTGTACGACGCGAGTCAATCACTCACCCGCGGAGCGAGCCGGAATCCGCTTCAAGGAATGGCGCACAGCGCTGCGCCTAACGTCGTCCCGGCAGGCGTGCGCGCGCTATGGCTGAGCCGGCTGCAGTGCTCGACGCAGCGCTGCACGCGCCAACAGGCGGGTGGAATCAAGCGTCGGCAACGGAGAATTCGCATCGTTCATCAGTAACGGGATCTCCGTGCAGCCGAGCACGACCGCGTCGCAGCCCGCATCCTTCATTCGGCTAATGACCGTTTGAAAATAGGTCACGGCAGCAGGCGTGAAAGTTCCGCATACGAGCTCGTCCATGATGATGCGATTGATCTCCTCGCGCTCGGCAGAGTTTGGACGGACGAACTCAAGGCCGCGCGCGGCGAGCTTTTCAGGGTAAACCTCGCTTTGAATGAGATAACGCGTCCCGGTCAATCCGACGCGCCGGAATGCGCGCGCGGCAGCCTCCTCGGCGACGACCTCGGCAATGTGCAGCCAGGGCAGCGAGCGCACTGCAATGTACGGCAGCGCCTGGTGGATCGTGTTGTCCGGGCAGATGAGGAAATCGGCGCCGCTCGCGAGCAATTTGTTTGCCGAGGAGAGCATGAGCTCTCCCACGCCCTGCAAATCCCCGCGGTAGATGCATTCCATGTATTCGCCGAGCGAGTGCGTGTGGATGGAAATCTCCGGGTGAGCATGAGCGCCCAGAAACCTGGGACCCTCCAGGCAAATCGTGCGATAGCAGAGAGCTGCGCCTTCGGCGGAACAGGCGACGATGCCAATGTGCTGCGGCTTCATCGGGTTCAACTGCGCTTCGGCTTGAAGAGTCCAAAGAGGCGGGCCGCACCGCCTTTGCGTTGTGCGCTCTCGGCGCAGCCCACCGTGACGGCTGACCACGTGCGCACGTTAAAGTCAATGATGCAGGCGGCGCCCGTTTCGAAGTCGCCGAACTTCGCCCGCGGCGCAAGCGCATTGGCGAGCGCGGAGATCCCGGGATTGTGACCGATGATCATCAGCCGCTCGATGCGCGGCCCACAGCCATGGATCACCTTCAAGATCGTGTCTGGCGGGGCCAGGTACATGACCTCATCCAGTCGCACGTGGCGCTCGGGAATTTGCAGCTCGCGCGCAAAGATCTCTGCCGTCTGCTGCGTGCGTCGGGCCGGACTGGCAATCAAGAGCTCCGGCACCGTACCTTCCTCCAAAAGGCTGAGCGCGGTCGCCTTGGCCTCGGCCTTGCCGCGGCGGCTGAGCGGGCGCTCAAAATCCGTGACCGTCGCAGCCTGTACTTTCGCGTGCGCATGGCGCACGAGCATCAGGCGTTTCACAGGGGTTGCTGCACCAAGATTCGTCCCGCCTCCTCGCGAACCTTGAATGTGCGCAGCGGCTCGTAGGCGGGAGGCGTCAGCGCCGCGCCCGACTTCAGGCAAAAGCGCGCACCGTGGCGCGGGCAGATGATTTCGCAGGCTTCGATTTCCGCACCGGCCAGGCTCTGCCCGTCGTGCGTACAGCGGTCCTCGACTGCATAGAGCTCGGCCCCGCAGCGCGCAACGATGAGCGCGACGTCATCGATTTCGACGCTGAGGGAATGCGCGTCGGTTACCTCTTGCGCAGCACCGAGATCAACCCAGTCTGCCGACATGATGCGTCAATACATCCCGGTCTGCAGGCGCGCGGCTTCGGACATCATGGTCTGGCTCCACGGAGGATCGAAAGTGAGTTCCACGCGCGCCTGCTGCACCGTGGGTATCCGCTCGATCTTCTCGCGTACGTCCTCAACCAGCACTTCTCCCATGCCGCAGCCGGGTGCGGTAAGCGTCATTTTCACATCGATGATCCGGGTGCCGTCCTCGTTCTGCTGGACGTCGCACTCGTAGACGAGGCCGAGGTCGACAATGTTAATGGGAATTTCCGGATCGTAGCAGGTGCGCATTTGATCCCAGGCGAGCTTGCGCACGTCCTCCTCGGTGGCGTTGGGCGGTAGCTCTGGAGACTTGACGACGTCCTGCCCAATCGCATCGGCATCCTCGCCGGAGATGCGCAGCAGATTGCCATCCACATACACGGTGAAGCTGCCGCCCAACGCCTGTGTGATGTAGCCGGCCTGGCCGGGGCGCAGTTTGACAGCGACGCCCGCCGGGACGATGACGGCGTTCACATCGCGATTGACGACGAACGGCTGATTTTCGTGCCCGCGCATACCACTCATTCCGTTGTCACGGTGGCGCCGTCGTGGAGCGCGGCGTTCAACGTATGCCAGCACAGGCTTGCGCATTTGACGCGCGCCGGGAATTCGCGCACTCCGGAAAGAGCGGCGAGCTTGCCCAGATCCTGCGCCGGCGGCGCATTCTGCTGGGTCAGAAGTTCATGCACGCGCGCATAGATCTGCTGCACCGCTGCGCGACTTTTGCCTTTGACCGCTTCGGTCATGAGCGATGCGGAGGCGGTCGAGATCGCGCAGCCCTTACCCTCGAAGCGCAGATCCTCGATGCGATCGCCGTTCAGGCGCACAAAGAGCGACAGGCGGTCGCCGCACAGCGGGTTAAAGCCTTCGGCCGTTGCATCGGCCGGCTCCAGGCGACCAAAGTTTCTGGGCTGGCGGTTGTGATCCAGGATCACGTCGCGATAGAGCTCCTTGAGATCCATCAGGCGAATCCCTCTCGCACGCGCTCCACGGCGGCGATGAGGCGCGTGACATCCTCGCTCGTGCTGTAGCAGCCGAACGAGGCACGCGCCGTGGCCGGCACGCCGAAGAAATCCATCACCGGCATGGCGCAATGGTGCCCGGTGCGGATGGCGACGCCTTCGTGATCGAGAATCGTGCCGATGTCGTGCGGATGCACGCCCGACATGGTGAAGGACACGACGGCGGCCTTGTGAGCCGCGGTGCCGATGATCTGTACGCCGCGAATGGCCGTCAATTGCGCCGTCGCAAGCCGTAGCAGCCGCTGTTCATGCGCGGCGATTGCATCGAGCCCGAGCGCCTCGACGTAATCGATGGCGGCGCCGAGTCCGACGGCACCGGAAATGTGCGGCGTACCCGCTTCAAACTTCCACGGCAGATCGTTGTAGGTGCTCTTTGCAAAGGTGACGGTGCGAATCATGTCGCCGCCGCCCTGCCACGGGGGCATGGCTTGCAGGAGTTCCTCGCGGCCGTAGAGGACACCGATGCCTGTAGGCCCGTAGAGCTTGTGACTCGAGAACGCATAGAAGTCGACGTCGAGCGCGCGCACGTCGACGCGCGAGTGCGGCACCGCCTGCGCCCCGTCGATAAGAACGCGGGCGCCGTGTTCATGGGCGGCAGCGATCATGCGCTTGACGGGTAGCACAGTCCCGAGCGCGTTCGACACGTGCGCAATGGCGACCAGCCGTGTGCGCGGGGAGAGCAGAGCGACGAAGGCATCAAACAGGAGCTCGCCCTTGCGATCGATGGGGGCCACCTTGAGCGTGCAACCGGTCTGCTCGCACACGATCTGCCAGGGCACGATATTGGCGTGATGCTCCAGAGCCGTGATGAGGATCTCGTCTCCCGGACCAAAGCGTGGCCGCACGTAGGATTGCGCGACCAGATTGATCGCTTCGGTCGTGCCGCGCACGAACACGATCTCGCGCACCGAGGATGCGTTCACGAAGCGGCGCAGGCGGTCACGCGCCCCCTCGAAAGCGTCGGTCGCTTCCTGGCTCAAGGTGTGCACGCCGCGGTGCACGTTGGCATGCGAATGCGTCTCGTAGCGCTCGACGGCGCGCATCACCGGCAGCGGCTGCTGCGCGGACGCGGCGCTATCGAGATACACGAGCGGTTTGCCGTTGATGCTGCGCGCGAGAATGGGGAAATCGCGCCGCACGCTCTCGGCATCGAGGGGCTGCTCGGCGGGCGTCTTGGCGGCGGCGGCAACATTCATAGCAGTTCCTTCAGATCGGCCGCGACGTCAATGCGACCCGCGAGCGCGCGTTCGATGCTTCTCTTGAGATCCGGGATATCGATCTTGGCAACGACGTCAGCAAGAAACGCCCACTTCAGAAGCTGCTGCGCGGTGTCCGGATCAAGGCCACGCGAGAGCAGATAGAAGAGCACAGAGTCGTCGAGTTTGCCGGCGGTCGCGCCGTGACTGCAGCGCACGTCGTCGGTACGGATCTCAAGCTGCGGGCGCACATCGATTTCCGCCTCAGGTCCTGCCAGGAGCCCGCGCAGCGACTGGCGCGAGTCCGTGCCGGCCGCGCCTGCACACACGGTCACTTTGCCGTTGAAGGCGACACGCGCACGCCCGGCGGCGATGCCGCGAAAAACCTGCTCGCTGAGCGTTTGCGGGGCGGCATGTTCGATGAGTGCATAGGCGTCGTGCGTTTGATGTTGGTCGGCGGCGGCGAGCGCATGCAGACGCGTGACTGAGCGCGCGCCCGCGAGGCGCACGTGATAGGTCGAGCGCGCGGAGAGCGCTCCCAGGTGCACCAAATGCTGCTGGTAGCTGCCATCCGCGCCCACGGTGGCGCTCAGGGTGTCGATCCAAGTTGCACGTGCGCCCAATTGCTGTACCCGAAAATGCGTCAAGCACGCGCCGCTTGCGACGTCGATGTCGGCGACAGAGTTGACGAAGTTGGCGTCGCTCGCGACGCTCACGTGACGCTCGATGAGATTGAGGCGCGCGCCAGCGGGTACTTTGACGTCGATTCGCGGATAGGAGGATGCGCGTGCTCCTTCGGCGCAGGCGACGAACAGCAGTTCAACGCAGGTGAGAGCGCCTGCGCTCGCGCGCACGCGCGCGCTGTCGTTGGCAAAGGCGTCATTGAGGAGAGCGAAGCGCGCATCGCCCGAGTGCGCACGCTCGCGCGCTGCAGCGGTTACCGCAATGTCCGTGCGCGCGGCGCTTGAGAGCTCCGGGGCAAATACGCCGTCGACGTACGTGTGCCGCTCGTAGCCCGCGATCGGCGCGGGCAGTAGGGCTGCGGACAAAGGCGTTGACGGCGCGGCGCCCTCCGGCTGCGCACTCGGGGGTGCGAAGCGCACGCGTTCAAGCGCCCGCAAATTTGCATATTTCCAGTTTTCGTCACGGGTGACGGGCAATCCCTGTGCGTTGAGCGCCTGCACGGCAAGCTCACGGCGCGCGGCGCTCACCACCCGCACGGGAAGCTCGCTCGATGCGGCCGCATATTCCTCGGCGATGCGTGTGGCGAGTGCAGTACTCATCGAAATCCTTCAGGCAGCCTCTTCGCTCACCCACTCATAGCCGCGGCGTTCGAGTTCCAGCGCCAGCGTCCGGTCCCCGCTCTTGGCGATGCGGCCATTGACGAGCACGTGCACGCAGTCGGGGACTATGTAATCGAGCATGCGCTGATAGTGCGTGACGAGGAGAATCGAGCGCTCGGGGCCGCGCAGACTGTTGACGCCCTGCGCGACGATTTTCAGCGCATCGATGTCGAGTCCCGAATCGGTCTCATCGAGAATTGCAAGCTTAGGTTCGAGGATCAGCATCTGCAGGATCTCGTTGCGCTTCTTCTCGCCGCCAGAGAAGCCTTCATTGACGGCGCGGCCGAGAAAGCTCTCATCCATGCGCATGAACTTCATCTTC
>Ga0182024_10025683_pt1 | contig 10380 bp, 8 predicted proteins | sample P32metaG_FD_120480 | JGI IMG/M metagenome (GOLD analysis project Ga0182024, IMG submission 120480) | Permafrost microbial communities from Stordalen Mire, Sweden - P3-2 metaG (Illumina Assembly) | ecosystem: Environmental > Terrestrial > Soil > Wetlands > Permafrost | place: Sweden: Stordalen...
CGCTGGTGCCGCCCGAATTCGTCACCGTCACGTCTACCGTGCCGTTGCCGGCGGGAGAGGTCGCGGTGATCGATGTCGCGCTGTTCACGGTGAACGAGGTCGCCGCCGTTCCGCCGAACTTCACGGCGGTCGCGCCGGTGAATGAAGTGCCGGTGATGGTCACCGGCGTGCCGCCCGCTCCAGGACCGCTGTTCGGCGAGATGGAGGTCACCGTCGGCGATCGTGCTTGGGCTTGGGCATCGCGGCAAGCGCCGGCGACCGATGCGACGAGCGCAACAAAGATTATGCAGGCGGCACGGATAGTGCAAACCCACTTTTGGATCGCCACCTCTTGTCCGCGACTCAAGCCCCAGCTCCCGACTTCTCTCGCAGCATATTGCAACCATAACGTGCATCAATATGCATCGCTTAGTGTGTCAGGTGTGACCGCGAGAAACAACGATTGGCACTGAGAAGTTCAACTATCGTTGCCTTTTTACCACAATCACGATGTGCAAGGCCGGATGCCGACTTCTGCTCGGCATCGCTCTCTGAACTTCAACGGCACCGCGTACCGCGTCGACGGCGCTGACAAACTCGACCGGCATGCCATCACCGGTCGTCCTAACAATCTGGCCCCGATGGGAGGCTATAGCGGGGCAACGAGGGCCTATCTGAGCGCCTTGAGTCGGGCCAACGTGCCTTCCTCGTCGGAACACGACGACATCTCCGGCGAACGGATCAAGACCAAGACTTTCCTGCACCAATAATGTCAAACCCTGCATGCCCTTGCGCATGTCGGTCTGGCCGGTCGCGATCCAGATGCGAGTTCGCCACGCCAATTCAACACCGGCAGACCGGTCTGTTGCTCATCGTCGTGGTGGCAGAATTGCGCTACGGGCCACCAAGAAAAAATTTTCGCGGCTTCAAAAGCGGCCGGGAACAATCATTCTTCTGCGGGATGCCTTCAAGACCTCTGGTAGTCATCCTCAATGCGGATGATATCGTCCTCGCCGAGATAACTGCCGGTCTGAACCTCGATCAGTTCCAGCGGAATCTTTCCAGGATTTTCCAGGCGGTGCACGGCGCCGATCGGGATGTAGATCGATTCGTTCTCATGCACGGTCTTGACCAGTTCGTTGACGGTCACCCGCGCAGCGCCCCGCACCACGATCCAATGCTCGGAGCGATGGTGATGTTTCTGCAGCGAGAGCCGCCCGCCCGGCTTGACCACGATACGCTTGACCTGATGACGGTCGCCGTTGTCGACAGATTGATATGATCCCCAGGGACGATGAACCTTGATGTGATCTTCAGTGACCTCAGGGGCGACTATCTTCAGTGTTGCGACCAGCCGCTTCAGCCCGTTGGCGTCCTTCTGACGCGACACCAGCACGGCGTCCTGCGTCGCCACCACCACCAAGTCGTCGACGCCTTCCAGCGCGACCAGCGCCCTGTCGGTCGACACATTGCAGTTGCGGGAATCCTCGAACACCGCCTTTCCCTGCGCGGCATTGCCTTCGCCATCCTTGTCCGACAGTTCCCACACCGCGCGCCAGGAGCCGACGTCGGACCAGCCGCATGCCACCGGCACCACCGCAGCGCGCGAAGTCTTTTCCATCACCGCATAGTCGATCGAGATCGCCTTCGCCGCCCCGAATGCCTCGGGATCCAGCGTCACGAAACCGAGATCGCGACCGGCCTTGGCTACGGCATGAGATATCGCCTGCACGCTCCCGTCATCGACGTGGCCGTATTCGTCGAGCAAAATGGAGGCGCGGAACATAAAGTTGCCGCTGTTCCAGAGATAGCCGGCCTTGATATATTCCGCGGCCGTCTCCGGATCCGGCTTCTCGACGAATTTTGCCACGTCGCGGACCGCGCCGGAAATGACCTTGCCCGAGCTGATATAGCCGTATTCGGTGGCCGCCCGCTCGGGCTGAACGCCGAAGGTCACGATGCGCCCGGCAAGCGCTGCGACCAGGCCCTGACGGCAGGCGGCGACGAAAGCATCGGTATCGCGGACGACGTGATCGGCGGCGAGCGCCAGCACCACGGCGTCCTTGTCGCGCATCTGCGCAAACGCCGCGCCCGCCGCGATCGCTGGGCCGGAATCCCGCCGCATCGGCTCCAGCAGTATATCGGCCTCGAGCCCGATCTCGGCCAGCTGCTCCAGCACCATGAAGCGATAGGCCTTGTTGGTGATGACGATCGGGCGCTCGAATAGCGCCGCGTCGGATACCCGCAGAACCGTATTCTGGAACGTCGAACGCGCCCCGAACAAGGGCAGGAATTGTTTGGGGTGAACCTCGCGCGACGCCGGCCACAGCCGCGTGCCGGCGCCGCCGCACATGATCAGTGGAATGATACGTTCAACCATCGGCGCCTCAAACCTTATAGTGGTAGCGATACCACGCGACAAAACCGCGAATGCAATCCTCGATGGATGTCTGAGGCCTGAAGCCTGTGTCACCCATCAGATCGCCGACATCGGCGAAGGTTTCCATCACATCGCCGGGCTGCATCGGCAGCATATCCTTTACCGCCTTGCGACCCAACTCCTCCTCTAGAAGCCCAACCACATGCAGAAGCTCTTGTGGGTGGTGATTGCCGACATTGTAGATCCGTGCCGACGCGCCGCCTGCGCTTCCGCCATCTTCGGGAGAGTGATCTACGAGGCGCAATACTACACGGGTCACGTCATCGATATGGGTAAAGTCGCGCCGCATCCTGCCATGGTTAAAAAGCCTGATCGGTGTGCCTTCGACAATCGATTTGGTAAACAGAAATATCGCCATATCGGGCCGTCCCCATGGCCCGTAGATGGTAAAGAACCTCAGGCCCGTGACCGGAAGACGGTAGAGGTGACTGTAGGAATGGGCCATCAGCTCATTGGCCTTCTTGGTCGCGGCGTAAAGGCTGATGGGACAATCGATCCTGTCGTCGACCGAAAACGGCAGCTTTGCGTTGGCGCCGTAGACCAACGACGAGGACGCATACATCAGATGACGGCATCCATGGTGCCGGCATCCCTCCAGAACATTGACAAAGCCTTCGAGGTTGGCGTCGGCGTAGGCATGGGGATGATCGATCGAATGGCGCACACCGGCCTGGGCCGCAAGGTGGACGACAACCGGGAACCGATGTCTTGCGAACAGCAGCGCCATCGAAGCACGATCCGCAAGGTCGATCTGCTCGAAACTGAACCGCGCATCCGCACGCAGGATATTCAACCGTGACTGCTTCAAGGCCGGGTCATAGTAGCTGTTGAGACTGTCCAGACCGACCACATGACGGCCCTCGGCCAGCAGCTGGCGGGCGACGTGAAAGCCGATAAAACCCGCCGCTCCCGTGACCAAAATTGTCTGATCCGACATCATATCCCCAACGGCATCGGTTCGGCTCCGCCGCCCCGGCCGGAGCCTCTTTACCCGCCGTCTAGAGGGTGCCGCAATACCCAGTTTTACGGCTATTGCCAGATTGGCTTTAAAACCATACCAAGGCGGCGAAGTTGGGCGCGCGGCGTTGAGTTGCGCCGTTCTTGACAACATTCCCAAACCTTACCAAGCGCGGGCGAGATGCGCCGGATCCTGCTATCGACGATAAAAATACTGATCTCGGCGGCGCTGCTTTACCTCGCGCTACGCAAGGTCAATCTCACCGACCTTGCCTCGCGCATCAATAATCTTGCGAGCCTGGGCTGGATCGGCGTGGCGATCGCCACGACCTTCCTGCAGATTTTTGTCGGCGTCCTGCGCTGGCGCGTGATTAGTGCGGAGTGCGGCGCGCCGCTCGGCACGCGGCAGGCGATGCGCTTCAACCTGATTGGAGCCTTCTTCAACCAAACGCTGCCTTCCTCGATCGGCGGCGATGCGGTGCGGCTGTGGCTGGTCGCGCGTGGCGGCGCCGGATGGCGGGCAGCGACCTATTCGATTTTCGTCGACCGCGCCATCGGCCTGATCGCGCTCGCGATCATTATCGTTGCCAGCCTGCCGTGGAGCTATAATTTGATCACCGATCCCGCCGGCCGGTCGGCGCTATTGTTCGTCGATTTCGCCGCGCTCGCCGGCGGCGGCGGATTTCTCGTGCTCGGCAGGCTGCCCTGGCGTTGGCTCAAGCGCTGGTGGGGGACGCACCATCTTCACGCCTGTTCCGTGATCGCCAACCGAGTGATCTTCAGCCAGACCCATGGACCTGCGATTGCGGTACTGTCGCTGCTCGTCCATGTTCTCGCCGTGGTCATCGCCTGGTGCGTGGTGCAATCGATCGCAGCCCCCGTGATGTTCGGTCAGATCTTTCAGCTGGTGCCGCCGGTCATGCTGATCACCATGCTGCCGATCTCGATTGCCGGCTGGGGCGTGCGCGAAGCCACCATGGGGCTGGCGTTCGGATATGCCGGGCTGATAGCGAATGAAGGCGTCAACGTTTCGCTGTTGTTCGGCGCGGTATCCTTCATCGTCGGCGCGTTCGGCGGACTGGTCTGGATTTTCAGCGCCGAAAAGGCTGCGCAGGGTTCGGCGCCCATCGAGATGCCCGAGTAGTAAGCGCGCGCCGTTAATTGCTTTCTCGTAACTGATAGGCTTGAAACACGAAGTGCGGTGGACTTTCCGGGCCGACGCTTTTTGACAGCGCCATTCAGCCCCGATAACGTCAGGCTCGGACAAGAGCTCCCAATGAAGATTAGCGTTGTAACCGCCAGCTACAATTCCGAGGCGACGATCGGATTCACCATTGAATCTTTTCTGGCTCAGAATCATCCCGAAAAAGAAATGCTGGTGATTGACGGAGCTTCCAGCGATGCAACGCTAAGAATCGTCGAGTCGTTCGGTTCGGATGCGATACATATTTTTTCGAATAAGGACAACGGCGTCTACGATGCCATGAATAAGGGCTTTCGTCTGTTTCGAGGTGACGCCTTAGGCTTTCTGAATTCCGACGATACGTTTCACGATTCCCGCGTGCTTGCAGACATCGCCGCTGCGCTGCAGGAATCCGATATCGTTTATGGCGATCTCAATATGGTGACTGACCACCGCACCAAACGGCTCTTCCGTTCATGGCGTGGCGGAGTATTCAGGCGCTATTCGTTTCAGCTCGGCTGGGTGCCTCCCCATCCCACCTTCTACATGCGCAGGGAAGTGGTGGACAAGGTCGGCGACTATGATTTGAGCTTCATCACCACCGCCGACTATGACTATATGCTGCGCGCCCTCGCGTTGAACGATTTCCGGGTAACCTACATCCCCCGGGTCATCGCGGACTTTCAGATCGGCGGAATCAGCACCAGGGGCTGGCGCGTCACGATGCGGGGAAACCTGGATTGCCTGCGATCACGGCGCCAGCATCTGAACGCGCCCTTCATCGACGCCGCGTTTTTCCTGCGCTTCCTTAGGCGGCTTTTTCAGATCCGGAGGTTAGGACTGTAAGAGTGGGTTGGAAGCCGCATCCACTTCGGTCGCAGCGCCCGATCCGAACTCCGGGACAGCATCCTTCAGGACGGCGCTGATGGTGGCCCGGTCGTCCCGTGCGATCGCCTGCTCGAGCGCCGCAATCCATTTCCGCAGCGCCTGCATCGGCGGTTCGTTGGGCTTGGCCGCCATGATGCCGGCGACACCGATCTCGATGGTCGGCTCCTCGCTCGCGAACAAGATTTCGTTGAGCCGCTCCCCCGGCCGCATTCCGGTAAAAACGATATCGATGTCGTGACCCGGCTGCAGGCCGGAAAGCCGGATCATGCGCTCGGCAAGATCGACGATCTTGACCGGCTGGCCCATATTGAGGACGTAGACCGAAACGTCCGGACGCACCGGTGCCAGCGCGTGGGTGGCCGCAGTCAGCACGAGATCGCAGGCCTCGCGGATGGTCATGAAATACCGGACCATGTCGGGGTGCGTGACCGTCACCGGACCGCCGGCCTCGATCTGGGCCTTGAATTTCGGCACCACGGAGCCGTTCGACGCCAACACGTTGCCGAACCTCACGGAGATCAGGCGCATCTTCGGCTTAGTGCCCGGCTGCGACGCCAGGTCGTGATCAAGCGCCTGGCAATACATCTCGGCAAACCGCTTGGTCAGACCCAGCATCGAGACCGGCTCGATCGCCTTGTCGGTCGAGATCATCACCATCGCCCCGGCGCCCGCGACGAGCGCCGCGTCGGCGACGTTGATCGAACCGAAAATGTTGGTCTTGACCCCCTCGCTCCAGTCGCGCTCGAGGATCGGCACATGTTTTAGGGCTGCGGCGTGAAACACGATGTCCGGCCTGAATTCGCTCATTAGCCGCAGCATGCGCTCACGATCGCGAATATCCGCGATCCGCCCCTCGATGGCGGCGCCGGCCTGGTGCGTGGCCAGCGCTTCGGTGACAGCGTAAAGCGCGGGCTCGGAATTCTCGATCACCAGCAGCCGGGCCGCGCCGAAGGTCACGATGCGGTCGCAAATCTCCGAGCCGATCGAACCGCCGCCCCCGGTGACGATGACCGCCTTGTTCCTCACCAGTGCTTCCAGACGCGCGTAATCGATGCTTTCGCTTGGGCGTAGCAACAGGTCCTCGACTGCGACCGTCGTCAGCCGCGGTGTCTCCCCGCTCTCCAGCGACGGCAGGCGGCTGACAAACAGTCCCAGCCGGCGCGCCCGCATCAGAACGGCTTCGGGCCGCGCATCGGGCTCAAACGCGGAAGGTGTCATCACCACCCGCGCGATCGGCTTGTTGCGCCTGACGAAATCGCCGACCACGCCCTCTATATCGTCGATCCCGCCCAGCACCGGAATATTGCGGATCGACTGTCCGCGATCGGCCGGCGACGGCGACAAAACTCCAACGGGCCAAAGGTGTTTGACTGCACCGCTTTCAATGCCGCGCAGGAGGATTTCCGCGTCCGCCGCACGGCCTATCAGAAGTGCCGGAGATGCTCCCTCGGCCCGGGCATGATAACGCGTGCGCGAATAGCGGAAATACCTGTAGGCGAAGCGCAAGCCGCTGAGAAAGAACACCTCGAGAAACCAGTAGAGGATGATGGTGATCTTGCCCAGAAAGAACGGCGTTTGAAGATTTGGCGCCACGCCATGAACGTTGGGCGCGACGAAAATATAATCCAGCACCAATAGCGCCAGCGTCAGCACGCTTGCCGCCCGAAGAATATTCAGTGCGTCCGGCAGGGAAATGAAACGCCATTTCGTAGTAGTCAGATTGAAGAAGTAGCAGACCACCACGCTGAACGCGACGAAATAAGGCAGAATGCGCAGTAGCAGAGGCAGACGATCGAAAAAGGCCTCGCCCTCGAAGCGCAAATAGATACTCACCAACACCGCGAGCGTGGTCGCGAGCGCGTCATGCGCTGCGATCAGCAAATTGCGCAAGGTTAGATTTGAGAGCCGCATCATTTCGCTGACCGGTAGCAAACAATCTCGGGGCCCCGCCGTGGCATGGCCGCTGATAACTCATCTCGCGCGCTCATGCCAGCCGTCATGGTTGGGTGCGATCTCGCGCTGCCACCGCCGCTTCACGCGAACGGCTGCCCAGCACCATGCCGCCGGCGATGCCGACCCCGAGCACGTACATCCAGCCCTCGTTGAAATCGGACAGGTGAGAATTGAACAGCGAGGTGAAAATATTCTGTACCACGACCATTAATCCGATCCAGGTCGCCAAGCCGTCGCCGCGGAACAACAACAGATGCACCAGCCACATCGCATATAGCACAACGGTGCCGACCGCACCCCACTGGATGGCTACGTTGAGCGTCTGGTTGTGCGGATTTGCCACAACCTCCGCTTCGGCGCCGAACTGGTTGACGGAGGCTTCCTCGAACAGCCCGCGTATCGATCCGGTACCATGGCCGAACAGAGGGGCTTCGGAAATGAACCGCAGCGATTTTTCCCAAAATACCAGCCGCAGGCCGATCGATGTCGGGATGTTTTGTTGCTTGTAGAGCTGATAATCCCTAAAGAAGGTCTCGGTGGTCCAGCGCAACTGGGGCGATGTCGCCCACGCCAGGCCGCCCAGAACAACCGTCGCGCAAGCGATGATGACGATATTGCGCCATTTCAGGTGAAGAAGCGCGAATACGGCGAGCATGCCTGGAATTGTCACCAGCGCCGTCCGCGATACGCTGACGAACAGCATGTTGACAACGAAACCGAGGGCGAGCGCCATGAGCAAGGCCGCCAGCCGAAATTTTTTCGTTCGCAACAGGGTGACGATGGGATAAGCGAGCGCCACGGCGCACAGCGCGAATTCCTGGCTCTGGTCGATGTAGTTTTTTACGGGAACACCGTATTCGGCCCCCGACTTGAGCGCGAGCTTTGGGTCGAACGCGACGATCCAGGAGAACGTCATCAGCAGCGCGCATGATGCCAGAAAGACGATGAAGACCTTCGCGCCGCGCGCGGAGCGCTCGAAATGAAAGAGCATGACGGGCAGCATTAGCAGTTTCGTGGCCGGGCCGAGGGCATAGAGCCGCTCGCTCCATGGCGCGATAGACCAGAGCGTTCCGATCGCCGCGAGGGCAAAGAGCGCGGCCGGCAGGACGCAGACCGGACACTTTAGCGATCGCAGCAAGCCCATGAAGTCGGGGAACCGCAACAGGGAGACCAGGAATGCGGCCGCAAAGATAGCAACCAGTGACGTCGACCAGGGCAGCGAAGCCGCGATCATGACGGCGAAAATATCCGATGTCGCCGACCACGCGGCCCGATCCCGCCACAGCCGCCACAACAACGCTCCGGCCGACTCTCTTGCCGTCGCGCTCACGCCTTAGCTCCCCGCGCGCGATTGACCAGCGAGGTCGTGCTGAAACCCGGCAACACGTCGACCAGCAGCACTTCGCCGCCATTTGCCTCGACGATCTCGTGGCCGACAACCTGCTCGCGGGTATAATCCCCGCCCTTCACCAGCACGCTCGGCTTGGTCTGCGTGATCAGCCTGACCGGGGTGTCTTCTTCGAAAATCACGACGAGATCGACCGCCTCCAGCGCAGCCAGCACCTCCGAGCGCGCGCACTCGTCCTGCACCGGACGGCCCTCGCCCTTCAGCCGCTTCACCGAGGCATCACTGTTGAGGCCGACAACCAAGCGGTCGCAGGCCGCCCGCGCCGCGGTCAGAACCTTGACGTGGCCAGGGTGCAGAATATCGAAACAGCCATTGGTGAATCCGACCCGCAGTCCCTGCTTGCGCCAATCCAGAAGATGCGCGTCGAGATCGCCGCCGGCCGCGATGATCTTTTCTTCCGCCGCGAGAAATGCATGCGGCAGGATTTTTCGCCGCAGTTCCGCCGACGTCACGGCGGCGGTGCCCTTCTTGCCGACCGCGACCGCAGCGGCAGCGTTCGCCATCCGCAACGCCGTCTCCCAATCGGCTCCCGCCGCGAGCGTCACCGCCAGCACCGCGGCGACGGTGTCGCCCGCGCCGGAGACGTCGCGGACCTTGACCGGATGGGCCGGCACGTGGATGACGTCGCCCTTGCGCGGCACCAGCGTCATGCCGTGCTCGCTTTGCGTCACCAGTATCGCCTCGCAGTCCGCAAGCTGCATGGCGTCCTGCGCTGCATCAGCGATGCTCTTTTCGTTATCGGCGCGGCTGCGGGTGGCCTCCGCGAACTCCTTGCGATTGGGCGTGAGCAGCGTCGCGCCGCGATAAATCGCAAGGTTGGCGCTCTTGGGATCGACGATCACAGGCTTGCCGAGCTTCTTCGCGGCGTCGATAACGTTGCGGATCACCCGCGCCGTCAGCACGCCCTTGGCATAGTCCGACAGCAACACGATATCGGCGCGCGGCAACAGCGGCAGGATGGCGTCGATCAATTGCTGCTCGATGCCGGCGGAAGCCGGCTGCGCCAGTTCCCAGTCGGCACGCAGCATGTGGGTGGAAAAATGCTCGGAAACGAAGCGCACCTTGCGCGTCGTCGGCCGCGCAGAATCGCAAACCAGCACGCTTTCGATCAGGCTTTCCTGCGCGAGCTGAGCTTTTAGTTTCGCACCCGCCTCGTCCTCGCCGATCAGTCCGACAAAAATGCAGCGCGCGCCGAGGGAAGCGACATTGCGCGCGACATTGCCGGCGCCGCCGATATTGGTTTCGCTGCGCTGCACGGCAATCACGGGCGCCGGCGCCTCCGGGGAAATCCGCGACACCTCGCCATAGACGAACTCGTCGAGCATGAGGTCGCCCACGCAGAGCACGGTCTGGCGGCGAATCGCATGCGACAGGGCGTCAAAATCGAACATCTGGACTCGAACTCTGTTGCGCGGTCAGCGGAAGCGGTCGGCGGAATCGAGGTACCCCCGGACGTAGGTCGCGACCGCGTCTTCCAGCGCCGTGAAGCCGCCGTTATAGCCGGCCCGTTGCAGCCGATCGACCTCGCTTTGGGTGAAGTATTGGTAACTGCCGCGGATCGTCTCGGGCATA
>Ga0182024_10025684_pt1 | contig 10380 bp, 7 predicted proteins | sample P32metaG_FD_120480 | JGI IMG/M metagenome (GOLD analysis project Ga0182024, IMG submission 120480) | Permafrost microbial communities from Stordalen Mire, Sweden - P3-2 metaG (Illumina Assembly) | ecosystem: Environmental > Terrestrial > Soil > Wetlands > Permafrost | place: Sweden: Stordalen...
CGATATCCGATGAACGTGGCACCCAAGCGGGCGGACGATCTGCGCGTCCTGGAAGAAGCTCGTCCTTGGGATGCCCGGCTGCGTGCGCTTTTCAAAAGCTCGTTAACAGATCGCCACATCGTTACGTCCTCCAACTGAATGTTGCGTTCGGTCGAACGTCGCACTTACGGCGTTCATCGGTGGGAATACGGCGTTTATCGCTATGAATCTCGCTTTGAAAGATGAGAGTGATCGATGGGATCGGAGAAGTTCCCCACATCTTCTACTACGCGGGTGTTTTGTCAATGAGGCAACGTTGCGTTGGCGCAAAAATTCCGCGCGATGACGTTGCTCAACAGCCGCTCCGTCGAATGAATGTTGAAACAATTACGATCGACATCAGTTCGAGAAGAGAGTTTTCTAGTGGCGTCATAGATGATCGGTCGCGATGAATCGTGCCGATGCACGACGAGGTCAATCCATGCGTCACGTCGGAAACGCTTGGAATTTGCAAGCTTGCGCTCAATATGCCGAACATCGAAGATGACTTGCCAAAATGCCCCCAATCACAATGGACTTTAAGCAGCTTCTTCACAGAACCAAAACTCGCTTCGCAAAACATCTACATGGGTAATCGAAGAACTTTCGCGTTTTTCACCGGCGAGGCTGGGTCATCCGATCGATGTGGCCACAAATCGCGAGAAAAGAGAGTGAACGGCGTGGACGTTTTGGCCGCCGCCACGATGAAAATGGGCGGATTTGCCAACCGACAAGCGCAGAGTCGAGTGCGGTTGGCGCTCGCCGGAACGCAGAACTGGCCAAAGTACATCGACGCGGTGGAGAAATTAGGGAGCGGCGCCCGCAGGGATGCGGTCGCATCGTCCGACGAGCTTTCGAAAATCTACGCAGATAACTTTTTGGACGAATAGCGCCACTGTGACCATGGCGAGAATCCTTACTTTGAGCGCGTGCGCAGGACGATCCTGCCGAGAATGTGCCCCTCTTCAAGTCGCGCGTGCGCACCGGCCGCCTTTGCCAACGGATAGACCTCCGCGATTGGAACGCGGAGTTGAGCCTCGGTCGCGGCACGTTCCAGGCGCTCAAACTCTCGCGGACCGGGCTGCGCATCGTAAGCCGTAAATTGAATTCGCTTGCGGCGGCGGAGCTCGGGCTCGACGCCGTTGGGATAAGCGACACGTCCGCCATCACGCACTCTGAGGACGGAGGGAGGGCCGAAGCGGTCGATGGCGACGACCTTCATCATTGTCGGAACGGCCGCGGTTCGACGCGTTCTCGCCAGGGTGGTGGCCATCGCTGATTCTCTTTTTTTGACGGCAGCAGATCGGTTCGCACAACGGCAAGTGGCGTGCCATCGCGAACAGGTCGGAAAAACGAGGGCGAAATGGCTGGCGGTTCGAGAAGAGATTGGTGCCGAAACGCGCAGGGTGGACGCGCCGGGCGCAGATAGAGCGGAATTTCTCATCCACCGCCTGGCGGGACAAATCGTCCCGTTCGGCGCGCGGCCAGACGTTTTGTCACACACCGGGGGAGTGGAAAGCAATTGGTTGGCGTGAAACGCCAGATGGCCAAGTCCGAAGGCCGAATTGCACGCAGGATGGATGCCGCATTGGGCGCTGAGGGACTCGATGATGCCCCCAAATTCCCCGGGAAAAACCAACGATTCGCGCACAGGCGGGGCAGAATCCGGGGCGGTTGAGCCAGATTTGCCCCCGGAAGTGGCCAAGATCGTCGTGGCGTGGCCCAAGCTGATGGAAGCGATCCGCCGGGCGATGTTGGCCATGATCGAATGATCTCCGGCCAGTTACCACGACCGTCAGTTGCATTTCACCTGACGCTGCACGTTTCCGCGAAGGGCTTGTCGGCTTGGTTGGAAGACGGGCCGCAAGGCCACAACCCAACAATCCGGGTCCCAACGCATCGGTCAGCATGGAGCCAAACGCTCAGGCGAATAGACCACTTGGGGGATCCCGGCGTTGGCGTTTGAAAGCGGAACCGTTTGAATTGCTTTTGGGATGATTGACATTCGGGGCAACCCGGATAGTATCTGCCGGAGGAACTTTTCGTTTTTCCCTTGGATCGCTAATGAAGGCTTTTTCAGCGACTCGCCATGAGCGTGCCGATTTTTGGACCACTACTTACACTGGTAGTTTTGAATTGTGGGGTGCTGACGCGGCAAATCGATTCTCCCGGAAACCCATTGAGAAGGTCCGCCTAATGAAATACAAACTCGTCGTTTTGCTCGCCTCCCTCACTGCTGCTTTAGCGCCGTGGGGAACACCCGCGACCGCTCTTGGAGACGAAATCTTCGTCTCGGGCGACAATAATGCCTCCCCTGGTACAGTCGGCGAATACACCACATCGGGAGGAACCGTCAACGCCGCGCTCGTCACAGACCCTGGTTTGTCGGCGGGCGGGATCGCAGAGTCAAACGGAGACCTGTTTGTCACGAATTGGAACGACGGCGGGTTCGCCGAATTCACCACCTCGGGAGCTGTGGTCAACGCCAACATCCTCACCGGGCAGATTAGCACGCCCATCGGCATTGCGGTGTCGGGCGTCAACGCATTCGTCGAGAATGGAAACGGAGTCGGTGAATACACGACCGCGGGGGCGATTGTGAATGCCTCGCTCATCACGGGACTGAGCAGCCCGAACGCCGTCACAATGTCCGGTGGCGATCTGTTTGTGTCGAGCATTGTGAGTGGTGGCGCGGGCGCCGGAACGATCGGAGAATACACCACGTCCGGCGGAGTCGTGAACGCCTCGCTCGTCACTGGACTAGATTACCCATACTGCATCGCAGTGTCGGACGGAAATCTGTACGTTACGAACTGGGAAACTGGCACGGTCGGCGAATACAACGCCACGACCGGGGCACCGATAAACGCATCGCTCATTACGGGACTGACTGAACCGACCGGCATCGTAGTGTCGGACGGAAATCTATTTGTCTCGACCGTTGGCAATGGCGCGGTTGGGGCCGGTACGATTGGTGAGTACGACGCAACGACAGGCTCGCCGATCAACGCCTCGCTCATCACCGGGCTGACTGAGCCGACTGGCATGGTGCTGGTGCCGACGCCTCAGCCGTCTACGTGGGTCCTTTTCGCGATTGGCGCCGCAGCGCTGGTCGCCTCCGGCCACCGCAAGCTTTGCGCACCAGTGGGCCGCTGGCAATCGTTTGCCGCTTGGACGATGCGGAATCACCAAGCAATTCTTTCGGGCCGCCAAACTTCTCCCGAGAAGACGCACGGTTCCCGAGAATTAGGTGGGTGTTCAATGGGCGCTGAGGGACTCGAACCCCCGACCCCCTCGGTGTAAACGAGGTGCTCTAACCAACTGAGCTAAGCGCCCGCCAATTCAAATGGCCGCAGCACCGAATCGTAACGGCGTGACGATTCGACTGTCAAACGCGGTAAATCCCCAGCGAAAGACCCGGCCGCCGCCATTCTTGTTCGATCAAACGCCGAAAAACGTCGAGAAAAGTCGAACGGCGAGGACCAGCGTAACCACAAGCCACAATTGACGATTGCGCTAGAGTCTGGTAAAAATCTGGATCTGTGGCAATTCGCGATTCCGCTGCGCCGCGACCGACCGTGGCCGGCAGCCAGAACCGCAATCAGGCAGCGAAGCATCGAAACGAAGGAGCCGACCCTCGTGAGTGGAATCAGCGATCGTAAGCAGGAAATCAAACGCCGCCGCCACCGCCGCAAGAAACTGCTCAAGCTCTCCGGCCGGCTGAAGAAAGCCACCTTCTCGGAGAAGCAGGTGATCGCCGCCAAAATCCGCAACCTGACGCCAGGCGCGGAAGTGATCATTGCCAACTGGGGTCTGCAAGAACAGGACCGCTAAGGCGGACCAGGCGCGGCGCCGCGTGCGAATTCCGCGCCCGGCAGCTTCGCCTTGCAGCGCCGCCCATTCAGCTCGCGGCGCCGCTACCGGCTGGTTCGGCCGGTTGTTGCTCGTCGACCCGCTCGAAGACGAATTCGTCGCCGTGGAAGTCGACCTTGATCGTGCTTCCCTCGCTGAAATTGCCTTTGAGGATTTCGGTCGCCAACGGGTTTTGGATCTGCTGCTGGATCGCCCGTTTCATCGGCCGGGCGCCAAACACCGGGTCGTAACCCTGGGCGGCCAGCGCCGCCAGAGCGGCGTCGGTCACCTCGAGCGCCAGGCCTTGCTGGGCCAGTTGCTTGACGAGCCGATCGATCTGGATGGCGACGATCTGCCGCAAGTGCTTCCGGTCGAGCGGGTGGAAAATAATCGTTTCGTCGACGCGGTTGAGGAACTCGGGCAGAAACTGGGCGCTGAGCGCGGCGCGGACCGCCTCGCGGATTTCTTCCTGGCTGCCCCCTTCATTGGTAATCTGCTGAATGAGCTGGCTGCCGATGTTCGACGTCATGACGATGATCGTGTTGGTGAAATCGACCGTGCGCCCATGTCCGTCGGTCAGGCGGCCGTCGTCGAGGACCTGGAGCAGAATGTTGAAGACGTCGCGATGGGCTTTTTCGATTTCGTCCAGCAGCACCACGCAGTAAGGACGGCGGCGGACGGCCTCGGTCAGGCGGCCCCCTTCTTCGTAGCCGACATAGCCTGGCGGCGCGCCGATCAGGCGGCTGACCGTGTGGCGTTCCATGAACTCGCTCATGTCGACCCGGACCATGGCGTTTTCGTCATCGAACAGGACTTCGGCCAGGGCTTTGCAAAGTTCGGTTTTGCCGACACCGGTTGGCCCGAGAAAGATGAACGAGCCGATCGGCCGGTTCGGGTCTTGCAAGCCCGAACGGCTGCGGCGGACGGCGTTGGAGACGGCGGTGACCGCTTCGTCTTGCCCGATGACTCGCTGATGCAATCGCTCTTCGAGGACCAGCAGCTTGTGCCGCTCGGTTTCCATCATGCGAGTGACCGGGATGCCGGTCCAGGCGCTGACGACTTCGGCGATTTCTTCTGGTCCGACTTCCTGGCGCAGCAGGCGGCGCACCGGGGTTGCGGCCGGCGGCGTGGTGCCCATGGTTTCGACGCGAGCGGAGAGCTGTTTGCGCTCGTTGTCGAGTTCGTAGAGCTTTTTGTAATCGTCTTCCGAGGGGATGGACCCGGTGGCTTGTTTTTCGCGCAGGGCGGCCCACAGTTTGTTGTATTCGAGTTCGACCTGCTGGAGCCGGTTGCGGATTTCGGCGACGTTGCCGACTCCCTGCTTTTCGGCTTCCCATTGCTCGCGCAAATTGGCCAGCTTGTAGCGCAGCTCCTTCATTTCGGCTTCGATTTCCTCGCGGCGGTCGACGGCATGCTCTTCGGTCTCTTCGGCCAGTTGCCGCTGGGCGAGTTCCAATTGCATCAGACGCCGTTGGACCTGATCGATTTCGGTCGGGACGCTTTCCAACTCCATGGCCAGCCGGCTGGTCGCCTCGTCCATCAAGTCGATGGCCTTGTCGGGCAGGAAGCGGTCGGTGATGTAACGGTGCGAAAGATTAGCGGCAGCCACCAGGGCCGAGTCCTTGATCTTGACGCCCTTGTGATGCGCCTCGTAGCGCGGCTTGAGACCGCGAAGAATGGCGATCGTGTCCTCGACGTTCGGCTCGCCGACGAAGACCGGCTGGAAACGGCGTTCCAGGGCGGCGTCTTTTTCGATGTATTTGCGGTACTCGTCGAGCGTGGTGGCGCCGATGCAGCGCAGTTCGCCGCGGGCCAGGGCCGGCTTGAGCAGATTGGCGGCGTCGTTGCCCCCCTCGGCCGCTCCGGCGCCGACGACGGTGTGCAGCTCATCGATGAACAGAATCACGCTGCCGCCGGCGGCTTCGATCTCGCGCAGCACGGCCTTGAGCCGCTCTTCGAACTCGCCTCGGAATTTGGTGCCGGCAATCAGCGCGCCCATATCGAGCGAGATGACGCGCTTGTTCTTCAAGCTTTGCGGCACGTCCCCTTCGACAATGCGCAGGGCCAGCCCCTCGGCAATGGCGGTCTTGCCGACGCCGGGCTCGCCGATGAGGACGGGGTTATTCTTCGTGCGGCGCGAGAGAACCTGAATGACGCGGCGAATTTCTTGATCGCGGCCAATCACCGGATCGAGCTTGCCTTGGGTGGCTCGTTCGACCAGGTCGATGCCATAGCGCTTCAGAGCGTTGAATTTTTCTTCGGGATTCTGATCGGTCACGCGGGCGCTGCCGCGGACCGTTTGCAGAGCTTTGAGCAGCGACGCCTCGTCGATCGCGTTGAGCTTGAGAACGTTCTTGGCTTTCGAGTCGACGGTGGCCAGCGCCAACAGCAGATGTTCGGACGAGACGAATTCGTCCTTCATCTGCGTGGCCAGGCGTTCGGCTGCCTCGAAGACTTGCTGTAATGCCTGAGAGACATTCGGCCCGGAACCGCCAGAGGATCTGGGGAAGTGACCGAGTTCGGCCTGGATCGTGCGCTCGAGCTGCTGTCGATTGACGCCGATCTTATCGAGGATCGGGCCGACGATTCCCTCACCTTCGCTGGTGAGCCCGGCCAAGAGATGCAGGGGATCGATTTGAGAATGGCCGCGGTCGGCGGCCAACTGCTGGGCACGGCCGACGGCCTCTTGTGCTTTGATCGTTAGTTTGTCGAAGCGAAATGCCATGAAACCTCCTCAGGAGCCGGCGGCGGCGCCGCCGTTGGGTTGCGTGGCGCTCGAACCGTGGCCGTGGGAGGGCTTGGTTGCTCTCCCGCGGCGCAAGCGGCGCGGCGGGACGCTAATCGCTTGGCAATATTCTTTGACGATGATCCGTCGGCGATTACTCTTTGACTTCGAACTCGGCGTCGATGGCGTCTTCGTCGCCCGTGGGCTTGGCGCCACCGTTTTCGCCGGAGCCGGAGGTCGAACTGGAGCCGGGAGCGCCGGCGGCCTTGCCACCTTCGTAGAGCGATTTGCTCATGGCATGCGAAGCCTGTTCCAGTTCGGCAATCGCGGCCTTGATCGCATCGACGTTGTCACCTTTGGCGACCTCGCGGGTCTTGGAGATCGCTGCTTCCAGGGGAGCCTTATCGGCCGGCTTGATCTTGTCGGCCTGTTCCTTCATCAGCTTTTCGAGCTGGAAGCACATCGAATCGGCCTGATTGCGCAGCTCGGCCAGTTGCCGCTTTTGCTTGTCTTCGGCGGCGTGCAACTCGGCGTCTTTGCGCATCCGTTCGATTTCGGTTTCGGGCAGACCGCTGGAGTTTTCGATCTTGATCGTGTGGACCTTGCCGGACCCCAGATCCTTGGCGGCCACGTTCAAGATGCCGTTGGCATCGATGTCGAACTTGACTTCGATTTGCGGCACGCCGCGTGGGGCGGGTTGAATACCCTCGAGGTTGAACTGATCGAGCAGGCGGTTGTCGGCCGCCATCTCGCGCTCCCCCTGGAACACGCGGACGGTGACGGCCGTTTGGCTATCCTCGGCCGTGCTGAAGACGTTCTTCCGCTCGGTCGGAATGGTGGTATTGCGCTCGACCAGGCGGGTCATGACGCCGCCCAAAGTTTCGATACCCAGCGACAGCGGAGTCACGTCGAGCAACAGCACGTTCTGGACTTCGCCGGCGAGAACGCCGCCTTGAATCGCGGCGCCGATGGCCACGACTTCGTCCGGATTGACCCCCTTGTGAGGTTCCTTGCCGAAGATCTTCTTGACGACTTCCTGAACCTTAGGAATGCGGGTCGAACCGCCGACGAGAACGACTTCGTCGATTTCGCCGGGTTGGAGCTTGGCGTCTTTCATCGCTTGCACCAACGGTCCGCGGCAACGTTCGATCAGGTGATCGACCAGTTGCTCGAACTTGCTGCGGGTGATCGCCATTTGCAGATGTTTTGGTCCGTTGGCGTCGGCCGTAATGAACGGGAGATTGATATCGGTCGAACTGGCCGAGCTCAATTCCTTCTTGGCCTTTTCGCACGCCTCTTGCAGACGTTGGAGGGCCATGGTGTCCTTGCGCAGGTCGATCCCCTGCTCTTTTTTGAATTCGTCGGCCACCCAATTGATCAGCACCTGATCAAAGTCGTCGCCACCGAGGTGGGTATCGCCATTGGTGGCGATAACGCGGAAAACTCCGTCGGCGACTTCCAGAACCGACACGTCGAACGTGCCGCCACCCAGGTCGAACACGACGATTTTTTCGTGCTCTTTCCGCTCCAAGCCGTAGGCCAACGCGGCCGCGGTCGGCTCGTTGATAATGCGCGCGACTTCCAGGCCGGCGACTTGCCCGGCATCTTTGGTCGCCTGACGCTGAGCGTCGTTGAAATAGGCCGGAACGGTGATGACGGCTTTGTTGACCTTGTGGCCCAGATAGGCTTCGGCCGCTTCCTTCAGCTTGCGCAGAATCTTGGCCGAGATTTCCGGCGGATTCAGTTCCTTGTCGGCGATGCGAACTCGGACGTAGTCATCGGGTCCGCCGACGACCTCGTAGGGGACGATTTTCTCTTCGCTGGCGACCTCGTTATGTCGCCGGCCCATAAAGCGCTTGATCGAGTAGATAGTGCGTTTGGGATTGGTGACGGCCTGCCGGCGCGCCAAATCTCCGACGAGCACGTCTCCTTTATCGGTGAAGGCCACGACACTGGGGGTGAGCCGGTTGCCTTCCTGGTTTGGAATGACCTTAGGCTCTTTGCCTTCCATCACCGCCACGACGGAATTCGTCGTGCCGAGGTCGATACCGATGATCTTTTCGCCTTGAGCCATGCCGTTTCGCTCCTTTCGAACCAAAAGCCTTGAGCGGAGAAAGAAGATCCTTCACCGAGGCCGTGTTTCATATCTTCCGATTAAAATACCAAACGCGCCAGCCGGACTGGTCCGCCTGGACCGAAAAAATGCCGCGGCTCGCTCGCCAAATTAGACGTGACTTCAGTAGGTTGGTTGAGTCGAGCAAAGCCCATGCCACACCCTCTAGGCTACGGCTCCAAACCGTGTTACGCCTTCAATTTTCGTCGCTTTCAGCCCGAAAACCGTGAGCCGCCTTGGACGGTGGCTGGCGTCGAACTGCCTTTTTGGCATCCACTCGGAGACCACTGCCTGACCGCTGCCAATCTGACAGTACGCCGCTAGCCGAAGCCGAAATGAAGGGGCGGCCGACCGCGGAGCAGCGAAATGGGCAGCCCGTCCAAAACCACCCGCAGACCGCAAAACCGGCCCGACTGGGTGGCGACAGTGAAAAGGGACCACCTGTGAGGAGGCTGGTCGCTTGACACCCCGATTTGACCCAAGTACAAGGTCAGTCAACATGATAGCACCGCGGGAAATTGGTCTCGCGATACGATAAACGCTCAGCGGGTGATGCTCCGGCAGCCGGCGCCCAATGGTTCGATTTTGCCGCCCCCTAGCGGGTGGCAAAAACCTAAACTTATCACAGGATTCACCGTCAGGCGGCAGCGCCCCGTCAAACGATTCCGCGCTTGTAAAGTCTTTTCCGCCTGGCAAGGTCCGTTGCGATTTTTACAGGGTTTGTTTCCGCGGCGTCGTTTGCGACGCCGACTCCACGGCGAGCCGCGCCCGCGCCGCCAGATCTGACGCTGGGTCACCATGCGCCAACAGAAAGTTTGAGAACCGTCGGAATGGCGAAGGAGAAGTCGGCCAAAAAGGGGGCTGCGGCCTCGCGTCTGCCCTCGCTCGCAGCTCAGCGGGCGAAGATCGATCGTATCGATCAGGAAATCATCAAGCTGATGAACCAGCGTGCCAGCGTGGCGCACGAGATCGGCAAGCTGAAGACCGACGCCGGCATTTCGGCGTATGCCCCGGCTCGCGAGGAGGAAGTGCTGGCTCGCGTGGTTGCGCTGAACAAAGGGCCGCTCGACCAGCGCTGTGTCCGTTCGGTGTTCCGCGAAATCATTAGTGGTTCGCGCGCGCTGGAAAAGGCCCTCCGCGTGGCCTATTTGGGACCGGCCTACACCTATAGCCACCTGGCAGCAATCCATCGCTTCGGTCAAAGCGTCGAACTGGCGCCGGTGGCCACGATTCAGGCGGTGTTCGAAGAGGTTAATCGTCGACACTGCGATTTCGGGATCGTGCCGGTCGAGAACTCGACCGACGGCCGAGTGGCCGACACGCTCGACATGTTCACCCGTTTGCCGGTGAAGATCTGCGGCGAAGTGCAAATGCGGATCCATCACAATCTGCTCGGTCGCTCGCCGCGCGACGAAGTGCGCGAGGTCTACAGCCGGCCCCAGGCGCTGTCGCAGTGCCGCAATTGGTTAGCCAGACACTTGCCTGGTGCCCGCACGATCGAAGTCACCAGCACCACGACCGCGGCCCAGCTCGCGCAGGACAAGCCGGGGGCGGCCGCCATTGCCAGTGTGCAAGCCGGCATCCACTACGGGCTCGATGTGCTGGCGGCCGACATCGAGGATCAGTCGGGCAATCTGACCCGGTTTGCCGTGATCGGCGAAGAGACCGGGCC
>Ga0182024_10025685_pt1 | contig 10380 bp, 6 predicted proteins | sample P32metaG_FD_120480 | JGI IMG/M metagenome (GOLD analysis project Ga0182024, IMG submission 120480) | Permafrost microbial communities from Stordalen Mire, Sweden - P3-2 metaG (Illumina Assembly) | ecosystem: Environmental > Terrestrial > Soil > Wetlands > Permafrost | place: Sweden: Stordalen...
ACTTCCCGTGGGCGAGGATATGGACGGCAAGGTGCTTTCCCAGGCCTTTGTGAAAACGCCAAAGGTCTCTTTCATTCCGAGCTGGGAAGACGTTCCCGGCGCCGATGGCGGGCATCCTTCGCATATGCGGCTCGATCCAGTGGCCACGCAGGTGGCGCTGGAGCAGATGATCGCGCTCGGGTATATCGAGTCACCGGACGAGAATCGCAAAATCGCCATGGAGAAGACCATCCGCGAGCTGCGCTATAACCTCGGTGAAGCGTACCAGGACGACAGCAGGCACCTGGAAGCGCATGCGATCTTCACGGAACTCCATGCAGCCGATCCTGATGAGCAGCGCTTCGCGGTGCGCCTGTTTGTTTCATGCCAGGCGCTGGGAAGGCACGAGGAGATGCGGCGCATTGTCGAGGATCTCGAGGCGCTGGATCAGCCCGCGGTGGTCGATTATCTGAAGGCGCAGGTATTGATAACCGAGCAGCGCTATGCCGAAGCGCTGGCCGTGCTCGAACGGGTGACGGAAGCGCACCTGGTGCGGCCGGGGCTATTCCTGCAAACCGCGGATCTGTATCTGCACATGCGCCGCTGGCGTGACGCCCGTAAGGTTTACGAAAAGGCATTGGCGATCGATCCCGATAACGCGTCGGCGCATCTTGGGTTATGCCGGATGGCTTTGCGGCAAAGAAAATTCAGCGCGGCCGCGCAGTCGGCTCTGGAAGCGCTTGAGAGGACGTATCACTATCCACAAGCGCATTTCCTGCTGGGAGTCGCGCTCTCCGGAATGAGGTCTTACGAGCGTGCCGCCGAGGCGTATCGCGCAGCCATTTCCTTCAACCCAAATTTTCCGGAAGCGCATGTCCGGCTCGCCGGAGTGCTCGAGAAACACCTGGGCGACCCGGAGTCCGCGCGCAAACATCGTCGCCTTGGGCGCCGCATGAGGACGAGTAAGCTTCGCCGGCCGGTGCCTGAAGAAAAGGAAAGTATTGCCGCCGTGAACGGCTCGACGGTGACGGCACAGATGCCGCCAATCGAAGATTCCATCATTATAGTGACGGGCTTACCGCGCTCCGGCACTTCCATGTTGATGCAAATGCTGGCCGCCGGAGGCATGGCCATCCTGTCGGACGGATTGCGCGCGGCGGACGAAGATAACCCGCGCGGTTATTTCGAATTTGAGCCGGTGAAGAATCTGCTGAAGGATTCAAAGTGGCTGTTCGAGGGAAGGGGAAAAGCGATCAAGATCGTGGCTCCATTATTGGCCGCTCTGCCGCCCGGGCTGGCCTGCCGCGTGATCCTCAGTGAGCGCGATCTGGAGGAGGTGCTCGATTCGCAGGACCGGATGCTCGCGCGGCGCCATCGGCCCGAGCGCCGGCAGATGTTGAAAGAAGAATACGCCCGCACGCTCAGCCGTGTGAAGGCGATGCTGGCGCAGCGCCCCGCGACGAGCCTCCTGGTGGTTGAACATGGCAACGTAATTTCCAATCCTCTTGCGGTTGCCGGACAAGTGAACGATTTTCTGGGCGGAGGACTGGACGCGGCGAAGATGGCGGGTGCGATCGACAGGAAGCTCCACCGGAACCGTGCTGGTACGTAGCCGTCTTGTGGGGCAGCCAATTTTGGCGGCAGCCGACTTTCTAGCGGCTATCTTCGACTATCGAAGAAGCCTGCTCGAAGCAGGCTGCCGCCAAAATTGGCCGCCCCACAAGAACTAGCGATTTTGGTTGCCCTCGTTCCGGACGCTTCGGTCGGCTTAAGCGGCCGCCAGACGCGCCAGTTGCCCCGCGTCTGGGGCCTGTTCCAGATTCCAGCAGAAGTTGATGAGCCGATCCACTTGACCGTTTGGGAGAATCCCTTCGGCCAGACCTTTGAACTTGGACCCCAGTTGCGCGTCGGACAGAGGATTCTTGGCGCTGCCGGTGGCATGTTCAATGAATTTATCCAGGCGCCGGCCGTCGTTCAGCAAAAGGGTGACGCGAACCTGATCTTCTTTAACACTTTGATCGGCAGTCGCAGAGACGCGTTCGCGGAGCGCAATTACCGCCGGATCGCGAACCGCCAAATCGCTGAATTCGGGCTCGCCGACCCGTCCGTAAACCATCGCCGCGGCGACCGCGTGATAAATACTGAACTTGCCCTCGAGTCCCGTTTGCGGCGTCTTCCTCCCGGTCAGCTCCAGCACCAGGGGATGGACGCGGAGCTCGATGCGCTCAATCGCCTTTGCGGCCAATTGATTCTCAGCGCGCAACTGCAAACATCCGTCGATCGCCGGATGAATCACGACGCCGCATGGGAAGGGCTTGTAGCTGTTGAACGAGATCTGGTAGCGGTCCCCGAGATTATCAGTGATCTCGCGATAACTCCGCGCGGTGCTCAAAACATTCGCCCAGCCGCGCGCGGCTTCAATCGAATGATCGGAACTGGTGAAGTTCTGGGCGGCCAGCAGCGCGGCGGTCAGCCCGTTTTGGGCAGCCCTGCCGGGATGAAAGCTCTTGGTCATGGTGCCGAACATCTCCCGCAGGCCGACCGGCTGGGTGGCCGCGATACCGAGGGCCCACACCATCTGCTGCTCCGAAAGACCCAGCACCTTGCCGGCAGCGGCCGCGGCGCCAAAGGGTCCCACCGTGCCGGTGATATGCCAGCCGATGTCATAATGCTGCGGATAGACTGCGTTGGCGATACGGCACTCCACCTCGACACCAAGGATCAGCGCATGCAAGAAATCGGCGCCGGAAAAGGCCCGGTATTCGGCGAGGGCCAGCAGCGCGGGCGCCACCGGTCCGGCCGGATGCACGATGGTCCGCAAATCCGTGTCGTCGAAATCGAAAATATGCGAGCTGACGCCGTTCAGGAGCGAAGTGTTGAGGACGTCGAGGCGATCTTTGCGGCCGAGCACGGAGGCTTGCGCGGGACCGCAGAAGGGCTTTAAAGCTCGAATGGCGATCTCGACGGTTTCGTGCCTGCTTCCGCCCACCGCGCATCCGGTCCAGTTCAAGACCGTGCGCAAAGCCTCGCGGCGCACCGCGGCGGGAATCTCTTCCTTCCTGGAGGAAACTAACCACGCAGCCAGACTGCGGGTTACCTCGTGCCCGGCCATCGATTGCTGCGGCTCTGCGGGGCAGATCGACGCTGCCGCGCTTCCGATCGCCGTGGTTCGCAGAAAGCCTCGTCTGTCGATCATCTTGACCTTAATCCTGGCAGCTTACGCGTTTCAGCGCAATATTTAAACCTTATGTTTGCTATCGAGCGAAAAGATTGGCGTCCAAAAAGTCGTTCCGGAATTTCCCTCTCGGGTCGTACTTCTTCGCCAGTTGTCTGAAATCGGCCAGCTTCTCATATCTCGACCGGAGCTCGGCCGGCGCCAGCGTGAACAGCTTGCCCCAGTGAGGGCGGGGCTGAAACGGAGAGAGTTCCTTTTCGATGACGGGAAGCAGGCGTCTCACGGCAGGCCAGTCCGGCTTCCAGGTGAAATGAATCGTTACGCTGGGCTGGCGGTAACACGTGCTCATCCACAGATCATCGGCGGCGATCGTGCGAATCTCCGAGATGAGCAGATGCGGAGACACCTGGTCGCGCAGCCTCTCGACAGCCAGAATCGCGTCCACCGCGTTGCGCCGGGGCACAAAGTATTCCGACTGGAGCTCTTTTCCGGCGCTGGGAGTGAAGCCCATGCGGAAGTGCGGCAATCGTTCGTACCAAGGGCCCGGCACTCCCATCTGCTCGGTGCAATTCTCGGCGGAAAGCTCCGCGATCGGGTGAAGGTTTCGGTCTGCCAGCTTCGCGCCGAAGAACTCCGGCGGCGCCGCGAATGGCTGGGCGTCTCCGACCCGGCTTTTGATCCAGACTTCATTGAGGCGCTGCTTCTGCCAGTCGGTGAACAGACTCACGCTGTAGCCGCTCGACTGGATTTCATCAAAGTGGTCCTTCATCTGCGCGAGCGGCAGGTTCTCATACACATATTGCCGCACCGCATAAGTGGGCTGAATATCGAGCGTGATCCGCGTAATCACGCCCAGAGCACCGAGCCCGACTACGGCTCCCTTGAAAGTTTCGCCGTCCGATTTGCGTGATAGTTTTACGACGTCGCCTTGCGCGGTGACGATTTCCAAGGCTGACACCGCCGCTGCGAGGTTGCCGTTTTTCTCACCCGAGCCATGCGTGGCAGTGCTGCAGGCTCCAGCGATCGAGATGTGCGGAAGCGAAGCCAGGTTGTGAAGCGCAAAGCCCTTGCTATCGAGGTACGGACCCAACTGGCCGTAGGTGACGCCCGCCTCGACAGTCACCGTGCGAGCGCCTGGATCGAGTGCAACATCATGCATCGCCTTCAGCGACAGCAAGCGATGACGGCTATCGGCGATCGAGTTGAAGCAGTGGCGAGTGCCGAGCACCTTTACTTTATCCGCGGACCGCAGAACGGATTGGATCTGCCCGACGGATGCGGCTTCATTCAATTGGTCCGTACTGTAAGTTATGTTCCCGGCCCAGTTGGTGAGCTTCTGCTTCGCCCACGCTGAGAGGGGCGCAAGCGAGGGGCTCGCGATGGCGGCCGACAGCAGGTTCATGAAGGTTCGTTTGTTCATATTCAAACCACCGCTTTTAGTTCGCGGGCTTCTCCGCATGCTCGACCACGTAATATTCTGCCGGCCCCTTCTGCGCCTCCAGCTTCAGGCCGAGCTGCTGCTTTATGGCGTCGAAAATTGACGGGCGATCCCGGATCGACTCCGGCAGATTGTCCTTGTTGAAGCCCGGCGGCAGCTCCGGCAGAAACGACAGCGTGAAATCGTAGTATCCCGGAAGACCGGTCTTATCGATCACCGGCCTTTCATCTCGCTGAAGGATCTGTTCGAGCTGATAACAGAGCCGCTGGATGGAAACCCTTTTCCCGATCGTAACTCCGCCCGGGCCGGACTTGACGGAAACTTCAAAATCCCAGGGGGCCTCATTGAGCTTCATTTTCAAACCCGATTTGTCCACCGTCAGCGCATACACCGGACCTTCTTTAACTTCCTTCCGGAGTTTCAGCTTGAACTCATCGGCCAGCAGGTTGCGGAACATCTCGCGGAGGTCCTCCAGGTCGTGAGGACGGTCCGCCTTCGCGGCGATGTCCCATTGGTCGCTGTCGAGCCACGCCGGGCCGCCCGTCACCTGGCGCGTGGGCACCCAATACATAAAACCGGTCATGAACCTTAGCGAAACGCCCTCGGTGACGAACTCCTGCCCTCCGGGCATCACTCTCATGCCTCCGCCGCGCTCTCCCGGTTTGGTCGGCTTGATCGACGCCACTTCAAACGTCAGCCTCTTCTCCTGCCCGGGAAGGAAGGCCGCACACATCAGACCGGTGGCCAGCGTCACTCGCATGGAATCATTTGGATTCTAGCACCCGTGACAGGTCAGAGGAAGTAACGGTGGGCTCGTTTCCCTGGGCATGAGAAACGTAAGGAGCGCGGCCCTGGATTGTGCATGGCATCGGTAAGATCGCGGATCAAAACGCAGCGCACACCCCATCGCGTCATCGGACACACGTTGAGTCACTTGTATTCGGCATAGAGGATCACTGACTCCTAGACCCCGAGCGGAAGCGGCTTGTTTCGCGCTTCTCCTCAGTGCGTCGATGGCGCGAAAAACCCATAAAATTCAAGAAATTGACGGCTGACTAGGCCAATCGAGGCAGGTCGTGGTCCGTCCCTAGTGCGCTTGGACTATAACGCCAGGTACCCCTAAATCGGTACTCCCAAGCGATTGTCCGGGTCGCTCCAAACTTATAATCTTGGACCTCGACAGCATAGCTAGGAGGCAGGAAATGCAAACACTCAGAATCATGCGCGACACCAAAGGTCAGGACTTCATTGAATATGCCCTGATGGCGGCCTTCGTCGCGGTCGGCGCCGCTGCGCTATTGCCAAGCGTGGCGAGCACCATCAGCGTAGTTCTCTCGCAGGTCGGGTCCGTAATGATGGGGGCCACTTCGCAGGGCTAAGTCAGAGACGGCTGGATCAAAATACTCGCATGCCCATCAGTGCCAAGCTTTATATTGCGATCAGCGTAATCCTCGGATACGCGCTGCTCGCCGGGGCGCTGATCTGGTCCAGCGAGTTCCCGGATAAAGCCCGGTACCTGGCCTGCCTGTCGCTCGCGTGCATCGCTTCAACGATGAAAATACGGTTTCCCGGAATGCAGGCCACGATATCGGTGAACTTCGTATTTATTCTGACGGCTCTGACCGAGTTAAGCCTGATGGAAACGATCACCATCGCGTTTGCGGCGACACTGGTCCAGTGTTTTTGGAGGCCCAAGACCCGCCCGAAGCTGATCCAGCTACTGTTCAACACCTCATCGGTAGTCATCAGCGCGGCCCTGGCATATGGTGCGGCGCGCGCCGTGCCGGGACGGGCTCACTTGCTGCTCGCGCTCACCGCGGCCGCGAGCGTCTTCTTCGTGATCAACACCGGCATGATCTCCCTGGTTTTGGCGTTCCTATCGAAATCCACGCTGCTCGCGATATGGAAGCGTTGCCATCTCTGGGCGTTCCCCTACTATCTGGTCGGAGCCGCGATCGCCGCGGCCAGCGCGCAATCCAGCCAAACGGTGGGCTGGAGGCTCTCGCTGCTCATTCTTCCGTTGATGTACCTGACCTACTCCTACTACAAAGGTTACGTCTCGTCACACGAAACTACCCGTCCGTGAGGCGCGCGCCACATACTTCGTTCATAGAGCGAAATTGCAGGCGTGGGCTTGGACATGACCGTGATAGGCCGCTCTGGATTGTTGCGCTCTTAGCGTCGCCTGATCGACTGCCGCGGCCACTGCGTGGTAGGCCGTTGCATCGCCCGCTTTGATGAACGAGAGAAGTTGGGCCGAAAGATCGCACCATCGTGTTACCGCAAAATTGTATTCACGGAGGAGTTTGTGTTTCTGATCGCACATCCGGAGTCTTCTTGCACTCCAGATCGGTTTGTTCGCCGATAAACTTTACTCGCTCGTGGCGTCCCGACGGGTCGCCCACTGAGGAAAATGATACCGAAATGCAAAAACGAAGCCAACGGCCACGAAGTTTCGACGTCATAAAATGGAGGCATCGATAATGAGGCATTTCTGGGAACCACTGGCTCAGGACATCCGCTACGCCTTCCGCAGCATGGCGGGCAGCAAGCTGTTCACGGGAATGGCCGTCATTTCCTTGGCTCTGGGCATCGGCGCCAACACCGCCATCTACAGTTTTATGGATGGGGTCATGGTTCGCGCGCTCCCTGTCCAACACCCGGAACGATTGGTCATCCTCAACTGGCGGGCGAAATCGGACGCTCCGGTGGTTCACAGTCACTGGGGAACGGATTACGACGAGCCGGGCGGCGGAAGAACCAGTCCGAATTTTCCGTACCCTGCATTCGAGCTCCTGCGCGACCACAATGACGTTTTGTCGACCCTCTTCGGCCACGTCGGCGCCGGGCGGCTGAACCTGGTCATCGACGGGAGCGCCGAACTGGCCGACGGGCGATATGTGACGGGAGGCTTCTTCTCCGGGCTCGGCGTCCCTCCCGCCGCCGGGCGTATGATCGACTCGAATGACGACCGGCTGGGAGCCCCGGGCGTCGCGGTGATTACCAACGATTATTGGCACACCAGATTCGGTGCCAGCCCCACAGTAATCGGCAAGCACATTCAGATCAATGGAACATCATTCACCATCGCCGGCGTCTCCGCTCCCGATTTCTACGGCGTCTCTCCCGGCAGCAAGCCGAGCGTGTTCCTCCCGATGGCCAGCCTCAATACCCTGCGTCCGGAGCCTAACGGGAGGGCCATGTTCAGCGAAGGAACCTATTACTGGATCGAGTTGATGGGACGTTTGAAGAGCGGCGTCACCCTGAAGGAAGCGCAAGCTCAGCTTGCCGGACCCTTCCACGGCTTCGTTGAAAGCACGGCGACCAAGGACAGGGAACGAGCGGACCTGCCCTCTCTCTGGGTTCAGGAAGGTGGATCAGGCGTCGATTCCCTGCGCCGCCAGTATTCGAAGCCGCTGTGGATTCTTATGACGATGGTAGGGCTGATCCTGGCTGTGGCCTGTTTTAACATTGCCAATCTGCTGCTGGCGCGGGCGGCGAGCAGGCGACGAGAGATCGCTCTCCGGCTCAGTCTGGGGGCCGGCCGCTTTCGCATCATCCGTCAATTGCTGACGGAGAGCGTGGTGCTGGCGCTGCTCAGCGGCATTGCCGGCATAGGCGTTGCCGCTGTTTGCATCCGCTTGCTGTTGCTCCTGCTGACCAACGGAAACGATAACTTCGCCGTGAACATCCGTCTCGATTGGCGGGTGCTCTCGTTCACGCTGCTGATAGCGCTCGTGAGCGGAATTTTCTTCGGCCTGGCGCCGGCTCTTCAGTCAACCAAGGTCGATATCACGCCTGCGCTCAAAGAAACCCGCGCCAGCGAGTCCCATGGCAGGATGCGCCGGTTTGGGCTGCGCTTCGGGCTGACCCATATCCTGGTGGTCGCGCAGATCGGCATTTCTCTTCTGCTGGTGGTCGCCGCCGGCTTGTTCGTTCGCACCATCGCCAATCTTCACTCCGTGAATCTGGGCTTTAACGCCGAGAACGTCTTGATTTTTACTCTTGACGCCACCCAAGCAGGCTACCAGGACGCGGCTCTCAAGCAGTTCTACCAGGAACTCGAACACCGGTTCCAGGCAATTCCCGGTGTGCGCAGCGCTACCAGCAGCGACATGCCTCTGGTCGGCGGCTGGGCCAGCAGCACCGGCATCACAGTGCCGGGAATCCCGCAGCCTCCCGAGGGCCAGCGCGGTCCGAACACCTCCTACACCCTGGTGGGATCGACCTTTTTCGAAGCTATGGAGATCCCCATCGTGGCGGGACGGGCGCTCGACAAGCGCGACGTCGATGGCGCTCCGGTCGCGGCGGTAGTCAACCAGGTCTTCGCGGAGAAGTATTTCCACGGCCAGAATCCTGTGGGGCGCCATTTCGGCTTGGGTGGAAAGACCAACGCGACGGACCTGGAAATCGTGGGGATCGCGCGGACGGCCCGTTACAGCTCTCTCAAGCGCGAAATTCCGCCCGTCACCTACATTGCCTGGGTTCAGGCCCCAAAATCACGCCGGATTCAGCAGATGATTTTCGAGTTGCGCGCCACCGGCAATCCGCTCGCGCTATCCAATACTGTCCGCCAGATCGTTCATGAAGTTGGGCCGCAAGTCCCGGTGGCGGACCTGACCACGCAGTCGCGCCGCATCGACCAGACCATTTCTCAGGAGCGCACGTTCGCGCAACTCTGCGCCTGTTTCGGAGGCCTCGCCTTGCTGATGGCGTGCGTCGGACTCTACGGCACAATGGCCTACGCCGTCGCGCGCCGCACCGGGGAAATTGGGATTCGAATGGCCCTGGGCGCCACGCGGCGCCGCGTCGTCTGGATGATTCTGCGTGAGGTCATTACGCTTTCCGCATTTGGCTTGGGGATCGGGCTGGTGGCGGCGTACCAGACCACGGCCTTCTTGAAGACGTTCTTATTCGGCGTCAAACCGAATGATCCTCTTGCGATGGGCGCCTCTGTGGCCATCCTGATCGGCTGCGCGCTTCTCGCCGGTTACCTTCCTGCGTTTCGCGCCTCCCTTATCGATCCCATGGTTGCCCTGCGAAATGAATGAACTTACTTGATCGTGAGCAGCGTTCCCGCTTGGGTTGTAGTTCCATTGAAGGTAGCCGTGATCGTATTGTCGCCACTGGCCGCGCCCGGAGGAACCGTCACGTTGAACTGATAGAGCCCAGGAAGAATCAGCCCCGCGAAGGTCACGCTGGCGTTGGTGGATCCAATGCGAACCACGGGGAACGACGGCAAGTTTCCGGTTTGCGTCGCGGATCCGTTAACCACAGGCGGCGTCACCGGACCGAAGCCGTTGCCGTACAGCACAATGGTTTCGCCAGCGGCAGCCGGAGTAGTCAACCCTGGATACAAAGTCGTGGGGCCGATCAGAGTGCTGTCCAGGTGAGTCGCGGCAAGGTACGGTCCGCCGTTAAATACGAAAAACGAGGTCGAGTACTGCTGCGCCGTGATGGAGAAAGCGGTGGTGGCAACTCCTTGATTCTTTACCACGATCTGCACGGGGCCCGGAGCCAGGTTCGGAGGCGTCAGGACGTTGATCTGTCCGGGGCTGATGAAATACACAAAGGCGTTCTGGCCGTTCATGGTGACACTCGCGCCATCTAAAGCGGTCGGCATCTGGTTGTTCACGAAATCGGACGGCAGCCAGATCCGCGTATCGGGAGCCAGCCCCGACCCCTTGATCTCCACCCAGGTATTGGGCGCGATCGTCAAGGCTTCTCCCGCCGCATTGGCAACCTTGTAGGTTGCCGGACGCACCGGAAATCCCGACAGGATACTCAA
>Ga0182024_10025686_pt1 | contig 10380 bp, 9 predicted proteins | sample P32metaG_FD_120480 | JGI IMG/M metagenome (GOLD analysis project Ga0182024, IMG submission 120480) | Permafrost microbial communities from Stordalen Mire, Sweden - P3-2 metaG (Illumina Assembly) | ecosystem: Environmental > Terrestrial > Soil > Wetlands > Permafrost | place: Sweden: Stordalen...
AGGATTCACGTTTACCCCGACGGCTCAAAGTGTTACGGTCAACGGCAACCCGGTGACGGTCCCCGTCTTTATTGCGACGGCGGTGGTGTCGACGTACACCGTTTCAGGGACCATCAGTCCGGCGCCCAACGGCAACGTAGCCACGGTTACGTTGTCGCAGAATGGGACGACAGTCGCCACGACTACTGTTGGAGCCTCGGGTTCCTACTCTTTCAGCAACGTCGCCAACGGAACCTATGTCGTGACGCCTAGCGAGACGGGATTCACGTTCACTCCAACAAGTCAAAGCGTGACGGTCAGCGGCAACCCGGTGACGGTCCCAGTCTTCACCGCCACGGCCACGGGATCCGCGTACACCATTTCAGGCACCATCACCAACGGGAGCGGCGCAAATGTAACGTTGACTCAGAACGGGACGACCATTGCTACGATGATGGCGGACACTTCCGGCAAGTATACCTTCGCGAACCTCCCCAATGGAACCTACACAGTGACACCGACCAAAACGTCATTCGTTTTTAGTCCTGTGAATCAGACGGTGACCGTCAACGGAAGCAACGTCGTGGTGGGCAACATCACGGCCACGGCGTTTTCGGGCCAACTCGAATATCCGGATTTGAGTGACATCATACCGACAGCCGATATTTCAGTCGTAGGGACCGGAGGCAGCGCGGAGTTTCAATACACCCATGACACCTACAACGGAGGACCTGGTCCGCTGGTGATCCAGCCCGCGTATAATCCCGCCTCGGGCACTTACCAGGGAACTCAATACATCTATTCGCTCAGTTCATCGGGCAATTGGACGCTCGCGCAGACCGTTCGTGTAGCCGGGGACTTTGTTTTCGACTCCGCGCACGGGCATTTTCACTTCCCATTTACCACCTACGGACTCTACACCGTAGGGGCTAACGGGGGTCCGGGTACGCCCGTTGCTGCCAGCGGAAAAATCTCGTTCTGCATTAACGACTCGTTTATCTACAATTCGTCACTGCCTCACGCAGGCGCCCTTGGGAATCTTGGTTCTTGCTCGGATCCTACGTCTCTGCGCGGGCTGGACATCGGAGCGGTCGATGAATACGACCAGACGGACGACGGACAGTCCATCTCGATCGCGGGCGTACCCAACGGCACTTATTGGCTGCGGGCCATCGTCGATCCAGACAACTATCTGGCCGAGAGCAGCAAGGCGAACAACGAGACTGACGTGGAACTCACGATCAACGGCGCCAGCGTACAAATATTGCAAACCGTAATTCCGGTTTTACCTCCACCGCCAAGTATCAGTCTAAACTCGCCGGCCGACGGTAGCACCGTATCGGGTACAGTGCAGTTGACTGCAAGCACTGCGGCCATCAGCGGAGTGCAGTTCCTCATCGATGGTGTGCCGCTAGGAAGCGTGGTTTTATCGTCGCCGTATACGCTGGCTTGGGACACAACCACTGCGACGAACGGGAGCCATTGGCTTGCCGCTCAGACCACCGGTCCGACGGGGGTGATCGGCACTTCGGCGGTGATAGCAGTAACCGTTGCAAATTCGAGCAGTACTCCGCCGACCGTGCAACTGACAGCTCCAGAAGCTGGCGCCACGGTCTCCGCGACGGTCACGGTCGCGGCAAATGTTGCCAGCAGCGAAGGGATAGCCAGCGTGTCGTTCTATGTGGACGGGGCGCAGATTGGGACATCTCTGACCGCACCGCCGTATATGACTACCTGGGACACTGAGACGGCGACGGCCGGAAACCACAATTTGACTGCAACTGCCATTGACATCACCGGCAACCCCGGTACGTCAGCGCCGGTGAGCGTTACCGTTGACAACTCGCATCCGCCGAACCTGATCGGAGAGGACGTGATAGAGTCGGTTGACGGAGTCGGCGCGATGACGACCCCAGCATTCGCGACGTCACAGAATCGAGAACTACTTGTAGCCTTCGTCTCATACGACGGCCCGTCAAGTGCGCCGCAAACGGCGACCGTGAGCGGCTCCGGCTTGACTTGGACACTTGTGAAGCGAAGCAACCATCAGGCTGGCACAGCGGAGATCTGGATGGCGTATGCTTCGGATGCGCCAGAAACAGTTAGCGTCGCGTCGCAATCGGGCGTCGGCAAAACCTATCACGGGTCGCTGACTGTAATCGCTTTTACGAATGCGTCCGGTCCCGGCATCGTAAATCAAGCGAGTGCCCCTACCGGCCCCCCGGATATATATTTGCCCGGCGTCTCGGCCGGTAACTGGGTTTTCGCGGTCGGTAATGATTGGGACAAAGCGATCGGACGGACGCCAGTGAGCGGCCAGGTCCTCGTGCATCAACGATTGGACACGCAAGTCGGCGATACTTATTGGGTCCAGTCCACAACGGCGCCCTCGACGGCCAATGCGCTGGTCGATATTCACGACAGTGCGCCGACCACCGATCAGTGGAACTACGCTGCCGTGGAGATCGTTGCGACGTTGCAATAGTTAAGCGCAGCGACCGAGTAGAGTCAGGCAGCCGAGCGCTCTTCTGCCTATCATCTGGCGATTGCGGTCGGCGAGCGCGCGCAAATTGTACGACGGAAGCGGACACACCGAAGCCGTAAGCAGCCCGCGTCGCGAGTACGAACCTCGCGCGCGGGCTGTTTGTGTTTGTAGCACACTTAGCCATCCCGACAGCCTGTCACGTGCTAGCGCGTACTGACAAGCGTTTACGGCATCGGAATAACCGCTTGAGCTGCGCCAGAGTAGGCGCTTTCCGTACCGCTTGTATCCACAGCCGTTGTCACGTAATAGTAGGTACTTCCGGATTGAACACTTGAGTCTGTATACAACGTGACAGTCACTCCGTTCGAAAGCACGCTATAAGGTCCTCCACTTATCGTTCCGCGGTACACTTTGTAATAACTGACGTCGGTTGAGGTTGAGGGTGACCACTTTAAGGAAACCAAATGCGGCGCAACGACGGTGACACTTGCGCTGGCTGACTTGGTGCTGTCCGCCTGACTGGTAGCGCTAATAACGTCAGTTTCTACCACTTGCGGTGCTGTATAGAGTCCCGATTGCGAAATCGTTCCGGTGCCTTGTTTGACGGACCAAAGTACAGCCGTGTTGCTGGAGCCTGAAACTATAGCGGCAAACTGTTGTTGCCATTTCTGAGGCATAGCAACCGCCGTCGGCGAGACACTTACCGAAACCGTTTGTGCAGCTGACACACTCACAGTGGCAGACGCAGATTTTGTGGAGTCTGCCACGCTCACGGCTTTTATCGCGTAAGTCCCCGCCGCGCTCGGAGCAACGTACAGGCCATTGGTGCTAACAGTGCCGCCAGATGCAGACCAAGTCACGGCCGTGTTGCTAGTCCCCGACACATTGGCAGTAAATTGTTCCTGTGCCCCGGTTGAGAGGCTCACTGTGCTGGGCGAAAGTGAAATCGACACTTGAGCGGCCTGCGACACAGTAACAACAGCTGAGGCTGATTTGGTGGAATCTGCAGCGCTCGTAGCAATTACGGTGTAAGTCCCCGCTGTGGATGGTGCGGTGTACAAACCACCGCTGGTTATGGTCCCACCTGGCGCAGCCCAAGTCACAGCCGTGTTGCTTGACCCCGACACCGAGGCAGTAAATTGCTGCTGTCCACCAGTGGAGAGGGTCGCAGTGGTGGGCGAAAGTGAAACCGACACTTGAGTGGCCTGCGACACTGTAGCAACAGCAGAGGACGATTTAGTTGAATCTGCTGCGCTGGTAGCAGTTACGGTGTACGTCCCCGCTGAGGATGGTGCGGTGTACAAACCGGCGCTGGTTATGGACCCACCTGACGCAGCCCAAGTCACTGAGGTGTTGCTTGAACCCGACACCGAGGCAGTAAATTGCTTCTGTCCCCCAGTGGAGAGGCTCGCTGTGCTAGGCGAAAGTGAAATCGACACTTGAGCGGCCTGCGACACAGTAACAACAGCTGAGGCTGATTTGGTTGAATCTGCAGCGCTGGTAGCACTTACGGTGTAAGTTCCTGCCGAGGCTGGTGCCGTGTACAGACCGGCACCGGTGATAGTTCCATTTGTGGCTTGCCAAGTTACCGCGGTATTGGTTGTTCCATTGATCGTGGCAGCGAATTGCTTTTGTTGACCAGTTTGCAAGGACGCGGCATTTCGGGACACAGTCACGGATACGGAGGAGGATGTGTTGCTGATGGCAGAACCGAACATGGAGATCACGCAGGTCGACCATCGCGAGCCCGTCTGCCAAGTCGATGGCAACGAAGTCAAACCTATTTGTTGACTTGTTTCTGAATAGCAGCTGCCGGTGTTGTCTCGAAATGCAATCTGGCCGTTCAACCCTAGCAACGCAACCCAATACCGCCTTCCCAGCGTCACGCCTACCGAGGGAATCGTTACCAAATTCCATTTGCCCGACAAGGGTTGCGAGATCATTGCCTGGCTTAGCAGTGTATTTGGGTGTCCATAATAATTTGAGTACAGTCCCACCCAGACCGTGGCCGCCCTATTTGAGCCGTCGAGAAACAGTGAAAGAGAATTAATCTGTGCTGTGGAGGTCGCCGTTACCAGAAATGCTTCTGCTTGTGTACTATTGTCGCCATCGAGCGACGCTTGGAGTTTCTGGGTACCTAGAATAATCTGCTGGGTCTGTCCAAAAGCAGTTATCGACCAAAAGCATAGGAGGATTATATGCGAAGCGAGCAGGCTTATAGACCTGCCGCGAAAAGTGAGAAGACTGACCATGGGGGAATGGGCCCTTTCTCGCGCGAATTGTGTTAGTGCCAAAAGATCATCATTCCTTTATCGCACACCATACGGAAGCAGAGTAGACACCTTGGTACACAGCAGAAACGCAGATGGGCGTGGCCAAGAGGGCAATGCCGTGCGACGAAGAAGGTGGTATTAAAGCCGCCTAAGAAACAGGATGAAAATGAAAGGTCACGATGAATGGCAGACCTGGATGAAGGCGAAGTGCTCCCGACTTTTCCGGGATCATCGATGGCTCGGCCGGCTGACCTCTGTATCAAACACCTGCCTGCCGCACCCGTTGGCACACCATGGCGGCCGTCATGGCAGACAAAAACAGCCCGGCCGTGGGCGATTGTCCACGCGCCGCAAGTGCCCGATCGCTCACGGCAGCACTTGGAAGAGCGCGACCATCCCCCAAATGGTGCTCGCTGACGAGGATCACCGAGGTTCCGTCGAGCGGGCCTGGCTTTCACGTCGTTGTTTAGGGTGAGCTAGATACGACTATGGTATAATGACTATGGTCTTAGGAGCTCTTGTAGGAGACGAATGGCGGCAGGTTCCTAAAGTGCATTGCCTTGCCGTGATGGATGCTCCCGGCGAAGACGGCTGGCAGAATCAGGAGGTCCTGGATGCGGCCTATCGCAGCTTGAAGAGTGGAAAGGCCGAAACAGTACCGCTTGTCGAGAAGAAACGCTAGGACACGGTAGAGACGAACACGATTACCAAAGAGAGACGTGCGCCGGAGATCACCTGCCCGCAGAAAGCTATTGCCGCAAGCTGCGTGGAATGATTGCCAGGCGGTAGTTCTCGGTTCAGGAACAGAGACAGCTCGCGCTCATCGCTGACGTGGAAGAATGTGACGGTTTCTTCCGCTGCTGGACGCGAAAGAGAAGCATACATCAAAGCCAAGGATCTGGCCGCGGAATTCACCAGATTGGGACGCTTCCTGTCCTGCGCGATCGTCAGAGTTACGACCAGCGATGCATTTCAGTGTGGCATTGTGTGCACAGCGTGATGAGGGTCAACTCGGAATCTTCGCCGCACTGGCTGCGAAAATGCTTGTGGTGGACTTCCAAGCTCGCCAACGTGCCGCACGATTGACATCGCTAGCCATCGCGACGGCAGCACCGCGCTGCCGGAGATTCTCGGTACGACACCAGATCCAGTGCAAGCGCACGGCCTTCAGGCCAGTCGAGCTCATGAAGCCTTCTCACTCACGCCGCCAAGAAATGCTTTCCTCTGCTCTCCGGGTAGAAACTTGAAAAATCTTGTCATCGAGAACAGCAGCGTATCCGGATCTCCGTTGTCCAGGTTGGCTCCGGCTAGAAAGTCCGCGTAGATCATTTCCAAGCAGTAGCTTTGGGATCGGTCGCTTTCCAGCATCAGAGCAGCCGTTTTGATCGCGTTCTCCATGACCGGCATCTGGCTCTGGCACAGTTTGAAGTAGATAATTTCCCACGATTCCGTCACCTTCCCGTCAGTTCCTTCTCAACTCCCTTCTTGAATTCCTCCTCCGTCATCTGACGGGCTTTGTGACAACCAAGTTGCACAATCGAAGTGCTGCTTGTCCCGCCTCGCCAGCTTGGCTAGTTCCATTCCCTTCGCCCATCCCACTTCCTTCAGTTGCTTTCTCGCCTGCGGTGGCAGGTGTTCGTGGATCGACATCAGGTAGTACGCCTTCCTCCTCGATTCCGAAAAACGCCTTTCCAGAAATTCGTCGAAACAGTTCAAACTCTCCAGGCGCCAGTACTGTCCCGCCCGCACCCCGCACAGATGGCGCTCCGTTCGACGAACTTGGTGTCGCGCTCCGTTTCCTTCCGCGGCTCCCAGGCCAGAATCTCGTCAATCTTGCCAAGAACGAATACGGCGCGGCGACGATTAAACTTCGGCGGCATGGGCGGATTTCTAGTAACTAAGCTCGTCAAGCCAATCAAGACTATCTGCTCCTGGACGTCGCACCACAGCGGCGTCGATCATTTTCTGCTTTCCAAAACAGAGGCCCACATACGGACAGCTGCTGCAGGGGTTTGGGGAAAGCGGATGCCACTGTGCGGCAGGAAGTCCGCCGACTCGATTCGGCGGATTGTGCCTTCCACCAGTCGACTGAATTCCTCGCGCTGCTCGTCAGTGATGGTAGTGTGCAGGTACTGAACCTCGACCAGCCGTTTGCGGACGAACACGACCTGGGCGACCTTCGCAGTTCCACTCATCCAGGAGTAGCAGACGAGTTGGGGATCCAGTACGCGTCTCTAGCCGGTAACGCAGGCAATGAGGAAAAGCTTGCTGCTGGTTTACAACCAGCCGATGGTTTACTACCCGCTCTGCACGCTCATGATGGCGGGAATTCGGGACATCGTGGTGATTTGTACCTGCTGCAACTTCTGCGCGAAAGGGTGTTTTAACACGAAAGGCTCAGGCACGTAGCCGGCGTTGAGCCTGCTGGCCTATAATGGGATATTCATGGCGGAGTCTAGGTTTGCCGATAGGGATTGAGAACTGGTACTGACCAGCCTGCAGCAACGGCTGGTGAAGACCAGAGGACGGCTGGTGAAGCATGTGCGTTACTACTGGCTTCCCTGGCGGAAGGACATCTGAACCGGCAGCTCTTTGGGAGCATGTTGCGGCGGATCGTGTGGACTGCCGTTGCCAGCGGGCCAGCCGAGTTTGCGTGGTTAAAACAAATTCGCCCAGAAAGGAAGCAAGAAACGGAGCGGTGTCCGAGATATCGGCCGCAAAGAGCGTTCAGATTCGGGTTCCGAACCGATTTCCCGAAAGTGAGCAATTGTGAACAGACCTCGCGCGGCCCACAATGGCTAATTGTTTACCCAAACTGGAAACTGTGCGTGTACCGTCGGCCAGTCGGAGACCCAAAATGGAGATCCCGATTAAACTGGGTCGAACCAAAGACTAAGGACTAACGAACAAATCGTAGGAGTGCGCCGTGAAGTGTTCCTCCCCCCTCTCCCTGACGCTGAGAACATTGGGCATCGTCTTCACGCTTGTTCTGGCGGCGGCAACCGCCCAAGCCCAAAGCGTAACCTTCTGGCCTGCCACTACAGTGCCTTCGGTCCCAGATTCTGGGCCTGACAACGCTGTAGAACTTGGAATGCAGTTTAGCTGCAGCCAAGCAGGCACGGTTACTGGACTACAGTTCTACAAGGCCGCAACTAATACTGGTACCCACACGGGCCACTTATGGTCGTCAGCCGGTGTGAGCCTTGCAAGTGTAACCTTCACCGGTGAAACGGCTTTTGGGTGGCAGCAAGCCAATTTCGCGACTCCAGTTGTCATCACGGCCGGGACCACTTATACGATCAGTTACTACACGACTGTGGGGCACTATTCAGATACACAGGAGTTCTTCAGCGCCGCATTGAGCGTTCCACCACTGTCCGCTCCGGTCAATGCAGGTGTCTATGTATATGGCTCCCGTTCCAGTTACCCCTCCAGTGTATGGGAAGCCTCGAACTATTGGCTACAACCAATAGTTAACACGGGGCCACTGCCTCCAGTAGCGCTCTCCTCTGTAAGCGTGAGCCCTACTTCGGTAGTAGGCGGCAACTCGTCAACAGGAACCGTAACTCTGACCAGTGCGGCTCCAGCTAGTGGAATCGTTGTAAGTCTGTCGAGCACAAACTCCACCGTTCCAGGAAATGTAACTGTAATGGGGGGAGCGACTACTGCTACGTTTACGGTGTCCACATCGGCGGTCGCAAGTACGACCTCGGCAGTGATTACTGCTTCTTACAATGGCGTCAACGAGACGGCAACGCTCACCGAAACAGTAGTACCTGTGATCGCTGTCACCATTTTGCCGCAGTCCGTGACGCTCGCTGAAGGCGGCAGACAGACGTTCGCGGCTACCGTAACGGGTACGAATACCACCACGGTTACGTGGTCGGCGACTGGCGGTAGCATCAACTCCAGGGGTTCATATACCGCACCTACGACCCCAGGGAATTACATCGTAAAAGCTACGAGCAACGCAAACACTGCAGTGTCGGCATCAGCCACAGTTACGGTAACGGCTCCAGTGGTTACCGTCACCATTTCGCCGACGACGGTTTCACTGGTTGTGGATACCACACAGCAGTTCAAAGCTACGGTCACTGGCACGTCTACGACCACTGTAACTTGGTTGGCAACCGGTGGAACGGTCTCCTCGAGTGGCGACTACACCGCACCGAGTACGACCGGTACCTACACCCTCACGGCGACGAGTACGGCGAACACCGCTGTGTCGGCTTCAGCAACGGTCACAGTGACGGCACAGCCGACCGCCAACGTAATCTTCTATGACGACTTCGCCGGAACCACGCTAAGCTCGGCTTGGACTGTCATTTCCCGGCACGGGGAGTACTCACAAGATGAAACCGAGTGCAATGTCCCGCAGATGGTCACCGTTGACAACGGTCTGACTATCACTACGGAAGCTCAGAGTGCGACTTGTGGAGACTACTTCACCGCACCAAGTTCGTGGCCTTACATCACTGGAGACATCCAGTGGGCCACTTTCAACTTCACTTACGGAACGGTTGAGATCGAAGCAAAGTTCCCGCCTGTGGACACAAGTTTGTGGCCCGCCACTTGGATGCTCAGCACCAACTGTCAGTACACGAACCCGCTCACTGGAGCGACCGGTATAACCATCGATGGGTACAAGTGTCCCGACATCGGTCAATCCGGATACCACGAAATAGACATGACGGAGTGTTACACTTCTAGTGGGTGGTGTCAGTTCCACGTCGCTAACCCTGGTTTTGGTATCGGTAATGGGTGCGACATCTCAGGCGGGCCTTATATCGTCGATACCAACTGGCATCTGTTCACAACCGTGTGGAACGCTTCGAGCATCTCGCAGTACATAGATGGCAATCTCGTGACTACTTGCAATCAGACGATCAGCAGCCCTATGTTCCTGATCATCCAGACCCAGACGGGTGGTGTTGGTGGTAGGCCAAACAGTGCGTATCTACCAGCTACGTTGCAGGTTAGTTACGTGAGAGTGACTCAACCATAGTAAAGGAGAGAAACATGAGGGTTCTCCTAGGTCCGCAGCTGGCGTAGTCGACCTTCAAAAACACAAAGCCGAGCGACACGCGTAATGCCGGATGGCTTTTCGTCGTTGCGCAAAGCTAGTAACGTGCCAAAATCCGTATCTGCAGAGATTAGGATTCGATTTTCTTTCTGCGGCGCGTGCGAAAGGTTCAAGACTGGTCGCCTTCTGCATATTGTAGTCGCGGATATGAATCGTATTTTGGCCCGCGGATCGCAAGCCATCCGCAATCAAAGGTGACAAAGAGTTGTCAACCAGGAACTTCACGAACCACCAACAACGGGAAGTTCCCGCTCGCGGACGGCCTCAGCCGCTCGCTGTTGACTGCGCTGGCGAACACGGCTTCTAAGAAGGGTGTTTGCCGAGGAAGTGAAGGTTGCGTAGCCTATGACGGTCGAGAGTCGCTAACTTTCAAGGGAGTTCCGGGCAAGCTCACCTTGAGGGCCGGGGGACTTTGCCCTATTCGGAGTAAGTGAAGAATTGCAAATAAGAATAGCAACGCCAACAGGAAGAAACCCATGCCTCCGTGACGGTGAAGACTACCGTGCAAATAGCTTGCATCGACGTACTCCGCCAGCAGCGTCAGGCCGGCAATTCGCAAG
>Ga0182024_10025687_pt1 | contig 10380 bp, 10 predicted proteins | sample P32metaG_FD_120480 | JGI IMG/M metagenome (GOLD analysis project Ga0182024, IMG submission 120480) | Permafrost microbial communities from Stordalen Mire, Sweden - P3-2 metaG (Illumina Assembly) | ecosystem: Environmental > Terrestrial > Soil > Wetlands > Permafrost | place: Sweden: Stordalen...
AGTCGATATCGACGCCGCCCGCGTCCACAACCTCAACTCGGGAGTAGTCGACGTACCCGGAGTCGATCAGGCCCTCGCCCTCATGGCCCTAGGCTCAGGACGACTCAACTTCGCGACCGACGAGTCACACGGCGCTCCATTGTCCGGTATTGCCGCGGTATGCGGTCTGACCGGTAGCTCCGTCGGGCGATGTTCCTGCTAGAGCGCGGCATTTCTCAGATCGAGGATGATGTCGTCTAGGTCATCGATCAGCCTCATGAGCCGATGGGCTGCGGGCCCTGGGACCATGTCGGCGCAAGCTACAAGACCGAGTCCTGACGCGAAGAGTTGCTTGATCACGGTGTCGGCGACTTCGATTGGGAGGTCGGGGACGTCGTCGCAAGAGCCCGTCGGTACATAGGCGGCATCGACTTGGGCCTGCAGAACGGCGTCGACGGTCACGGGGCCCTTAACTGACTGTCGTGATCTGTTGGTGAGATCGATCACCGACTCAGGTGCGTGTGAAGGGCGGGGCTTAGGCGATCGCCGACTGCTCTTCCATCCGAACATAAACATGACCGACTCAGTTTCGCTGGGCGGCCCCACAGGTCAACAGACCTCAACCCCGAGTGTAGGCCCGCGAAACAAGCACACAACAGGGTCGCAGGTCCCACCTGCACGGGCTGAATCGCCAACAGCGCTGTTGCACCAAACGCGCCGTTCCGCTCTTCAAGGTCGAGCCGCCGGTCAATACCGAGTGACCGATCTGCGCTCGCCTCGGTCGGTGGATTGCCCGCGGGATTGGTCACCCATACGGGTGTGTCCACGGGCACCACGGCGATTCCCGCTGGCGCACTGACCGAGGCATGGGCGCCTCGAGCGGCGCCGGTCTCGCACCGATGCCGCCACGCCCGTCATGAGCAGGACGGTGGTCCAGTTGGGGCGGTAGTGGTGGGGGGGGCCAGGCCGGCGTGGTCCCGCTGGCGCGGGTGGTCTCCTCGGCGACTCACGCCCTCGGTCCCCAGTACATGGGGATCGCGCCGGCCTTTGCCATCGCCAAGGCTCTCCTACGAGCCCACCGGGCGTCGATGGACGTCGACGTCTGGGAGATGCACGAGGCCTTCGCGCCCCAGGCCCGCGGTGTGCTGCGCGAGCTGCCCCACCAGATGGACGGCTTCGTGGTGCCCGGCGATCGCCTCCAACCCCAATGGCGGTGCGGTAGCCGTTGGCCATCCTTTCGGGTCTTCTGGCACCCGCTAGGTCCTCACGTTGGCCACCGAACTGAAGCTACGTCAGGTTCGCTACGGTGTACTCGGCGTCTGTGTCGGATCAGGCCAGGGGGTCGCCCTGGTGCTGGAGAATGCGACTACCCCCTGGTGAGGCTCTGGTCGATGTGATCGCGGTGCCGGTCGAGCTACCGAGAGACGACTAGAAACCGAGGCGTTCCTTGACCAGTATGGCCGTCACCCGGTCGGGGGCGATGACGCGGTTGATGATGAGGATGTTGTTGACTCCGCTCGGGACGCCGTAGACCTGGCGGGCGCGGGCGTCCTCGAGCGGGAAGGCGTACTCGTGGATGCGGCGCATCCCGGTCTCCGTGTCGGGGACTATTTTCTGGCCTCCGATAACGAGCATGACGTGCCCGGCGCCCGATACCAGTGGCCCCAGCTGGCTGCCGCTGGCCGATGCGATCAATAACGACCCGTCTTCGGTGACGGCGTGGGCGCTGCCAACGACGTAGTCGGGCGACGCGGCGAGGAGGCGCATCTCGCGCTGTTGCATCTCGCGGTCCATCTGGTACAGGCGGAGACGGAGCGGCTGGTAGCGTCCGGAGCGTTCGATGTCGTCGGCGAGGCCGATCGTTTCGAGGGTGCGTGAGGTGTTGTTGAAGACTTCGGCGCCGGCGGGCAGGAGTTGGGTGACGAGATCTCTCGCTTCTGCTCCTGATCGGGCAACCACGGCCTGGATGCCGTTCGACTCCAGTGCCGCCGCGGTCTTGTGGATGGTGTCGTCGGAGGCGACGACGATGAACTCGCTGTCGGATCCGGTCTCGTTCCCATCCTCGTTCTGGCTCATTCGCCAGCGGTCTCCTCGAGGCGGCGGTGCACGAGAGCCACGGCCATGGCCCCTTCACCGATGGCAGCGGCGCAGCGTTTGATCGATCCGGACCGCACGTCGCCGGCGGCGAACAGACCGGGCCGGTTAGTCTCGAGCGGCAGCGGTTCCCGTTCGAGTTGCCATCCCTCAGCGCCGGCCACGTCGGTCCCGGTCTTGATGTAGCCGGCGCCGTCGAACATGAGGCCGAGATCGGCCGCGCCGTCGGTGCGAGGTATGCCGCCGATACAGATGAACAAGGCATCGGCCGCCAGCCCTTCAGAGTCGGTGGCGCCGGTGGTGGCCACCATCAGCTCGCGCAGGCGGCCGTCGGCTTCGAGCCCGACGACCTGGGTGTTCACGCGGACCGCAATGTTCGAAGTGGCAGAGATGTGATCGATCAGATACCGCGACATTGACGCCGAGAGGTTCCGGCCCCGGACGAGGAGGGTCACTTTCTGGGCGTATTTGGAGAACCGCACGGCGGCCTGCCCAGCGGAGTTGCCGCCGCCGACTATTGCTACGTTCGAGTTGGTGCAGCTCATCGCTTCGCTGGGGCCGGCACCGTAGTACACGCCGGCGCCGAGCAAGTCTTCGACGCCGGGGACATCCAGTCGGCGCCACTCAACCCCGCTGGCGAACACGAGAGCGCGGGCTCGCATTCCGGTGCCGTCGGACAGCTCCGCGATGTATCCGCCTCTATCGGGGCTGACCTTGGCCAGCGGTCGGGCCAGCAGGATCTCGGCACCGAAGCGGCGGGCCTGGGAGGTGGCCCGGGTCGCCAGCTCGTTGCCGCTGATGCCGTTGGGGAAGCCCAGGTAGTTCTCGATCATCGATGTCGTCCCGGCCTGCCCGCCGGGCGCGACAGCTTCGACGGCTACGGCGCGCAGCCCTTCGGATGCCGCGTAGACGGCGGCGCCCAAGCCGGCCGGGCCGGCGCCCACGATGACCAGGTCGTACTCGGAGAGCAGTGGTTCTGAGACCATTCCCAAACCGGTGGCAATCTGCTCGATGGTGGCCGCCTCCAACCTCCTGCCGTCGGGGAGGATGCACAAGGGGAGGCGCGATGGCTCAACCGCCTCGCTGAAGTCGCCGGCGTCGACCCACTCGTAGGGCCGGCCATTGCGGGCGAGGAAGTCGCGAATGGCGTAGGCGCCGGCCGAAGTCCTCGAACCGACCAGCATGAGTTGCGGGGTAACAGGCCGAGCGTCGTAGTCGAACATGGCCCCGGTGCGGGACTGGCCTGCGACGCCTGAGGACTGATCGGTCACGGATGCTCAGATTAGGCGGCCAGGGGCGGTTCCGACCCCACAGTGGACGGGCATGGCCAGCGTGCTCGACGACCGGGAACACAACCGGTTCCTCTTGGGCCCAGGACGGCCAGGATGCTGAGCTCATCTACCGGGTCAACGGGAACCGTTTGATCCTCATACGCACCGAGGTACCGGAGTTCTTCCGGGCATCGATTGGGCCGAGCCGTAGGGTTGCGACCGTCGGGTGGTGGGCCGGACCTGGGCGGCGGCGAGCAGGATCATCATCGCTCTGTAGCTTTAGGGAATTTGCGGTCAAAGCTCAAGATTTGTACTCACTTTCCAATTTAGAACCGTGTGGTCACGATCAACGAATGGGGGCAGTGACTGCGGGGCCGTACGGTCCTCGGTGATCGTCGGGGGGTCGTTTGGGTACTGATAAGTGTTCGCCTTCTCGTGGGATGGCCGACTGGCCATGCGTTCGGACTGTCTTTTCCGAGCGGTGATACCTGGCAGGCCCCCCCGTCGCCCGAGCGTTGATCAACGGCTCGTTTGGCAACCTCTACGCCGCGGGTACGACGGCCTTCCGCTCTGGCCGCTGCTACTGACCCCTCTCGTCGCGTTGTCGAGACTTCTGGGAATGGGCTGGAACCCCCGACCTCTCCCTCCCGCCGGCTACTTGATCGCTCCTCCGACTGTCTAACTGGGGTGCTGGTCGCCCACGGTGGAAGGACACTTGCCCGGGAGCTTGGCGTTCGCAAGAGGCTCGGGCTGCGGCATTCGAGAGTTACTGCACCTTCGACTGTGACCTGTTCATCGAGTCGATCACGCGCCTACCTGCTCCCTCGTGTTGAGAGGGCCAGGTCAACGTGGATCTGGCAGGTCGATGTTCCAGTGCCGGCCTCCTTGGCAGTACCAGCCCTCTTCGCCGGCCGGCAGGACCATGAATCGGCTGATACGGCGCTGACCGCCTTCCTCGTCGCCGTAGAGAACCTCGATGGTGAATGGTGAACGCTCGTCCAGGCACTTGAGGATTCCGTCGCGGGCTGGGTCGTCGGGTTCCCGGATGGCTCCCTCCCAGTAGCCGGTCCCGCTCGGTGGCACGTAGAGGTCGATCGTCAAACGGCGAAAGTCGGGGAGTTGCGCGTGCGAGATGGCGGTGAGGGCCAGGCCCGGCCTCGGGTACCAACCGTGGAGAAGCGCCAGCCCGGAACCGACGTTGCGCAGACCCATCGCCAGATAGATCACTCCGCCCTGCTCCTCCGCGACTGCGTGGCCGCCCTCTAGCCTGGCCGCGTGCCGGTCACTCCATAGGACCTTGTGGGCGGGATCGTCGAACAGCGAGGGGAGCAGCAGGGGGCGGGTCCCTATGAGGAACGAACGTTCAGCGACTCGCGCCGAGCGGTTGGCCGAGCGGATCGCCGAGAACGTTGCCACAGCCAGTACCAGAGTGCCGCCTGCGGTCGCCAAAGATGAGATCGTCTGCCAGTCGGTCACCAGTGCAACTTATTCGGCGGGACGAGCCGAGCGACGTGCCGGTATTCACCCGAGCGAGCGGCGCTCCCAGTCCCTCATCGCACCACTGCCTCCGCGGACCAACTAAAATGCGGCCCCTTTGGAGACCCTCAAGTGTGCTCCCGTCGGTAACGAGGCGCCAGATTGTCCCATTTTGATTGTGTACGGCCGGGAGTCCAGATCTGTGAGGTTCGGCAACCGACCGCAGGCTTGAGGCGGAGCGGCGCGCCGCTGCCGATCGGGCCGCAAGGCTGAGCCATGAGCAGCGGGCGGGGCGGGCCCGAACTGGTAAGCGGCCCAGGGGACGCTCCGTGGCCAGCTTGGCAGTCGCAGGAGCAGTTATAGCTGCAAGTGGAGCGGTCGTGTTCGTGGTGGCGAATCACCGGTCGAATCGGGCGAAGCCGGTGACGTCGATCCCGGCCCGTCCGGTAGTAACCCTCTGATCCATAGGTAGTTGCCGACTCAATCATCAGCCGATCAATGCTTTTGGAGGCGAACTACCCCTCATCGAACCCCGCGTCGGCAGTTGACCTCCAATTACCCGCTCGGCCCGAAACGTTCGATCCTGATGCGGCTGGAAGCTATGCCGACCTCGAGGATACGGTCGGTGGCCGCCTCGGTGAACCCGGCCGAGCCACAAACGAACCAGGTTGCGGTGTTGTCGACGAATCGTTCCAGGTCCGCCGCCGTGACCCGGCTCGCGGCCCGGCCAGCCGGGCTTGTCTGGCGGGTTGTTGCGATCAACGCTTCGCCGCGGGCCAGGTCGTCTCCGTAGGCGAGATCCGCCATGGTGCGCGTCGACACGACCAGGTGTAGGAGGCCGGACTCATCAGTATCTTTGGCGTGTCTCAGCATGGACACGAGTGGGACGACTCCCGAGCCGCCAGCGACGCCCACGGCGGGGGACTCGCCTCGCCACACGAACCATCCGCCGATCGGTCCGCGAACATCGAGTTGGTCTCCACTGGCGGCGACATCAGCCAAATAACCCGACACCTCCCCGTCGTCGAGTCGCTCCACAAACAGTTCGATCATGGGGTCTGAGGGTGCACTCGCAACCGAATATGACCGTTGAGCGACGTAGCCGTCTTGGGCTGTGAGTCGCACGACATAGTGCTGTCCGGGCAAGTGTTGCACCCGATCGTGCACCTCTAGTCGAAGCCTGACGCCTCGCGCGCTGGGGTGGTCGACCTCGCGGATAGTCGCCTTCCGCCATCCGCCGCTTGGAGCGCGGCTGGGAGTGAACCCGTCAATCACCTTGGTATCTCTGCTCCCGCCATGGATCGCCCAGATCGTGGTAGCCGTTCTGCTCCCAGAACCCCGGCTCATCATGGTCAAGCAGAGTGAGCCTTGTCACCCACTTGGCGCTCTTCCAGAAGTACAAGTGGGGTACCAGTAACCGGACCGGACCCCCGTGGGCGCGGGGTAGCGGCTCGTCCTCATGGGTAAACGCGATCCAGGCCTGCCCGCCGGTGATGTGGTCGAGCGGTAGGTTCGTCGTGTAACCGGTGGTCGAAGTCGCGAGCACATGCGTCGCACCCGGCCCGGGACGAACCTCGCTCAGCAGCACATCGACGCTCACGCCTCCGAACCAAGTGCCCAGCTTCGACCATGTGGTGACACAATGGATGTCACCCCTGTATTCGGACTGTGGCAGCAGTTGCATGTCGGTCCAAGTCCAGGTCCGTGGCAAATCGACCAGCCCGTCCACGGTCATCGTCCAGGCCTGCGGATCGAGCCGGGGAGTCGCCTCTGCGGTTAGCACTGGGAACCCGCGGCCTGTGTCGTATTGGCCCGGAGGAAGGCGAGGGTCACGCTCCGAATGCCCTCTACCGAAGAAACCTCGAGTCGCTCCGCTCATGCCTGGTGTCCTCTTGTACCGTCGCGCGGCAGAGCGCAACGACACCAACCAAAGTGGTGACCGCGTCGATGCGGTGATTTCATCTGTGGGCCAGGTGTACGGCCGCCTCCGGTGTCTTGATGCGGAATGCGAAGCTCTCCTCGATGTAGAGCTGCACGGCATCGCCGTCGGCGCTGGAGTAGCCGATCGAGAAATCCTGTCCAACGGTTATCTCGAAGTCGCCGCCTCGTTGACTCACGATGACGGCACCGTTCACGGCGGGGGCCCAAATGACGTCGCCTCCAAGGATGTTGCGAAGATGTTCGAAGACGGGATAACCGCCGTGCTCGGTTGTTTCTATGACTCCCGTGTAACACCGTGCTCCCATCGCTATCGCGTAGGGTCCGGCGACGCCGGCGTTCCGCAGCAGGGCCACTGCCTTGGCAACATGCTCGGGGTAGTGGGCGTAATCGTCGGTGATGGTGACTGCATCGTGGGGCGACGACGGAACGATCCCGTTAATGCCGCCGGCTCCGTAGCCGTGAAAGATAGCGCCGTCCTCGGCCAGGGCTGCTGATCGGCTGGCCGCGATGACGGCAGAGAGATCGAGGTCGCGGGCGCCGCGCTCGGCATCCGCCAGTTCGACCGACTCTAGAGAGAAAGGGGCACGAAACTCGACGATGGGGAGCACTTTGCGTCCAGCTGCTTCGACACCCTCGGCCAAGAGCTCTGGCAGGGTTTCTGTGCGCCCGAGGCCGACCGACGAATACTCCCACCCGAGAGGGCCGCTGAAGTCGATCAGCCGCCGCGCGGCGAGATAATGCTTCAGCGATCTGCGCGCTTCGGCATCGATCTCCTCCCAGGCCGCGTCCGGGATCGGTGCAAGCTCGCGTAGCAGATGGTTCATTAGAGTCTCCCTCTCTCATCTCGTAGGCTTCCGATGCCGAGACTGGTGTCGCCCTGGCCAAGTTTGGCTAATGGATTTGGAATGGGTATGGCAACCTTGTGCAGTGTGTTGCGATCGACGTGGTGGAACGGCGCTTCACGCCCCGGGATCTCCAGCACGCCCTCTTCCTCGTACGACCAGGTCCCATCGTCGTTGGCGGTTACGTGAATCCGGTAGCTGGTAGTCCGAAACGCCCGGTCAAGGAATGGGTTCGAAAGAATGCCGTGGACTTCGGATCCCAGGGCTGCAGTGAGTTCAAACTCCTTGGCGTCGACGTCGACTGCTCCGGCAGCAAGGAGCACTTGGCCCCTAGGGATCGCAAGGGTGAATGTAACCGTGGATGCCGCCGGCTCCCAGAGCCAGTAGCCGATCTGATCGTGGAAGGTCGCTATCTGACCGGGTTCGACGATGTGGGTGTGGTAGCGCATGCCGTAGAAGAGTTGCGGTCCGTTCGTCTGGAAATCGATCGGTTGGAGCTCGTAGTGCTCGACGAACACGCTGTGCTCGGACCCCTCGGCAGCCGGATGGTCGTCAGATCCTTTCGTTCCCTCCCACACTCCGGCAAGGGGCCGCAGCGGTCCGAGGCTGTTCAAAGTGTCCGGATCGCCGGGCGGCTCGGTATAGATATCAGTGCCGTAGGGATCTGACGCCATTTGGCGTACCTCGGACTCCATTCGATCGACGATGGCCACGGGGATACTTTTGCACGCCGGCGCCGATCGTCGCCGCGGGTCCGGTTAGCAATTTGGCGAGTCCCCCTGAAGGCGGGGAAGTCGTGGCGTCCCGGCCGCCCTCCTGGGGGTGTGCGTCGGGTCGGGCCAAGGAGTGGCGCTCGTGAGCGAGTCGATTCCTCCCCGTGCTTGACTGGAGACAAGCAGAATCTGTGACGAGAGCAATCCGGATAGCGCACTGCATCTAGCCCGACAGGAGGGTCGATGGACCAAGCTCGAGCCAAGGCGTTACTCTCATCCGAACGAGCCCGCGTGCAATCGTTGCTCGACGAAGCGATTGCAGCCGGTCAGCAAGACCGTGCCGAAGCGAATGAGCCGGGGGACCTGGCCGACCCCGCAGAGCGCCTGACCGCGCAAGAGGTCGACGATGCCGTCGCTGCCCAGTTGCGCGATCGCCTCGAGGCTCTCAGCCGAGCCGAGAAACGAGTTGCGGACGGGACCTTCGGGAAGTCCGTGCGTAGTGGCAGGACCATCCCTGACGCCCGGATCGAAGCAGACCCAGCTGCGGAGCTAACCGCGGACGAGGCGAACGATCCGTACGGTAGCAGGTAGTCCGCCGCAACTCATACAGCCGCTCGAATGGTTCAAGACCCTTGGCCGAGACCGAATAGCAATCAGCCGAGCTGAGATCGGTTTCGTCAGTCGACCTTCACAGCGTCGTTCGCGTGAGGGTGTCCCATGATCGACATCTCGGTGCCTGTGTAAGACCGGTATCGCCTGCCAAGATGTTGCGATGGTGACATAGATGACTCCAGCCAAACGCGCCGTTCGCAAGTCAGCTGCCCGCAAGACGGGCCAGCGCAAAGCGCTTGCCCAGAAAGCGTCCCGGCAGGCAGCCACGTCGATGTCGGCGGAGCACAAGGAGGCACTGGCTGTCGGCCGTGAGGAGAGTCGTGCCGTGCGCGCCTACCTCGAGGTCCTGGAGGCTCACAAGCCGAAGCGGGGACGCAAGCGGACACCGGAGGGAATCAAGGCCCGCTTGAAGCAGATCGACAAAGCGCTTCCCGAGGCCGACCCCCTGTCACGGGTCCATCTAACTCAGGAGGGGCTCAATCTGGAGTCCGAGCTTTCTGCTCGAGACGAATCGTTCGATTTGAGCGCGTTCGAGGCCGGCTTCGTCAAGGTGGCGGCCGGGTACGCCAGCCGCAAGGGTCTCAGCTATGGGGCGTGGCGGGAAGCCGGCGTGAGTGCGGACGTGTTGCGGCGTGCGGGCATCCCCCGCACCAGGCGCTAACGCGGTAGAGACCTTCGGCTCGACGGGGAACGGCGGCGAGTTCTTCCCATGCCGGTCTGATCACAAAAACCAGCAATCGTGGTCGTGTTCGATCGTACTTGGAATCCTCTCGCCCGCACTGTTGTGGGCCCGTTCCCTACCCGCTCTCCCAGCGCATGGTCGCGAGGTCGAGTTGGCAGAGCCCGGTCGTCAGTCCGTGCTCGGCCGCCCAGGATCTGACCGCGCTGAGGTATCCCGGGTTGAACGGGTACAGCAGGGACCAGCCCGCCGGGTCGTACCCGGTGTAGCCGTTGACGGTGGGCAACCCGAGCTTCTCGGATATGAGCATGGCGTCGATCTGGTCTCCTACGCCCTGCAGGTATGCCGGCACACCGGTTAGCACGGGCTGCGCGCTGTTGATGACGTAGAAGCTCCGGCATTCGGCTGGCGCACGCCGCGCCAAGTGGAGCAGAGCGACTTCTGGCTGCCGCTTGAGGCCTGCCTCCGCGGTGGTGTTGATCTGCTCCACGGCCGTCAGCACCATCGCCGCCGCGATCAGGGCCCTGAGCGCCCACGGATGTCGCCTTCGCTCTGCCAAGCGATACAGCACTGTCGCTCCCGCAACCAGCGCCAGTGACGCAACCAGACCCGTGACCAGCTCCAGACGGTTCGTCCGTCGTATTGCGATCGCGCCAGGAACGTGCCAGACGAACGCCCATGCGCTTCCCGCGCGGATGCGCATGGGCAGAGCCAACAGGACCAGAGCGGTGATCGACAGCACGACGGCCCAGCGCGCCGCTACCGTCACGGCC
>Ga0182024_10025688_pt1 | contig 10379 bp, 13 predicted proteins | sample P32metaG_FD_120480 | JGI IMG/M metagenome (GOLD analysis project Ga0182024, IMG submission 120480) | Permafrost microbial communities from Stordalen Mire, Sweden - P3-2 metaG (Illumina Assembly) | ecosystem: Environmental > Terrestrial > Soil > Wetlands > Permafrost | place: Sweden: Stordalen...
ATCGCGGTTCAGGTGTCGGGCGATAGCCGAGATCGACCAGCCCCGTTGTCTCAGTGCATGTGCTTCCACGTCTTCCCCTTGTGTGAGCATGACGGGCGGGTCCCTTCGAGCTGGTTGGCGTAGGAACCGCCAGCCTCGAAGGGGCCCCGCTCGCATTGGTGGACCCTCAGGCCCAACCCGACGCTCAGGGGTAGGGAATTTCAGTGATCGTCTCTAGGGAGTTTCAAAAATCGCGGACAGCGCCGACCGGAGCAGTGGGCATGGTTCAGGACGGCGTGGCCGTGGCCAACCCCCGGGGCGTAAGTGGCGCCGAGCTGCAAGGCGCAGCCGAGAAACTTTTGACCAAGGTGGGCGAGGCCATCGACGGGGTCAAGATCCAGAACCATGCGGTGGTCGGGAGCCCCGCTGACGTCGTAATCGGCGTGGCCGAGGAGGTTGGCGCCGATCTCATCGTGGTGGGGAGCAAGGGTATGCGCGGGGCGCGACGGGTTATAGGTTCCGTGCCCAACTCCATTGCCCACGGGGGACCCTGCCACGTGCTCATTGCCAAGACGGCCTGATCGACTGCTCCGGCACGACTGCCGGGCTAACGAAGCACGCCACCCGGTGTCACCTGCGCGAGCAGTCCGAGAGGCCGAGCAGTCGAAGAGCGCCGTTGCGCTCCCGGGTGTCCCTTCGTCGGAAGCCGAGGACCCGCATGACTCGTCCACCGGTTACGACATGATCACCCCGGCCAGCACATGGGCACTCATCGAGCCGCACACAACAGCGGTGGCACACGGATACGGAACGGTGGAACGGCGCGCTGCTGCGGCACTCCAACTACTTGACGGATAACGAACCAACGAAGGGTCGCCAGCCCGAGCTATATCGCCACCCTTTCCTTACGTGTCATCCCGATGCGGACCACGAAGAAATGCCGGTGGTCGGGCGGGGCGGCCGGAGGACCCGGCCGCCGGAGCCATCCGGAAATCATCCGGCTGGGTGATATGGCTCAGGTGGCCCGGGGCCGGGGCGAGCAGATCTACATATTGCGGCGGTCCAAGCGCATGCACCCGGTCGTCGTTAACGCTCGCGTTTCCGTAGTGCTCGCCCGCGTCCCTGAGGCCATGCCATAGCCCACCGAGGTGGCCATGGTCGCCTCTGTAGGCTGAGCCTAAACGAGCCGCGAAGAGCCGTAGCCGATCGATCCGGCGCGTGTAGGGATGATGCCCATGCACGTGCCTGAGACTCACTACGCCAACGCAGGTGATCTGCGAATCGCGTATCAGCAGTGGGGCGAGGGGCCACCGCTGGTCTTTATTCCGGCGTTGATCTCCGACATCGAGATCTCGTGGGAGCACGAGCTCTACCGTCGGAACTTCGAACATTTCGGGCGCTAGCGCAGCTCGAAATCCGATACCTACGAGATCGCCGAATACGCAGCGAAGTCGAGCCAGGCGTTGCTCAAGCGTCCCTGGTCGCCATTCTCCACGCGCCCAAGACCGTCCACACCACCAGCCAGGCCGCGATCACTGCGACCGCGATGGCAGTCGATTCCGGCACCAAGTACGACGAGTCTCGAAGCTCAGCGAGTCCGTTCACGATCCCGTAGTTGATACCAATCCCGGCCGGTTCGAAATGGGCCACAGCCAGTTCGATGACCAGGGGTCGCCGAAGGTTGATCAGGTAGGGAATCTTGGTCGAAATTAGGAGCGGTCGGAAGATGATCTGGTACACGATCATCAGGATGATCGGAACCATTCGCTGTCCCATGAGAGAGGCGAACCCGAGACCGAAGACGTAGGCGATGACCACCTCGAGCTCGACCCACAGTCCCGTCCTGATCATCAGGACATTGGGCGGCGAGTTGTAGGTCACGGCGTAGGTCGGATAGTTCTGCTCGGCCTGTCGCTCGGCTAGCGCCCTGGACAGCGGGGTGTTTGGCTCAGGTTCGTTCTCCGGGCATGGCCCGTTGTAGGGGAAGTCGCAGATGATCAGATTCGGATGATCGGCGGCCCAGGTTTCGTATCCATGGAGGGACAGGCCGAGGGGCACGGTGGTGCCCTGGAAGTCGAAGCTGGACGGCGCGGAGAAGACGCAGACAGCGCAGATGATGGTGAATGCGACGGCCACCACGGGGATAATGATGGCCAAGCCGGCCGGGATGCGGGCCAGGTAGAGCGCCACTCTCGAGCGCCCGGTCACCACCTGCTGCGTGAACATCCCGTCGGCGAGGTCGGAGCAACCTGCGGTGGCTCCCAAGGTCATGGCGGCGATGAAGCCGAAGATGTAGAGCACGCCGGCGATGAGGGAGGTGAACACGTCGAACCCACCAGCCGGCCCGTACGACTGCGGCACGAAGGCGTGCAGCAACAGCCGGATCACGAGGAAGAGTGTCGGGAGCCCGACCGTCAATGCGATCAGGGCGATCATGAGGCCGCGACGCTTGCGAAGCTCCATGAATCTTGTTGCGATCATTGCCCAGGTGGGGATCCACGATCCTCGGCCGTCATCTGCACCATCAACCTCGACCGGACCCGGTGTAACGACGTCGGGCGCGGTCACGACTCCGATTCGCCTAACCGCCCGGTCACCTTGCGAGATGACAGCTGAGCCCTTGAGTCCGAGTTCGACGTGTCATCGGGCACGTCACCAGGCTTCCACAGCGTTGCTCGATCCTGCCGTCCCATCCGGGAAGGTTGGCAAGGACTCGTTGATGGATGCTGCCCCGGGCGGGATGACCCGTGTTGGTATGGGCAACGAAGGATGACACCCGACCAGTTCCTCGTCTTCCGACAAGCTCCCCAAGGCGACCTCAGGCATCCGGTAGGGGCGCAATATCGCCAACACCCCCGTGCGGAAATGATGCCGGCTACCGGGAGGGCTCTGAGATGACCCCGACCGTGCCAGCCATCCGCAATCGCGCGGCGATGTCGTTACCGGGTGGGTGCCCTGAGGGGTCCGCCTTGCTGGATCGGCGACAGCTTCCGTCGTTCGCCTCAGTGGTGCGTGGATGGGTTGAAACCGCCGTGGATCTCGCCTGGGTTTCGATGACGCCATGTCACGGTGGGCAGGCCAATGCGGCATTTCCAACTAGTGGTCGTGCCGCTGCATTCTGACGACTGCGTCATGGATTGTGATCTGATCGCCATTCGGGTCAGTTGCCCGCCGTGGACGTGCTTCGGCGACGACAACCAGCCATTCATCCGTCGGAAGGGCATTCACTGTTTCTTCAGGGGTCGCGAAGAACTCAGGAAATGGAGGTCTTCTCATCGTCGTGCCCAGGTCCGACAGGTCGTGGCTGACGATCAGGAGCGTGCCGCCTGGGGCAACAGCGTCTGCGAGGCGGCGATGAAGATCCTCTCGCTGGCCAGTGGCCAGATGGACGAACTGGGCTGAAACGAGCGAATAGGAGTTGGGTTCGGGGATGAAGTCGTCGAGATCGACGTGAAGCCATTCGAGCCGATCAGCGAGGTCGCTTCCTGTCTGTGCCGCATGGGCACGGGCCCGTGCTAGTGCGACACTCGAGATGTCGACACCAGTTACGTGCCAACCGAGTTGCGCCAACCAGATCGCATCACCGCCCTCCCCGCAACCAACATCGAGGCCCACGCCGGGCTGGAGCGACTGAGCCTCCCTTACCAGCTGTGGATTCGGATCACCGCTCCACAGGGAGCCTCGGGAGCCATATCGTTCGTCCCAGAATGCCTCATCCATGATCGGTGGAGATGAGTACTCATGGCCGTGGGGGTGACTAGTCGCGTCGGTCATGAGCCCACGGTAGCTGCGCTCGCACGAGCTATGGATTTATAAGCATGCCCCCGACGGCCGGCTACGGTCACGCCAGAATGCCGCCGTCTCGGTGGGACGGCGCCAGATTCAGTGTCTGGAAGGCCGCTCGGTAACGCCTCCCGGCCGTAGATGTGCCACCCGGTTCAACCGATCGAGATTGCCGGGTCCCGGGCCCCCTGATTGAGGCTGGGCGAGCAAATCTCCGTCCGGGATCGCCACGGCGACGCGAATAGCGCGCGGTTCGGCCTCAGGGGCGGGTTACGGGAACGAAGCCTCTACCGATAGCACCATCGTTCGTACTACTGACTCGGCCACGGGAGACCCATATTGTTTAGCTTCGGCACCTCGCCAGCCGCCATGATCTGTTCGGCGAGCGGACGTATCGTGTCCACGAGTTCGACCGCCTGGGCACCGAGGGTGGCCACGAGCGGTGCAGCCAATCGATCGGTAGCGGCTTCAATCCCTTCGCGGGCCTGGGTGCCGGCCGGAGTGGGACACTCGTTGTCGTCAAGCCATCCCCGCTCTCGAAGACGCAAGGCCGCCGTTCGCCATTCTTCATCGGACCACCCGCGGTTGGAACGAAGACTTTCCCGTTCGGAGCGCCCCGTCGCCGCTTGCATAACAAGCGCCTCGCACGGGTCGACCTGGTTGGCTACGAGGCACGTGACATGGCCGTCGCCGCGATGCTCACGGATCGCACCGAGGGCCTGCCAGAGCTGGAGGTGGGGAACGCCCGGATCAGCGAGAGCGGCGTTCGCCGCTCCTAGCGGTCGGCCGGTGAAGTCAGCTGAGTGGACGGCGGTCGTGGCGAGTGACGCCGCTCGCCGAACGTCGGGCCCATCGATCGCTTCGCCCAGCAACCGACCCAGCGCGGCATCCATCGCCGACAGTCGGGCCTCGATGAGCTGTCGCGGCTCGGCGTAGGCCCAGGCGGCGGGAATGGCGCGCTCGACCCGTTGCGGGTGAAAGCCGTAGAAGATCGAGGTCACCACCGCGGCTGGCACCGTACCGAGAGGTGCAGCGCGGCAGCCGAAGTAGCTCATCCAGCCGCCCTTGAGGCCGAGCCCGTCTGTTGCAGCACGGGTCTCCGGGGCGAAGAAGAGCACGGCGTGAATCGGCTCGCCGTACTGCCACACGAGGCGTGCCGCTTGCTCCTCCTGCGTGCTCACATCGCCCTCCCTTCTAGGTTGGCCTTGAAGCGGCCGTTCCGCTGGGTACATTACCCACGCTGGGAATCTCAGACCGCCGGCAACGGGTCACACCAATGCCGTCTATACGTTGGGACGGTGCCAGATCCATAGTCTGAACGCCACCCGGTAACGCCGCCCGGCAGCGGTTGGTGGTCGGTCCAGATGGATACACGTCTGACCGATATCAACAATTCTCGGTGGGATCTGCTTCTGTTTGCGGGTGCCCCCGAACGGCACTTATGGGCGGGTCTGAATCTCCCGGACAATCGGTCGCTCGGTGCCGTTACTGGCTCGCCCGGCCGTTGAGCACGCCGTTGAAGATGGGTCTTCTGCGAGTCACCTCGATCACACCCTCACCCTCGTTGGCTCCGTGGGATTGACTCACTCAGCCATTCTGGCATCTGCTCCCCGGAGGGGCGTAAGCATACGCCCCCATGCGCCGGCTATGGGCTCAGCTGCGGTCGGCGACCCGAGAGCAAGCGAGCGTGCATTTGGGGGAAGATAGCTGAATGGTTCGACGGGAGCGGATCCGTTGGGCCGCCGCATGCGGAGCGATTACGACTGCTTTCATTCTGTCTTCCTGTGGTGGGTCCAGTTCTGGATCACATGCCATCGCAAGTGTGCCGCCGACTAGTACTACTGACCTCACGTCAAAGACCCCTCCAAATGGTCCAGCAGGGACTCAGCTCAGATGGTTTTTAAGCTCGGTGGCTGACACCCATGTGTCGCAACAGGAGATTGAATCCCACTTCGACGCATTTTTCCTGGGCAAGATCAGTGCGGCCAAGATGAGTGCGGCCCTAGCGGAACTCCCAGCGCCTGGAACGCTGGTCGGGGTGCTGTCGTCGGAACCGACCGGTCTCGTGGTGATCGCTAATTTCGGCACCGAGCACGTTCAGGGTGCAGAACCATCCCCCGGTCTGAGGTTGAAGGTCACACTGTCCGTAAACGGATCAGGTCTTATCGATGGGTTAAAGTTCGCACCGGTTTTGGCAACGAGCTGGTCTCAGATCGACCAGACCCTGGCTGCACTTGCTCCCAGCGTCAGCTTTCTTGCCGCACGAGTAACCAACGGGTCCTGTCAGACGATCCACCAGCTGGCATCGTCGACGCCACGCCCTTTGGCATCAGAGTTCAAGCTCTTTGTGCTGGGGGCGTTGGCTCATCAAATCGCCGCGGGACACGTTACCTGGGATCAAGAGCTTACGGTCGAAGGCCAGCTCAAGAGCAGCGGTAATCCCGTAGGCTCGGGGTCGCTTCAGTTCGTCCCCGCCGGCACGAGAGTGTCAGTGCGGGAGACGGCGACCAAAATGATCTCAATCAGTGACAACACCGCGGCCGACATGTTGATCAACTTGGTCGGCCAGCCCGCCCTGGAGTCCCAGATCCAACAATGGTCAAACGATCCGCACCTCGATGTCCCCTTCTTGACCACGCGCCAAATGATCCTGTTGCACTACGTGAACTTTCCCATGCTGGCGAGTGCATATCTGGCGCGGCCGCCAAGCAAGCGGCAGGCATTCCTGAATTCGGTTGTGGATCCTCTCTCACTCAGCGAGGTTCAAGGGTCGACCGAGCCGCGCGACATCGACAAGATCGAATGGTTCGGATCTCCCGATGACATCTGCCGCGCCTTCGTCGGATTGCAACAGCTGTCCCGTCAACCCAAGTTGTCGCCGATAGCGTCCATCTTCTCAGTGAACAAGGGAGGCCTCGGACTCGACCCGTCGGAGTGGCCCACTGTCTGGTTCAAGGGCGGGTCTGAGCCAGGAGTGCTGACTCTCGGCTACATGGCAACGAATAGCAGGGGTCAGACGTTCGTGGTGTCGGCCATGTTGTCGAGTGCCACAGCTGCGCTGGCTCCTTCAGCGACGCTCGCTCTCCTGGAAGCTGTTGTGGGCGCCTTCGGACTGATGCGCTAGTCCTCCTGTTCTCTTCTCTGGATCAGCAATAGACGCTGAGCCCGGTCGATTGGAACTGTCGTAAGGGGCGCCCCTTGATCCCCAGCGCCCTCCAAGGTGACAATCGGGACCGAGGTGATACACACAGAAGTGGGGAGGGTACTCCCTCGTTGCTCAGTTCTGCGGGGGTTGGGGTCCATTGGTCGGGACAACAGAAAAGCTCTTCGCCAGATGCCCCGAGTCGTTGGCAAGCTAGCCCTCAGCTCGGCGGGCTCCGCGCCCCCTATCGCCGGCTATGGTCCGAAGTCGGGGTACCTCCGTCGGCGTGACACCGGATCGGGCCAATCGGTAACACCACCCAGTCTCGGATGTTGGCACCGGGTCGAACCGCTCGACATCGTCGGCTTGCGTCACGTCAAGCTGAGGGCGTTCGGACCCTGACCCACGCTGTATCGCGTGGCGCCGGCGATCCCGTTCGGGTCGCCACCGGACCGAGGCATCCGGACACGCACTTTGAGGATGGACTGTCGACAGGCATACTGGCGAGATGACGCTGGCCAGTCGAATCCTGGGCACGCTTGCCAAGCTACCGCCGGTTACCGCCGGTGCCGTCTCCGTCGATCGCGACCTACCGGCGAAGATGGCAGACGGAGTCGATCTGCTCGCGGATCGCTGGTACCCGGCCAGTTGGGCGACTGAGCACCCTCCCGTCATCTTGCTCCGGACGCCATACGGGCGTCGGCAGTGGGGCATGCTCGGGCGCCTCTTCTCCGAGCGAGGTTATCAAGTGGTCATCCAGAGCTGTCGTGGCACATTTGGCTCTGGCGGGGACTTGGTCCCGTTCCGCAACGAAGAGGCTGACGGTCGGGCAACCTTGGCTTGGATCGCAGGCCAACCATGGTTCGATGGCAAGCTCGCCACGTTCGGCCCCAGTTATCTGGGGCTTACGCAATGGGCGATTGCGCACGACGCGCCGAGTTATCTGAAAGCCATCGCGCTCAGCGTGACCGCCTCGAACTTCCGGGATGCCGCCACCTACCCTTCAGATGCGTTCGCGTTGGAGACCGCGCTCACATGGATTCACCAGGTGGAGCACCAGGAAAGCGGCTGGCGAAAGATCTTGGGTGCACAGCTTTCCAGTCGAAGAGCCCTTCGAGGGGCCTATGACGTTCTTCCAGTCGCTGATGCCGATGCCGCTGCTGTAGGTCACCACGTTCAAATTCTTCCAGGACTGGATTCTGCACGAGCGCCCGGGTGACATCTGGTGGGACCCGGTTGACTTCGGGCGACAAGTTGGAGTCGTTCCGCCCTCGAGCCTGGTCGGAGGCTGGTACGACATCTTCCTGCCTTATCAACTGAACGACTACCGCGCTCTGCGGGCGGCTGGCCGGACCGCCTCGCTCACCATCGGTCCGTGGTCTCATGTCAGTCCCGGCGTCTTTGCCGCCAGTTTGCGCGACAGCTTGAAGTTGTTCGCTGATCAGCTCGGAGATACTCCCAGCCAGCTGCCGAACAACGTAGTGCGCGTCTTTCTGATGGGTGCCCGTCGCTGGATCGAGCTGGCAGCGTGGCCACCGCCCGTCGAGGAGCAAAGGTGGTACCTCTGCGCGGGTGGGAAGCTGCAGCCCTCGCTATCTGAGGACACCACGCCCGACCGTTACAGGTACGACCCTACGAATCCAACGCCAGGAATCGGTGGACCCTCGCTCAATTGGGGTACCGCGGGTCCGAAAGATCAGCGGAAGCGGGAAGGCCGAGCGGACGTTCTGACATACACGAGCGATGCCCTCACCAAAGATCTTACGGTGATGGGTTCGCTCAGTGCTGACCTGCATGTGCGGTCAACGCGCGATCACACCGACTTCTTCGTCCGCCTCTGCGACGTGTCCCCGCGAGGTCGATCCAAGAATCTCAGCGATGGGATCGTTCGGCTGCGCCCAGGCGACGTAAATAGGTCCGCCGATGGTTCGATCTCGGTACGAATCAGCATGTGGCCGACGGCAAACACCTTCAAGCATGGCCACCGGATCCGCCTTCAGGTGTCGAGCGGTGCACACCCGTTGTTCATCCGCAATACTGGGACCGGTGAACCTTTGGCCAGCGCGACGAACCTCAGCGCGGCCGACCAGGAGATCTTCCACGACGCAGAACACCCCTCCTCCGTCGTGTTGCCGGTGAGCCTGATCTGACCGGACAATTCGGTACCCGCCCGATAACACGTCGTCAGTCGCCTCGATCGTCACCGAGCAGACCGTGCGGTACCGCCGGGTCCAGGGTGGCCTCAGCGCCCGGTCCCTTGGGCTGCCACCCCAGGCGCTATCAGCCGTGTTGGTATGGGCTACGAAGGGTGACACACGATCACTTCCTCGCCCCCCGACAGACTGTCCAAGACAACCTCCGGCCATCCGACGCTCCTATGTTTGTCAAGGGATTTCTTTGGCTCGGTTGAGTAGACAACAGGCGAATCAATCATGAGCCACTCGCGGACGAGGCAAGCTCTTATTAGGCCGTGCGTCGATGCTCTCCGAGTGGGTGGTTCGGAGCGGCGGATCGGCATGTCGGATGAAAGCCAGCCCCGCAGGACGGCAGATATCGTCGGAGCCAGGTCCGCCGTTCGGAGATCTAGTGGCGAGGCAAGTGCTTGAAGACCTCGCGTGCGACGTAGCGCTTCAAGATCCGGATCACCTCGCGCTTGGAGCGGCCCTCCTTGGTGCGGCGTTCCATGTATTCGCGTGAGCGCGGGTCGAATGCGAGGCGGGTCATGACGATGCGCCACAGAGCCTGGTTGGCGTGGCGGTCACCGCCGCGGTCGAGGCGGTGACGGGTGACCTTGCCCGAGGATGCTTCGATGGGGCGACGCCACAGAGGTGGGCCCAGGCGGCCTCTGATCGCAGGCGCTCGGGGTTGTCGCCGGCGGCGACGAGCAGAGTAGCGGCGGTGTCGATGCCGATGCCGAAAATCTCAAGCATTCCCGGCGCCGTCACCGTCACGAGCTCGGCCAGGAGCTCGTCGAGGGACGCGGCCTCCGCCTCGAGGTCGTGCACCCGACGCCCGAGGCTGGAGAGCACCGTCTTGGTGGCGTAAAGAAGTGTGACCCGAGGCCCGGGGCCGCATGGCGGCCGCCTCATCGGTGAACTCCTTGATCGATAGGCCTTTCAGCCGGCATCGGACCTGATCAGGAGCGGTGTAGCTCAGCTGGCGCATCTGGTGGATGGCCCGCAGGCGCCCTTCGCGGGCCCAGCGCTTGGCCACGAGCAGCGCCCGGATGGCCTCCACATTGCCGTCGCGCGACTTCGGTGCACCGGTGGCCCGGCCGCTCAGCACGGCCCGGGCCGCCTCGACGGCGTCGGCCGAATCCGACTTTCCCTGCGTCCGCCGCATCTGGCGGTTCGGACGGTCGACCTCGATCACTTCGACGCCGGCCTGGTGCAGGAACCGCCACAGGCCCGCTCCATAGGCGCCGGTGCCTTCCACGCCCACCTTGGACACCGTCCCGAAGGCGCCCATCCACTCG
>Ga0182024_10025689_pt1 | contig 10379 bp, 10 predicted proteins | sample P32metaG_FD_120480 | JGI IMG/M metagenome (GOLD analysis project Ga0182024, IMG submission 120480) | Permafrost microbial communities from Stordalen Mire, Sweden - P3-2 metaG (Illumina Assembly) | ecosystem: Environmental > Terrestrial > Soil > Wetlands > Permafrost | place: Sweden: Stordalen...
GTTGCTTGGCGAGGTAGGCGGCGGTCCGCGGGTCGTTGAGGATCTTGGTGAGGGGGAGCATGTGGAACGCGTGGTTGAGTTGACGGTTCCCGCCCGGGTCGAGGCGGTGCCGGCTGGTCTGTCCGGATGAGACGGGGATCGGAGCGCATCCGGAGATGCGCGCGAGTTGCGCGTCGCTGGTGAACCGGTCGATCCCGGCGATCTCACCGATCAGCTTGGCCGCGATCAGCACGCCCAGGCCCTTCTCGGCCAGCAGCTGTGGCGCGCCCCGTTTAACCAGGTCGGCGAGCTGCTGGTAGAGCTGGGTGATCGTGCGCGTCAGTTCCCGCACCCGGTTGATCATGTCGCGCGCGATCTGCACCTGGACGGTAGTCGCGGTTCGCCGCAGGCGTAGCGCGATCTTGGTCTGCCACGCCGGGCCGATCAGGACACGCTTGGGGATCTCCCACTCGGGCCAGAGGTCATGCAGCTGCCAGCGCAGCTCAGTGATCAGCCGCGTGCGGGAATCCACGAGCCGCTCGCGAGGCGACGCCAGCAGTCGAATCTCGAGCTCGGGTCCGGCGAGCCTGGCCGTCGGGAGCGTCTCGACGCCGTCCCTGAGCGCAGGGCGAGCGATCGCCAGCGCGCGCATAACCCAACCCGCGAAGCAGGAGCCTAAGCGTTCTGCGTAACCCCCACCGTTGGTTTCGCTTCGGAACCAACCCAACATCCAGTGACCTGTGCCGGCCTTCGGTTTGGCGCGGCGGCTTTCTACGGCAGCCTCGGTGCCGGGCCAGAGAGCGCAAGGTCGCGACGCTCGGCGATCACACATTTGCCGGTGTCGTTCAGGTCCTTTTCTCTGGGCCAAGCGTTCGGTGGTAGCTACGTTGGCCAGGCAGCAGGAACGGCTATCCCCGCTCGGCATGGGGATGTGGCAGACGGTCGGTTCAGCTGATAGGCGGGAGTGCTCACGGGGTTGGCCCACCACACTCGTGTTCTGCGCGGCCGCGAGATCGGCAGCTTGGGTGATTTGAGACCCACCGGCCAGCACCGTGCGGATCTCGGTCATAATCACACCCAATGCGTTTCCCTGGCAACAGGCTTTCTCGCGTTGATCATTTTCGGCACGCGTATCGCGATCACTTTGGAGAGCATCGCCGTGAGCGACAGTTTCTCAGCACCGGTGCTTTCTTCACCACGTTCGCGATAACGAGGGCGATAACACACTCGATCAAGGCAGGCAAGGGACCGTTTCATAACATCGGTGGTGACGGCGGAACGCACGTTCACCACATGACCTTCGGGATTATCGGCAATCTAATCGTCGGATATTTGTGGGTTTTGCAGGTCGGCACTCAGCGCCATCCTTCACCTCGGGCGTCACGCATCACGTCATTGACCTACGGCGCAGGGGCGGCTCTGACTCTCGATGAGTTCGCCCTTTGGCTGAATCTCGAAGACGATTACTGGAACGGCAAGGGCCGGGAGAGCATCGACGCTGTGGTGCTGTTCGGCAGTCTGTTGGCGATCGGCGCTCTCGGTGGGGGAGTCATGCGCAAGTTCGTCGAACGCGTCTCGAATGGCCGCCACAGCAAGGAGTCAGCCAAGCTGCTGAGGTTTTTGCAGGAGCGCCAAGCACGCATCCAGAACGCCCTCGCGAACGCATAGCACGCCTCATCCGACGCGTAGGGCGCTCGTGGACAGGGTGCCGTGGCGCAGGTGGGCGACGGCTCCTATCCACCGGCGCCAACCGCCGCTCGGTTGGTGGCGATGATCGCGACACGGTCCGCGCGATCTTGTTGTCGTGGCCAGCAGATGATGATTTCGTTGGGATCGAGAACGATCGCGCCGTCATAGAACAACACTTTGATGTGATCGTTCGCGTCGCTCGAGCGTGGTGCCCGGTGGGAGGGTCGCTCGCCGACCATCTGGACGTGGTCCGGCTTGTCCACGCCGATCCGCAGCCCGGCGTGCGGGGCGATCGTCACGTAGAAGCGCTTGGACGCGGCCGGGTCGCGGACGCGGATCCAGAGATGGTCGACGCGGCCGTCGGGCACGCGGTCCTCGCGCTTGGAGTGCACCGCCTCCGCGCTGTTGCCGTCCGGGTCGAGCAGGAAGCCGCCGTAGTAGTCCGGGCCGTAGATCGTGCCCGGGCCCGGCGCGCCGTCCTCGCGGTAGCCCGCGTCGATCCCCGTCTGCCAGAAGGCGTCCACGGCCTCTCGCGACGGCGCTCGGAAGCCGACATGCAGGCCGCGGGTCACGGGGTGCTCACGGTCCGTCACCCCGATGTCCCAGTCGTCCCACTCGACGAGCTCGGCGTCCGCGTGACTCGGCTCGGCGCCCAGCACGAAGAGAACGGTGCGGTAAAAGCGCTCGGACGCAGCGAGATCCGCGACGGCGATTGCGACGTGATCGAACACCCCCCGCCGAAGATACCGTTGCGGGCATACCCGACCGAGCAGCCGCAGGTACGCGTCCGGCGCCAGGTCAAACCGCAGCACGGCCGCGTCAGGCGCCCTCGGGGCGGAAGCGAATCGTGTAGCGCGCGGTGCAGCCGTCGTCCTTGCAGACGAACATCGTCGTGCCGCGGCCGCCCCTAGGCCTGGTCGCGTCTCTTTGTCGATGCGAAGGAGCCACGGTTTGGGAACCGAGCGTGCGCTGTGCGCCGCCGCTTCCGGACACAACCAGCCACGGCACCACGCTCGTGATACCCGCGCGGAAGTGAAAGCGAGTCTCGGCCCGCGCGGCGCCGCACACCTCCGATTCGCCAAAACCGCGCCTCGGTGCTTGCACGCTCGCTGCTAACAGTCGGACCGATCCAGAAGTTTCAGACGAAGTCCGCCGCGCTTCCGGATCCACGCAGTTCCGGGCGTCTCGTCCAGCTCGCTGCCGGCCATGAAGGCTTCTGCTCCCGGCGGAATCCGGCCGTAGGCACTCGCCGCCATGCGTTGTGGATGGGGCGACTCTCGCCGGAGCGAGGTCTTGCGCGTCGCCGGTTGCAGGGCTGTTTGGCGGCCGTGCAGAATCACGACGATGCGTAGGCATGGGTCGCTGGCGGGGACATACTGCTCGACCCAGCTGGTGCCGGCCGAAGGGGAGCCCGGCGAGATGAACAGCGAGCCACCCGAACCTTGCCGCGCGGGCTCACGCTTGCCGTTGATGGCGAGCGCCAGGACAGTACTCTTCGCCTCGTGTACATCGGGCGGAGCACTCGTCAGCGGCCGAGCACGACGTGGCGGGAGCTCCTGGGACGAAGCTTGAAAACCGCGTCGGCAGCGGTCGGTCAGCGTCGCGCTCAAGGAATCCGCAAGCGCCCGCTTGGCGAGCTGATTGATTAGCGACCAGAAAGAAACTTCTCTGGCCCGGATTGCCGTTCTCGGTGCGGGCGGCGGCCTGCGCTCGTTTGCGCCGGCTGCTGTCCTGGCCGCTCGGGGCGCCGGTCCGTTTCCGGGGCCAGCCCGATTCATCGCGTGGGGCGCTGCAGCGGGCGAGATCATCGCGGACAAGCAGCCGGACATGGGCAGCCGCTGGGCCAAGCGGGGCCTGACCCTGCGCCTCGGCTCGTGTCTGCTCGCCGGCCATGAGCTCGCCGGTGTCCCCGGCGCCGCGGTCTGCGCGAGCGTCGCGCTGGCTACCGCGTACGCCGGGTCGCAGCTGCGCGCCAGGGTGCCGGCGGGAGTGGGAGCTCGAATCGCCGGCGGCGCGGCTGAGGACGTTCTGTCCTACGTACTCGTCGCCGCGGCCACGGCATAGGGTCACGCCGGTGGTCGACGCCACCGTCGGCCAAAGGCCCGCGCGAGGCGCCGACCTCTCCTTTCACCAGCAAGAACAACCCCGGTCTCACGCTTGCTATGCGGCGATCTCGATCCGGCGCTTGCTTGCTGCCTCTTCCGAATGAGCGACCGTTCTGCGCATCAGCCACGAAGCGCCAGCCGACCTTCGCGGTCAGCGCTGACAGGCGCCAGGACGTGGAGTCCGGCGCAGTGCGCAGCCGTCGCCGCGTCGACCGGTCTTTGGTTACTCGCCGCGCCACATGGGTCGCGTGCCTGCAGGGCGATGCGCCAGTAACGACAACTAAGCCGTCGGTATAGCTGGCACTTGCGCACGTGTGATGGCGTCTTCCGCTGACTTCGGATGTCGACGAGTGAGCAGGAGCATCGAGGCTACTCCCGCGATCGCGATCACAGCGGCGAACACCCACATTGTCGCGCTGAAGGCGTGCAGATAGGAGGGCGCTGCGTTGCTGAGCGCCTGCTTGGCGCTTGCGGTCGTCGGCGCGGCTCCGGTCCGTGCGTAGATGCCGACCCCGTCCAGGCCTTGGCCGATCTGGTCAGGCGAGACACCGGCCGCGAGCAGGCGGTGGGTGATCCCGCCGGTGGTCAGGCGGTTGACCAGTACGCTCGAGCCGGCCAGGCCGATCGCGTACCCCATCGCCCCCACAGTCGTGCGCGAGGAGGCAACCGCGCCGTAGAAGGCTCGCGGCGCCTCGGTCAGGAACATTTGCGACTGCGCCACGGCCGCGATCTGGGTTCCGGTTCCGATCAGCAGCAGCCCCGGTACGAACCACAGGTAGCCCGTGTGGCGACCTACCAGGGCAAGCGCGGCGAATCCTGCGGCGGCCACGAGACAACCCACTCCGGCCGGACGCACGCTGCCGGTGGCGCTGAGCGCTCGTCCGACGAGCACAGCGGCCACGATCCCGGCGATTAGGCACGGGAGGTACCGGATCGAAACCTCTCCGGGGTGGTAGTGGTAGACGTACTGCCAGAGATTTGAGACCTGCAGCTGGGAGGCGGACTGAGCGAGGTTCCACATCACGCCGACGATGACCGCGGCCTGAAAGATCCGGCTTCGGAATAGGCCGATCGGGAACACGGGGTGATCGGAGCGCTGTTCAGCAACGGCGAAGGCCGCCAAGGCAGCCAGGCCGACGGCGATCGACCCCCAGCAGGAGGGATCTGAAACCGACGCTGAGGCACGGCTGAGCCCGTAGAGGACGCCGACCACGCCGATCGCAAGGAGCACCTGGCCGGGGACATCGGCTCTCGCCCGCGGCGCCTTGGGCAGCACCGGCACGACGCGCAATACCGCCAGGCACGAGATCCCCGCCAGCAGTGGAACGACGAGAAACGCCAGCCGCCAGTCAACCGAGGTCAAGAGCCCGGCAAGCGGTGAAACCACCAGCATGGTGATCCCGCCGACGGCCGCGAACATGCCAAGTGAGGAGCCCAGGCGCTTGGGTGTCACCAGCTGCTGGACGGCTGCGTAGGCGGCGCTGAAGGACGCTGCCAGCCCGAGACCCGCCACCGCCCGCCCCAGCAGGAAGACCGCCGCCCCGGGTGCGATCGCGACGAGCACATCCCCGAGGACGAGGAGCAAAAGCCCCACGATCAGGACGCGGCGCCGTCCGAGGATATCGGCCAGACTGCCGGCGCTGAGCACGCTCGCGGCCAGAGCGAGGGTTGCGATGCTCGCGGCCAATGCAGTGACGCCAGGAGAGAGATCGAGACCCCGGCTGGCGGGCACGAGCGCCACGCTGGCGATCATCGGGTCGGCGATCTGTAGCCCACCCACGAGGCCGAGAACGGGCAGCGCGAGCCTGGAGATAGACGATGGATCTAGCGCCGGCGACGAGCTCGGCTGCTGAGATGCGCTCACGTCGCGGTGACGGGCGCCCCCGCCAACCGGGTCTGGGTGACGATGATGTCTGCGATCGCGTCAGGGTTGACGCGCTGCGGATCGTCTGAAAGGAAGACGAGGTCAGCGAACTTGCCGACCTCGAGGCTTCCAAGCTGATCGTCAGTGTGGGTCTGCCAGGCCGCGTCGATGGTGATCGCGCGCATGGCCGCCTCGACGGTGTCGCACTCCTCGGGGTTCAGTACGTCTCCCCCGTCACGGACTCGGCGCGTAACCGCGGTCTGCACCGCGCGCAGCGGGTCGATCGGTGTGACGTTGTAGTCGCTGTGAAAGCTCGGCCGCAGCCCCTCTCGGCGTGCCGTCGCTACGGGGTCAAGCCCGGCGGCGCGCTCGGGGCCGATGAGCGTGTCGCGAAACGCGCGTCCCCAGAAGTAGACGTGGTTGATCAAGAACGACGGTGAAACCCCGATCGCCGCCATCCGAGCCAGCTGGTCGTCCGTAGCCAGCGAGCAGTGCTCGATGCGGTGACGACGGTCCGTGCTGGCGTCATGCGGCAGCGCCGTCTCATACGCGTCGACAACGTCCTCGATCGCGGCGTCTCCGTTGGCATGCACCATCAGCTGCCAGCCGTCCGCGTCGGCGCGGGTGATGATCTCGGCGAGCTCATCGTGGCTGTAGTTGGGGCGCCCTCGGTCGGTGCGCCCCAGGTAGGGCACAGACTGATAGCCGCTGCGCCCCTGGTTGGAGCCGTCGGCGATCACCTTCCAGCTGACCGCGCGGACGAGATCGTCGCCGGCATACGGCTGCAGGCCGGCAGACTCGAAGGCGGGACGGGCGGTTTCGAACTGCGCGGTGGTCACCCGCACCGGCAGACGACCGTTGGCGGCCAAGCTGTGAAGCATGTCGATTTCGCCCACTCCAAACAAGCCTCCGGTCCCGGCCTCGTGAATCTTGGTGACGCCGCGAGCAGCGGCTGTGTGCATGATGTTCAGCAGGCTCTCGAGAAACTCATCGTGACCGGCCTTGGGAACGACCGCCAGCAGCGTCAGGATCGCCGCCACCTCCCCTACCGATCCGTTGAGCCGCCCGTCGGTGCGGCCGTAGATCCCTCCGGGTGGATTGGGCGTGTCCTCGGTGATTCCCGCGAGCTCCAGCGCCTTTGAATTTGCGTAGCCGAAATGCATCGAGGCGTTCATCACCAGCGCCGGGCGGCCGGGGGCGACCTGATCGAGAAGCTCACGGGTAAGCTCGGGCTCTCCGTCCAGCAGCGCCGGGTCATAGAGCTGGCCGAGGATCCAGCCGCCCTCACCGGGGTGTGCGGAGGCGGCCCGCAGCTCGTTCAGGATCGCGTCAAACGAGGGATGCCGAAGCGGTGAGCAATCGATCCACTTCTCAAACAAACCGGTCGTCCACAGGTGCATGTGCGGCTCGACGAACCCGGGGTAGGCCACGTCATCACCGAGCTGCATGACCTCCGTGCTCGGTCCGCGCAGGCCCTCAACGTCGCTGAGCGAGCCGAGGGCGACGATGCGTCCCTCTCGCACGGCCAAGGCCTCGACCTCAGGGCAGGCGGCATCCATCGTGACAAGCCGGCCCACCACCAGCAAGTCGGCCTGGCCGCTCGCCGCCAGCCCCGGACGCTGTAGCGGACCGCGTGGGCCTGGACTCGGAGTCCGATGGTCCACCATCGTGGCCATCGCCGGATGAGATACGCAACCGCCACAGCCCCTCAAATGGATCGTCGACGACGCCATCAGACCTGGATCGACAGGATCACAGCATAACTTGAGAGCAGCGCCGCCGGCCGACGAACGACCGGCGCGAATGACAAGAATGCCTGACCCGAAAATCTGCTTTCACACTCTGAGCACGTCCTTCGTGGCGCTCGCTTTACGACGGCAGCACCGGCGCCTGCTGCCGTCCCTCCGCGCGGCTCGACGTTCACCCGAGCTGGGCTGGCGGCGGCCGCGGCTGCGTGGGACTCAGCTTCCTGTGATGGACTGGGTGGCCGGTGTCGTAGCGGCGGCCGCTGGGGCGCTGGCCGCTGAGGCCGGGCCCGGGGCGGCGGGCCGCCCTAGCTTGCGGTCGCGGGGGTTGACCATTGTCTGTGCGGCGTCGGCGTCTCGGATCCTGAGCAATGCGAAGACGCCGAGCAGCGCGGCCCCAGCGGCGACCAGGAAGGTGATCCGGGAGGCGGTGAGGTTGGCGACGACGTGCCCGGCGACCAGGTGGATGGGACCGATGATCACGATCGTCGTGGTGAGCAGGGCCACTCCGATCGCTCCAGCGAGTTGCCGGCTGGCGTTGTAGAGAGTTGAAGCCCGACCGGTGTCGGCGGGGGAAATGGTGGCAAACGACGCGGCCTGGGCCGGGACGAACACCTGGGCCATCGAGAAGCCCATCCCGAACAGAATGAGGCGGGCCCACCACAGGCTGGTGCCGGCTCCCATCAGCGCCAGCAGCGCCGCTCCGAGCACGCCGGTGATGAGTACCCGGGCAGTGCCCTATCCGACGTTGGGACCCTCCGAGACCCCGTACATGAACAGCCCCAGCCCGATGCCCGAGAGCAGGAACCCCGGTCGATCAAACGATCCGGGCTGGCTCTCCACGCTGTGCTTGACGGACAGCACCCCGAAGATCAATGCGGCGATCCCGATCGGGACGTTGACGTAGAACACCCACCGCCACGACGCATCAGTCACCAATAGCCCACCCACCACCGGCGCCAAAGCGGGCGCCAAAGCCGTTGGCAGGACGATGATCGAGGCAGCTCGAACGCGCTCCTGGGGAGGAAAGGTACGAAACAGCATCGCCGTCCCGACCGGCGCGAGCATCCCTCCACCAACTCCTTGGAGCACCCGGAACGCGACGAGCTCACCCACGCTGCTCGCCGCACCACACAGGTCGGAGGCGGCGGTGAAGACGACGATTGCTGCCATCAGGACGCGTTTGCCACCGAAGCGGTCACCCAGCCATCCCGAGGCCGGCATGAACACAGCGAGGCTGACCAGAAACGCGATCGAGATACCGTCCACCGCGGTTGGGGCGACCCGAAAGTCACGACCGATCGAGGGCAGCGCGACGTTGACGATCGACGTATCCATGATGCTCATGAACATCGCCGCCACGAAGACGACGCTGACGGCCACCTTCGGATTGACGCGGGCCTGCAGATCAACGAGACGTGCTATGACGTCCTACCTAAGATCGGGTTGGGTCGTAGCGGTAGGTCGCAGCGACGGACGCGTGAGCACTGCGATCACGCAATCGACCCTAGCGACAGGCCAATCGCAACCTCGGCCAGATGCGGCTCCGGTGCGTGACGAAGCACGCTGGCACGCGTTCGACGGTCTCGCTGACTTCTGCTTCAAATTCTGAGCGTGTCCTTCCTGACGCTCGCCGTGCGACGCAGGCAGGTTTCTGCGGAAACGTTCGAGCCTTCCGGTTCGGCGACAAGGGACGATGTTCGTCAAGCGCGTGATGGGACGTCGGATCAAGCTTGGACGCGCGGCCACATGGGACACTTGCTCGATGCTCGCTGCGGTAGTGACATTCATGGCCGCCAGCGCGCTCTTGATCGTGCTGCCGGGACCCGACAATGCGTTGATCGTCCGCAATTCGCTGCGTCACGGCCGGGCGACTGGGCTGCGCACTGCGGCCGGCACGCTCACGGGGGTTCTCGTCTGGGTTGTGGCAGCGGCATTCGGTCTGTCGGCGCTGCTGCGAGCCAGCGAGGTCGGCTATGACGTGCTGCGCTTTGGGGGAGCTTCCTACCTGATCTGGTTGGGCGTCGGCTCGCTGAGATCCCGAGGCCGCACCTCGCTCGGTGGCAATCGAAAACAGCGCCCGGCGCCGGACGGCGCCGGACGGCGTCGGCCGAGCGGGATACCTGATGGGAGTGGTGACCAATCTGGCGAACCCGAAGACCGGAGTCTTCTTCATCGCCTTCTTCCCTGCCTTCATCCCGCAAGGCAGCTCAGTGGAGGTGACGTCGCTGCTGTTCGGCGGCCTTTTTGCCGTCGAAGCGGCCGCTTGGTTCGGGGTGTTGTTGTGGGGAGTCTCACGCCTGACAGCCTGGCTTCACCAACCTGCTATCCAGCGTCGCATCGAGCAGGTCACCGGCGTGGTCCTGATCGGGTTCGCGATCCGCCTGGCGACCGAGCACCGCTGAGCCGGTGGCCGCGGGATCCGCCTGGCGACCGAGCACCGCTGAGCCGGTGGCCGCGGGTGGAGGACGAGCTCTCACCACCCCACGACCAACCCAGGGGCGCTTGCTATGCGACGCTTGGGCTCGCCGGCAAGATGCCGCGCCGGTGAGGAGGAGCGGCCGGTCGGTGGTGGGATCAGCCGTGGTTGATCGCAGCGGCGATGTTTTCCGCGAACGCGTCTGGCTGTGACAGAAACGGGTGGTGCCCAGCGCTGAACTCGACCAGTCGCGTGTCTGCTTTGACGCGTCTGCGCTTCACGTCGGCGGGGGTGGAGAGATCCTCGGTGCAGACAAAGTACGTGGCGGGCTTGTGCTGCCATGCGATCTGGCAGGGTGCCTGGGTGAACGGGATGAGCGATTCCGGCGAGGCGCTGATGACTCGTACGGCGGTGTCAGTCCGACTCATCGCGGGCGCGCCCGTAGCGCTCGTAGATCACCCGCGAGCCAAACGTCCTGGTCTCGACCAGGTCTAGCCGAACCTCTTCGGTGACCGGCGGCAGGAAGGGCGTGCCGCCACCGACGACGACCGGATTGCGGAACATGCGCAGCTCATCGA
>Ga0182024_10025690_pt1 | contig 10379 bp, 10 predicted proteins | sample P32metaG_FD_120480 | JGI IMG/M metagenome (GOLD analysis project Ga0182024, IMG submission 120480) | Permafrost microbial communities from Stordalen Mire, Sweden - P3-2 metaG (Illumina Assembly) | ecosystem: Environmental > Terrestrial > Soil > Wetlands > Permafrost | place: Sweden: Stordalen...
CGATGCGGGCGCTGCACGACGCATTCTTGGGCGAAAGTTCCAACGCGGCACCGGCGGAGTCGGTTTAGGCACATGGCTGTGGCGAAAAAAATACAGATCTACGACACCACGTTGCGCGACGGATGTCAGTCGGAAGATGTTTCGCTTACCACCGAAGACAAAGTTGAGATCGCGCGCCGCCTCGATGACATCGGCATCGATTATGTCGAGGGTGGATGGCCCGGCTCCAACGATCGCGATGCGGCATTTTTCATCGAGGTCAAGAAGGCGCACCTGAAGCATTCGAAGATCGCGGCCTTCGGCTCGACGCGGCGCGCGGGCGTCAAGGCTTCGCAGGATCGCAACCTCCAGCTATTGCTCAAGGCTGACACGCCGGTCGCCGCGGTGGTCGGCAAGACCTGGGACCTCCATGTGCGCGAGGCGCTGCGCATTCCGCTCGAGGAAAACCTCGAAATCCTGCACGACACCATCGCGTTTCTGAAGAAGCATGTCGACGAAGTCATCTTCGACGCCGAGCATTTTTTCGACGGCTACTTCCACAACAAGAATTACACGCTCAACTGCCTGCGCGCCGTCGATGACGCCGGCGTCGATCGCATATGCCTGTGCGATACCAACGGCGGCCGGCTCCCCGATGAGATCGTCGATGCGGTGACGACCGCGCTGGCGACGGTGAAGGCGCCCATCGCGATCCATTGCCACAATGATTCGGAAGTTGCGGTCGCGAACACCATCGCCGCGGTCAAGGTCGGCGCAACGCAGGTCCAAGGCACCATCAATGGGGTGGGAGAGCGATGCGGCAACGCCAACCTCATCTCCATCATCCCCGACCTGCAGCTCAAGCTCGGCTATCAATGCGTTCCGCCCGCGAAGCTGAAGGAGCTGCGCGAAGTCTCGATGCTGGTCTACGAGCTGGCGAATATCACGCCATCCAGTCGGCAGGCATTCGTGGGCAAGTATGCCTTCGCGCATAAGGGCGGGCTGCACGTCTCGGCGATTTTGCGCAACACGACGACCTACGAGCACATCGATCCCGCGCTGGTCGGCAACGATCGCCACGTGGTTTTGTCGGAGCTCTCCGGCAAGGCCAACATCATGTACAAGAGCAAGGAGCTGGGCCTCGACATCGATCCGAAGAATGAAAAAATCGGCGACCTGCTCGAGGAAGTGAAGCGCCTCGAGAGCGAGGGCTACACCTTCGAGGGCGCCGACGCCTCGTTCGAGCTGCTGATGCGCCGCACCCTCGGCATGACCAGCGAGCATTTCAATTTCGTCAGCTTCCGCGTGTTCGACGACAAGTGGCATGAGGACCAGGCGCCGTTCAGCGAGGCGGTGGTGATCATCGAAGGCCCCGACGGCCATCGCTCGCGCACCTCGGCCATCGGCAACGGCCCTGTGAACGCGCTCGACTCCGCGCTGCGCCGCGCGCTGGTGCCATACTATCCGGCGCTGGAGAACATGCACCTCGCCGACTACAAAGTGCGCGTGCTCGACAATGGGCGCGGGACCGGCGCGCGCGTGCGCGTGCTTATCGAGTCGACCGACGGCAGGAAGCGATGGAGCACGGTGGGCGTGTCGGCCAACGTCGTCGAGGCGAGCTGGCAGGCGCTCGTCGATTCGGTCGAGTACAAGTTGCACAAGGATCATCTGAAGCCGCGCGCGCGACCAGCGGATGTGAATGGCGACTCGAAGGGCAAGTCATCGGGCAAGCGCGGCGTTCAACCTAACCCCTAGGCCCTTCAGGCAGACCTAACCCCTAACCCTTCCCTTTAGGGAAGGGGAAGAGGGGAAGAGAGTGGATTTCTTCCTCCTACACTTGGTACTTTGAAATTTCGCTTTCAGAAGCAGTTCCAACTTCTGATCCCCCTTCCCTAAAGGGAAGGGGTTAGGGGCTAGGTCTCGGGAAGCAGCCAGGAATCAGGTCTTAAGGAGCCATCATCATGGGTAAACTCGATAAGAAAGTTGCGGTCATCACGGGCGCGGCGAGCGGCATCGGCCGCGCCACCGCCATCAGGTTCGCGGGCGAGGGCGCCTCGATCGTCATCGCAGATCTCAATCGCGAGGGCGGCGAGGCTGCGGTCCGCGACTGCAAGGAGAACGGCGGCAACGCGGTCTTCCAGCTCACCGACGTATCGAGCGAGGCGAACATCAAGGGCGCCGTCGATCGCGCGGTCAAGGAATTCGGCCACCTCAATATCATCTACAACAATGCCGGCCTCGGCGGCGCGGTCGGCCCGCTCGAAAAGACCACCATCGAGAACTGGGACCGCAGCTTCTCGATCCTGCTGCGCGCGGTCTTCCTCGGCATCAAGCACGCCGTCCCCGAGATTCGCAAAGCGGGCGGAGGCTCCATCATCTCGACCGCTTCCATCGCGGGACTATGCGGCACGCCGGGCTTGACCGCGTATGGTGCGGCGAAGGCGGGCGTCATCAGTGTGACGAAGTCGGCGGCGCTGGAATTTGCCAAGGACAAGATTCGCGTCAACTGCATATGTCCCGGGCTGATTGCCACGCCCCTGACCTACAATCGGATGCCGGGCGGCGAGCAGACCGCGACGCAACTCTTCAAGGCGTTCCAGGCCTGGCCGCGCAGCGGGCGTCCCGAGGATATCGCCGCGATGGCGCTGTTCCTTGCCAGTGACGATTCCGAATTCGTCAGCGGTCAGGCGATGGTGGTGGATGGCACGGCGACGGCGGCACTGGCGGGCAACATCCCGCGACCTGCGGATGCGCCCTCGATCCTCGAGGACGAATGGTCGGGGCCGTCGTTTGAGATGAAGCGCCCGTCGTAGGAATTTAAGTCACGCTAGCCCGCGGTTGATGCGTCGTCAACCGCGAGTTTTCTTTTCTGTAGCTGCTGGTTCTTTTGTGATGTCATCCTGAGCGAGGCTGCCGAGTCAAGGAACTTCTGCACGGCGATTCGCTCTTCACCAAGAGTTAAGTTTAGGTTGACAACGCGCCCAGTTAGGCGAAGGATATAGTAACAAACTGTAAGGTAGTAAAAATAACTAACAGTATTCTGGGTTGATTCCCGTTTGTTCGGGCGCCCATCAGGAGGAACATCATGGATCTAAACAACAACGCCGCTGCGTCGCCGAACGCCAGGAGCCGGGCGCCGTGCGAGTTTCAATCGGTGACGGTAGAAAGCCTGAGCTGGGGCGCCGCCCACATTTCGGGAATTCTCGTGTATTCCGCTCAATTCAAAGAGGTTCTAGCCAGCATTTCACGGTTCGCTCCCCATAAAAACAGCGTGCTCATTCAGGGAGAATCGGGCACCGGCAAGGAGCTGGTAGCACGCGCGCTACACAGCTTAGGGCCGGTTCCGAAGGGACCCTTCGTGACTTTCAATTGCTCGAATCTGATGGATTCGCTCGCCGAGTCGCAGCTCTTCGGGCACGTGAAGGGCGCCTTCACCGATGCGCGCGAGGAATCGCTAGGCTACTTCCGTTCGGCCGATGGTGGCACGCTGTTTCTCGACGAGATCGGTGAACTTCCACTACGACTTCAGCCGAAACTTTTGCGCGCCGTCGAAGGCCACGAGATTCAGCCGGTCGGTTCCGCGCGAACTTACAAAGTCGAGATGAAACTGGTCTGTGCGACCAACCGCGATTTGCTTTCGATGGTGAAGGACGGAAGCTTTCGGGCGGACCTTTACTATCGCCTCAACGCAGCTGCCATAGTCATCCCACCTCTTCGTGATCGCCCAAGGGCGATTCCTGCTTTCGTCGGTCACTTCATCGAGCAATACAATCGCCTATTCGGCAAACACATCCGTTGCGTCTCACAGACTGCGCTAGATGTAATGTGCGCGTATCCTTGGCCCGGCAACATCCGGGAACTTGGCCACGCCGTCGAGAGCGCCATGCTGATGGCCGATGGAGATGAGCTCGGATTGTGGCACCTTCCAGTCTTAGGGGAGAACGGTTCTGACGAACGAGAGCGATCTTTACCGATCATACCGACGGTAACAATCGAAGCGGCCGCGCCAATCGCCGAAGAAGCAACGGAGTTTTCGCTGGAAATCGCTATTGATGCTGCCTCGAAAAGAATGCTGCTTCGAGCGCTCAAAGCAGCCGGCGGTGATTGTCAGCATACGGCCCGTTTGCTGGGGATCTCACGCTACACGGTCTACCGGATGGTCGCTCGCCATCACCTTGGATCTCTCCGCGATTATCACAGCTGGCCTCAAAACAGACCGGCACATTGATCGCAGTCGGAACTTGATCCTCGAGGTGCGCAGCCGGCCTCGAGGGTCTTCCGCCCAAGTCTTCTTTTCTGTAATCTGCTGGTTCTTGTTTGATGACAATCAGAAGAGATTGCGGGCCAGCGATCGCGTGCTAATCTCCTGCTGTTAAATTGCTATCCAATTGCGCTGGGATGGGCCCAGAGGTTTCCATCATGCGGGCGGCGGCAGCGACCATATTCAAAGAGGCGCGGATTATTCGCAGTGCCACCGATCGTCGCGGCCGCTACGAGGCCGCCAAACTCGCGGAACTCCTCGATTGGCAAATAAGCGACATCGCAAAATATCTCGGGCGCGCTCCATCCACTCTCTCACGCTTCGGAGCCGCGCAGGTGCATCAGGAGAAACTCGCCGCGTTGGCCGCTCTGACGCGCGATGTTTTCAGCCTAACGAACGATAATCTGCGGGCCATGCGCGCATGGTTCCGACTTCCACTCGGCACCCTCAATGGCGTTTCGGCGCGAGAGGAGATTTTGCGCGGGAATTTGTGGCGAGTCCGCGAGCTTGTAAATGAGATGCACAGCGGTTTTGCTTTCTAACTCGCCTCATTGAAAAAGTATCGTGCTGAAAGGCACAGCTTTGGAAGCCGCCATTCGGCGGCTTCCGTCGCGGCCGCAGCGAAACACATATTTTCGCGCGATTCGTCTGCGCTTTGCGAGCGACCCGCTGGGGAAGAAATCGGCCTATCAGGTTGCAACGGTTCAACCTCGCCGGCGGAGCGCGGGTGCTCTATCCGGCGAAAGATCAGGTCACCTGCCTGCACGAGGCACAATTGTTCGGCTCTCCATTAACATCCGTTGCGCTGATTCCAGTGCAGTTCGACCTTCAGGCGGTGGTCGATTTGCGAGCTCCCGCAGTTGAGAAAATTCTCCATACCGATGACGCTGAGCTATGGTTCAACTTCCGGTGTTTGCCTACCACGCTGCGTCCCGCAGCTACTCAAATTCTGGGCGAGCGAGTTGCTGCGAGCGGACGCATCGATGGACTTCTGTATGATCGCCAGCGAATGCGGGACACGCGAATTTGGCGATCATCGAAGGTGCGCTGAGCGGGTTGGGATCCTCTGTGATCGTGAGTGATCCGGGTGGAGTGTCAGATCGGTTGCCGTGATCCGGAGGCGGGGGCGCGGCGTGATTCTCGCTCTTTGGATTGGCGAGAAGCATGCCGCGCATACCGGGAATGATGCGCCGCGACCGTAGGGCGCGGACGCCCTCCAGCTCTCATCCACCCGTCACGCTGGTCGCAAGAAAAAGTGCCTGCTTGGGCTAAACGTCTTGGCCCGGCCGCGTGCGGCGCGCGGTTACTCATCGATAGCGATCGCTGAACGCGTTCAGCCTGACGCTTGCGAGATCGCGCGTCGCCAGGATCGAGTCGCGCATGAAGTCCACCGTGCTCGGTTCCGAGAAGTAGTGGAAATCGACCGGAACCTCCTCGAGGTGAAGGTTCCAGCGTTTCGCGACATAGAGCAGTTCCACATCGAAGGTGAAACCTTCCACCGTCAGGCGGGGAAAAATCAGGTCCGCGGCTTTGCGAGTGAAACCCTTTAATCCCGCCTGGCAATCGCTGACTTGCAGCCCCAGCACGATTCTTACTGCCAGATTGAAGATCCGGCTCAGCGCGTGACGCGTGTACAGGTAGCTGAAAAAAGCCGGACTCATGTGATAGGTCGATTGCGGCGAAACGCGATTGGCGATTGCAACGTCAGCGCCGGCGTCCAGTGCAACGAGAATCTTGCCCACCTGGTCGATGGGATAGGCAAGGTCCGTGTCGGTGAAGACGATCCGGTCGCCGCACGACGCCATCGCTCCTTGTCGCACTGCGTGTCCCTTTCCGCGATTGATATCGTTGCGGAGCGGGCGCAGCGATGCGCACTTGCTCGCCATCCGCGTGATCGTCTCGCACGATCCGTCGGTGCTGCCATCGTCGACTACGATCACTTCGTGTGATTCGCCGCGCGCCTCAAGATAAGCGATCGCGGTTTGGAGATTGGCGGTCAGGCTATCCCCGCCGTTAAAGACCGGAATTACCAGCGAGGTACGCATCGCGAATCTGATGTGACGCCGAAATCCAAATTCAGTAAAATAACTCCGCAAATATTGCCGATCATCATTCAACGCTCAGGCCTATCACTATTTTGCGCAAAAGCGAGCGTCCTCGCAGGAGGTCTTTTGTCTAAGGCGCAGTGCACCCGAACTGAAAGCCTGGTGATGGTGCTATGGGTGGCGACTATCGCCGCGCTATGCGTTCGGGTCGTGCTTCATCCCACGACCCATACCGTATTCCCGGTGTTCGCGGCTGCGGGGAGGAGCTGGATTGCGAGCGAGGATCTCTATGCGCACGTCGCAGTGCCGGTGACCGGGCCGTTCCGATATAGCCCCTTGATCGCCGCGATGTTTGCGCCGTTTTCATTACTGCCGACGGCCGCCGCCGAAGTGCTCTGGCGATTGCTGCAAGCCGCGATCTACCTGGGTGCGCTCAAGCGATGGCTCGCACGAGGCATCGCACCTCGATTATCCAGCCTCGATCATTCGATGGTACTGCTGCTGGCTCTTCCGCTCTCCTTCGTCAACCTGAGAAACGGCCAGACCAATCTAATCGTCATCGCGATGCTGCTGGCTGCGGTCACCGCCGTCATCGAAAATCGATGGCGTACCACCGCCGCGTGCGTGGGGATAGCTGCTGCATTCAAGATTTACCCACTGGTCCTGGGCCTCCTGTTCGCCGCACTTTATCCCGCCGGCTTTATCCTCCCGATGGCGGGAGCGATGCTGGCAATTCTCGCGATGCCGTTTGTCCTCCAGCGTCCTGGCTACGTGATGCATCAGTACATTGCCTGGCCCAGATACCTGCGCGCGGATGATCGCAGCGCGGCTGCGCTGATCAACAGCTATCGCGATTTTGGATTTCTGTTCCGCCGTGCCGGCCATCCTATCCCGCCCGATATCTACCTTGCGCTTCAATTGGCCGCGGCCGGTCTGGTCGCTGGATGTTGTATCGCCGCGCGCCGAGGCGGTTTGGCACGGCGCGATCTGATGCGCATCACGTTGGCGCTGGCATGTTGCTGGATGCTGCTATTCGGCCCGGCAACCGAATCTTCCACCTACATCCTGCTCGCGCCCAGTATCGCGCTCGAGCTGGTACTCGCGGCGCGTTGGCACACATCGCGCGCGGTTCTCGCCGCGATGAGCGTCAGCTACGGGCTTCTGATGCTGGACCTTATCGGCGCGATGACCATCGAGCCCTCTCCTTTTGTGACGGCCGGATTGCAGCCGCTAGCGGCATTGATATTCATGTGCACTATCGCGGCAGAGCTGACTTTGTCGTGGCCGTCGTTTGAGATGAAGCGCCCGTCGTAGGAACTTGCTAATGCGGCGTGTAGTTTGAAAAACTAACATGTCATAACATATTCGATGTTATGACATTTAGCATCTATCTGGACGATAAGCTGACGAAAAGGCTGAATCGGGTTGCCATTGAATCGGGCAGGGCGCGCAACGCGCTTATTCGCGAAGCCGTGGAAGAGTGGCTCGCCAGAAGCCAACCCGAGCGATGGCCCGAGGCGGTGCTGGCATTCAAAGGAGTTCGCGGCGCCCCGCGCTTCGAGAAGGCCCGCAAGACGCTCAAGCCGCCGCGCGATCCGTTCGCCCGATTGAAAAGGATTTCCGGTTGAAGCCTGGCGATGCGCTATCTCCTCGATACCTGCGTGCTGAGCGATTTTGCGCGCGGCGAACCCTCGACGTTGGGGCACATCAGAGAAGTCTCGCCGGGCGATTTGGCAATCAGCACCATCACCGAGATGGAGATCGACTATGGCTTGCGGCTCAACCCGCGCCTCGCGCGTCGACTGAAACCAGTAATGGATGCGTTCCTCGGGTCGGTTAGTCTGCTGCCCTACGATCGGGCTGCCGCACACGCGACGAGTGAGTTCCGCGCGATTCTGAAACGGACAGGCAGGCCGATTGGCGCTTACGATGCCTTGATTGCCGGCACCGCGCTTGCGCGGGAATTGATCCTGGTGACTTCGAACGTGCGCGAGTTCTCAAGGGTGGCGAAGCTTCGCATCGAAGATTGGCGTCGATAGCAAGTAGACCGCAACCTGCCGCGTCCTGCGGATGCGCCGTCGATCCTCGAGGACGAATGGTCGGGGCCGTCGTTTGAGATGAGGGGCCCGTCTAAGGCTTGCCCCTCGCAACGATCTTGCTTTTGATTACCATACGCAGCATACCCAGCGTCGCTGGCGAGAGGTAGCCAGCCGGAAGACCCTTCCATTTCGGATCTCGTCCCGATTTCTTTTGTCGTTCCGCGAGGCTGTCGTTGCTGAGATCGAAAATCTGACAATCGAACAAGCCGCCACCAATCTGCTGGTAAATTATGCGCTGTTTGGGATCATGGAGCGGCGTAATTGCAAGCGAACCTCCAAACTTTCCAGTATTGCAAACAACGACGTTACAAAAGATTGTCCGCATCGCCGCCTCGGCGACATGCTGGAAAGAGGTGAGGTCCTGATTATATGCGATTACAAATAAGTGCTGGATATGCCCGCGATACATCGACAGGCGCGCCAAGTCTAATAGATCGTAACATATGCATACACCAATCTTGCCGAGTTCGTGTCCGTCGATCACCCAAACGGTCGGGATACCCTTGAAATGGAATTTAAGCTTCTCGATTCCTTCCCGTTCCTTGTCTGCCGGATAGGTCTTGCCGAAAGTCCTGACCGTTGTGCCAAAGGTGCTTCTTCGGTTTCTCCAGTACTCGGGCACGATAAGAACGCCTTGGTTCATCACCCTGTTTTGTCGGTCGGGAGGACTGTAGTCGAGCCCGGCGACTACCAGAGCTCCGAGACTCTCCGCTAAGGTTTTTAGCTCGTTGATATAGCCACGCGGGACCGACAATTCAGGCAGAATGACCACGTCTGGCGCTAGCTGATTCTGATAGAGATCGGCAAACCCCCGCCCGATGTCGGCGATCGCCCGCGCCTCCTCGCACGCTGATATCTGAAGACTGGGTGGATTAGTTTCTTCCCACGCACAGTCGCCATCCAAGGTCGTCTGAATAATCGCAACGCGCAAACTTTGGCTCAGCTTCATTGGGTCGCTCGCTACCTACTTCGATACCGACTCAGCAGTACCTGATGGGCGCTTACCGGAATCAGCTGTCGAGGCTCGTAGATGAAAGATCCTCCCTGAAACCTTTCAAGTAGCACTTGGGCTCGATCACACGCATCGATTAAGGTGTCTAGGTCGCGGTCAACCAGCAAAGACCCTGCGCGCTCGCCCGATCTAGCCACACGGGGCGTTTGCCTCAAACGCCGCTCCTTATGGCGTGGAGCGAGGCAGAAATCCAAGATCGATGCAGTTGCGGAAGAGATAGAGAGATCTCGAACGTAGTGTTGGAAGATCGACCCGAGCCGGACATCTCGTTGGCCGTTGATATTCCAAAACGCTGGAAAAGCAAAGTCTAGGCGTAACAGCCCCAGCAGGAGCAGGCCTAAAGCGGGGCACAACTCGGCACCCGACGCGTCTTGGCTTTTGGATTCCGATACGCATCGATAGTCTGTGATTTCGCGTGGTTTCACTACTATCTGCAACTGCGATTTGGCGAAGAACCGCCAGCTCCCCCAACTTACTAGCGCGCTGTCGTCAGGCGCGAGCTCGGCCGATCGGCGATTGAGTTCGATGTTCATGTGAACTAGGTGCCTAGGAGAGGTGCGATCGGTCCGAACGGACCGCGCAATCCTGCCGAATATTTCTAAAGCAGTCCATTCTGAAACTCTTGGATCGAAGGGGGATTGTTCGGCCTTCGCAGACATTCTCTGCAGCCAATCGCCGAGCCCCACCATGTTCTCGTCGTTGCCACCAAGCACCACGTCGGCGACTACTGGGCTGCTCTGCGCGGCCGCGGTCAGTTGCCGCCGGGTGAATCCATTGAACGCGATTGCCTCCCAGAGCCAACCGCCGTCCTCGTTGCGCCATATCGAGCGTCTTGCCGATAGCGTCTTCAGCAATTGTACTGGTGATGTCCGCTCGGTTGTTAGGATTGAGCAGCGGCTTCATGGTCAGTTAAGCGGCTTTCTCGCTTTCGTCAACTCCCGGTCGGGCACTACTGAGATAAGTATCGTGGGCGCGCAGCGCAG
>Ga0182024_10025691_pt1 | contig 10379 bp, 5 predicted proteins | sample P32metaG_FD_120480 | JGI IMG/M metagenome (GOLD analysis project Ga0182024, IMG submission 120480) | Permafrost microbial communities from Stordalen Mire, Sweden - P3-2 metaG (Illumina Assembly) | ecosystem: Environmental > Terrestrial > Soil > Wetlands > Permafrost | place: Sweden: Stordalen...
ATGGCAGGGCTGGGCGTGGCGGGCGGAGCCACGGTGCTGCTGCCTGGCCGCGCGGCGGGACAAATGACAGACGGGCCCAGACCGGTGTACTTTGACGTGCGGCGCTTTGGCGCAAAGGGCGACGGGATCGCGATCGATTCGCCGGCGATCGACGCGGCGATTGCGGCAGCAGCGGATGCGGGCGGCGGGACAGTGGTGTTTTCGTCGGGCGTGTATGCCAGCTACTCGATCCACCTCAAGAGCAAGGTGGCGCTCTACCTGGAGCAGGGAGCCACCATCCTGGCCGCGCCCACGCCCTACAACGGCATGGCCAGCGGCGGATACGACGAGGCGGAGCCGCAGGGAGCGTGGGAACCCTACCAGGATTACGGACACAACCACTGGCACAACTCGCTCATCTGGGGCGAGAACATTGCGGACTTCGGCATCTTCGGTCCGGGGCTGGTCTGGGGCAAGGGGCTGAGCCGCGGGCACGATGAAAAGACGCTGCCCAACACGCTGGCCAAGGGCGTGGGCAACAAGGCCATTGCGCTGAAGAACTGCCGCAACGTGATCCTGAGCGATTTTTCGATTCTGCAGGGCGGATGGTTTGGGATCCTGGCCACGGGCGTGGACAACCTGACGATCGACAACCTGAAGATCGACACCAACCGCGACGGCATCGACATTGACTGCTGCCGCAACGTGCGAGTCTCAAACTGCACAGTGAATTCGCCGTGGGACGACGCGATCGTGCCCAAGAGCTCGTACGCGCTGGGGCACGCCCGAACGACAGAAAATGTGACCATTTCGAATTGCTTTGTGACCGGGGCGTATGAGCTGGGCAGCGTGCTGGACGGCACCTGGAAGGAGATGAAGCGCAACGGCGGATGGGGCACGGGAAGAATCAAGTTCGGGACGGAATCGAACGGCGGGTTCAAGAACATCACGGTGGCGAACTGCGTCTTTGACAAGTGCCATGGCTTTGCGCTGGAGACGGTCGATGGAGCCATCTTTGAGGACATCACCATCACCGGGATCACGATGCGCGAGGTGGCTGTGCCGTTCTTTCTGCGGCTGGGAGCGCGGCTGCGCGGGCCCAAGCCGGAGACGCAGGTGGGACGGTTGAAGCGGGTGCTGATCTCGAACGTGACCAGCTCGGGCGCAGCGCCGCTGCCGTCGATCATCGCGGGGATCGCGGACCATCCCGTCGAGGACGTGAAGTTGAGCGACCTCTACCTGGAGCAGGTGGGTGCCGCAGGGCCGGAGCTGGCGGCGCTGAATCCGGAGGAAAAGGCGAGTGCGTATCCGGAGCCCACGATGTTCGGCCAGTTGCCGGCGACGGGCTTCTACCTGCGGCATGCGAAGAACGTGGAGCTGACGAATGTGGAGATTGCCACCGCGGCTCCGGATGCGCGCCCGGCATTTTACCTGGAAGACGTGGAAGGCGCAGATTTCTTCCGGCTACGCATGCCGAAGACGAGCGGAGAGATCCGGCTGAAGAATGTGACGGACTTCCGAGTGTTCGGGTGCGCGCATTATCCCGATGCGGCGGTAGAACGGGCGGAGGAGCGGACGGTCTAGCGGGTAGCTAGCCGAGTTTCTCGCGGAAATACGGCAGCGTGAGCTCGAGGCCTTCGCGCAACGCGATCCTGGGCTCCCAGCCGAGGAGTTTGCGGGCCTTGGTGATATCGGGGCGACGGCGGGACGGATCGTCTTCGAGAGCTGGTTCGTAGCGCAGCGGGCTGGCGGAGCCCGTGACTTCGAGAACGGTCTGCGCGCACTCCAATACCGTGAACTCGGAGGGGTTGCCTATATTGACCGGCAGGTGTTCGTCGGTGCGCGACAGGCGCTCGATGCCTTCGATGAGGTCGCTGACGTAGCAGAAGCTGCGGGTCTGCGAGCCGTCTCCGTAAATGGTGAGAGGCACGCCGCGAAGGGCCTGGGTCATGAAGTTGGAGATGACGCGGCCGTCCTCGGGGTTGAGCCGCGGCCCGTACGTGTTGAAGATGCGCACCAGGTGCGTGTTGACGTTGCGATAACGGAAATAGGCCATCACCAGCGATTCGGCGTAGCGCTTGGCTTCGTCGTAGACGGAGCGCGGCCCGATGGGGTTGACGTTGCCCCAGTAGGACTCGGACTGCGGGTGATCGAGGGGGTCGCCATAGCACTCCGATGTGGAGGCGTGGAGGAAGCCGGCGTTGTAGTTTTCCGCGATGCGGAGCACGTTCTCGGTTCCGATGGAGCCCACGCGAAGGGTTTCGATGCCGAGGCGCATGTACTGCGGCGGGCTGGCCGGCGAGGCGAAGTTGAAGACGAAATCTACAGGGCCGGGATCGAAGGTCTCGCAGATGTCGCGCTGCTCGAAGGCGAAGTTGGCTTCGTGGCGGAGGTGAGCCAGGTTCTCGAGGTCGCCAGTGGATAAGTTGTCGACGCCGAGCACCGCATGGCCATCGGCGAGGAGGCGATCCGTGAGGTGGGAACCGAGGAAGCCGGCGGCGCCGGTGACAAGAACGCGAGTCTTCAAGATGGGTGTGGGCTCCGATTGATGCTGTATTGGTGATTCTAGTCGAGCCGGGTAGACGAGGGACAAAAGGACACCGGGCTACGGTGCGGACAGGATGGTCTTGGAGTAGACTTCGGCGTTGCGGCCGCGGGCGTAGTAGTGGGGTTCGCGGCCGTTGTGGACAAAGCCGTGGGCGCGATAGAGGGCGATGGCAGCTTCGTTCGTCGATTCGACGTGCAGCCAGATGAGACGGGCGCCGGCGGCCTGGGCGGACGCTTCGGCGCGGCGAAGAAGTTGCGCGGCGATGCCGCGGCGGCGGAAGCCGGCAGCGACTTCGATGGTCTGAATGTAGGCGATGCAGCCGGCGCCGGGATCGTCGAACCACTCAACGACTGTGAAGCCCGCGATCTGCGAATCCTCTTCGGCAACCCACGTGGCGGAACGCGAGCTGGCAATGAGGCCCTGGAGGTAGAGCCGGCTGTAACGGATGGGAGGCTGAAAACAGATCTCCTCGATGGCATAGAGCGCGGGGAAATCGGCGGCGGTGTAGGGGCGGAGCATAGTGAAGCAGCGAGTCAGTAGGTCGGCAAGTCAGCGAGTCAGCGGCGTTGGCAGCTAAATCAGCCTCATGGTATCCCAGGTCCCAACCTCAGGGACCTGGGGCACCCGAACATCGCGGCGAATCGGGAGGAATGACTCCTAGACCTTGGCTTCGAGGTCGTGGATGGCGTCGAAGAATCGCTGGTCGAGGCGGCGGTTGTGGGCGATGGCTTCCTTGATGGTGATGTCGGTGATATCGGTGCCGTGCAGAACGGCGATGCGGCCCCACTTCTTCCGGTGAACCATGTCAATGGCGTGGAGGCCGTAGCGCTGGCCGAGAAGACGGTCGTAAGCCGTGGGAACGCCGCCGCGCTGGGTATGGCCGAGGTTGACGCTGCGCGTCTCAAAGCCGGTTTTCTTCTCGATGAGGTCAGCGAGAGCTTCAGCGATGCCGCTGAGGCGGACGTGGCCGAAGGAATCGACATCCTTGGAGCCGATGACCTGGCCGACCTCGGGCAGATGACAGCCTTCGGCCACAACAACGACGCCGTAGTGCTTGCCGTGATCGTAGTTGTACTTCAGCAGGGCGCAGACATGGTCGATGTCGATGTCCTTCTCGGGGACCAGAATCACGTGGGCGCCGCCGGCGATGCCGGAGGCCATGGCGATCCAGCCGGCGTCGCGGCCCATCACTTCGACCACGATGACGCGGTTGTGCGAGTCGGCGGTGGTGTGAATGCGGTCGACGGCCTCCGTGGCGATCATGACCGCGGTGTCAAAACCGAAAGTCGCGTCGGTGCCGCTGATGTCGTTATCGATGGTCTTGGGAACGCCGACAGCGTTGATGCCGTTCTCGGCAAGGAACTGGGTGACTGACTGGGTGTCGTCGCCGCCGAGGGCGATGAGTGCGTCGATCTTGTTGAGCTTGAGGACTTCCTGCACCTTCTCAATGCCGCCGGGGATTTTTTTGACGTTGGTGCGCGAGGAATGGAGAATGGTGCCGCCCCTCAACTGGATGCCATCGATGGCTTCCAGCGTCAGCGGAATGAATTGGTTGTCGAGGACGCCCCGCCAGCCGTTGAGAAAGCCGATAAACTCGTCGCCGTAGTGATTGATGCCCTTCTTCACCGCCGCGTAGATGACCGCATTCAGTCCGGGGCAGTCGCCGCCGCCGGTCAACAAAGCTACTCGCATCGAAAGGTCTCCTGAATCAGAATGCGCGGCCGATTGGCTGGGCCGCTTCAATAGTCGGACGCCGGATGCCGGTCCAATGGCCGGTTTCGACGCCTTACCCAGTTTACTCCGATGTTGTAAAGGGAAATGGTGACGGTGAGCACGTTGCGCTCAGCGCGTAGTCCCATTCCGGGCTCAGATTCAGGCGCGTCCACACGGGACAGGACAGCGATTTTCTTGCACGCGTTATGGCCCGGCTGCCGCCTGCAGAGCGCGGCGGCGTCTCCTGCACCTTGGTGGAATTCATTTGCTTATTGATGCGCTCGCGCCGGTCATGGCCGGAGGAAGGAACGCTTCGGGCATTTCGCCAGAGAAAAACTCCTTAAACAGCTTAAGGCGGAGACGGATTGGATGTACAACGGAGCTGTAGGCGAGCGAGACATCTGATTCGAGCCAGGTTGCGCCCGCTAGAATGGTTCAATTGCTTATGCCGGGACCTGGAGCTCTTCTCCTGCTTGTTTTTGCCAGCGCAGTAGTGGCGTTGCTGCTGGTGCTGTTGCAGCTCACCCGGCTGGGATTCCTGATTCGCAGCACGATTCCCGACCGGCCGCGGCGGCGCATGTTCATTGCCTCCATGTCGTTCACGATTACGTTTCTTGGCGTACGGCTGCTGGTCACGCTCATCCTGCACAACCACGGTCCCTTTGAGTGGGTGATGGTGAAGGGGCATCATATTCATCACCTGGTTTGGGGGATCCTCATCCTGCTGCTGGTGGGCTATGGATGGCTGCTGGACCTGGGGCGGTCACACTCGCCGATGTCGATCTTCTTCAGCCGGCTGATGAGCGTGAGCTACGGCGTAGGCGCAGCCTTGACGCTGGACGAGTTTGCGCTATGGCTGAACCTGGAGCCGGACGCCTACTGGTCGCGGGAGGGACGGCTAAGCGTGGATGCTGTGATCCTGTTCGGCGGCGTGCTGGCCATGGGAGCGTGGGGCGCGCCGTTCTTTCGTGGGCTGTCCCGCATGTGGATGCACCGCGCAGCATTTCGGCGCGGCGTAGGCCGCGGGCTGTCCTTCCCTATTCGGCGCGTGCGGTTGCTTCGTCCGCGTAGATTGCGTCGACGACCGCCGCATAACGTTGATTGATGACGCGGCGCTTGAGTTTCATTGAAGGAGTCAGCTCGCCGGAGTCCTGTGACCACTCGTCAGGCACAAGGCGGAAGCGCTTGATGGTTTCGAAGCTCGCCAGGCCGGCGTTGATGTCGGTAACGAGATCGGAATAGAGCGCCTGAATGTGGCTGTTGGCGACGAGCTCGGCGCGATTGCGGGCCTCGACTTCGTGGGCGCGGGCCCAGTCTTCCAGCGCGACGAAGTTGGGCGAGATAATCGCGGAAATGAATTTGTGCTTGTCGCCGACGAGCGCGACCTCCGAGACCAGAATGCTGGTCTTCAGCTTGTTCTCAATGGGCTGCGGAGCCACCAGCTTTCCGCCGGAAGTCTTCAGCAGCTCCTTTTTGCGATCGGTGATGTAAAGGAAGCCGTCCGCGTCCAGATGGCCGATGTCGCCGGTGCGGAACCAGCCGTCCGCGTCGAAGCACTCTGCATTGAACGCCGGTTTCTGCCAGTAGCCGCCGAAAATGAACGGACCGCGCACCAGCAACTCGCCGTCCTCGGCGAACTTCAGCTCGACGTTGGGGAGCGGCTTGCCGACGGAGCCCATGCGCTGGGCTACGCCGGAGTTAATCGCGATAACAGGCGAGGTTTCGGTCAGGCCGTAGCCCTCCCAGACCGGCATGCCGGCGGAGGCGAACCAGCGAGCAGTGTCGATCCCGAGCGGCGCGCCTCCGGAGAGAAAGATGCGAACGCGGCCCCCAAATGCCGCCTTTACCTTTGAGTAAACCAGCTTGTCGGCTAGCTTCCAGGGCGCGGACGATGGCGTATTGCCGGCGTACACGGTCTGCGCGTGGCGGCTGCCAAGCCTGACTGCCTGCGCCAGCAACGGGCGGCGAACCGGCGACAGGCCCGCGCGGCGCTCCACTTCCTGGCGAATCTTCTCGTAGACCCGCGGCACTCCGACAAAAACCGTAGGGCGAATCTCGCGCATGGCCTCGGGAAGCTTGTCGAACTGGGCGCAGTAAACCACCTGTGCGCCGCGCGCGAACATGACGTAATCGAGAGCGCGGGCGGTGATGTGGGACAGGGGCAGGAACGAGATGCAGACGTCCGCCGGCCCAATATCGAAGTCCTCGACGGCGAAGTTCTGGTTGGCGGCGATGTTGCCGTGGGTGAGCATCACCCCTTTGGGCTCGCCGGTGGTGCCGGAGGTGTAGATAAGCGTGGCCAGATCGCCGGGCTGAACCGAGCGCACAAGCGCGTCGAAGCCTTCCTCGCGCTGGGAGCCGCCGCGATCGGCGCCGGCAAGCACATGGCTGAAGGCGATGGCTCCCAACGGCGGATCGGCCGAATCCATGATGAGGATGCGTTCGAGCGGCGTCTCGGCGCGCACCGCGTCCAGCTTCTCGAATTGCTGGCGCGTGGAGACGATAGCAGTGCGGCAGCCGGCATCCTGGAGCAGGATGGCGATCTGTTCCCCGGTCAGCGTCGGATAGATGGGCACATTGACGGCGCCGATGGCCAGAATGGCGAAATCGCTGACCGCCCATTCCCAGCGGTTTTCCGAGATAAGCGCGATGCGGTCGCCCTTCCGTTCGCCCCACCCCTCAAAAGCCCGCGCCAGGACGCGGACACGCTGGTAAATCTGGTCTGAAGACAGAGGATGCCATTGCGCGGAGTCGTCCTGCCACAGGATGGCGTGCGGATTGCCCGCGCCGGCAACGCGCATAAACAGGTCATTCACGGTCTGGATGGGCTGGAAATCTCTCATGCGATTCAGTTTGCCGATGGAAACTCAGTTGAGGAAGCCAACGAGAGTGTATCAAGCCGCAGCCGTCGGCGGCTTATCGGACGGTTCCAGGCGGTTCCAGGAGGTACTGGAGCGCGTCCGTGAGCCCCACCGCGTGCCCCACATATCGAATCGTGGGATTCCCTGTCGCAGTGTGCTTCTCGTCACAGCGGGCTACGGCTCCCGAAGAAGAGACTCACCGTAGCGGTTCCTACTCTGCGCTCGCGCGCTCAAGAGGCTCTAAAGAATGAATGACAAAAGCATGGTAATCATGGATGGGAATGAGGCAGCCGCCTCAGTCGCCTATCGGCTCGCTGAAGTTGTAGCCATCTACCCCATTACGCCGTCGTCCCCGATGGCCGAATGGGCCGACCAGTGGCGCTCAGAGGGAAAGAAGAACATCTGGGGAGCCGAGCCCGTGGTGGAGGAGCTGCAAAGCGAGGGCGGCGCAGCGGGCGCCTTGCACGGAGCCTTGCAGGCCGGGGCATTCGCCACCACATTTACGGCGTCGCAGGGCCTGCTGCTGATGATCCCCAACATGTTCAAGATTGCCGGCGAGCTGACGCCCGCCACCATGCACGTGACGGCGCGCACCATCGCCACCCACGCGCTGTCCATCTTCGGCGACCATTCCGACGTGATGGCGTGCCGCTCCACCGGATGGGCCATGCTGGCTTCGAATTCCGTGCAAGAAGCTGCCGACCTGGCGCTGATTGCGCAGGTAGCCACCCTCGAGTCGCGCATCCCCTTCATCCATTTCTTTGACGGATTCCGCACCTCGCATGAAGTGGGCAAGATCTATCCCATCGCCGACGAAACCATCCGCGCCATGGTGGATGACAAGTACATCATCCAGTTCCGGCAAAACGCTCTCTCGCCTGACAGGCCGGTCATTCGCGGCACCGCACAGAATCCCGACGTCTTCTTCCAGGCGCGGGAGGCGTGCACCCCGTTTCACCAGGCCGTACCGGGAATCGTGCAGTCGGTGATGGAACGCTTTGCCGTGGAGACAGGCCGCGAGTACCGGCTGTTCGACTACTGCGGCGCGCCGGATGCGGAACGCGTCATCGTGATCATGGGTTCGGGCGCGGAGGCGGTGGAAGAGGCCGTGGAAGCGCTGAACCGGAGCGGCGAGAAAGTGGGACTGTTAAAGGTCCGGCTCTACCGGCCGTTCGACGCTTCGGCGTTTATCGGAGCGCTGCCGAAGACGGTCAAATCGATCGCCGTCCTGGACCGCTGCAAAGAGCCGGGTGCTACCGGCGAACCACTTTATGTAGACCTGGTGACGGTGCTGGCGGAGAAGGCGGCGAGCCTGCCGTTTTTGAAGCCGGTGGTCATTGGCGGGCGCTACGGACTGTCGTCCAAAGAGTTCACCCCTGCGATGGTCAAAGGGATCTTCGACGAGCTCACCAAGGCCGCGCCGAAGAATCACTTCACCATCGGCATCGAGGACGATGTGAGCGGCTCGAGCCTGAGCTACGATCCGGCGTTCTCCACCGAGGATCCGCGGACGGTGCGGGCGCTTTTCTACGGGCTGGGTTCGGACGGCACCGTTGGCGCAAACAAGAATTCCATCAAGATCATCGGCACCGAAACCGACAACTACGCACAGGGCTACTTCGTCTACGACTCCAAGAAGTCAGGATCGATGACAACGTCGCACCTGCGCTTCGGGCCTACGCCCATCCACTCCACCTACCTGATTTCGAAGGCCAGCTTTGTGGCCTGCCACAACTTCAGCTTCCTTGAAAAAATCAACGTGCTGGAAGCGGCCATGCCGGGATCCGTGTTCCTGCTCAATTCCCCGTACTCCGCCGAAGAGGTATGGGATCACCTGCCCAGGACGGTGCAGCAGGAGATCCTGCGCAAGAAGATCGAATTCTACGTGATCGATGGCTACAAGGTGGCGCGCGATGCCGGCATGGGTACCCGCATCAACACCATCATGCAGACGTGCTTCTTTGCCATCAGCGGCGTGCTGCCGCGAGAAGAGGCAATCGCGCAGATCAAGAAGGCGATCAACAAGACCTACGGCAAGCGCGGCGAGGCCGTTGTGCAGAAGAATTTTGCGGCAGTCGATCACGCGCTGGCGCATCTGGAGAAGGTGGAGATCCCACAATCGGCATCGTCCGATTTCGACATTACCGGCTCGCTCTCGTCCCGGGCGCCGCGGTTTGTGCATGACGTGCTGGGGCAGATCGCCAGCGGTAACGGCGACCTCCTCCCGGTCAGCGCACTACCCCCGGGCGGGGCGTTCCCCACGGGCACGGCGCAGTGGGAGAAGAGAAACATCGCGCAATTCATCCCGGTGTGGGACAAAGACCTGTGCATCCAATGCGGCAAATGCGTGATGGTGTGCCCGCACGCGGTCATCCGCTCCAAGGTGTACAGCCCGGATCTCGCTTCCGATGCGCCATCGGCGTTCCAGTGGGCCAAGCCCAAGTGGAGAGGGATGGAGCAGGAACGGTACACGCTGCAGGTGGCGCCGGAGGACTGCACCGGATGCGCCCTGTGCGTGGAAGCCTGCCCGGTGAAGAACAAGAGCGACGCCAGCCACAAGGCGATCAACATGGCGCCGCAGGCTCCCCTGCGCGAGCAGGAGCGCCGCAACTGGGACTTCTTCCTGGGACTGCCGGAGGTTGACCGCAGCAAGCTCTCGCATGGCCAGGTGAAGGACCTGCAGCTGTTACAGCCGTTGTTTGAGTTCTCCGGCGCGTGCGCGGGGTGCGGCGAGACACCGTACATCAAGCTGCTGACGCAATTGTTCGGAGACCGGCTCTACATTGCCAACGCGACTGGGTGTTCCTCCATCTACGGCGGCAACCTGCCCACCACGCCTTACAGCACCAATGCGCAGGGGCGCGGGCCGACGTGGGCCAACTCGCTCTTTGAAGACAACGCTGAATTTGGATTCGGCATGCGGGTCGCGCTGGATCAGCAGAAGGCCTTCGCGGAGACGCTGCTCGGGCGAGTGGCTCCCGCGGCTGGAGATAAGTTGGTGACGGCGCTGCTCTCGGCGCCGCAGAACACCGAGCCGGAAATCAACGCACAGCGGGAGCGGGTCAAGATCCTGCGCGAGAAACTGGCTGGTGACGAATCTTCTGATGTGGCGAATCTGCTGGCCATCGCCGACTCGCTGGTGCGCAAAAGCGTTTGGATCCTGGGCGGCGACGGATGGGCGTTCGACATCGGCTTCGGCGGGCTCGATCATGTTCTCGGTTCCGGCAAGGACGTGAATGTGCTGGTGCTCGATACCGAGGTTTACTCAAACACGGGCG
>Ga0182024_10025692_pt1 | contig 10378 bp, 3 predicted proteins | sample P32metaG_FD_120480 | JGI IMG/M metagenome (GOLD analysis project Ga0182024, IMG submission 120480) | Permafrost microbial communities from Stordalen Mire, Sweden - P3-2 metaG (Illumina Assembly) | ecosystem: Environmental > Terrestrial > Soil > Wetlands > Permafrost | place: Sweden: Stordalen...
GGCCTGACTCAGCGCTAGCTCGCAGCCAGCGAGGAGTTGCCAAGCCTAAAACGCTTTCCAGCGAAAGCACGAGGCTTGATCGACTGAGAGATTTCAGGAATACGCGACGTGATGAAGACAAAAGGTTGGCACCCGCCCGACTCAGACCGTGCTAGAATTCGCCCCTAATTCTTATATTCAGTGAACTCAGACTTTGCAAGCTCGGCTCTAGACATTCAGCGAACGCTGAGGATTACAATCTAACTTCGTTCGCAGGTTAAATATCCGGCCGCTGACGGTTGAGACAAGTCGAGTTTTATGTGGAGGCGCTTCTGATGAAGGAAAGTGCTCGATCGATGGCAATCTTTTTGTTTATGTTTTGCATTTCCGGACTGACTGCTTACGCACAAACTACCCAATCGGCGGAAGAAGAAGGTAAGGCCTGGTGGCAGCACGCCGTTTTCTACGAGATCTATCCCCGCAGTTTCGCCGATAGCAATAATGACGGCGTCGGCGATCTGAATGGAATCGCGTCCAAGCTCGATTACCTGAAAAATCTCGGCGTGGACGCGATCTGGATTTCGCCGTGCTTTCCTTCGCCCCAGGTTGACTTCGGTTACGACGTTTCCGATTACGAAAACATCGATCCCATGTACGGGACGCTGGCCGACTTCGATAATCTAGCGCGCGAAGCCAAGAAGCGAAACATCCATATCATCCTTGACTTCGTGGTCAATCATACTTCCGATCAGCACAAGTGGTTCCTGGATTCGAAATCGTCGCGCACGTCTGCCCATCGCGATTGGTACATCTGGCGCGACGGAAAAGGGCCGGGACGGCCTCCCAACAATTGGGTCTCGACCTTTGGCGGTTCGGCGTGGCAGTTTGATCCTACGACGAATCAGTACTATTACCATTACTTTTATCCTCAGCAGCCGGATTTGAACTGGCGCAATCCCGCCGTCAAAGACGCCATGTTTGATGTGACGCGTTTCTGGTACAACCGCGGGGTCTCAGGGTTCAGGCTGGATGCGGTCGACACTCTGTTTGAAGATCCGAACCTGAAAGACAATCCGATCAAACATCCTGGAAAGAACGCCTTCGGAGATCCGTTCGAGCAAAACAAATACAATACCAAGTTGCCCGAGGTGCACGACATTTTGCGCGGATTGCGCCAGGTCGCGGACGAACACAACGCGGTACTCATCGGCGAAACCTGGACGGCCGACGTTGCCGAACTCAATGAGTACTACGGTAAAGGCAATGATGAACTGCAGTTGCCCATGGATTTTCTATTTACGATGGTGAACAAGCTGTCGCCAGCAGAATTCCGGAAGCAGATTGCGGAAGTGAACGCGGCCTCCGGGTGGCCTACATTTGTGATCAGCAACCATGACATCGTTCGTTCCTATGACCGCTACGGCGATGGCAAGCATAACGACGACATCGCGAAGCTTATGGCGGGGCTCTATCTGACCTTGCGCGGTACGCCGATCATGTACTACGGCGAAGAGATCGGAATGAAGACGACTCCGCCCACGCGCCAGGAGGATGTGAAAGATCCTATCGGAGTGAAGGGCTGGCCAAAAGAAAAGGGACGGGATGGCGAACGCACTCCCATGCAGTGGAACGACAGCGTGAACGCGGGCTTTACCAAAGGCACACCGTGGCTGCCCGTTCCTCCCACTTACAAGACGCACAATGTGGCGGATGAATCGAAAAATCCCGATTCGGTTCTCGAGTTCTATAAGACCGTGCTCAAGCTGCGCCACACCAATCAAGCCCTGCTCAACGGAAGCTATCAGGCTATCAATGAAAATGATGCAAACGTGTTTTCTTACTTGCGAGTCTATAAAGACCAGGGGGTGGTGGTGGCTCTGAATATGTCTGGCACAGCCCAGAAGGTGAACCTGAACCTCAAGGAGAATGGGTTCGCTTCAGCCACGAGCCTGCTAGCGACTGGAAAATCCTCGGCGCAGGGAAACGAAGTTTCACTTGAGCCCTACGGAGTTTTTATCGGCGAGCTCGCCAAGTAAGGCGAAGTTTAGTTCGCTCGCTGGTAACTCACGCTCGCTCAGGTCTATGCTCGCTCAACTCTACGATGATCGGGTGTCGCTGCGTTCATTACAGCATTCGCCTCCCGGCAACTGATCTTCATTTCGGATAGCCACATCTCATCTGCCGGCGTTAACCGCTCCTCAAGACTGTGTCCGGGGCGCGGGACGCTCCACTTCAGAAGCCTCCACCGACATGCCGGGCAGGTTAAGGCTATCTGTGATGAACTTTGGCAAGATGCAATGTGTGTGTATGGATTTGCTTTATCGGGCATACGATCCGCCTTCCGCCTTAAAGGCGCCTTCTAATAAAAGACGCACATCAATCAGGATGGCGGAAGGTGGCTTAGTGGCCGTACAGCGGATTATGGATGATTCGGGCCGCCTTTCCCTAGGCGGCCCGACGTGAAGATTTACTGCGGTTTCTGATCTTCTTTAGGTGGCTCCTTCTTGTTCGGAGGAGGTGGGTTTTTCGGATTAGGTTTAGCCGTCGCCGGATGTTGCGCCGGCTTTGCCGCTGCAGTCGGCGCGGGCTTGGCTTCAGGTTTCGGAGCAGGCTTGTTCGCAGGGCGTGCCGTCGTTTCTGGCTTTGCCGGTTGCGGATGAGCCGCCGGTTTTGCTGGTTGAGGTCGCGCCGCAGGAGCCGGGGAAGGCTTGCCACGTTCCGCCGGCGCTGCCGGCCGCGCTGCCGCAGGCTCCGGCTCCGCTGCCTTCCTCGCGGGTTCAGCGGGTCTCGCCGGTGCAGGGGAACCCGCACGTGCCGGGGCCGAGGCTGGCTGTGAACGATTTGGCTGCGCCTTCGGTGCGGAGGGACGCGGGGCTGTTCCGGCGCGCGCAGGAATCACCGGAGCAATTGGCTTCCCCGCGGGAATCGGCTTGGCCGCTGCCACCAGCGTCGGACGCCCTTTATTCACAGAGGCAAATTGCTGGCGGTTCTGTGCCGCCTCCTGCCGCTGCTGCATCTGCGTGTTCATCGGCGGGATGCGCTGTTCGCGCGTGGCCGCCACTTCCGCCGGCAAAGGCTTGCGAGTGACGCCTCCGGGCCCGTTATAGCTGGCGCGGCTAGTGGTGTTGTTGATGGTAGTGTTGTTGATGACGACCGTATTGGTGACGGTGCGGTTGTAGACCTGTACGTTACTGGTGTTCACATTGTTGACGGATTGGTTGTAGTCGAAACGATCTCCGTTCCAGTATCCGCCCTGATAGCCGGCTCCGACATAGCCGAAGCCGTAGTTGACACCGCCGTAGTAGCCGATGTGGCGTCCCCAGTACCCGTTGTAGTAGCGGTATCGACCGCCGGTATAGCCCCAATAGCCCGGTGTCCACAGGTAGCCCACCTCAGGCGGACGTGCCCACGCGCCCGGCACCCAGTAGTAACCCTGCGATGAATAGCTCCAATAGCCTGGCGTCCAGAGGTAGCCCTCGCCGGGGCATTCCGGCTGCGAATATTCTGGAAGCGATGGCGGCGGGTCTGGAGCCTCAAGTGTCGGCTGTCCGTAGCTGGCGTCCTGCTCGTCGGCGTCGTAATCGCTATCTGAATCGTTTCCAGAACTGTTCTGGTACTGCTGATCGCTGCCTCCAGAAGTCTGCGTCTGGCTTGCGGGTGCCAGGTTAGCCGCCGCCGCCGGATCCTGAGATTGCGTCTGATCCGGCTGCGCCGGCTGACTTTGTGTACTGTTGTCGGGCGTCTGATTTTGATTTTTGTTGCAGGACGCCAAGCCAAATGTCAGCGCGATGGATGCGATTGCCGCAAGAAGGAGGGAGGGTGCGTTATTTGTCGTATGCATAGTTTGCCGGCCAGGTTGGATGCCAAATTTCTCGACGCGGTCAAGAAATAATTGCGTAACGCCGCAATTAAGCGCGAATTAACGGAGCAGCAGACTTCTGGCGCGGAATTGAGTCCGGGTACCGAAACTTCTTCTTGAAGCACTTCATTTTCCAGCTACTGGCAGGACCACGCTCGAGGCAGCCTCACTCGAACGATAGATTTTTTGCGTTGCCTTCACGTAGTCGGCATCCGTTGCCTTGTAGATGTTGTCGACGAATTTTTGCGGGTTGCGGTCGTACAGAGGGAACCATGTGCTCTGGATCTGCACCATGATCCGGTGTCCCTTCAGGAAGACGTGATCGTTGGGGTGCAGATCGATCTTGTATTCAACCACTTCATTCGGCGGAACTGGTTCCGGATTTTCCAAACTGTTGCGATAGCGTCCGCGCAAAATGTCATCGGCAATCATCAGTTCGTAGCCATTCAGCACCGGCCCAGCGCCCTTCTCGGCATCTTGTTCGCTGATCTTCTGGTAGTCCTCGGGATACACGTCGATCAGCTTTACGACCCAGTCGCTGTCACTACCTGTCGTTGAAGCGTACAGGTCGGCAACGATGTCGCCAGTGAGCGCAACATCGTCCGCCAGCGGTTCAGTTTGCCACGTCAGCACGTCAGGACGATGTTCCACAAAGCGCTGATCCTGCACCAGCCATGTAGTCCAGGCAGGGGCGGGATAAGTCGGCGTGATCGGCCGGTTCCGATACGGCACGGGATTCGCCGGATCCGAAACATAAGAATCAAACGCATCGTGCTCAGAAGGTGGTTCGAACGCCAGCTTGCCACTGGAATGAAGATACAGCTTTTTGTCGGTGACGCCTTTTTTGGGTGGCCACTCGTCGTAACTCTTCCAGATGTTGCTGCCAGTTTCGAACGTCAGCGCTTCCGGCTGCGTAAGCGGTTTGTCGTGCAGCCAGTGCGCGAACCAGGGAGCGAGGATGTGCGCGCGATAGTACCGCGAAATGTCGCTGTCCCAATCGATGTCGCCCAGTTTGCGTCCAGATTGATCCATCCACCCGCCATGATTCCACGGTCCCGCGACGAAGTAGTTCAGATGTTCCGTATCAGTTTGCTCCAGCGTGGCGTAGATGCGCGTCGGGCCAACAAAATCTTCCTGGTCGTACCAGCCAGCAACGTTGAGGTTGGGCACGGTGGTGTGTCTCAAATAAGCAGTCACAGCCTGCTGCTTCCAAAAATCATGATTGGGATGTTCGACGAAGTCGTTCCACGTCGGCAGCTTTCCGTGGAAGTAACGCGGGTTCGCGTTGGAAAGCGCGCCCAGCGCCAGGTACCAGGCGTAAGTATCGTATTGGTCGAACTCGAAATTGGTGTTCTGCTCTTTCGAAGTCTCCAGCAGGGCAGAGTATTCGAATCCATAGCTGAGGCGGAAAGCGCCGTTGTGGTGGAAGTCATCGTTGACGAACATGTCGTCGGGGGACGCTTGCTCGCTGGCGGCTTTCAGCGCGGGATGAGGGTCAAGCAGCGCCTGAGTCACCAGCCAGCCCGGATAAGAAATTCCCCACATGCCGACTCGGCCGTTGTTGTTGGGAAGGTTCTTGACCAGCCAATCGATCGTGTCATATGCATCAGTAGATTCATCGATCGACTTCGGATTGCTTTTGCCGCGCGGCGGGCGCTGCATGACAAATGTCCCTTCAGACTTAAAACGTCCGCGGATGTTCTGCGACACAAAAATATAGCCGTCTGCAATCAGATCGTCGAACAATCCGGATTCGGTGAGCGAATTCGTATTCTCCGGTACTCCGTACGGAGATCGCACGAACATGATCGGCAGGGGACTAGCGGCATTTTTCGGCGCCATAATAACGGTTTGCAGACGGACGCCATCGCGCATCGAAATCATGACTTCCTGAAAGGTGAAGTATTCCGGCTTATACTTCGATTGCACTGGAGGGGCCTGCCCGAAGAGATGGGCTGAGAGGGTGACGATCGAGAACAGCATGATTCGTCGTACGAGGATCATTTTATTTGTCCGAAGTTTTGAATGTAGCGCCGGAACGGGTAGGGTAGCACGCCGTCGAGCGCCGGTCACGAAGGCAAAACCTAAGGTCGAGCAGAACTCAAGTCCGAGACCGGTGTGTCGACTTTTGTTATCCGACGATCCGATTAAGATCGAAATTGATAGTCCTGTTTTCCGTCGAGTAAGTCCTTCAGCAGATTCCTCGCGTCTTGGGCCGAGAGCTTTTCCAGTTGAATTAGCAGCGCCTCTTGACTGGCGTCCGCCGCTGCAGTGTGACGGAGGCCTTGCGGAATCGGAGAGCGGGCTTTCAGGCCCATCGCCTCCGCTTTCTGCACTTCCAGCGCCAGGCTGGCAATCGTCGGCGCTTCAAACACACTGCGCACTGCCAACTCCACTTCAAAGATCCGCCTGATCCGTGCCGTGACCTGCATCGCCAGCAGCGAATGCCCTCCCAGTTCGAAAAAGTTATCCTGTCGCCCTACCCGCCCCACATTCAGCAGAGCCGCCCAGATTCCCACCAGTCCGGTTTCGACCTCACCATGAGGCGCTTCATATTCACGGACGGCATATACATTCCCTTCCGGCATCGGCAACGCCTTGCGGTCCAGCTTGCCGTTCGCCGTCAGTGGCATTCGTTCCATCCGGACATATGCCGCCGGCACCATGTAATCTGGCAACTTGCTGGATAGAAATGCTCGAAACTCCGCCGCTCCGCCTGACTGTTTGTTCGCATTAGCAGCCGTGTAGTATGCCACCAGCCGCTTTTCCCCAGGCACATCCGCTCGCGCGATCACCGCCGCTTCCCGCACCCCGGGATGCTCTGCCAGCCCTGCTTCAATCTCTCCCAACTCAATGCGGAAGCCGCGAATCTTCACCTGGGAATCGTTGCGCCCTAAAAACTCGATCGTCCCGTCTGCGTGCCACCGCGCCAAATCCCCGGTCTTGTACATCCGTGCACCCATTTCGGCCGCAAACGGATCCGCCAAGAACCGCTCAGCCGTCAGTTCCGGCCGGTTCAGATACCCGCGCGCTACCCCCGCCCCACCGACATACATCTCTCCGGCAACTCCCACCGGCACCGGTTCGCGGTGTTCGTCCAATATGTAAATCCTTAGATCGAGAATGCGGCAGCCAATCGGACTTCCCGAGTGTCCCTCGCTATCGGCTTTCTGCAATGGCCGATAAGTCACATGCACTGTGGTTTCGGTAATGCCATACATATTGATAAGATCAGTATGTCGCGCTTCATTTTGTGTGTACCAAGGTTTTAGCGTAGCTACCTCAAGTGCCTCTCCACCAAAGATCACATACCGCAAGTGATGTACTCGCTTGCTCGCCTCCTGCACAGCAATCAACTGCCGAAACGCACTGGGAGTCTGGTTCAGAACCGTTACTCCGGCCAGACACACCAACTTGTAAAAATCTTCCGGCGAATGCACGATGCTCTTGGGAACTACAATCAGACGCCCGCCATAGAGCAATGCTCCCCAAATCTCCCAGACGGAAAAATCGAAGGCGTAGGAGTGAAATAGAGTCCAAACATCGCTTTCGCTGAAATGGAACCAGGTATCAGTAGCAGCGAACAGCCGCGTCACATTCCTGTGTTCAACCATTACTCCTTTGGGAGTTCCAGTGGAACCGGAAGTGTAGATGACGTAGGCCAGATTCTCAGGGGTGAGGCCAACACTGGCACAGTCGGGGTTGCCGTCCGGCTGATGGCTCCACGCAGTTGCGTCGGCGCTGAGATCGACCAGCGCCACAGCATCACGGAGTTCGGTAAAGAGTCCTTGCAGGTGTCCTTGGGTGAGCAGGGCCACCGGAGCGCAGTCCTCGAGCATGAAGCGGAGACGTTCGACAGGATACGCCGGATCCAGGGGCATATATGCGCCCCCCGCCTTCAACACGGCTAGCAGGGTGACGACCGTCTCCAGCCCACGCTCCACGCAAATCGCCACTCGGGCGTCCGGCTTTACACCCAGCCCGCGCAGATAATGCGCAAGGCGGTTAGCTCGCCGATTCAGTTCGGCATAGGTGAGGGAGGATTCCTCGAACACCACCGCCGTGGCATCCGGGCTGGTGCGCACCTGCTCCTCGAATAACTGGTGAATGCACTGCTGGCTGGGAAACTCAGCCCTGCTGTCGTTCCACTCGTGCAACAGCTGGTAGCATTCTGTCGCAGGAAGCACCTCAAGGGCGCGCACGGCCATGCGCGGCGTTGTCTCCAGCGCGGCAACCAGAGATTCAAGTGCGGTCTGCATGTATTCGCCTATTTGCCTCGGATTGATCGAGGCCGGAGTCTGGGGCGTTAGCCAAAAACCCTCGCCGTCTACATCATCTACCGACAGCGTGAACGGATAGTTGGTTCGTTCTTCAACCCGAATCGTGCAAATACCTTCCCATGCACGTGAGGTGCGCCCAGACCCCGGGCTATGACGGTAATTTAAGAGTGCAGAGAATAGTGGCGCAGGTGCCGGCACTGCGCTGCAACGTTGAGCCAACGCCAGCGCGGCGTGTTCATGGCGCATCAGGCCAGCCAGCAACGCGTGGGTCTGTCGGACACAACTCTCCACGCCTTCTTCGCCAATACGAATCCGCACGGGCAGCGTATTGGTGAATAGTCCCATCACCCGGTCAGAGCCCGTACCGCCCTGCATGCGGCCAAACAAAACCGTGCCGAACACCACGTCTTCACGTCCCGAAACTTTGGCGAGTACGCGCGCCCAGGCCAGGTGACACAGACTCGCCGCGCTTATGCCCAGTTTTCGTGCGCGCTCCCGAACTCGCCGGGCAAGCGCGGCATCGAGTGCCACGCGCGCTTCCTCAATCCCCGTACCGTCGCCCTGCACATCGGACAATCCGAACGGAGTCGTGGGTTCTTCCACATCTGCCAGCATCTTCCGGAAAAACGCCTCATGTTCGTCTTTGCTCACCCCCAACCGGGCTTGCGCCACGAGGTTTCGAAAGGGCAACGGTGCCGGCAACTGCTCTGCTAGTCCCAGCAAATGCGCCTGGATCTCCTCCTGCATCACTTCCATGGTGGTGTGATCGGCAAGGATGTGATGCAGCAGTTGCATCATCAGCCAGCGATTCTGGCCTTTATCGAATGCAATATAAGCCCGCAGCAACGGCGCCTGGCGCAGGTCGATGCGGCATCGCCGCGGATCGAATCGTGCATACAATTGCTCGCTTACCGCGCCGTCGGCCGGATCGAGTTCAATCTGCTGAATCTGTAACACCGCCCTATGCTGGACAACCTGCACTGGTTGGGACAGACCTTCCCACATCACGGCCGTGCGCAGGATATCGTTGCGGTTGATTACCGACTGCGTAGCCTTCAGATACCCGTCCAATCGTTCCCGCGTGTCGAAGCTGAGAAGAGTGGCCAATAGGTAAGGGTCGCCTTCGCCGCTCATCAGATGATGAAACAGAATCCCTTCCTGCAGCGGCGCCAGGGAATAGATATCCTGCACGTTCGCCACTCCCCCCGGCACGCTTTCAACCACTTGATCAATCTCGTCCTGGGTCAGCTTTACGAGTGGCAGCATCTCCGGGTTGAGAGCCGTACACTCCGCCGGAATCCGGTTCGGCGGGATTGCGATGATATTTGCCTTCGCCTCGACGGTGGCCGCCAACTCAGCCAGCGTCGAAGCCGCAAATAGAGCACGCACATCAACCTGCAGGCCTTTGCGGCGCATGCGCTCGATCAGGATCACGGCCAGCAGGGAGTGTCCCCCCAGTTCGAAAAAGTTGTCATCCCGCCCGACGCGGTCGAGTTTGAGAACGTCGCCCCAGATGGCGGCCAGTGCGGTCTCAATCTCGCCCCGTGGTGCTTCGTAGCCGCGTACCCCGTAAGCATCCGCTTCCGGCGCTGGCAGCGCCTTGCGGTCCAGCTTTCCGTTCGGAGTTAGCGGCATCGACGTCAGCCGCACGTACGCCGCTGGCACCATGTACTCCGGAATACGTGCCAGCAGAAGCGCCCGCAGCTGTTCCGCATCCAATGCTGCATTTGGTGCGCTTGTTTCCACTGCCGTGTAGTACGTTACCAGCCGTTTGTCGCCGGGAGTGTCTTCCCGTGCGATCACCACGGCTTCCCGTACAGCGGGATGGCCAAGAAGTGCGGCTTCGATTTCTCCTAGCTCGATCCGGAAGCCCCGGACCTTCACCTGGTGGTCCATACGTCCTAAATACTCGATATTTCCATCTGGCAAGAAGCGGGCCAAGTCGCCCGTCTTATACAGACGTGCACCCGGAGTTGGACCAAAGGGACTCGGAATGAACTGCTCGGCGGTGAGGTCCGGGCGGTTCCAATAGCCGCCAGTCACGCCCGCGCCTCCAACGTGTAATTCCCCCGGCACTCCCACGGGCACGACCTGCATGTGAGAATCCAGAACATACAATTGCGTGTTCGCGATGGGTCGTCCGATCGGAACCCGATTCGATTCGTCCCGCGGTTCGCACCGGTAAACAGAGCACCACACAGTTGCCTCGGTGGGACCGTACTCGTTGTAGAGAGCCGCATGCGGTAACCGACTAAAATGA
>Ga0182024_10025693_pt1 | contig 10378 bp, 13 predicted proteins | sample P32metaG_FD_120480 | JGI IMG/M metagenome (GOLD analysis project Ga0182024, IMG submission 120480) | Permafrost microbial communities from Stordalen Mire, Sweden - P3-2 metaG (Illumina Assembly) | ecosystem: Environmental > Terrestrial > Soil > Wetlands > Permafrost | place: Sweden: Stordalen...
CTGGATTCGGCGCTCATGAATGGCCCATCCTACCATTCGCCACGAGAGCGGGCAACTGGCAGGAAAAAGCGTGGAACACAAACGGGTCATAGTGGCGAATCGCTTTTGGGGATCCGTCCTTGGCGCCGGTGCCAGTAGGTGAGGAGATCTCCGACGAGATACAACGAACCCGTGGCAAAGACGGCATCGTCAGGTCGGGCGAGGGCGATCGCACGTTCCAGGGCCTCCGCAGGATCAGGAACAATCTCGATTTTTTTTGCGTAGTGCCCCGCCATTTCGGCGAGAAGTGGCGCGGAGATGGCGCGAGGTTGGCGAAGCGGCTCGGTAAGAACAACAGCTTCGGCCGCAGGAAACAGCAGGCCGGCAATTTCATCGACGGCCTTATCGCGCATCGCGCCATAAACGAGGAAAATTCTGCTCGATGCATAATTTTCTTGCCAGAACTTCAGTAGTTCGCGCGCGCCAGCGGGATTATGGGTTCCATCGAGGTACAGCACTGGATGCTCAGCGAGTTTTTCCAGTCGGCCCGGCCATTTTACGGTAGCGATTCCCGTCTCGATTGCAGCGCGATTGATCGAAAATCCACGTTCGTTCAGGAGCGAGGCGGCCACTGCCGCCGTAAGCGCGTTGCGGATTTGGAACGCACCCGGCAAAGCGGGAGCCAAACGCAGCCGAAAATTTTCTGGCGAATCGATGGAAACCGCGTCGGCGCGATATAGGCCTGCCAAGTCTTCCTGGTCCTCAAGTTGAAAGGCGGAATCGGTTTCAATGAGGCGTGTCTTCATTTTTCCGCTTTGGCCGGCAATGACCGCGCGGGCTTCCGGGCGTTGACTGGCACTGACGACGAGCGAGCCGGGTTTGATAATTCCGGCTTTTTCCGCGGCAATCAGTTCGATGGAATGGCCTAAATAATTCTCGTGGTCGAAATCGATGGCGGTTATGACCGCTATTTCGGGATGAATGATATTCGTGGCGTCAAAACGGCCACCGAGGCCAACTTCATAAATGGCGAACTGCACGCCATGCGAAGCGAAGGCTACAAAAGCCATTGCGGTGACACATTCGAAAAACGTGGGATGTGCTGCGAGCTTCCCTGCCGCCAGAAGAGATTCGATCGTCACATGAACCTGGGACCACGCCGAGGCGAAATCTTTGTCCGAAATAATTTCGCCGTTGATGCGGATGCGCTCGTTGATGCGCTCGAGGTGCGGCGAGGTGTACAGGCCGGTGCGCAAGCCCGATGCACGCAAGATGGATTCCAACATTGCGGCGGTCGAGCCCTTTCCATTGGTTCCGGCGACATGCGCACAGGGAATAGCGAGATGAGGGCTGCCGAGAGCTTCGGCAAGAATCGAAATATTTTCCAGGCCAAATTTTTGCACGCGAGCACCCTGAGCGGAGCTAAGGGCGGGTTGTCGCGGGGAGGCCAGCTCTTTTCCTAAAGAAAAAAGCTGATGAATCGCCTGGTCGTACTGCATGGCTAGCTGACGAAGAAGTCGAGGGCTTGACTGATATAGGGCTTCAGTTCTTTGCGCGGCACGACGGCGTCGAGAAAACCGTGGTCCAGCAGGAATTCCGAGGTTTGAAATCCTTCAGGAAGCTTCTGACGAATCGTCTGCTCGATGACGCGGGGACCCGCGAAACCAATCAGCGCGCCAGGTTCCGCAATATTCAAATCGCCGAGCATGGCGTAGCTGGCGGTAACACCGCCGGTGGTGGGATCGGTGAGCAGCGAGATGAAGGGGAGCTTCGCTTCGTCCAAACGGCCGAGCGCGGCGGCAACCTTTGCGAGCTGCATCAAGCTGACGGTGCCTTCCATCATGCGCGCGCCGCCGGAACAGGAAACGATGATCAGTGGTTCCCGCTTTTCGATGCAGCGCTCGATGGCGCGCGCGACCTTTTCTCCGACGACAGCGCCCATCGAGCCGCCGATAAAACGAAATTCCATCGAGCAGCAGATCACGGGACGGCCGTTGAGGTGGCCTTCGGCGGTGATAATGGCGTCTTTCATGCCGAGTTTGCGCTGCGTATCTTTCAGGCGCTGGGCATAGGGCCGAGTATCGGTGAAGAGGAGCGGGTCGCTGGAGGCGAGATCGGCGTCGAGCTCAAGGTAAGGCTCTTCGTCCAGAAGCAATTCGAGACGGCGGCGCGCATCGAGACGGAAATGATAATCGCACTTCGGGCAGACTTCCCAATTCGCTTCCAGATCCTTTTTCCAGATGATGGCGCGGCAGGAATTGCACTTGGTCCACATGCCTTCGGTGACGACGCGGCGCTCACCCGCGGGCGTGGGGTTTTCGATGGGTTTTTTGTCGCGCTTGAACCAGACCATAGGAAATGCGGCAAACCTCTCGGTGGCAAGAAATATCAGGTTCTAGTGTACATGGCAAGCCGGGATAGGTGTGTGAAGAGGCGGCCGATCCTGGCTGGTGCTTATGCTTCAACTGCGGGTTTGTCGGGATGACGACGATATTTGGTGCGCACGATAGATTCGGTGGAGTGGCGCGGTGTCAAGAGCGGTGTCAAAAGCGACGGCAGAGCCGCCGCACTCCAGAAAAACGTACTGCGGGCGGTTTGCGTCGCGGGCGGTGCGCTGAGAATCTAATAGTCAATTCCACGCTGGGCCAGAATGCCTTTGGTGTACGGGTGCTTCACCTCGCGCATTTCGGTGACCAGGTCCGCGGCTTCGACAAGCTTGGGATGCGCATTGCGCCCGGTGCAAATAACGTGGACACGTTCCGGGCGTCGGGTGAGCGACTCGACGACCCGCTCGGGATCGAGCATCTTGTAGCTAATGACGTAATTAATTTCGTCGAGGATCACGAGATCATATTTGTCGCTGTAAATTTGCTCCCGGCCGAATTCCCAGGCTTGCTCGCACATTTTTATGTCTTCGGGGTCGGTTTCCGCGCCGCCTACTTTGACAAAACCGCGGCCCATGGGGCGAATGTCAAATTTATCGTCGCCGAGCATTTTCGCGGCATCGAGCTCTCCGTAGTGCCAGGAGCCTTTGATGAATTGCACCATCATCACGCGCAGGCCCTGGCCGACGGCGCGAAAAGCGGTCCCCAACGCGCAGGTCGTTTTACCCTTCCCCGGGCCGGTGTAGACAATCAAAAGTCCTTTCCCTTCAGGCATGCAAACAGTCCTTTATGATTCGCTAGAAATAGTGAATCCAGCTGGACCAAACGTCAAGCTACGAGGGCGAACCGCGCTCGAAAAAAAGTCTGGCGTGAAAATGAATCCACGCGATATTTCATGCAATGAAACGGTAGCCGACGCCGCGGACTGTGGTGAGGTGGCGGGGCTTGGACGGATCTTTTTCGATGTAGCGGCGGAGGCGGACGATAAAATTGTCGATGGCGCGAGTATCTGTGTCTTCGTGCAGGCCCCATACGTCTTCGAGAATGGATTTGCGGGACACGGAATTGCCTTTATTGCGAATGAGGTGACGAAGGAGTTTGGCTTCCATCAGGGTGAGCTGGATGGTGGCGTCGTTCGCGCGGAGTTCAAGATTATTGAAATCGATGGTCTTGCCATCGAACGAAAATACATCGGCTTCGGCGTTCGCATCTTCGGATTCATTGGCCGCAGATTGCACTGTCTTTACCGAAGTATTTGTTGCCGCTGGAGTCTTAGGCTCCGGCAAGTCATGCCGCAACCATTCATTGCGTCGAAGCAAACCCTGCAATCGCGCGAGGAAAATAGGTAACTGGAAGGGCTTCGGCAAATAGTCGTCGGCGCCAGCGGCAAAGCCCTGCAAGACATCTTCCGGGCGACCACGCGCGGTAAGCATCAGTACGGGGATATAGTTTTTTGCTTTGCGCAGCGCAGTGGCAACCGCGAAGCCGTCTTTACCGGGAAGCATGACGTCGAGAACGACCGCGTCAAAGTGTTCGTGATTCTCGAGAAGGCGCGCGATGGCGGACTCGCCGTCGCCACAGACTTCCACGGAATGGCCTTCCGCTTCGAGATTAAAACGCAAACCTTTGGCAAGGTGCGTCTCATCCTCGACAACGAGGACGCGGCTCACGCCGTCTTCCTGGGAAGCTCGATGGAAAGAGTGGCGCCGCGCCCTTCGCCTTCGCTAGAGGCGTAGGCCTTGCCGCCATTGGCGCGAGCAATGGCGCGCACGATAAAAAGACCGAGACCGGTACCTTTCACTTTGAAACTGTTGCGGCCCGGAACGCGATAGAAGCGTTTGAAAATGCGCTTGAGCTCCGTGGCGGGGATGCCGACCCCATGGTCCGTAACGCGAAGGACGACGAGGTGATCATCGGGAGTCTCGAGACTGACGGAAATTTCGATATTGTCGCCGGAATATTTAACGGCGTTATCGAGCAGGTTCGAGACGGCGGTGCGCAAACCCTGCGGATCGGCGTAGAGCTCAACGGGCTCGCCATTTGCGCTGGACTGCAGTGTGATAGCCCCGGGAGCGAGATGGTGGCGCGTTTGCGCGAGATCGATACACTCGCGCACGAGCGCGCTGAAATCGAGATCGACGCGGTGGCGCTTGCCACGTTTGTAGCCAATTTCGCCGGCAGTCAAAACCTGATCGACGGTGGCGAGAAGACGCTCGGTATCCGAAATCATAATGTTGAAGAATTGTTGGCGTTTCGCTTCGCCCACGTCGCGGCGCTGCATGGTCTCCAGGTACAGGCGGATCGAGGTGATGGGAGTCTTCAATTCGTGGGTAACGGCGTTGATGAAACTGTCGTGCTGGTCGTTGCGGCGAATCTCGCGGACCAGGAAAATCGTATTCAGAATCATTCCGGCGATGATGGCGAGGAAAAAGATAATGCCAAAAAACAGTTTTACGCCTTCGCGCCAACTGAGAATGATCCAGCCTACCTGCAGGGCGACGGCCAGGGCCACGAGGGAGCAGCCCAGGACGACGAAAAAGGCGATTGCTTTTCTGCGACTTGTAATTTTTGCCACGGCGGCCTAGCTGGATTGTACCGCGAAGCACAGGGAAGGCGAGGGCTGGCGGTAGCCAGCCCTCATAATTATGGAACCTGGTAAGGCAACTCTGTAACGGAACTTTACAATTCGACGGCGGCGAGGTCGCGTTGCGTTTCCGGCGTCAAGGTGCGGCCGACGATCGAAGTACTGGTGGACTGCTTTAGCTCGGACATTTTCGCGGTATAGACTTTCTTGGCGATGCCGATTTTTTCAAGCATCCAGATTACATACCAGTTGAAATCAATTTCATACCAGGCCAAACCGTGACGCGCGGAAACCGGATGCGCGTGGTGATTGTTATGCCAGCCTTCGCCCCAAGTGAGCAGTGCTACCCACCAACTGTTGGTGGAAAGATCGCGCGTCTGATAGCGACGCGAACCCCAGGAATGCGTGGCGGAATTCACGAGCCAAGTGGCGTGGAGCCCGACCACGGTGCGGAGGAAAATTCCCCAAAGCACGAAGGGGATGCCGCCGACCGCGAGCAAAATGAGACCGAGAACGACCATCGGCACATAATGATATTTGGTGATCCAAACATAAAATTTGTCTTGGGCGAGATCCGGGACGTAGCGCGATAGCGTGGACGTATCATGATGCATGGATTTTCCGGTGAGGATCCAGCCCATGTGCGACCACCAGGTTCCATCGACCGGGGAGTGCGGATCGCCTTCCTTATCGGAATACTTGTGGTGAATGCGATGCGTGGCAACCCAGAAAATCGGGCCGCCCTCGAGGGCCAGCGTCGCAAAAACGGTCAGCGTATATTCTAACCATCGTGGAACTTTGTAGCCGCGATGGGTCAGGAGGCGGTGATAACACATGCCGATTCCCAGACTGGTTGCGACCCACCACAAGACCACGGCGACGGCGAACGCTTTCCACGTAAAGAAAAATAGCGCAGCGATCGCGCCGACGTGGAAGATTCCCATAAATATGGCCGTTACCCAGTTTACTTCGGTACGGTCCTTTTGTTTCTTCTTCAAGATTTCGAGCGATGGAATAATGCGTACGCCGGATGCCGAATTCGAAGTTGAATCGACCGGTGCATTCATTGGGGGATTCATCGGGGCCTCTGTCATGACTTTTGTTGTGCTCATAACGTGCTCAGAATAGCAGGTGGGGCGCGGAGGCTTTGTAATAGTTCTGTAATACCGGAAAGTGGTGCACCGAATGAGTAATCGGCGCGATTCGTCTCCAGGAAGCTCTGTAGAATGTTAGGTTTAGAGGTGGTCTGGGTCTGCTTTCAAGAACGCTCTAAAGCGCGGGACGAGGGGTTAGGACGGTGCAATTTCCACCCTGATTTCACCGCGAAGACGCGTTACTATGGAGCCGCTATTAGAGGTTGAACGCCTGACGAACGAGGAGATACTATGCGGAAATTTTTTGTACTGTGTACTTTGATTTTGATGAGCGCTGGACTGATGTACTCGCAGGAGGGCGGAGCGAAAACGCAGGCACCCGATAAATCAAAGCGCCCGAGCCCGGCGGCGCACGCGGAATTCCAATTTACGGATGGGAAGACCGTCGTGGTGGATTATTCGAGCCCGCGCGCGAAGGGACGGAAAATTTATGGCGGCCTGGTACCCTACGGCCAAGTTTGGCGAGCGGGCGCAAACGAGGCTACGACGTTCGTGACGGACACGGATTTGATGGTCGGCGGAACACGGGTTCCCGCGGGAAGCTACACGATTTTCGCTATTCCGCAACAGGACAAGTGGACTTTGATCATCAACAAAAAGACGGGCGAGTGGGGTGTGCCGTACAAGGGTGAAGCTACGGAGCTAGCACGAATCGACATGAAGGTTTCAGCGCTTCCCGCGCCGGTGGAAGATTTTTTGATCGCATTCGACAAGACGGGAAAGAACTGCACTATGAGAATGGACTGGGAAACGACGCGTGCTTCCGTGGAGATAGGAGAAGCGAAGTAAATGGGTAGGAAGCGCAAAGATAGTGATTGGCCACGAGTATGGAGGGGGCTTCAGAGGCTGGAGCTCCCCCTCGTACGATTAAAATTTGGGAATCACCGCGATCCTGGAACGGAAAATTTACGGTTGGCGAATTTCAAGATAAGTGGAACGTACACCGAATGGCTTCCGCGATTCTTTCCACGTTTTCGCGCGCTGCAGGCGACATTTCCCTGGTTTGACCTTTCTCCCGTAAAACAATCCAGATTCCAGGCCGGTGAACCGGTCCGTCATGGCAGATTGCGCCAGTCAGCTGCACCACTTCCAGATGACGCGTAGCCGCTTCGCGATTCAGCAGCGCGCGGACTTCATCGAGAAGGTCGAGAAAACCCTGAGAGGCGAGCATCGGGTCGACATCACGGGGGATCGCTGCTTCGACCTCGAGCAGATCGTAGTCAGGCTGAGCCAGGATCAGCATTAACTCGATCGAGGCGGTGGGGGCGCCAGCATCATAAGAAATTTTGGTCGCAGTCATGATGTGCACTTTAACCTAAAGCGCCTCGAACGGGAATCGCCCGACGTTCGCGTTGACGACGGTGTGATGCCCGGCGCGAGTCTCAATATTCCTGGATTTTATTTATTTGTGGAAATCGCTTGCGAGGATTTCGCGACCGTTGAGAGGCTGAACGGGCCGCGCGTTGTCCGGGTAGATTTTTGCGAAGGCTGCAATTTGAGATGGTGATGCTTCGATCGGCGTCTTTAAGACGTACCACTTGACCGGCTCGGAGCACGGCGGCGTGGCCAGCGAACCATCGAAGACGTAGTAATTCTGATCCGCTGGAAGAAAATCGGCAGCGTTGATAACAATCTTCTTCTTTTCGATTTCTTCGCCGATTTTTGGCGGCACATGGGCCAGCAAAACCCGCAGGAGAGCGTTTTCACTTCCGTTTTTGATCAGTATGGCTACAACGGCAGCGCGCCCCGCGGCACGGTCTTCGTGAACCAAATGGAGCTCGATATCGTACTTTTGCCCATCGATTTCAGTTTCGCTACGATGATGAAAGTGAAACTGAGTGAGCGGCAGAGAGATGCCGTTGACGGTGATACTACTGCCAGGCTCGTAATTCACCCGAACGGTGTGGCCGGTGTTAACGATTTTTAGCGGCGCGAGTTTGTAGTCGAATCGAATAGGCGCGAGATCGGCTTTGCTGCTGGCGCCTTTGATGTCTATTGGGGATTGACGCAAGCCGGACTTACAAGCGGCGAAAGCGGGATCCAAGTCGCCCCAATGTTCCGGGCCATCGGCTCCCTCGTAGGTCCAATGTGCCGACGGCGCGGATGCCTGCTGTGCAGGCCCTGCTGGGGTGGCCGCGATGCTGCAAAAGAAAATCATGGTTATAGCCGCGAGTTCTGTGAAAGGCGTACGCATGCGTGCTCTCCTCGCTCTTAAGCGCAACGTAGGATGCCACTTCAGGAGTTCGTCTTCAAGAACTCCGCGCCTCCTTCAAACGTGCGATCGATTGACGAAATCCAAGACTTGGAACAGTCTAGGGGATACTCAGGAGGAATTATGGCGACAACATGCACGCATTTAAATCAAATCAAGAACGTAAAGCCCAACTCGAAAGGCTGCGAACAGTGTTTAAAGATGGGCGACACGTGGGTACATCTGCGAATGTGCCTGGAATGCGGCAACGTGGGCTGTTGTGACTCTTCGAAGAACAAACATGCGACGAAACATTTCCACGCTACGAAACATGCCATCATGCGTTCGATCGAGCCGGGCGAAACCTGGAAGTGGTGCTACGTGGACGAACTCATGCTGGACTAAACCGCGCACAGCCCAGGTTAGCCCCCGTTAGTTAGCGGGTTTCTTACGCGAGAGCTTGAGGGTGACCTCGATATCCCGACGACTGTCGAAGCTCGAAATGTTGCGAACCGGGGAGCTGAGGTCGTCGTGTTCGGCGTGAATTTCATAATCAACGTTGGGATCAAGGCCGCTGAAGCGATAGTTTCCGGAATCGTCCGCGATATACGTTTTGACAGCCTGCGATTTCAGATTCTTCAAGTACACGACGCTAGAAGCGACCGGATTTTCCGCTTTGTTTATGACACTGCCATGCAGGACGCGAAGTTGGGCTTCCTTTTTCTGTTCCTTGGTCTCCTGTGGGCGCGCCGGAAGCGTGACTGCCAGGGATAGCAACACGATAGTGATCATCTGAAAAAAACGGCCGGTCCTCATGGCTTCCTTTGAAATCAGTCATGCGCGGCGTCAGGCCGGAATCGCAAGCCATCGCCACGGGCCACGAATGACACTACTCTTCCTCGTCGTCCTTCTCATCGTCTAATTCTTCGGCTTCGTCATCATCATCATCTTCTTCCACTTCTTTTCCGACAACTGAACCGGCTTCTTCGTCTTCATCCTCATCTTCGTCATCGTCGGAAATCACAATGAGGTGAATGGGGTGAGTCTGGGTGACTTCGAGTTCCGCGTCACATTCCGTGCACGAAACAATTTCTCCTTCTTCTACTTCATCTTCATCGAGGTCGAGTTCGGTCTCACATTTGGGACATCGTGTCACGGCGGCTTTTCTCCTTCCTGGGAGTATGACTAAACGAAGGCTATTATATACCGCGAGTGCGATGCTTTCGCGAAACGGGATTTTTTGTTTCGGTGTCGAGGTTGCGAAACAGTGATGGGAGACCGTGACAAGTCAACGTGAGTATCCAGAGCGGCCTCTGGTCGGTGTGGGTGGTGTGGTCATCTCCGGAGGCAGAACTCTGCTGATCCGGCGAGGCAGTGCGCCGCTCGAGGGCCAATGGTCGATTCCCGGCGGGATGCTGGAACTGGGCGAATCGATCGTGGAGGGCGTGCGCCGCGAACTGGCGGAGGAAACCGGGATCGAAGTGCGAGTGCTCGATTTGATCGAAGCCTTCGAACGAATCATTCCGGGTGAAGGCGGCCGAGTGCGGTACCACTTCGTGATCCTCGATTATTTGTGCCAGATGGTGAGTGGCGAGGCTCAGGCCGCGAGTGACGTGACCGATGTGGCGTGGGCACGCGAAGAGGAACTTGCACTGTACTCATTGACGCCGACGGCAATGCGAGTGCTCGAACGGGCATTTGAAATGACGCGGCTTTAGCGGCGCAGATTTGGAACCGTGCCGGCTCTATCGATCCGGGAATACCGCTAGCTTGCGGCGGCTGCGGGCAACAGACCAAAGCGGCGCTCGCGGCACTGAAAGTCCTCGACGGCTTCGCGGAGGTCCTGTGCCGCGAAATCTGGCCACATCCGCGGCGTAAAAAATAATTCCGCGTAGGCGCATTCCCACAGCATGAAATCGCTCAGGCGGCGGTCACCGCCGGTACGGATCAGCAGGTCCACGTCGAGCGCCGGACCGCTGGCATGGGTAACCTCTCCCAAACGCTTCGCGAATTCGCGCTCCGAAACTTCGACGCTGGACAGCATCCAGCAGGCGGCGCGCAGGATTGCGTCGCGCGAGGAGTAGTC
>Ga0182024_10025694_pt1 | contig 10378 bp, 9 predicted proteins | sample P32metaG_FD_120480 | JGI IMG/M metagenome (GOLD analysis project Ga0182024, IMG submission 120480) | Permafrost microbial communities from Stordalen Mire, Sweden - P3-2 metaG (Illumina Assembly) | ecosystem: Environmental > Terrestrial > Soil > Wetlands > Permafrost | place: Sweden: Stordalen...
ATACGGGCACCAGGGATTCGGCGAGTACTTTTGCGGTGTCTTGGCTGACACGGACGCCGTCGTTTCGCGCATGTGAACCCATGACGATCAGGTTTGCTTCCCACTGCTGCGCCTGAGCGAGGATCACGTCGGCCACCGTGCCGGCGTCCGCTTCGCACATCACGCACTCGGGCATCAAGCCTTGCTCTCGAGCGGCCGTCTCGGCTTCGTTGAGCAGGCGTTTCCCGATCTGGCACCATGATTCGATCACATTCTTGAGGCACATGTCCTCGCCATAGCTGTAGTCGAAACCAGGCGCGGGCAACTCAACCACGTGCAGTAGGCGAAGCGTCCCGCCATGCTGCTTCGCCACTTTGATCGCTTCATTCAAGCCAGCAACGGAGGCATCGGAACCATCCACCGGAACAAAGATTTTTTCATACATCGCGAATTCCTTACCGAAGCGCCGTGTTCATCAGTGTGACGGGGCACAAGATGCGCTCCCGGCTCTGCGTGGGGCAATGAGGGCAATCCGAGACGACGGCAGTACTCCCCGCAGCGTACGTCTTGCTGTATGCAGGATTACAGCCGCAGGCAGCGGTTGCTGCCCGCACATTGGTCCGTACATTTACGGATACACATGCCGAAACGCTCGCGCGAAGATGGCGGCCACCTTCCGTTCTCAAGGGGATACGCAATGTTGTCGATACATAAGATCTTGATTCCGGTAAAACAACTAACCGGCCGTTCCCATCCCGCCGTCCTCAAGGCGGCACAGCTGGCGCGTGCGCATGGCGCATGCCTGGAACTGTTTCACGTGCTTACCGCCGAGATGTACCCGGCGCCACTCATCGGATCGCAAAAGTTCTTTGCCACGTTTGAGAACGAAGCGCGACAGTCGGCCATTCGTCGACTCGAGGCAATCGCGGACCGCCTGCGGATGCACAGCATCAAAGTCACGGTGTCCGCCGAATGGGACTCTCCGCCGCATGAGGCCATCATCCGCCGCGCGCGTGACATGAGGGCTGATCTCATCGTCGCTTCGCAACACGCCGGACGTCATCGGGCACCCTGGCTCATGCAGTTGACCGATTGGGAGCTGATTCGGCACAGCCCGGTGCCTTTGTTGCTGGTCAAAAGCCCCTATCCATACAGGCACCCGACGATTCTTGCGGCCATCGACCCGGCACGCGCGAACGAAAAACCGCAAATGCTGGATCGAGAGATCCTGCAAATCGCCGGTAAATGGGCGAACCTGCTTCGTGGCACCCTGCATGCCGTTCACTCGTACGGCAGTCTGCGCTTCGAAATGGCCGCGGAGGCCGTCACGCCCACGATGCTTGACGAGCTGCAACGAAAGGTCGAGCAGCTCGCGCTTAGGCGGGTGGTGCGCACCGTCGCCCCGCTGCGAATCGCGGGCAAGCGGCAACACCTGAGTGCTTTGCCGCCGAGGGATGCCATCGCCAGTACCGCGCGGCGAATTCACAGCACGATCGTGGTGATGGGGGCCGTCTCACGTAGTGCCATCAAGCGGCTGTTGATCGGCAGCACCGCGGAGCGCGTAATAGACGCGCTGCCATGCGACCTTCTCATCGTGAAGCCCCGCAGTTTCAAGAGCACCGTGCCGTCAAAGGGTCACCCTGTGCCGTATAGTGTCACGAACGATTTTTATCCCTATCCTTTGATGTCGATCTAGCTTATGCATGCCATGGTGCTGACCTCGCCCCGGACGCCGCTCGCATGGCTCGAGCTACTACGGACCTCATCGTCATGGGTACGTATGGGCGTCGCGGGTTAGCTCGTTTGGCGATGGGGAGCGATGCCGAACAGGTGCAGCGCGGTGCCAAGATTCCCGTAATGTTGATCCGAGGGCAAGTTGCGGCGTGCGGAATTTCGTGCGACCCAAGCTCGTCAGGTCATCATTCGACGGTTCGCGCCCAGGTTGCAGGCGCTCGATGCTAGTTCATTTTCATGCCTGGCATCGCGTCGTGGTCCATATTATCGTGACCCTCATTATCGTCATCTGTCGACCATATGAGTTTTGGATCGGTTTCGTAGGGGTAGACATGAACCATCCAGCCAAATACGTGCGGATAAAACTCCCCGCCCGCGGCCTCGCAGTCTTCTTTAGTTACGATCGAGCCCAGAAGGCCAAATTTGGCATTTGGCCCAAAATAGAGCGCCTTCTGGTCTGGAGGTGCTTTGCAGAAATTGATGTGCTGGTGCCAGCGCGCGATGCTTAGCGGTATACGCGAATTTAGATCCGCCTCATCGGCATCGACTGCGTCCGTATACATAGCGCCCACCACATGGTGCCCGCCGTCGGGCGTCTTCTTGTAAAGCAGAGAGGTCGGCTTGCCTGGATCGAACGACGACCGCGCCGCTCTAGCAAATTCGTAGTTCGTAAAATGGTATTGCGGTTGTGGGACATCGGGAAGAAATATCTTGTAGCCGTCGGCTAGGGCTTTTCTGTAATCCCCGTAGGGCGCCATCGCTGCCCTTGCAGCCAGCACGATCGAATCCGCTATCTTCTGATCGCCAGGCTGCATGGACCTGAGCGTCGTCATGAACATGTGTCCCTGCATGTGGGTCATGGTAGCAGCTCCCATGAGCGAGACGATAACCATGACTGCCGCTGCCGTTGAAACAATACGGCTATAAAACGAAAAAAACTCTGGTTGCATATCGTTCTCCCTTGGCATCGGGTCGCCGCATATACTACGCTATGCGTAGCATATGAGAAATCCAGCCAGTGAGCCAGAATCTTTGCTGTTGCGAGGCATCATGTCGCTCAGCCGCCGGCTGCGCACGGAACGACCGCCGGGCTCGCTCAGCCTGTCCGGGCTTGGCCTTCTCGGGACGTTATATCGACAGGGAGCACTCGTGGCCACTCAGCTGGCTGTCGAGGAACGCTTACAGCCACAGTCACTGTCGCGCTTGCTCGCGGATCTCCAACAGGCTCGCCTGATCGCTCGAACCCGCAGCGAATTCGACCGCCGCGAGATTCAAATAACGCTTACCGAGAAAGGTAGAAAAGTCCTGATCGACGATACGGCCGCGCGGCGCGCATGGCTTGACAACACGATGGATTGCGCCCTGACGGCCGCCGAACGTAAGACGCTCCTAGCGGCTTCATTGATCATGCTCAAACTCGCCGCGTACGAACCCACACCGGCAATAAAGGCGAGGCCTATATTTGTGGGGTGAGCGTCATCATCATCCCGTGGCGGGGACGAAGCGTAATCAGGCCCTGAGGCTCGACCCGATGCCCTGACACGAGTCGCAGTCGGTAGCGCTGCGCGATCGTAGCGAGCAGAATCGTTGCTTCGGCCATCGCGAAAGCTGCTCCGATGCAGATACGACGTCCGCCACCGAAGGGAAGGTACGAGAAGCGCGCACGTGCGGCGGATTGCTCCGGCGAGAACCGCTCAGGCTCGAATCGTCCCGGATTATGCCAAAGGTGCTGGTGGCGATGGAGCACCCAAGGGGCGATCAGCACATTCGAGCCCTTTGGCACGTGCCGCCCTGCGAGCGTGTCGTCGGCGAGCGCCTCGCGTGCGATGGTATGCACCGGCGGATAAAGTCGCATGGATTCTTCTATCACCATTCGAGTATAGGGGAGCTTGCTCAGATCGTCCGAGTCCGGTGCGCGCCCGCTGAGCACGCTCTGCAACTCCGAATGCAGTTTCGCCTCTTCGACCGGATGCTGCGACAGCAGAAACCAAGTCCATGTCATCGCCATGGCGGTTGTCTCGTGACCGGCGGTAAAGATTGTGATCACGTGGTCACGCACTTCCTGTGCGGTCATGCCGCCGCCGGTTTGCTCGTCGCGCGCGGCGATGAGCCGCGCCAGCAAATCTTTGGGACCATTTTCGGGGCGGATCGACCGCATTTTGATGAGGCGATCGATTTCCGTATCGAACTCACCAAGCGTACGACCAACGACGCCGATTCGACCCAGGCCTGCAAGCCATGCCGGCAAACCGAGGAAATCCATCATATTCGGTCGCATCTGCGCCTGATAACGTCCCGCGCTGCGCTCCATGATCGCGACAATGTGCTCAGAATCGGACGAAAACATCGTGCGGGAGATGATGTTGAGAGTGACTCCCATCATCGCCCTCGCGACGTCGATACTGGCGCCTGTGCTGCGGTTACTCCAGGCCGCCAACAACTCTTGCGCAGCTCCGGTCATGATCGGTGTATAGGATACGATGCTACGGTGGTCAAAGGCGGGCGACATGATGCGCCGATGCCGCCGCCACGTCTCTCCTTCCGAGGTGATAAGCCCTCTGCCGAGGCCAGGTTCCAGAATGCGGCGAGTGATCTCGGACTTTTGATAGTTTGCGGCATTATCGAGCAGCACGTGCTTGATCGCTCCAGGCTCGTTGACGAGGAACCTACTGTGGCCAAACATCTTCCTTTGGACGATGTCCCGCTCGTAGGCTTCTTCGGAATAGGTAGCGATCATGTTGTCGCGCAGAGTCCGAAAAAACTCAAACAACGGCAGGCGAGCGCGCCGCGGCACCGGCGCTGGCAGAACTGGAGCGCGTGCGGAATCGTCAAGGCTGCTCATGATCTCAAGTCCTCCGTGTCTGGAGCGGAATCACGGTATCTTAGCGCGCCTCAAGCAGTCCTAGCTGTCGACGGCCCCCTTCTGAAGGAGTACGACGTCGCTACTAATGGGATCTCCTTGCATGTAAGCGAGCAGGGGGAAGGGCCAGCCGTTCTTTTCTGCCACGGGTTTCCGGACACTTCCTGGTTGGTCTGCTCGATGCGCTGAGTGTCCCCAGCGCTATCCTCGTGGGCCATGACTGGGGTGCAGCTCATGCGTGGAACGCAGCGCTTACGTTGGCGGAACGGCGGACGGCTTGGGAGCGCTCTATCTACCCTTCGAAAGGCTCCGCGCCTGCCTTCCCGTTCTCGTGGGGAATCTCGAACTCGACAATGTGGGCCACTGGGTACAACACGAAGCCTTTGCCCAGGTCAGTGACCAGCTCGTGAAGTTCTTGCGCACCGTAAACCCAGCCTAAGACATGCCGTTCGACTTCGTCGCTACGATATCCTCAATCCGGCGTCGCCAGCGGGGACCCAACGCGTTGATGCACCGCTAAGACACAGCGGCGCCCAAGCTTCCGATCTGGACTTCGGCCGCCAGCCAATCCTCGTCCTCATGGCCCGGCTGAAAGTTACGCCTTTCGGCCAAGTAATAGGCGGTTACTGCAATGAGCTCGCGGCGCTGCTCGTCTGTGAGCGGCTCGACATCTATCCGGACCAATCTGGACACAGTATTTGCAACAATCTCAGGTTGCGCGTGTTGAGCGATCTGATGAGCTGAATTCGCTCTCGATTTCTTCGGCTGAGGTGACGAATCTGTTTGCGTTGCCATGGAAGTCCCTTTATTTTCGCGTAGCAGGAAAACCCTGCGCGGGGTTTTCTATCAAGTTAGCTGCAACGATGTCTGTACGGAAGCGAACATAGTGCGGAGACCCTTCATGAGGAGACCCATTTCGGCTCGCCGATGCGTGCGAACGCTGCGGGTGTTCCTACAGCCATTTGTCGAATCGGAAATGAGGGAATCCCTTAGTAGATCACGGTGATTGCGGTCGATCGACTCAAACCCGTCCTTATGTCACATCACCCTCGATCGCGCGCGCCCACACTGGCGCTTGATCTTATTGTAAGGAGCGCGCAAATGAACATGCCAAACGAAGTGAAGCCCTGGCACAAGGCAGCCCCCTTGCTCATAACCGCGGTGACGATCCTCGGCCTGATCGTTATCCTCTACCACTGAGTTCCTCTAGTAGCCGCGCCGCGCTCAGGGCCGTGGTGACAGGTAGCGGTCTCTCGGGATGGCGCGCAAGTTAATTGCGCGCTGGCTGCACGGGGTTTTGGAAGGACCGCAACTGCATTAGATGCATGCTTCGAGGATCATGTTGAAGGGTCCTTCGGTGGCTCGCCGTACTTTCGAGAATCCGGCGGTTCCGATTATTGCAGATAGCATTGCTTGGCCTGCTTGAGCACCTAAGCCTTCGCCGACCTCCTGGTCGAGCGAGGTGGGTACGCAAATCATGGTCGAAGCGTTGTAATACAGACGACCCACGGGATTCATGTTTTGCTCAGGCTTGTCCCCCGCGATCGGCTCGACAATCATCCATGTGCCGTCCTTCTTGAGAATCTTGCGCACGTGACCGGCGCATCCTCGCGGATCTCCCATATCGTGCAGACAATCGTACATGGTGACCAAGTCGAAATTGTCTTCGGCAATCTCCTTCGCCTTGGCAATCTCAAATCGCACCCGATCGCTCACTCCATGATGCTTCGCGTGCTTGCGCGCCTCAACGATGGAGGGTTCGTGAAAATCGAATCCGACGAATTGGCTATTTGGATACGCTTGCCCCATGAGGATGGTGGAGAAGCCGACGCCGCAGCCGATGTCGGCTACCTTGGCGCGTGCGGCGAGTTTCGCCGCAACGCCGTTCAATGCTGGAATCCAGGTTTGAACAATATTATTGACATAGCCAGGCCGAAAGAACGCACCGGTCGCACAGAAGAGACACCCGGCCGAATCGCCCCAGCGTACGCCGGATCCGTCGCGAAACGCTTGCTCAACCTTCGGTTCCCCTTCGATCATGGCCGCAGCCAGGTCGAAGGCGCCTGCTAGATAAACCGGGCTATCTTTGGTCACGAAAATCATCGCCTGCTCAGGACTGATGCTGAAAGTGTCAGTGGTCGGATCGAAATCTATGTATCCATTGGATGCTTGCGCCAGCGCCCATTCTCGGACGTACCGCGGCGCCAAGCCTCCCGCACGTGCCGCCAGATCAGCAGCCGTGGCGGGACCGCCAGTGCTGAGCGCGGCGAATAGTCCTAAGCGAAACCCTATCCGTGTGGTCGGCACGCTGAAGGCGCCGCCGAGGTCACCGAGCATCTTGCCAATGAATGCGTGGAACTTCTGTTCATTTAATTGCGCCATGATTCCTTGCTCCTTTTAGGTTTGTTATCGGTTGCGCCGCCACTTTCACTTGTTAGTTCGCAAGAATTTTGATCTTCGCGAGAGACCTTGTTTAATCTGAGTTTAGCTCTCTGTAGCGGCCCCGGACCCCCCCCACACACACTGTATGAGCGAAAGTGCACAATTGATGCACTGCACACGTCAAGATAGCCGCAACTAACTCTGGCAATTGCGAATGAATGATTTAAAGGCACCCGGCATTGCGCTACGCAGGCCGCGCTGGTCGGCGGCGGGGCGCCAGTCGGTCTCCTTCGCCGGTGTGTTCGTGGCAGGCCTTGCTAGCTTCGCGCTACCGATCTTCGGCGCGCAATACGCGCTTCCGGTCCTGCCGAGTGGCATCGCCGTTGCTGCGAGTCAACGCTGGGGCGTTCGGATGTGGCCGGCTATTCTTATTGCCGGCATGGCAATCGATCTGTCCACGCGCCAGCCGCTGCTCGCCAGCGTCGGCGTGGGTATTGGGCTTGCCGCGAGCACAGTACTTTGCACCTGGCTCCTGGAGCGGTACCGCTTTGACGCGACTTTTGCCCGCACCAAAGATGTACCACTCTTTATGCTGACCGTTGCCACGAGCATGACGCTCGCACCGACTTTCGGCATGCTGGGCTTTAAGTTGACTGGCTCCCCCTTTACAGCGTCTGATCCGGTTCAATGGATTCGTTGGTGGGCTAATTCGACTCTTGGCGTGCTTCTCGTGAGTCCCATTTTCATGGGGAATCTCCGGGGCTATGTGCTGCGTTTCAACGAGCAGCGCAGAGCGGCCACACTCTGGCTCGGAGGCGTCCTCGCTTGCTGCGTCGGGACGCTGATCGGAAGTCCGCTCATCGGCAGGCCGCTCATTGTGGTAATGGCTGTGTTCGTCACCGTGCTCGGCACGATGCGCTTTGGGCTTGCGATTGCGGCACTTGGAACTTTGGCAATCTGCGCTCTGGCTGGATTGAGCATGAGTTTCGACGTGGGAGTGTTTGCGCAATTGCCTGCATTACCGGCTCACGTGACGCTGTGGTCCTTGGGTGCCGCGCTCACTGGATTGAATTTCATCACGACAGCGCTTCTCGCGGAGCGTGACGCAGCGGCACGGCACCTACTCCGTGCAGAGCAACGGTACTTCCACGTGTTCGATGGCAGTCCGCAACCCATGTGGGTGTACGATCAAGACTCCCGGCAATTTCTTTTGGTAAATGCAGCCGCCGTGCGGCAATATGGCTGGAGCCAAGAGGAATTTCTTGCTAACCGGGTGGATATATTGGCACCACCGGACGAGCCGCGCGTCGTGCCGGAGCGCGAGGATCGGTCTGCCGATGGTTTTCCAGAGCCGCTTGAAACGCGACATCGCACTTCGCAAGGAAGTGTGCTCGATGTAGAGGTGTGGACACGCACGATCGACTTCGACGGTAAATCAGCGGAACTCGCCTTTGCGGTAGACGTCACTGAACGTCGCGCTTTCGGGCAGTCTCTGGTGGAGGCGGTCGCTGCGGAGCAGCGCAGGATCGGTCAGGAAATGCACGACGGACTCGGCCAAGAACTCACGGGACTGTCGCTGTCGTTGCGTGCGCTGGCGAACGTCGCCCACCGCGACCGCGATGTTATCGCAGCGGATCTTGATGACTTGGCCCGACTGGCGACTACCTGTATTGCGGAGACTCAGCGCATTGTTCACGGACTTTCTCCGCTGGGCGAAGACGATGATGGATTGGAGTCCGCGCTTGATGAACTGGCGAAACGAAGTTCCTTGAGCGGGATCAGAGTAAGCTTCATAGGTCGCCACCAGGGCGCGCTCCTTCAAGAGATGAAGGTTCGGCACCATCTATACCGAATTGCTCAGGAGGCGGTGCAAAACGCGCTCAAGCACGCGGGCGCGAAATCGATAGAGATCGAGTTGTTTGCGGACGATGGCGGCATCAGACTGTCCATCTCCGATGACGGGCATGGGTTCGCACACACCCCCGCCTTGGGTCTCGGCCTCGGCATGCGCACCATGCGCTTTCGAGCCAGCGCGATCGGGGGCAAGTTGTCGATCAACCAGACTTCCGGCAAACACTGTGTCATCTGCGAAGTGCGGCGCAGGCCTCGAAGCGCGCACAAGACAAATGTCGGTTGAAGGTAGGAATGGAAACGCGACAATTTGGTTTGGCATCGCGGCAAGTATCTGAGATAGGCCAAGGTACCTGGAATATCGAACATGTACCGATTGCCACGGCAGTGGAGACGCTGCGCCGCGGAATCGACTTGGGCATGACCCATATCGACACCGCGGAGATGTATGGGTCGGGAAAAGCGGAGCAGATGATTGCGAAGGCGATCGAAGGGCGCCGGGATGAGATTTTCTTGGTCTCCAAGGTGCTGCCGTCGAATGCATCGAGGAAGGGAGTCGTGAAGGCCTGCGAAGCCACCCTCGCGCGGCTAAAAACAGATCGGTTGGATTGTTATTTACTGCACTGGCGCGGCGCCTATCCGCTCCGCGAAACAGTGGCGGCCTTCGAGCAGTTAATCAGCGAAGGAAAGATTTTGTCATGGGGCGTAAGCAACTTCGACGTGGAGGATCTTAAGGACGTTTATGGCCTGTCAAGCTCCTGCCCACCGGTGTGCAACCAAGTGCTCTACCATCTGCAAGAAAGAGCAATTGAGCATGCGGTGATTCCCTGGTGTTCGACTCATGGAATCGCAGTGGTCGGCTACAGCCCGTTCGGGGGCCAGTCGGGATTTCCTGCTCCGCGGTCGGCCGGCGGCCAAATACTGCAAGAGATAGCCGACGTCCATGGCGCCACCCCACGTCAGGTGGCGCTGCGGTTTCTGCTGCGAAACCCTTCTGTTTTCGCGATCCCTAAGGCATCGACGCTTGAACATCTTGTCGACAATGGTCAGGCCGGCAAACTTGAACTCAGCAATGCCGAGGTGGCCCGAATCGATGAAGCGTTTCCCCGCGGGCCGCGTCCCCGCTCATTGCCGATGACTTAGGTTGCGTTGCGAGCGCGCGCAGGCAGTTTGGCGCAGAATGTCCCATCAGGGCGGGTTGCAAGGAACATGAACAAAAAAAACGGCCGTGGCGGTAGTGTGATCAACATACAGGGGCGCGGGCGAACTGTTCGACTCACCCTGATCGTGGCCTTGGGTGTCGTTCTTCTCGGCGCCAGCGCGGCGGCCTCCTATTACGTCGATGCGCTGTGGTTCGAATCGCTCGGACTTGCATCCGTGTTCTGGACGCGCCTCAGCCTTGAGGCCGCGACGTTCGCAGCCTTCGCGCTCGCTACCTTCTTCGTAGTCTACGGCGTGTTTCGAGTGCTGAAGCCCGACCGTCTCGACGATGTGATCGCCAGCACGCTTCTCGTCAACCGTAGACCGCTGCGCCTGCCCATCGACCGTTTCCTCAAGCTGATCGGGCTCGGG
>Ga0182024_10025695_pt1 | contig 10378 bp, 7 predicted proteins | sample P32metaG_FD_120480 | JGI IMG/M metagenome (GOLD analysis project Ga0182024, IMG submission 120480) | Permafrost microbial communities from Stordalen Mire, Sweden - P3-2 metaG (Illumina Assembly) | ecosystem: Environmental > Terrestrial > Soil > Wetlands > Permafrost | place: Sweden: Stordalen...
GATCTCCGAACTGACCTGGGTGGCAAATTTCTCGCGGGTCTGGGCCATGGCGTCCTTCTTATTCAGCGTATCATGACAGATCATGATACATCAAGAAAGATGCGCGGGAAACAACATCCGCCCAATGATCAATGGCGGATCTGCCTCCAGTAATCTGACGATTTGCCAAGCTAGCCAACGTTAGAGAGTCCACAGGCTTGGCCACAGACTTGGCCACAGGCCCGCCACACGCGGGGTACCTATTTCGCCATCTCGCGCATCAGCCAGGCTCGCGCCAGCTTCCAGTCCCGCATGACGCTCTGGGGCGAAATCTTTAGGACCTCGGCCGTTTCCTCCACGCTCAGCCCGCCGAAAAACCGCATCTCCACCACCTTGGCCTTGCGCGGGTCAAGTTGGGCCAGCGCGTCCAACGCCTCGTCCAGCGCAACCAACTGGCTGCCGCGGTCGGGCATGGCGTCGACCGACTCGTTCAGATCCACCTTGACGATGGCGCCCCCGCGCTTCTCCGAGCCGCGCATCCGCGCCGCATCCACCAGGATGCGCCGCATCATCTGCGCCGATACAGCGAAAAAATGTGCGCGGTCCTGCCAGCGGATATTCTCCACTTCCACCAGGCGGACGAACGCCTCGTTGACCAGAGCCGTCGCTTGCATGCTGTTGTCGGGCCGCTCCTTCGCCATATAGCGGCGCGCCATGCGGCGCAATTCGGCATAAACCAAGGGAGCGAGGCGATCGAGCGCCACGCGGTCGCCGCCGGCCCAGGCTTTGAGCAGGCCGGTAATTTCCACTGATGGGCCGGGACTCACTGCCAGAATTATATCCCGTTATACCGTTCGCCTCCCGATTCCGTTTACCGGCCCAGAGGGAAATATGAAAGCTTACCGGGTATTGGTGCCACGCCGCCCGGGAATGCGTGCCGGAGCGGGCATGCCGCGTTGCTGGCCGGCGAAGACTTGGGATCCCGGCGCCATCGTTGCGAGGCGCTCCCTACACCATGCAAGCCGGCGAAGACTTCGGATCCCGATTCGACTCAGCATCGATGACATTCTTGTCGCGGTGGAGTAATTCAGACCCCACCCGGACCCTCGATTGCGTAAGGCTTTCAATCACGCGAGCGAGCTCTTCAAAACGGATGGGTTTTGAGACATACCCGTCCATGCCCGATTGAAGAAAGCGTTCCAGGTCGCCCTTCATAGCGTGCGCGGTTACCGCCGCGATCGGCGTATGGCGTCCCGTCCCGCTCTCCCGGGCACGGATGGCGGCCGTTGCCGCAAGGCCATCCATGACGGGCATTTGCACATCCATCAGTATGAGATCGAAAGGCTCCCGGTCGAATGCGGCCACAGCCTCCGCGCCGTCGCCCGCCATCGCGACGGAGTGCCCGGCCTTTCGGAGCAGACTCATGACCAGCCGCTGGTTGATGGTATTGTCCTCGGCCACCAGAATGCGGAGCGCGACATGGTTCTTCTTTGGCGAACGGTGGGCCTGCTTCGGCCCTTCCCGCCCCTGCTCGCAGTCCGGACTCATCACGCGGGAAATGGCTCGCCGGAGCTCGGATTGCTTCACCGGCTTCGGCAGGCGCGCATCCGGCGCAATATCGCGCGCTGTATCGCACGATGGATGGCGCGCCGAATCCCGCTTGGCCGCGCCATCGCCGCGGACGCCCGCGGAGGTCAAAAGTAGGATGCCGATGCCCTCCAGCCCGCGCCGTCCCCGTATGCGCTCGACCAGCGTGATGCCCTCCAGCCCGCGCCGTCCCCGCATGCGCTCAACCTGCCTGGCGCCATCCATCTCCGGGATCTTGCTGTCGATAAGCGCCAGCCGCAACGGCCGGCCGGCGCGACTGGCTTCTTCCAAGGCGGCGAGCGCGGCCGTGCCGCTGGCGGCGCAGACCGGCTGGCAACCCCAGTGAGTCAGTATCCCGGCCAGGATGGCGCGGCTTGTGGCGTTGCCATCCACCACCAATACGCTCAGATTCTCCAGACCAGCCGGCGCCTCTGGTGGGCCCGGGTTGGCACACATGCCGAAAGTGGCCGTGAAACGGAACACGGAACCGGGCCCGCCGGCGGCGCGTTGCGGCTCGCTCCAGGGGCTCTCCACCGTGATGCGGCCCTGCATCATGCCGGCCAGCTTGGACGAGATCGCGAGGCCCAGGCCGGTGCCGCCAAAGCGCCGCGTGGTTGAGCCGTCCGCCTGCTCGAATGGTTCAAAGACAATCTTCTGCTTCTCCGCGGCCACGCCGATCCCGGTATCGCAAACCGAGAACTCCAGCGTGACGTGGCTGCCGGCGGTTTTCTCCGGCCGGACACGCAACACCACTTCGCCGCGCTCGGTAAACTTGATGGCGTTGCCGGCCAGGTTGACGACGATCTGGCGGAGCCGGCCGGGATCGCCAGTCAAGGCGTCCGGCACGTCCGCGGCGATGTCGCAAAGCAGCTCCAGGCCGCGTTCGTGAGCGCGGAAGGCAAGGCCTTGCAGCGTGTCTTCCAGACAATCGCGTAAGCCGAACTCTACCGGCGAGAGATCCAGCTTGCCGGCCTCTATTTTAGAAAAGTCCAGAATGTCGTTGAGGATGGTGAGCAGCGAATCGCCGGACTGTTTGATCGCCGTCAGGTACTCGCTCTGTTCGGTGGAGAGCTCGGTTTCAAGCGCCAGGCCCGTCATGCCCAGGATGCCGTTCATGGGAGTCCGGATCTCATGGCTCATATTGGCCAGAAACTCGCTCTTGGCGAGGTTGGCGCTTTCCGCGGCGCGCTTGGCCCGCCCCAACTGCAGGTGCCGCAGCACGGCCAACGCCGCAAGGATCAGGCTGACCAGCGTACCCAGCGCGCTGACGATCAGGAAACCGATCTGCCGGTACCAGGGCTGCGGAACGGAAAATTCGAAAGAAGGAGGAGCCGGGTCGATGTTCCCGTTGCGATCCATGGCGCGCACTTCGAAGCGATGCCGGCCCACCCCCAGCCGATGGAAGCTGGCATAGTTGGCCGCCGCGAATCCGGACCACGGGCCGCCATCCAGCCGGTACGAAAACAGCAGCCGCGAAGCTGGCGTATACTGCCACTTGTCCACGCCCGAGAACAAAAGTTGCGCATTCCCATCCGGAGAGGTCTGAGCCGAGTTGCGTTGGGGCGCGATCGCAGCCCGCGGCGGATCGGTATCCGCTTCGGGATGATACAGGCCGATGCCGCGATTTGTGCCCGCCCAAATTCGGCCCTGGCTGTCTTCGAAGACCTTCCAGGCCGTCGATGAGGGAAGCCCGTCTTCCAGATCGTTGCCGATCCAGACGCCGTTTTTGCGGCGGTGCACTCCCGTGCCCGAGGCCACCCACAGTGTTCCGTCGCGAGCGGTCATGATGCTGCGGATAGTATCCAGCCCGTCGCGCAACAGGGACCAGATCCGCCCGTTGAACTCCTGGAGTTTGTCGCGTCCTCCCACCAGGATGGTCCCCTTGGGAGTTTCGCTCATGGCAAAAGCGCTGTCGTCGTCGAATCCGTCTTTGGAGTCGATCAGGCGTAGCCGCTCTCCCTCCAGCCGCGCGAGCGACGAGGTTCCGCCCATCCAGAGATCGCCCCGCGAAGTGGTGTGAATCCACCGGATATCGCGTATCTTGTTTTTGGGAAATAACTCCATCGCCGGAAGAAAGTTTTTCCCGTCGTAGATTTCCAGTTGATGGACAATCCGGCCGGCGCCCAACGTGTGGACCCAGAACTTGCCGTCGGGACGTAGCGCGAACATGCGGATCTCGGCGCCGCTAGGGGCCCGGATCTGGCTGAATTCCTCCCGCGCCGGATCGAATACCAGGATGTAGGATTCACTAGCCATTCCGATCGCGATTCGGCCGTCGGGTAAGGGAATGAGGCTCTCTGTGCGGTAACTGTCGGAATGGCCGGGACCAGGTAGCGGGTACTTCTTCCAGCGGTCATGGTCGAGCAAAAGGAGCGAGCTCGTGCAGTCGAACCATAAGCGGCCCTGGGCATCCTCGGCAATGGCATGTACGGGGGTTTCTATTCGGGGAGCTCCGGGCGGGGTCCGCCAGAGCGCCGGGGCATACTTCGCTATGCCGGTCTTGGCGCCGACCCAGAAACCGCCGTCCGGCAAGGTCCACACGTCCTGGATACCGCCGGCCGGAAGCGCCTCCGTGGCGGCCGCTTCTTTCCGGCCTCCGGACAATCGAAAAAGCCCCGTCGCTTCTTCGATCCAGAGCGTCCCGTCTTCGCCGGGCCAGCCTTGCACCACGTCCGCAGCACCGGTTGGGACGATCTGCCAGCCGGCGCGGCTGAAGCGCACCAACACCCTCCGGTTGGCGGGAGGGGCAAGGGCGGTCAGGAAAACCTCGCCGTTTTTCCCGGGAAACGGGTGGCGCAGATCGGAGAGGCCGAGGGCCGATGGCATCCATAGAGACGACTTCTTAGTGGCGGGGTCCCACCGCAGGAGGCCGTACCTGGCGGTGATCCACACGGCGCCATCGGGAGCCTGAGTCATTGCATTGAATTGTCCGGCTCCCGTTGCCGCGGCCTGCTGGACGGCCACCGCACGCCCCTCGCGGGCATCGTACAGCAGCAGGCGATCCGGCAGCAGGATCAGAACACGGCGATCCGCCAGAGCGACCAGCGGAGGCCCTTTTTCAGTGAGCGCGACAGCCGCGATATCCGGAATGGGATGCAGTACCCATTGGCCGTTCCGGAGTTCCCGCAGTCCGTCCGGGTCCGCTATCCAGAGCTCGTGCGAAGGGCTCTCGTTTACCCGGCTTTGAGTGGCGGTTTGCTTCCGGGCCTGGTAGTTCGGAAGGGTCAGAACCTGGTACCCATCCAGGGAACTTATGAACGGGACCTCGCCGTGCCGGGCCCAGACCTGTCCCGCCGCGCCGACCGTAATGGAGGGAGTATACGATTCGGACAGTCCGTCGGCGGCCTTCCAAAAACTCCAGCCAAAGGTACTCTGCGCAAGCACACTTCCAGGAACTGCCAGGAGCAGCGCAATCACCCCGAGGTTCGATAGTCTGGGAGCGCGGATCAACGGCTTGGCCCAGGCCTGGAAAGCGTTCACGCTATCCTTATCGGCCCTTTCCCGCAAATGGAATAGCCCGTCATGTGCGACCGGCCTCCCGGCCGGTCGGCGCGCCGAAGGCGCGCTCTGGGGTTTCTACATTTCGCGAGGGTTCGCGCCAATTGTGGGGCAGGCGCTTTCGCCTGCCAACCGCGCGCTCGACCAATGCCACTCGCGTGGATTCGCTGCCAGGCTGGCGCTGACCGGGGCGCGCCGGAGGCGCGCTCCCGATCTCGTCCCGAGGGGCCAGCCTGCCGCCCGGTCGTTGTGACGCTAACCGCTTGATCCCGGAATTAGGAGGCGCCCGCCGCTATCCGCTATTGCGAGTTTGGAACGAATCTGACGTTCACATATGTCTGGCTGCTGCCGCCAAGGTGCATCTTCTTGACGATGTCCAATGCGGATTGCGTCAGTGCGGGGTTCGCGGTGGCCGATAATTCCGCTTCCAGCACGTTGCCCTCCGCGTCAAGCTGGGCGTGAATCATTACGGGTTGAACGGTATCTCCCGATGAGGGGCCCGCAACGTTCATCCGCATTTTCATCGGCTGGTTCAATGGTACGGAGGGCCGGCTATTGGCGATCGCCTGCGGCGTCGGCGTCAGCAGGGATTGGTCGCCGGCTGAGGGGTCCGTAATGCTGAAATCGCCGTCGACCGCTTGCGCGCCGGCAACGTATATCGTAATCCGGTCCGCCATGGATTGGCCATGAAACTGCAAATTCCTGGTATACCCGAAAACGGCATAAACTCCGGGAGCGACAGAATGGGTCTGCAATAAGCCGGAATCGGTCGCGACACAGTATTCGTTTTCTTCCCATAGGCGCGACTGGGTTTGCATCGCCGGTCCGGTTACACCGAGTCCGTTTCCACCGGAAAGAAGAATACACGTGACCGGTTTGCCATTCCACTGAGCCGCGGACGTCCGGATTTGGGCGGACCCGGCGTCGTTAATGTCCGTCACCCACATGACCTCATTCCGCAACATATGCGATCTCATGGGTATCACTGAAACGGGCTGTTGGTCGGCGGTCTGTCCGGCATAACCGATGCGCGCCAGCGAGTAATTGCCAATACTCTCGGTGACTCGCCAGTTCTGTCCCGACATCCATATCTCAGTAAGTTCGCCGGCGCCGGTATAAGTCAAGTTACCGTTCGCGGTGAAGGTCACTTTAAATGAGAACGGGTTCATCTTTGGTCTGTGCGAGACGCCATTATCCCCCGCGCGGCGCAGCAGAGCCAGAGCGGCGGAACGGTCGGCCGGCGTGGACGCCACTTGAACCGGACCAGTGACCAGCTCGTGAGGATCCGTTGGAACCGGAGCAGTGGGAAGCAATTCGGCAGCCGCGTCGACGCGAGTTACTCTCCGTTGCGGCGGCGCTTGAAACGCCATCAGGACCGGCTCCCCAGGAGTCCGCTTTACCGGCACAAAGGACGGCTTCGGCGTAGCGGGCGGCTTCGGCGCTGAGGGCTGCTTCGCCCCAGCTTCAAGAGCCGCTTCAGGCGCCGCTTCAGGCGCCGCTTTAGCCGCCGCCTGCGGCTGAATGGCAATTGGCGCCGTTGGGTTGTCCGTCTGCGAGCGTTCGGCCGCCGCCTCTTGGACCTGCGGACGTCCGATCAAGGGGAACGATGCGACCGCTAACCATCCGGCGAATGCCAGAATTGCGGCCATGGAAACGTACGATGAGAGCAGTCTGAACTTAGACATGGAAACCTCCATAAGTAGTGAGTGCATGCGTTGAGTCAAGTGACGCCGGCGGAGGAATAAGGGCAGGCGCAAGATCGAGTGTGGGCCGCTCCCGCGCAATCGCGAGCGGCGCATCAAGGTAGGCTTCGCGCGCACCGGTCAATCGTACCACTTCCTCATCCACCAATTGCTCGCGGATAAGGCGGGTTTGGCCAAGCAGCAGCCAAATCGCGGGATTGAACCATAACAACGCGCCGGCGAGTTCCTCGAAAAGCGTGATCGGCCAGTCGCTGCGCTTCACATGCTGCAACTCATGACAGGCGATGCCGCATTGGGCTTCCTCATCGAGCGCAAGAAAGCACTCGGGCATAAGGACCACGGGAGCCAGCCAGCCCAGCATCACAGGGCCGGGAACATCGGGCGAGATGCAGAAGACCGAGTCCGCGTGAGTAATGGCGGAAGCGGCTCGCACCGATTCGGGAATCGGATAGAGAGGAGTCGCCGCAATCCGGTAGCTTCTGATCCGCCATAAGCCGGCCACCAGCCAACAAAGCTTTGCGGCCGCCCCGGCAGCGAGTATCCACAACAGAATGGGGTTTGCCAGCAGCGGTTTCCAGATGGATTGCATCGGCGGCGCCGCCCCGTCGCGAGCCCCATCATCGTGGCTGGGCTGTTGCGACGGAGATAAGGCGGGCACGCGGGCGGAACGGCCCTGCGCAATGTTTCCGGACGGCGCCGCGGGGCCGCCGGAATCGGCGCCAGTTAGTCTTACGTCACGGGTAACGATTACAGGATGCCGCCAAGGCTGGACGGCGGGCGCCAACAAGCAGACCGCGAGCAGTATATGACAGTAAGCCAGCTGCGTCTTTGGATGCCGGATGCGAAGGACGATGGGCAAGAGCAGGCCCACCGATGCAATGACGAGCGCCTGTTCGCTCCAGGACGCCAGATTACTTGCGTACTGCTCGATCTTTATCGCCTCTTTCGCCGGTCGCGAAGCAGGGTTTCGATCTCGGCCAGATCCGCTGCGCTGACGTCCCGGTCTTCGATCATGTGCATCAGCAGAGGGACCCTGGAACCATTGAAAACGCGGTTCACAAATTCCGCGACCATGCCTTCCACCACCTTGTCCTGCGGTTGCGACGGGCGGTAGACATACGCCCGCTCACCCGCTTGTTTGCTCAAATGGCCCTTACGTTCCAGTATCCCCATCATCGTCAGCACGGTGGTGTACGCGATCTTACGCTTCTTCTGAAGATCCTGGAAAACTTCGCGAACGGTTGTAGGACGGGCCTCCTGGCCGGTCCGCGCGCCGGAGGCGCGCTCCTCGCAGCCCGCTCGATGCGCGCAACGCGCGCCTTCGACACCTGACGTTTGTCACCCCTAACTGCTGACACTCCACACTGGTCCCCACCCCCAATTAAGCGCAGCATGATTTCAGGAGGCAATCATGCCAGTCGCTGAACCAGTCGCTGAACTACGCGGCGTCACCAAGAACTACGGCGCCATCGCCGCTCTCCGCGGAATCCATCTCGCCATCCAGCCTGGAGAGCTCGTCGCCCTGCTCGGCCCTAACGGCGCCGGGAAAACTACCGCCGTCCGCATCCTGCTGGGGCTCACGCCGGCCACATCCGGCCAAGCCGCCATCTTCGGACATCATCCCGCCAGCCGCGAAGCCCGCCTGCGCCGCGGCGCGCAGTTGCAAGTCGCCAAGGTGCCTGAGACCCTGCGCGTCCGCGAGCACATCGAGCTATTCTCCAGCTACTACGAAAACCCGCTGCCCTTCGCCGAAACCATCGCCGCCGCGGGTCTCAAAGGCATCGAGAACCGCCTCTTCGCAGATCTCTCCGGCGGACAGCGCCAGCGCGTGCTCTTCGCGCTCGCCATCTGCGGCAACCCGGGCCTGCTGCTGCTTGATGAGCCCACCGTCGGGCTCGACGTGGAAGCCCGCCGCGGCTTATGGACCCGCATCCGCGAATACGTCGCGCGCGGCGGCAGCGTGCTGCTCACCACCCACTATCTCGACGAGGCCGACGCGCTCGCCAACCGCATCGCCGTCATCAACCAGGGACGCATCGCCGCCGAAGGCACGCCCGCCGAAATCAAGCAGCGCGGCGCCGCAGCCGGTCTTGAAGACGCATTCCTCGCCATCATGAAAGAAACTTCCCTGCAGGAGGTAGCCTGATGCTCTACATCTATTGGATGGAAATCAAAACCGAATTCCTCAAGCTCGCACGCATGCGCACTTACACCATCTTCACGGTACTGTTCCCGCTGATGTTCTACTGCTTCTTCGGACTCGCCATGGGTCAGCAACAAAACATGGCCCCGCAGCCAGGCCCCAACCCGATGCCGCCCATGGCGATGTATCTGCTCGCCTCTTACGGCGTGTTCGGCGTCATCGGCGCCACGCTCTACGGCTTCGGCATCGGCGTCGCCGTCGAACGCGGACTCGGTTGGCTTGAGCTGAAGCGCGCCAGCCCCATGCCCGCGGGCGCATACCTCGCCGCGAAAGGCGTCGTATCTCTGTTCTTCGGCGCGCTGGTAGTTGCGTTACTGTTCACCCTGGGCGCGGTTTTCGGCGACGTGCGCATGCCGCCTCTGCAGTGGCTGGAACTGGGCGCGACGCTGATCGCCGGAGCCATCCCGTTCTGCGCGCTCGGTCTCGCCATCGGCAATTCTGCCGGTCCCAACTCCGCTTCGGCCGTGGTGAATACCATCTATATGCCGATGGCGTTCTGCGGCGGCCTGTGGATTCCCTTCGATTTTCTGCCCAAGGGCATTCAGCATTTCGCTCCCGTGCTGCCCACTTTCCACTTCGCGCAGCTCGCGCTGGCCGTGCTGCACGCGCCCATTCAAGGGTCGGTGGGCACTCACGTGGAGGCTCTCGTGGCCTATACCTTGCTATTCTCCGGACTGGCGTCGATCTTGCAAGCGCGCGGACGCGAGAAGATGTACGGATAGGCCACCATGCGACTGTTACCCAAAGGTCAGGATTGGACCCCGTACGCCTACCTGATCTACCTGCCCATTTTTCTTGCCACGCCGTTCTTGTCTCCCGCTCCGGCGTGGCAACGCGAAGCCGTGGTGGCAGCCACGCTGGTTTTCCTTCCGCTTTATTTTTGGGGATACTGGCTGCGCGGCCCCCAGGCCCTCATGGTGATCGGCGCGTTCGCGCTCATCGGCAGCGTGTTCGCGCCCATCAACCCCGGCGCATCGGTTTTTTTCGTCTATGCCGCCAGTTTCCTGGGCAAAGCCTTCGACACGGCCGCGGCCTACCGCCTGCTTGCGGCGATGCTCGCCTTAATTGCGCTCGAATCGTGGATCTTCCAATTCTCGCCGTATTTCTGGATACCGGCTCTGGTATTCACCGCGTTGATCGGCTCCGTCGTCGTCCAGCAGATGCGCGGCAAGCGCCTGAATCAGGCGCTGCTCATGGCGCAGGATGAAGTGGCGCACATGGCGCAAATCGCCGAGCGCGAGCGCATCGCGCGCGATCTGCACGACATCCTGGGGCACACGCTTTCCGTGATCGTTCTCAAATCGGAGTTGGCCTCGCGGCTCTCCGCAACCGACCCCGCGCGCGCCGCCGATGAGATCCGCGACGTGGAGCGCATCGCGCGCGACGCCCTCGCGCAAGTGCGCGCCGC